>OCVV012890639.1_pt1 | contig 165167 bp, 166 predicted proteins | sample 1539721 | NCBI WGS metagenome assembly OCVV01 (sample SAMN02144230, study PRJEB22623) | gut metagenome | biome: sheep rumen | host: Ovis aries | place: New Zealand
GTTGGAATGACGAATCGGTCATCGATACGCCCCCTCATCCGTCATCCGGCTTCCGTGAGACGCCGGATGCCACCTTCCCCCCGAGGGGGGGAAGGCTTTTCGCTCGGCAAACCCCAATCTGTGGGGCTGCTGTACTGTTACGCCGGGAAAACAGAACGGCGCCTCCCTTGACGCTTCGGGATTGACAAAGGCGGATATATCGTGTAGGATGGGAATGATGAATACCGAAAGCGGAACGGGGAGGGAATGGTCCCTGCGGGGACCGGATCATGAATTTTGCGGAATTGCTGCTGCTCGGCGTCGGGCTGAGCATGGACGCCTTCGCCGTATCCGTCTGCAAGGGTCTGGCGACGCGGCGGCCGAGCTTGAAAAATATGGCGGCCTGCGGCCTCTGGTTCGGCGGCTTCCAGGCCCTGATGCCTCTGATCGGCTTCTATCTGGGCAGCCTCTTTGCCGAGGCGATCGAGGCCGTGGACCACTGGGTCGCCTTCGTCCTGCTGGCTCTGATCGGCCTCAATATGATCCGCGAGGCCGTCTCCGGCGAGACGGAGCACGCCGACGCGGACTTCTCCGTCCGGACCATGCTGACGATGGCGATTGCGACCTCCATCGACGCTCTGGCCGTCGGCATTTCGCTGGCGATGTCCGGCGGCGTGCAGATTTGGTCGGCCATTGCAATCATCGGCGTGACGACCTGTCTGCTCTCGATGCTCGGCGTCAAGCTTGGCTCCGTCTTTGGCGACCGATTTGAAAAAAAGGCCCAGATCGCCGGCGGCGTGATCCTGATCCTGCTGGGACTCAAGATCCTCTTAGAGCATCTGGGGGTTCTGTGAGCTGCACGGCGTGACGCGCGGCTGTTGCTTCTCAGAAAAGTAGGTAAGTGCAATGAGACGAAAACCGATATATGACCTCAGTCTAAAGCAGCAGAATTGGCGATACATGGAGGATATATGTATATTTCAACTAATTATATTGAGCCTTTTTCCGGAGCAGACTGGAACCGGCAGACGTATCGGATGCACTGGGACGATTTGGTCTACGGACGTTTGAGTATCGACGCTCACGTTCGGCAGCTTCACGACACCTTTTCTCTGGAAAGCGTTTCCGCGGATCTGCTGCCTGACGTCACGAGAAGAACTTTTTGGGATCAGGATCTGACGGGCTTTCGCGAGATCTGGCGCGTTGAGGAGGACGAGCGCTCCGAGCTGCTCTACCGCCAGCTCAGAGCGGAGCATGCACGGGCCAATCTGTCGGAGGCCGAGGGCAGGGAGGATCGGGTTTTCATTCTGCTGGATCGGTCCCGTCCCTTCTCCCAATTTATCTCCAATTCCGACTTTGCCTGTGCGTTTCTCGAGTTCCTTCGCGGGATCGACCTCCGAGATCTGGAAGAAATGACCCCCGACGGCGGGCTTTATCTGGTCTCCGTCTATGCCGTGGCCTACGAGCTCTCCCTGACCCACGGAACCGATACGATCGTAGAGCTCCCGGAGCCAAGACTGGGCCACGCGCATTATCTTTGCGCGGAAAACACGGTCTGAAAGAACGCGCAGGGTACGAAAGGAAGAACCGCCATGAACCGAGACCAAAAGCTGCGGGATATCCGGCTGATCGCCCTTGATCTGGACGGCACCCTGCTCAATACCGAAAAGCGGCTCTCGGACCGCAGCCGCGAAGCCCTGGCCCGCGCGGCGGCTGCCGGTATCGAGATCGTTCCCACCACGGGACGCTTCTTTGACGGCATCCCGGAGGCCGTCCGCACCCTGCCCTTTCTCCGCTATGCCATCACGATCAACGGAGCGGCGGTCTTCGACGTGCGGCGCGGAGAGAATCTGACGAAGGCCGAGCTCCCGCTGGAGCGCGCGCTGGAGATCATGGAGGCCGTGGAGGGGCTGCCGGTCCTCGTTGACTGCTATCAGGACAATGCCGGGTGGATGTCCCGGTCCATGTGGGAGCGGGTGGCGGACTTCGTGGACCTGCCCCATGCCCGCAAGCTGGTCCGGGAAACGCGCAGACCGGTCCCGGATCTGAAGGCCATGCTCCGTGCGCGGGGCCGCAGCGTGCAGAAGCTCCAGCTCATCGTGAAGGACCTCGACCTGCGGGAGCGGCTTCTGCGCGAGCTGCCGGAGCGCTTCCCGCATCTGAGCGTCACGAGCAGCTGGGAGAACAACGTGGAGATCAACGACGCCGACGCGCATAAGGGGCGCGCCCTGCAGAGCCTGGCCGAACGCCTTGGCCTGCGTCCGGACCAGACGATGGCCTTTGGCGACGGGCTGAACGACGTGACCATGCTCCGCGCCGCCGGGCTCGGCGTGGCGATGGGAAACGCCTGCCCCGAGGCCCTGGCCGCCGCAAACACCGTGACCGCCGACTGCGACCACGACGGCGTGGCCGCCGGCATCGCGCGTTTCGTGTTCGGAGAATAGATGGCCCGCGTCCGGGCCGTTTCCTCCGGGATCAAGACAATCAAAAAGACGCCTGCTCCGCAGCATTGGCGGGGCAGGCGTCTTTTGGTGCGCAGAATCACGATTGCTTCCTTGGCAGGGGCCGTTTGTTCCCATGCTCGTCCACGATGAAGGTGTTGTCCAGTTGGGCGCGCAGATTGGCCCGGATGGCCTGGACGTATTCCTTCCGCAGCTCGTCGCGCTCGCGGAGCTCGGCTTCGGTCAGACCCTCGGTCTTTGCCTTTCTGGCAAGCTCGTTGATTCTTGCGATCCGTTCCTCTGTCATAGCGTCTCCTTGAATTTTTAGTATCAGCCGACCGCGTCGGTGATCGTTGCCAAGAGCGCAGCGGTCTTGGCGTCCAGGGCGTAGGTCACACCCGCACTGCATACGTACAGCTCGCCGCCGAGACGGAGGGTTTCGGATTCCTCCGGCAGATACTCCAGGTCCGTCGTGCCGACTTCTCTGTATTCGGCGGCCTTTTTGCTCCACCGGTAGAGGCGGAAGGCCGTTTGATTCTTCCCGCTGACCGGGAAGCCGACCCGGCTCCCGTCCGCCTCCGCATAAAGGGCGGGGGCGTACCAGAGCGCGGCCGTGTGCGCAAAGCCTGTGGCGGAGAGTGTCGCCTCCGTCCGGGCGTCCTGCGGGTCCGAGACGTCAAAGCGGGTCAGCGTGACGCCGTCCTCCGTTTCACCGGCGCTCAGACAGAGCAGCCGCCCGTCGTCCAGGACGCGGAGCAGACGGGATGCACCGGGACAGTTGAGGGCCGTCCCGAGCGTCGGACCGTCCGGCGCGGCAAGGTCCAAAAGCTGCAGCGTCTCCGGCTCGGAGATGGTGGAGATCCAGCCGAAGCGCCGGGAGAGGTAGATGGCGCAGACAGGCTCGTCCTGGCCCAAGTGCTCCAGCCGTCCGACCTCGCCGAACGCCTCGTCCAGCACGTAGAGACGGTTGACCAGACTCGCCTGGGCAGGCTCGTCGTTTTGGAAGCCCTTTGCCTCGTCGGTATAGCGGCGGAAGCCGTGCCGCGCGTCGGCAGTGACCAGGGTGACGGCGCTTCCGTCAAAGCGGGCAGCGTCGGGGGAGAGGATCCCGCCTTCTACACGGGCGGAGAGGTCCGGCGTCAGCGCTCCGTCCGCGCTGCGCGTCAGGCGCAGAAGCTCGGTCTGCGTGCGGTCGGTCCAGTCGGACAGGGCGTAGACCCCGTCAGTCCCGGCGTCGGCAGAGCCGACGGACCAGACGGGCCGCGCCAGGATCACAGCCGTCTCCCCGGGGCAGACCGCCATTCCGGCGTCGTCGCAGGCGAGGGCGTCCAGAATTGTGCCGTCCGTCAGCGAGAGGGTGGTCAGCAGGGTGAAGGCAGCGGTGCTCGGACTGTCGCAGAGCAGGATATCCTCCGGCGAAATGGGCATGGGGCCGTCCGCCGTCCAGAGCCGGGGCAGGCGGTCCTCCGTCATGGCTCCGGCGTCCCAGACGTAGCGGTTCGTCACCAGCAGAAGAGTGTCGTCCGGAAGCAGACAGGCAGTCTGGAGCCCGCCGTCTGCGCCGAGGTCGGCGATCTGAACCGGGCGCTCCCGGTCAGAGACGTCGAAGATCGCTGCGTGGGTCTGCGTTGCGTCGTAGGCTCCGTCCTCGGAGTCGAGGCGCGTATAGAGGACGGCAGCGCGGTCGCCGGTGACGAAAAGCGTCTGGAGCCAGGCGTCTCCCACCTCTGCTCCGGTCTGCACCGGGGTGTAGGAGAGCAGACGGCTCTCCGCTCCGGCTGCGGTCTGGATGCGCAGGCCGAAGCCGTCGATCAGATACAGGTATGCTCCGTCCGTCTGCACGGCTCCGCCGGTGCGAACGCCGTCCGCAAGCTCCGGGGCGGTCGCGGCCTCAAGGCCGCCGTCGCCGATCGGCATCTCCTCCGTCTCGGCCTCCGCGCTGGCGGCAAACGCCGCTCTGCGCGCAGAGCAGTCGTCCTCGCGCAGGGCGCGCAGGACGTCCGCAGCGTCCGCCGCAGGGCGGGGCGGGAACGCAGCCTGCCAGCAGATCCCATCTGCGTCCGCGGGCTCCGTGGCGCGTTCGGTTTCCGGGGCGGCTGTCGTCTCCGGCGGCGTCACCGTGGCGGAAGCCTCGGTGTGCGGAGCCTCGGGCCGCAGGGCGGTCGTCTCCGCCGGGGCCGGCCCGGGGGAGCAGGCGCTCAGCAGCAGAGCCAGGGCGAACAGCAGAGCAAGCGGTTGGATTCGTTTCATCTCCGGCAGCCTCCTTCCGGTGAAAAGACAAGTTCGGGGCTGGCTCATAGGGATATGAGCCAGCCCCGTTGCTCCAAAGCAAACGCGTTTGGATTATTCAGCGTTCTCCTCGGCAATGGCCTCGGCCTGCTCTTCCACGGTGGGCTCCAGCAGAGCGCGGATGGAGAGGGAGATGCGCTTGTGCTCGGCGTCGATGTCGATGATCTTGGCATCCACTTCCTGGCCGACGGTCAGAACGTCCTCGGGCTTGCCGATGCGGCGGTCCGCGATCTGGGAGATGTGGATCAGGCCGTCCACGCCGGGAACGATTTCGGCGAAGGCGCCGAAGGTCATCATCTTGACGATCTTGACCCGAGCGACGTCACCGACGCTGTACTTGGCGGTGAACTGGTTCCAGGGGTTCATCTCCTCGGTCTTGTAGCCCAGAGAGATCTTCTTCTTCTCGGGGTCGAGGGCAATGACGTAGACGTCAATGACGTCGCCGACCTTGACGACCTCGGCGGGGTTCTTGATCCGGCGCCAGCTCAGCTCAGAGACGTGCACCATGCCGTCCACGCCGCCAATGTCAACGAACGCGCCATAGGACGTCAGGGACTTGACGGTGCCGGTGTACTTCTTGCCGACCTCGATCTCGGACCAGATCTTCTCCTGGGCAGCCTTGCGCTCTTCGTTCTGCACCGCACGGATGGAGCCGACCACGCGGCCGCCGCGGCGCTCGCGGTTGACCTCGGTGATCCGGATGCGAACGGTCTGACCCTTCAGCTCTTCCAGATTGCCGCCGCGGGCGACGCCGGAAGCGGAGGCGGGGATAAAGACGCGGGCGCCCTTGTAGTTGGCAACCAGGCCGCCCTTGTTGGTCTCGCTGATCTTGACCTCAACGGGCGTCTTGTTGTCGGCTGCTTCCTGGAGCTCGTCCCAGACGCGCATGCCGTCGAGCTTCTTGCGGCTGAGCTGAACGGTGCCCTCCTGGTCGTTCACGCGAACGACAAAGACCTTGATCTCATCGCCGACGTGCAGAACGTCCTCGGGCTTCTCGTTGGGGTCGCTGCTGACTTCATCTACAGGAATGTAACCGGCGTGCTTGGTACCAAGGTCAACTTGGACTTCGGTGGAGCCGATGGCAACGACGACGCCCGTGACCGTATCTCCTGTGTTTAGAGTCTTGATGTTCGCGTCAAGCATTGCCTCAAAGCTTTCCTCCGGTGCAGTCTCAACTGTTTTGATTTCATCCATGGTTTGATTGACCTCCTTTATTATCCACGCAGGTGTTGAAGCTCCTGCAGTGATGCCGATCGAATGCGAATCCGAAAAGTCGCAGCCGCGCAGGTCCGCCGCGCTGTCGATCAGATAGACGCGCGGGCAGTGTTCACGGCAAATCGCGGCAAGCTGCCGCGTGTTGGCGCTGGATTTATCCCCCACAACAATGATTGTATCGCTGCGAGAAGCCAATTCAGCCGCCTCTGTCTGACGAACCTCGGTCGCTCTGCATATTGTATCAAATAATTTCGCGTTTGTACAGTTTTTTTTCGAAATTTCAACGATTTTTTTCCAGAAACCTTGATTGGAGGTGGTTTGGGCCACCAAAGCGATGGGAAGATCGGCGTTTTCGGGCGAATCGGCAAGCCAGGCCTCGAATTCCGCGGGGCTTTCCACCACGATCGGATGCTCGCACCAGCCGGATATGCCGACGACCTCCGGGTGGGTCCGGGAGCCGTAAATGACCGGCGTGCGATGCTCGGCCTCTGCCCTGCGGACCAGCTCGTGGATGCGCTCCACGAAGGGGCAGGTCGCATCCACGACCCGAACCCCGCGCGCCTCCAGGGCCAGCATCGTCGCGCGGTCTACGCCGTGGGCGCGGATGATCACGGTGCTCTCAGGTGGAGCCTCGTCCACGGACGCGATCTCCCGGACGCCCATCTGCGCGAACCGCTCAACCACGTGCCGGTTGTGGACGATTGGCCCGAGGGTGACGACGCAGCCGCCTTCTCCGGCGACCCGTTCGACGGTTTCCACCGCCCGCTGCACGCCGAAGCAAAAGCCCGCCGCGTCGGATATCTTGATTTCGTACATAAAACCCTCCGGAGAATTGAGAATTGAGAAGGATTCCGTTACCGCAGAAACAGCTCGATCACAGGCACCTCGCCGTCCGGCTTTTGTACCGGCAGCTCGATCACAAGCAGATCCTCGCCCTCGGCTGCGCCGAGACTGAAATGCTCGGCCCGGCCCTCGGTGAAGCGCAGCTCGCTTCCGTCGGCCAGGAACTGCGCGTATTCCACCCGCCCGGCCAGACCGCGAAGCTCCAGGTGGGCGAAGGGATAGGCAAACAAATGCAGATACAGCCGCGTTCCGTCCTGCGACTGCGTCATGCGGCAGTCCCGCGGGCAGGCCGCGAGCAGGTCCGGCTCCGCCATCGTGCAGCCGTAGATCGAACGGCTGTTATATTTCATCCAGTCTGCAAAGACGGTCAGCGCCTTGCAAGCCCTGCGGTCAAAGCATCCGCGGGCTGTCGGCCCGACGTTCATCAGCAGATTTCCGCCTGCGGAAACGGTGTTGACCAGCATGCGGATGAGCTGGCCGGGAGATTTCCAGCTCGTCTCGTCGCGGTAGTAGCCCCAGGAGCCGGAAAAGGTCTGGCAGGCTTCCCAAACCAGCCGCTCTCCGGTCTCGGGATGGCGGAGCCAATCGCCGAGCTGATACTGCTCCGGGGTCCAGATATCCTGCTCGATCCCGGTCCGGTTGTCGATCAGGATCCGGGGCTGGAGGGAGCGGGCCAGGGCGATCAGCTTCTCCGCCTCCCAGTCCTCCGCGCCCTTTCCCTTCATCCAGGCCTTGTCTCCGGTCCCGCACTGCTCCGGATAGGAAAAATCAAACCAGAGAACGTCGATTTTCCCATAGCCCGTCAGCAGCTCCCGAACCTGGTTGCGCATGTATTCGCAGTAGCGGGCCATGCTGCGGCCCTCGTTCTGCGCGCGGGCGTCGGGATCGTCACGGCGCGGATGGTGGACGTCGATCGTGAAATCGGGGTGATGCCAGTCCAGCAGGGAGTAGTAAAAGCCCACGCGAAGCCCCTCGGCGCGGAAGGCGTCCGTAAATTCCCGCACCAGATCGCGTCCGGCGGGGGTGTTGGTCGCCTTGTAGTCGGTGTATTGGCTGTCAAAGAGGCAGAAGCCGTCGTGGTGCTTGGCGGTCAGTACCGCGTAGCGCATCCCTGCGGCTTTGGCCTGTCTTGCCCAGTCGCGGGGGTCGAAAAGATCGGGGTCGAAGCGCCGGAAATAGCGGTCGTAATCTGCGTCGGTCATCCGCTCGCGGGTCTTGACCCACTCGTGCCGCGCGGGCAGGGCGTAGAGCCCCCAGTGGATGAACATACCGAAGCGGTCGCGGGTGAACCAGGCGGTATCGCCCGGCGTGGGGCGGGTGGCGTAAGACGACATGGCGGACCTCCCGGCGCTTCAGCAATGCGCACGCATCTCCGCCACGAAGCCGCCGTCGATCACGTCATAGCGGTCCTCAGGGGGATAGAGCGCGCCGCCGTAGAAGATGTCGCGGTTGTTGGCGGTGGAGGGATCAACGCGCTGGGTGAAGCGTGCAACGTGGATCTGGTCGCAGCCCGTGTATTCCAGAATGCGGTCGATATTCTTGCGGTTCACGCCGGCGCCGGGCAGGATCTGGATCCTTCCTCCGGCGAATTCCACCATCTCCCGGATCACGTCGATGCCGTAGTAGACGTCCGGCGCCTGACCGCTCGTCAGAACGCGGTCCACGCCAAGCTCGATCAGATCGGCGAGCATGGCGCGCCAGTCCGGAGCCACGTCAATGGCCCGGTGGAAGACCTTCGTCCGGTTTCCGGCCAGTCGCACCAGCTCGCGGCAGCGTTCCTTGTCGAGCGTGCCGTCCTCGTGCAGGAAGCCGAAAACCAGGCCGTCCGCCCCATTTGCCAGAAGCTGCTCGGCGTCCGCCAGGGCCGTGGCGTATTCTGCCTGCGTGTAGCAGAAGCCGCCCTGGCGCGGGCGAACCATCGTCATAATGGGAATGTCAACCATCCGCTTGGCGACCAGCAGCTCTCCCACCGAGGGCGTCAGTCCCCCGTGAAAGAGGCAGGAGTTGAGCTCCACGCGATCCGCGCCGCCGCGGGCAGCGGCCAGGACGTCCTCCACGCTCCCGCAGCAGACCTCCAGGGTGATGTTCTGTTTCATCTCTGATCCTCCGTTTGGCGAAGCAGGTCCAGCAGCGTTCGCACCGCGCCGACCTGATAATTCGTGATGGCAAAGACGCCCCGTCCCGCCCGATCGACTGCGGCGGCAAAGGGCAGGCGCAGCTCGCCGGCATGCAGGGCTCTGCGCCAGGGCAGGAGGGCGGAATCCTCCGGAAGCGTCAGGACGCAGGCGTCTTGCCACGCCGCCAGGCTTGGCTGCACCCGTGCCGGGTCCGCGCCGGGCAGAAGCAGGACGCGAACGGCGGCGTCCCGTTCGGACGCTTGCTGTAATTCGTTCAAAAAATGGACGCTCGGCTCCTCCGCAGGAGCAAGCAGGACGACGATCGCGTTTTTGCCGCGCAGCCCGGAAAGGAGGGGGCCGCCGGAGGTCTCAAGCTCAGGCAGTCGGACGGGGGAGAAGCCCTCCGGCAGCCGCCTGGGCGGGCAGAGGACCGGGACTGCCGCAGTTGCACCGGCCTGCACACGGATCGGTCGAAGCCGCCCGTCCACGGTACCGTCGGCCCGCCGGGTCAGCGCTGCCAGGCGGTAGCCGCCGGCGGGGAGGGTCAGACTGTGCGTGCTGGTGAGCCGAAGCCCGTCCAGATTGAGCGGGACGAACAGGCCGTTTTCCAGCCGCTCCAGACCGAAGTCCACGCCGCCGGTCAGCGGCGTGCAGCCGGAGTTTTCCAGGCGCAGAGTCCCGGTCACGGCGGTTTCAGGCGTCAGAGCCCTCCAAGCGCCGTCCCAGATCTCCTTGATCCCAGTCGCCGGGTTCAACCGTGCGGCAAAGCCGAGGGCTCTTGCGCAGGCAACGAAGAGAACGTCCAGCGTTGCCGCCGAACAGCGCCCCGACCGCATGACGCCCCGCAGATCCGGGACGCAGAGATCCCGACCGGGCAGGACGGCGATCCGTTCGCAGAGGCGATCCCAGAGGCTTGCCGCGCAGTCGGGCGGGTCCGCGCGGAACCAGCGCCGAAGGGCCTGACGGACCGGAAGCAGCTTTTCGTTGGCGACTCGCGGAGCCAGCACCCCGTGCTGCCAGATCTCCTCCGGCCAGCGCGACCGGAAGGGGAGAGCGACACACAGATAATCGACCAGCGTCGCAGCGGTCGCGTCTGCGAGATCCTTTTCCCGGAGCGTGTCCAGCAGAGCGGCCTTGTCGGCCTCGGAGAAGCGGGTGTCGGCCAGAAAGGCCCGAAGCTCCATGGAGTTGCCGCAGGCGCGGGCCAGGTAGTCCGGTTCGCGGAAAAACGACGCCCGCTTTGCCGTCCGGGCTGCCGCGCAGGCGCGAAGCCTTGCCTCATGCGTCAGCCGGACCTCCGGCAAGGCCGGAGCGGGCTGGATTTTGGTTTCCAGCGGGGGTCGCTGACAGAAGTCCTCCGCCGGGATCTCCGCAGAGGCCTCAGACCAGTCGAAGGCCAGCACGGCGTCCTCCCTGAGCTCCACGGTCCGGGCAAGGAAACGAACGCCGTCGGTCAAATGGACGCGCAGACTGCCCAGACCGAGGGTCAGACGGACCAGGCCGTCCGCGTCGGTCTGCGCCGTGTGGATGGGCCGGAGCGTGCCGAGATTCGCCAGCTCAAAGCGGACGGTCAGACCCGGCAGGGGTGCGCCGTTCGCCGCTGCAAGCACCGTCAGACGGGCGGTTTTTGCGTAGGCGGCGGTCCGGTTGACGACGAATGCGCCGAACTGCTCTCCGCAGACCTCATCGCCCGCCGGCGCCTGGCCCCAGACCTTCGTGTGGACCAGCATGGCCCGGGAAGCAGCAGCGGTGAACCAGCCGGAGTCCAGCTCCGGCTCCGGCTCGCATGCGCCGAGGTAGCGCCAGCTCCCGTCCACCCAGGCCTCGACCCAGGCGTGGTTGTCGTCGCAGTGCGACCACCAAGGAACATAGACCTGCCGGGCGGGGATACAGCAGGCGCGCAGGGCGCTCACCAGCAGGACGGATTCCTCCCCGCACCGCCCCCACGTGCGCCGGAGCGTGTCCAGCGGGGCGTTCGTCCGGTCGTCGGTGGCCGCATATTCCACGGATTCGGCGCACCAGAGGTTGACCGCCTGCACGGCGGCCTCCATGGACTGACCGGAAACCCGTTCCCGGAGCTGCGCCCAGAGCGGCTCGTGATAGGCGGATGGAGATTCCGTATTGACCCGGGGGAACAGAACGTAAGCCCGGAAGACGTCCTCCGGAATGGAGGCGCCCCAGGGAACGATGGCGCGCACCGCACAGCAGTGCCGCACGATGCTTCGCAGCGCATCCACGGAGACCGACACGCGGTCGCATTCCGGCAGAGCGGCGCGAAGAAAGGATAAGTAGTCGTTCATAGGCAGGATGCAATCGTCAACAGGCGACGCAGGCATTCAGCGCTTGGAGGTTTGCTGATTTCCAAGCGCACGGATGCGATCCATCAGCTCCGCGGTCAGGCGGTCGAGCTCATCGCTGTCGGGGCGGCGGCAGGAACAGGCAGGGCGGTAGGGCTCGCCCATGATGACCTTGATCGGCTGGAAGGGCTTTCGATCCGGCGTGATAAAGACCGGAACGACGGGCACGTCGGCCCGCTGGGCAAGCAGGATCGCGCCGTTCTTCGGCGTCACGACCTTCCCGTGCTTGACGCGGGTGCCCTCCGGGAAGATCAGCAGCTTCTCGCCCTTGCGCAGAACGGACAGCGACTTCTTGACCGAAGCGATATCCACCGCGTCGCGGTTGACCGGGAAGGCCCGGAAGGCCATCAGGAATTTGGCGAAAAAGCGGTTTTTCTCAAACAGGACGTTCTTTGCCATCGTCCAGGGCGGGACGCGGGTTTTCAGTCCCATGTCCACCCAGAGGGGATCAGCGAAGCCGCTGTGGTTGCCGCAGAGGATGCAGGCTCCCTCCGGCAGACGGTCGAAGCCCCGGAAGGTCGGCCAGTGGTAGAAGCGCATGAAGACCAGAAGGACGAAGCGGATGATCGGATAGAACACCTTCACCGCGATTCCGCGGCCCGGTTCCGGCTTGCTCCGGGCGCCTTCGGTCTTTTGCTCCGTCTCGGCGCTCATTTTCCCGCCTTCTTCCGGATGATGGCCTTGAGCTCTGCGACCACCTGATCGATGCTCATCTGGGAGCTGTCCACGACCTCGGCGTCGTCGGCGCAGCGCAGGGGCGCGATGGGCCGGTTCATATCCTGCTCGTCGCGCTTGACGATATCTGTGTAGATATCCTCATACTTCACGTCCTGCCCCTTGGCGACCAGCTCCTTGAAGCGGCGCTCGGCGCGCACGCCCACGGAGGCGGTCAGAAAGATCTTGACCGTTGCATTCGGCAGAACGACGGTCCCGATGTCGCGCCCGTCCATCAGGACGTTGTTCGTCCGGGCCAGATTCCGCTGCATATCCAGCAGATAGTCGCGGACGCAGCTCTGAGTGGCCACGCCGGAGGCCATCGCAGACATCTCCGGGGTGCGGATGGCGTCGGTCACGTCGGCTCCGTTCAGGATCATGTGCTGCAAGCCGTCCTCGCCGTAGCGAACGTCGATGTTCACGTCGTCCAGGCAGCGGCGGATGCCGTCTGTGTCCTTCGGGCCGATGCCCATCAAGCTCATGTGGTAGCCCACGGTGCGGTAGATCGCGCCGGTGTCCACGTAGAGATAGCCCAGCTCGGCGGCGACCCGTCGGGCGATCGTGCTCTTGCCTGCGCCGGCAGGCCCGTCAATGGCGACGGAAACGAAATCAGACATAGTATGTACCTCCGTTGGTGTTATGTGTTCCGGGCAGCGGCGGAAATGCCGGCGGCATAGCCGGTCGCCCAGGCGATTTGCAGATTGAAGCCCCCGGTGTAGGCGTCCACGTCGATGATCTCCCCGGCGAAGTAGAGACCGGGGATCAGCCGGGAGGCCATCGTCTTCGGGTCGATCTCCTTCGTGCTGACGCCGCCGGAGGTGACGATGGCCTCCTCCACGGGCCGCAGACCGGAGATCGCAATGCGGAAATCCTTTGTCAGCTCCAGCAGGGCCCGCCGCTGGACCTTGGTCACGGCGTTGACGCGGGTCTCGCCCGGAATGCCGGAGCGCTCCACGATCACCGGGATCATGGCCCTGGGGTAGAGACCCGAAAGGGCGTTTTCAAAGGTCCGGTTGCGGTTGTCGGCAAAGTCCCGAAGAATGCGGGCGTCGAGCTTCTCCTCGTCCAGCGCGGGCTTGAGATCAATGCTCACGGCGTACCGCTTTCCCTGCTCCATGTGGGCCGAGGCCGAGAGAATGACCGGCCCGGACAGACCAAAGTGCGTGAACAGCAGCTCTCCGAGCTCGTCGTACACGGTTTTTCCGCCTGCGTCCAGCAGGCGCATCCGCACGTTGCGCAGGCTCAGACCCTGCATCCGGGCGCACCAGCCGCCGTCCTCCGTCATCGGAACCAGAGAGCCGACGGGCGGAACGACGGTGTGTCCCAGCGCCGCAGCCATGCGGTAGCCGTCGCCGGTGGAGCCGGTCGCAGGATAGGATTTGCCGCCCGTGGCCAGAATGACCGCCGGGGCGAAATAGTCTCCGCGCTCGGTACGGACGCCGACGATCCTGCCTTCCTCGGTCAGAAGCTGCTTCGCCCGCGCGCGGACGACCTCCGCTCCGGCATAGCCCAGGGCGGTCTTGAGAGCGTCCACCACCGAGGCGGACTTGTCGCTGACCGGGAAGACGCGGTTGCCGCGCTCGACCTTGACCGCGCAGCCGTGGCTCTCAAAGAAGGTCTCGGCGTCCTCGGGCGTGAAGCCGGAGAGGGCCGAGTAGAGGAAGCGCCCGTTGCGCGGAACGTTTTTCAGCACGTCCTGCCAGGGGCAGTGGTTGGTCAGATTGCACCGGCCCTTGCCGGTGATGTAGAGTTTTTTGCCCAGTCGGTCGTTGGGCTCCAGCAGCAGGACCTTTGCCCCTGCGTAACCGGCCTGAATCGCGGCAAACATACCGGCGGCCCCGCCGCCGACGACAATCACGGCAATTCCCATGGTACCTGCTCCTTCTTCGGCTTCCGATGGAAGGTCCGGAGGCCGTTCCATCCGAGGAATGAGCAGCCAAATCCGAAGAAGGCGAACATCACGGAGACAAAATAGGCCGTGAAGCCCGTCCGGTAGGGGTGATCCGGCGCGTTTTTGTCATAGGCCACGGAAATCGTATCGCCGATCCGTTCGTTGCTGCTGGATTCGGGAAAGCGATATTCGTAGATCGTGCCGTCCACCTTGTACGATATCGTGGTGCTGCCTTCCCATTTGTCGATGATGACGGCATCGGTTCTTTCCGTGCCCTTGAGCGTTCTGGTTTTCTGAACCAGAAAAACCAGAGCTGCAATCAAAAACAGTGCGCCTAAGATGGCAATCACCAGCATGATCACCTTTCCCGCTTTGCTCGCGGGATCCACGCTTCGTCTGTAGATAAGCATTCTTTTACCCTCTTTCCGTAAATCAAACGGAATTACTCCGTTTCATAAAGCGCGGTAAGCTCCGCGGCGGTCAGGTCCCGCCACTGGCCGGGCTTGAGGTCGCCGAGGGAGATCGGACCCTCCCGGACCCGCTTGAGGCGGGTCACGGTCAGAGCCGCCGCCTCGCACATCCGCCGGATCTGGCGGTTGCGGCCCTCGTGGATCGTGATTTCAAGCTGGGCCGTCCGGTCTCTCTGCCAGAGCAGACGGACCTTCGGGGGCCGGATTTTGCGGCCGTCCAGGACGATCGGGCGGCGGAGCAGGGCGGGAGCCCCTTCTGAAAAGCCGGAGACCCAGACCAGATAGACCTTTTCGATCTCCCCGGCGGGGTGCGTCAGTCGGTTGGCAAGGGCTCCGTCGTTCGTCATCAAAAGCAGTCCCTCGGAAAACTGATCCAGCCGTCCGACGGGATAGAGGCGCGGAAGCTCTGCGGGCAGGAGAGAGACCACCGTGGGCCGACCCTTCTCGTCGGAGAGCGTCGTCACGACGCCGCGCGGCTTATAGAGCAGAATGGTCGTCGTCTGCGCCGGAGGCTGGGGCAGGGGTCGTCCGTCCACGAGGATTTCATCCTTTGCCGGATCGGCGGTCTGCCCAAGCGCGGCAACTGCGCCGTTGACGGTCACCCGCCCGGCGGCGATCCATTCCTCCGCCGTCCGCCGGGCGCAGAGCCCGGCGGCGGAGATCAGCTTTTGCAGACGTTCCATGCTTCCTCCTGACATCAGCCGTCCGTGCGGAAAAACCGTTCGTACAGCCTCTCGTGGTCGCGCCAGTCGTCGGGGTCGTCGATGGTCACGATGATGATCGTTCTGCCCCCGCGTTCGGCGGCGCTGACCAGGATCCGCCCCGCTGCCTGGGTATAGCCGGTTTTCACGCCGATACAGCCCTCCACGCGCCAGAGCAGCTTGTTGTGGTTGGTCAGCGCGCGGCCCCCGCCGATCACAGCGGTCCTGGTCGATACGGCGGCGCGGAAATTCGGGTCGCACAGGGTGAAGGCGGTCAGCCGGGCAAGATCCCGTGCCGTGCTGTAGTTTCCCTCGTCGTCCAGACCGTGCGGGTTGGCAAAGTGGGTGCTGCTCAGCCCGAGATCCTGAGCCGTCAGGTTCATCTCCTCCACGAAGGCCGCCTCGCTGCCGCAGGCAGCAATGGCAAGGGCGGTCGCGGCGTCGTTGCCGGAGTGCAGCAGCATCCCGCGCAGCAGGTCCTCGCCGGAGAGCCGTTCGCCGGCCTGCAGATAGATCGACGAGCCCTCCACGCCAACGGCCTGGGCGGGGATTTCGTATTCCGCGTCCAGGTTGACGAGCTGGCAGGCCAGCCAGCCGGTCATGATCTTGGTCGTGGAGGCGATCAGGCTCCGTTCGTCGGCATTTTTTTCATACAGGACCGCGCCGCTCCCGGCATCCATGACCAGACAGCGCCGTGCGGAGACGGCAGGCTGCTTCGCGCCGTTCGCCGCGCCGCAGAGCAGGCAGACCGCAGCGGCCAGCGCTGCGATTCGTAAGCTTCGTTTCATCCTTCATCACCGGGATTAGCGTTCCCGGCGGCGCGGCGCGTTAATCTGGCAGATTTTGAAAAATCAAGGATACTCTGATTGCGTTGGAGGATCAGACCTCCGGTTTTTCCTTGCGGCTGTCCAGGAAGTCCGCGACTTTGTCCATCAGATCCGGCGCCTGCTCCACGATCCGGTCCATGGTCGTGCTTGCGGGCTCGGCCACCGGGAGCATCCGGACGGAGCCGTCCTTGACGATCAGAAAGGCAACGGGGTCCACGCTGACGCCCGCGCCGAGACCGCCGCCGAAGGGGTCCTTTTTGGACGCGATGGAGTTCTTGGTGGCAAAGTCGGTGCCGCCGCCGCCCACGCCGATGTGGAGCTTCGTGATGGGGATAACGGTCACGCCGTCGCCGACCTGGAGCGGCTGGCCGATGATGGAGTTCACGTCCACCATCCGCTGAATCTTTTCCAGAGAGGAGGTGAGCATTTCAGAGATGTTGTTGTTCATGGTTCTACCGCCTTTCATCGTTTCTGTGATCAAGACGCCTGCGCGGGCGCGGCCGGTTCGGTCGGCGCGGGCCGGGTCTTGTTTTTCTTGAATTTACCGGACAGGAAGATCTTCAACGCGCGCAAGCCGTAGCGCAGGGCCATCCAGAACAGACCGCCCAGGAGCAGCCGGATCTGGAGCTCCGCGTCCACGTCCGTCTTCTTTGCCGTGAAATCGGGATAGACGTTCAGCCTGCGTTCCTTGATTTTGAAGCCCTGCTCCAGAATGGGAACGGTAATGCCGAGGATCTCCCAGGCCCGCCCGGTGCTCAGCGCCAGCTTGGCCGGGTCGCCGTTTGCCAGGGCCACGCGGATATTCAGCCTGCGCACGCAAAGCCGCCGGTGGAAGAATTCCCCGACGAAGCGCACGCCGAGCTTTGCCCAGGGGATCAGCCCCTCCAGCTTATCGCGCAGCGGCTTTTTGGGCGTCGGCGTTTCCGGCTCCGGCCGGGCGATCAGGCTGTGAGCCTTTCGCTTCTTTTCCTGCTCCGCCTTTTGGGCCGCCTTTTTTTCCTTTTTTGCTTTCTTCGCGGCCTTTTTGGCCTCCGCCTTTGCAAGCTGCTTCCGCGTCAGCGGCTTCTTGGGCAGAAGCTGCTTGTGGAAAAAGGCAACGATCAGCCGAAGCGAAACCTCGCCGTGATAGCGGAAGCGGACGCCGACCGGGATCGGGGAAAGCAGGAGCAGGATCACGCCGACCAAAAGCAGGACCGGGATGGCAAGCACCGCGATCAGAACGATCAGAAGGACCTTCCCGATCTTCCGAAGGGTCTTCATTTCGACCCCTCCTCCGCAGTGCGTTCCGGTGCGCCGTCAAAGCCCGGCAGCGGCGTCTGCCCCGCCGACGCGGCGAGGGTCTCCGGGTCGTCGATGCGCACGCGCTGGATCTCGGGCAGCTCAGCCAGGGATTCCAGACCGAAGGTACGCAGGAAATCCGGGGTCGTCACGTAGAGAATGGGCCGCCCCGGGGCGTCCAGACGCCCGTTTTCGGCAATCAGCTTTTTCGTCAGCAGGGCGGAGATCGTGTAGGAGCTGTCTACCCCGCGCAGCTTCTCCACCCAGGCCTTCGTCGTGGGCTGGTAGTATGCGATCACGGTCAGGGTCTCCAACTGGGAGGCGGAGAGCTTCGGGGGCTTCCGGGTCTCCAGCGCCCGCGTGACGAAGGGAGCCAGGTCGTTGGCGGAGCACATCTGGTAGCTGTCCTCCAGCCGCAGGATGCGGACGCCGCGCCGCTCAAAGGCGTACTGATCCATCAGCGCGCGCAGGGCCGTGTGGACCTCGTCGGGGGCTGCCTGTGCGGCAAAGCAGAGGCGTTCGGTCGCAACCGGCTCCCCGGCGGCGAACAGAATGGCCTCGCAGACACGCTGTAATTCGCTATGCTCCATGGGACGCCTCCTTTCCCTCCTCCGGGACCCGGATGAGCTTGACGGCGGGTTCTCCCCGCTCCTCGATCAGCTCCACGCTGCTGTTCTTGCAGAGCTCCAGCACGGCCAGGAAGGTCGCCACGATCTCCGACCGGCTGCGGCTCCCGGAAAACAGACGCTTGAGCTTGCTGATGCCGCGCAGAAGCAGCTTGCGCAGGATCTCCGCGGACTTTTTGGTGACGGGATAGGGCTCGTGACCCACGATGCCCTCAAAGCTGGAAACCGGCGGGGGCAGACGCTTCTGCCCGCGGTCCTCGATGGCGGCGAGGGCAGCCAGCAGATCAGATGGCTCGTGCCGGTAGCGATAGGTGCGGTCCTTCTCATAGGGCTCCTGCCCCTTCGTGAAGGTGCCGAGCCCGAGCTCCGAGCGGCCCTCCAGAAAGCCGGCGGCGCTGCGAATCTGCTCAAAGGCCTCCTGCCGCTGCCGCTCCTGCAGGGATTGGATCAACTGCTCCATCTCGGAGAGCGCCTCCTGCTGCTCGGCGGCGGAAAGAAGCATTTTGGTCTTGATGAGCATCAGATGGGAGGCCATGTCGATGAACTCGCTGGCGATCTCCATATCCATCCGCTTCATCTCGTCCAGATACGCCAGATATTGCTCCAGAATGGACGAGATGGAGACGTCCTGGATCTCTATTTTGTTTTTGCTCAAAAGGAGCAGGATCAGGTCGAGCGGACCGTCGAAGTCGCCGGAGACCTCGTCCCGGCCGCGCATCACGCCCGACAGGTGGTATTTGGGTTCTTCCATCGTTTCTCCAGGTACAGGAATTTATGCGCCGGCGATCCAGCGCGCCAGAGGCTCCGCCACGGCCATCAGTCCGTCCAGAAGCCCGCCCTGCAAAAAGGCCAGGGGCTTGTCCAGCAGATTCAGAAACAGCAGGCCGATCAGGATCAGCATGCCGTAGCGCTCATACCGCATCAGCTTCAGATACGCAGCATCCGGCAGGATGATCGCCAGGATCTTCGAGCCGTCCAGCGGGGAAATGGGGATCAGGTTGAAGACCGCCAAGCCGGTGTTGAGCAGGGTCAGGACGTAGAAAAAGTCGATCAGGTAGTACAGAGCGCCGCCGGGGTCGAGCGCGCCGACCCACATCAACCGCGTTTTGATCGGGGCCAGGAAGAAGGTCAGACAGTACGCAAAAACGCTGAGCAGGGCAAGCAGGACGTTGGAGAGCGGACCGGCCAGCGCCGTGAGGGCCATGCCGACCTTCGGGTTTTTGAACCGGCGCATATCCACCGGCACGGGTCTGGCCCAGCCGAAGTGCGCCACGACCATCATGAAAAAGCCCACCGGATCAAGGTGGCGGAAGGGGTTGAGACTGATCCGGCCCATGCGCTTTGCGGTGTCGTCGCCCAGCCAGTGGGCGAAAAGCGCGTGCGCGCTCTCGTGGACCGAGATCGAAAGCAGGGCCGCCAGGGCGAACATCCCCCACTCAACGATCTGCGCCGTGTTGATGCCGTGGAACCAGTTTGACAATGCGTTCATAAAAAATCTCCATGAGGATATAGTAACACGTATACATTTATACTATACCACAGGATTCGCTTTTTCGCAAGAGCGAATGAAAAAGAACGGAAAAAAGCCGCCCGGCGCCGCAGGCGGGCTGCCGGACGCCCAAAAAACAACAAAAAAAGTTCTTTACAAGCGGGGGCTTTTTCTATATAATAAAGCAGTTAAAAAATCGACTGCCTTTTGGAGAACTGTTATGATTGAATTTGAAGAGTATAAGGTCAGGCTTGGCGACCTGAAGCCGAAGCTGGATGCTCTGCGCGCCTCGCTGAACATCGACGGGGCGAAGGACGAGCTGGAGCGCCTGCACGCGATGGCTGAGGCGCCGGGCTTCTGGGACGATCCGGAAAAATCGCAGAAGATCATGGTCCAGACCAAGCAGTTAGAGGGAAAATGCACCCGCTTTGCCAAAATGCAGAGCCAGCGCGAGGACCTTCTGACTCTCTGCGAGATGGCGCTGGAGGAGAACGACGATTCCATGCTCGAGGAGCTGAAGACCGGCTACGCCGAGCTGGAAGCCGATATGGAGTCCGCCCGTCTGGAGACCCTTCTGACCGGCGACTATGACCGCAACAACGCCCTGATGAGCTTCCACGCCGGCGCGGGCGGCACCGAGGCCCAGGACTGGTGCCAGATGCTCTACCGGATGTACACCCGCTGGGCCGAGCGGCACGGCTTTACCTATAAGATCCTCGACTACGTGGACGGCGACGAGGCCGGCCTCAAATCCGCCGATATCGAGGTCATCGGTGAGAACGCCTACGGCTTCCTCAAGAGCGAGCACGGCGTGCACCGTCTGGTCCGCATTTCCCCCTTTGACGCCAACGCCCGCCGCCACACCTCGTTTTCCGCCGTTGAGGTCATCCCCGAAATCACTGACGACGTGGACGTGGAGATCCGCCCCGAGGATATCGAAATGCAGGTCTACCGTTCCTCCGGCGCTGGCGGCCAGCACATCAACAAGACCTCCTCCGCCGTGCGCCTGATCCACAAGCCCACCGGCATCGTCGTGGCCTGCCAGGAGGAGCGCTCCCAGTTCCAGAACCGTGAGACCTGTATGCGGATGCTGCGCTCCAAGCTGGTCGAGATCAAGGAGCGCGAGCACTACGAGAAGATCTCCGACATCAAGGGCGTCCAGCAGAAGATCGAATGGGGCTCCCAGATCCGGAACTACGTCTTCATGCCCTACACCCTTGCCAAGGACGCCCGCACCGGCTTTGAAAACACCAACATCAACGCGGTCATGGACGGCGACCTGGACGGCTTCATCAACGCCTACCTGACCTGCGCGGCCACCGGAAACTGGCCGGGAAAGGGCCAATAAGCGAAAAAGCGGGGCGTTTTTCCGGTTGCCGATCAATCCACGCATGACGGAAAGCGAGGCTGCGATATGAAAAGACTGTTTCTTCTTCTCACGCTTCTGCTGCTCTGCGCGGGCTGCGCGGCGCGGAGCGGGAACGTGCCCGCGGCGAGCGGAACGCCGACGCAGACCGCCCCCGCGCCGTTCGTGACCGGGACGGCGCAGACGGAGACGGAGCCGGTCGAAACCGGCGTCCCTCCCGGCGAGCTCTGCGCGGAGCCAGAAGCGCCGGTCGAGGGTAATATCTGCGCCCTTTACGCCCTCACCTCCTCGGAGGATTTCGACGGGGCGCTGCAGTGGAGCTATCGCTTCGACGGCCTCTCTGCCATCGACTACGACGCATACGATGCGCCCGTCCGCTTCGACGGAGACAGAAGCCTCTGGATGACCTACGACCGGGACGGCAGCTTTGACAACTGTATCGTCGGCCGCTGCATCAGTACGCAGGCGGAGTGGGACTGGTTTGACCGCGTGCTCCTCTCTGCCGAATACGAGGCTGATCCCGAAGGGAGCTTCGCGATCGGCACGCCGGTCTTTATCCTCCGGCAGGGCTCGGAATGCGGGGAGCGCACCAGCCGCATCCCAAGCGGAAGCACCGGCCATATCGACGACGAGCTGTACCGGTATTACGTCTCCCCTGACGGGTCTGTGCTGCGCTGTGATGCCAACGGCCGAGAACCGGAGCGGATCGTCACCCCGCTGGAGCCCGAGGCTGTGGCGCGTCTCTATCTGCTCTACGACACCTACTACCGGACCTCGCCCGTCCGTTATCCCTGCCGGTATTACCCGGAGGAATACGAGTCCTGCAAGGTGCACCTGCTGGTCCGCCGGGACGGGGAGGAGATTTCCGTTCCGCGGGAACAATGGGACGCTTTTCTCGCCATGGTCACGGTGGAGAAGGACAAGGAGTATCCCGACGATCTGCCCTGCTTCGGCGTACGGACTCGTTTGTTCGATCCCGAAGACTATCCCTCTCCAGAGCTGCTGCGCTTTACCTTCTACACGGAGGACTATGACCCGAATTCCGAAAGCTGGCAGCGAAACTGGTTCTCTCTGCGGGAGGACGGCAGGCTCATCCTCGAGCTTCCGGGCAGCGGGGGCTGGCTCCAGGGTCTCGCCCGCTGGACTGTGTACAGCCCCGTCCGCTTCGTCTCCAAGGCCGTCTTCGATCCGGAGGCGATTACAAGGCTGGTATTCGGGGAATAACGCGCCGGAAAAGCCCGGTCGGCCGTGAAAAAACTCGAAAAACTGCATAACCCGGAAAAATAATGCTTGCTTTTTCCTGCGAGATATAGTATGATACACTACGCTCTGTAAACGATAACGGCTGCCGTGTGCCGTGAACTACGGCATTTTGGGAGGAAACAATATGGAAACTGCTAAACTGATTGTCATCATTCTGGACATGATCGTCGCTGTGCTTCTGACGCTCGTCATCACGCTCCAGTCCGGCAAGTCTGCCGGCCTGTCCGGCGCGATCGCCGGTTCTTCCGAGTCCTTCCTGTCGAAGGGCGGCAGCAAGACCATGGACGCCAGACTTGCCAGAGCGACCAAGTGGATCGGCCTGGCCTTCGTGGTTCTGAGCCTTCTGGCTGTCATTCTGGTCAGCGCGAGTGCCAACTGACAGACAATCGCAGAAACGGGAGCTGCTCCGTCCGGGGCGGCTCCCGTTTCCGCCTTTTCCCCGCAGTGGGAAGATCGCGGTTGACAACGGGCCGCAAAGGCTATATAAATAAGGTAGGACGACGCCCCGGAAGAAGGAACCGTTTCGCCGCCGGCTTCGTCCAAAGCCTGCAAAACAATCCGCAAGGAGGTACGCTATGCTGCACATTGACCATCTGACCAAGTCCTACGGTTCCAAGAAGGCCGTGGACGATCTGACCCTGCACATCTCGCCGGGTGAGATCTATGGCTTCATCGGGCACAACGGAGCGGGCAAGACCACCACCCTGCGCTCCGTCGCCGGGATCCAGAGCTTCGATTCCGGCGAGATCACGATCGGCGGACGCTCGATCCGCACCGATCCGCTGGCCTGCAAGCAGATGATGGGCTATATCCCCGATAATCCCGACCTCTACGATTATATGACCGGCATCCGCTTCCTCAATTTCATCGCGGACGTCTACGGCGTCTCCGCCGAGGACCGCAAACGCCGGATCGACGAGGTCGCCGGGCGGCTTGAGCTGACCAACGACCTCGGCCAGCCGATCGCCTCCTATTCCCACGGCATGAAGCAGAAGCTGGCCGTCGTCGCCACTTGGCTGCACCGCCCGCGTCTGATCCTGATGGACGAGCCCTTCGTCGGTCTGGATCCCATGGCCTCCCGGCTGCTCAAGGATATGATGCGCGAGGTCTGCAACGAGGGCGGCGCAATCTTCTTCTCCACCCACGTGCTTGAGGTCGCGGAAAAGCTCTGCGACAAGATCGCCATCATCCGGCAGGGCAAGCTGGTCCGCGCCGGGACGATGGACGAGGTCCGCGGCGACGAGTCTCTGGAGGAGGTCTTCCTGGAGCTGGAGGCGGAAAAATGATTCGGCTTCTGGTCAAAAAACAGCTTGGGGAGATCTTCCGAGGCTATCTCTACAACGCGAAGAAGAATAAGGCGCGCAGCCACAAGGCAACGACCGCCATGATCGCCGGTTTCATCCTGCTGACCCTCCTGCTCTCGGGCGGGATGTTCGGCATGCTGGCCTATACCCTTGCAGGGCCGTTCTGCGCGGTTGGAATGGACTGGCTCCTGTTTTTGATCCTCGGCCTGCTCGCCCTGGTCTTCGGCTGCTTCGGCTCGGTGTTCAACACCTTCCACGGTCTGTATCTGGCCTCCGACAACGACCTGCTGCTATCCATGCCGATCCCCGTGCGGGCGATCCTGATCTCCCGCCTGACGGCGACCTGGCTGATGAGCCTGCTCTATTCCGGGATGGTCACGATCCCGACGGTGATCGTCTACTGGATCACGGTCGGGCCGACGGTCTCCAACGTCCTCGGCGGCCTGATCTTCTGCCTGCTCGTCTCCCTTGTCGTGCTGGTGCTTGCCTGCGTCATGGGCTGGGCGGTGGCCAAGCTCAGCCTGAAGCTGAAGAACAAGAGCTACGTCACGGTTCTGCTCGCCGTGCTCGGCTTCGCCCTCTACTATTTTGTGTATTTCAAGGCCAATTCCCTGATCCGGGATCTGCTCCGGAACGCAGCCGCCTACGGTCAGCGGATCCGCGGCGCGTCCTCTCTGCTCTACGGCTTCGGCAAGGCCGGGACCGGCAGCTGGGCGGAGCTGCTGATCTTTGCCGCCGTCGCGGCTGCCCTCTGCGCGCTGACCTTCTGGGTGCTTGCCCGCAGCTTTCTCCAGATCGCCACGGCCTCCCGCGCGGTCGCCCGCGTCAAGACCCGCGCCGGAAAGACGGTCCAAAGGACCCCGGACGCCGCCCTCCTGGGCAAGGAGTTCCGCCGCCTCGGCGCAAGCGCCAACTACATGCTCAATTCCGGGTTCGGCGTGCTGATGATCCCCGCGTTCGGCATTGCAATGGTGGTCTTCCGCAACGATATCCGCGGCGTCCTCTCCGTCATGGCCGGGGAGAACTGGCTCGAAATCGCCCTTGTGATCCTCTGCACCTTGGCCGCCTCAATGACCTCTATGGTCGATACCGCCGCACCCTCGGTCTCTTTGGAGGCGAAGACCCTCTGGCTGGTCAAGAGCCTTCCCGTCACGCCCTGGCAGACCCTCCGCGCCAAGCTCCGCGAGCAGCTTCTCCTCTCCGGCGTGACGAATCTGATCCTGCTCATCTGCATGCAAATTGCCTTCCCGTTCGAGCCGATCCAGCGCCTGACGCTGGCCCTGTTCGTCCTGGCCTTCAACGCCCTGACCGGCATCGGGGCGATGGCTCTGTCTATTCGCCTGCCGAATCTTGTCTGGACCAACGAGACCTACGTGCTCAAGCAGTCCGCGCCCGTGACCATCATGGTTTTAGGCGGCTTCGCTGCTGCGGGCATTCTGGCTGGCCTGTATTTCCTGCTCAAGCCGGACGCCGTTGTCTATCTCTGCGTCTGGATCGCCGTCTGCGCCGCAGCAGCGCTTTACCTCTGGTACTGGCTGAAGACCCGCGGCGCAAAACGGCTTGAGGACCTGTAAACCCCGGAAAGGATGAACCCTATGAAAAAACTGCTTGTAATGCTTCTGACTGCTGCGCTTCTGCTGACGCTGACGGCCTGCTCCGGCTCTGTCCGGCCCGCGACGCCGACGGGAGAACCCGCACTTCCCAGCCTGCATACGCCCGTCGGCTCCGAGACCCCGGAGTACGGCGAGACGACGGGCCTGCCCGTCTCCGGCACGGAACCCGCCCCCGCAGTCCCGTCCGCCGAAGCTCCTGCCACCGACCTGCCTGCCCCGGCTACCGACGCGCCCGCGCCGGAAACGACGGCGCAGACCATTGTGCCGCCTGCGCCGACTGCAACGAGCGAGCATGCCGCGCCTCAGCCCTCGTCCGCAAATCCTGCGATCCCCGTCCCCGGTCAGGACGCCTCGCTCCAGACTGCCCGCAGCGTGGTCCGGGCAAAGGGCGCGGTGTTCGGCGTGATCTTCCTCGGCTTCACGGACCCGGAGGACCCGCCCTTTGACCGCGAAGGCGTCGTATTCGACAAATTCCTGACGAATACCGAATACGCCGAAAAATACCCCTTCCTCCGCCAGATCGAGGCCGACCGCATCCTTGACGCGGGCGGCACGGAGGTCTACTGCATCGTTCCGATGGACGAATCCACCAACGTGACCGCCTATCTCCAGGTGACGGACGAGAACGTGTCGTTTGCCTCCAATATTCCGCTTCTGATGGATGTTGACGGCGCGCCCTTCGTGATCCGCTGCAACGTCTCCGACGTCGTGCCGAATGCGCTGGTCGTTGCCAGCAACAGCAACGGCGACGTCACCTGGGAGCCTTGTTTGAGCCTGAATGACAGCAGCGTCGTCCTGCCTGCCAAGGGCGTTTGCGACCTGTCATAATCTGTCCGCCGCGATTGCATAAGTTTTCCGCTTCCTGCAAAGACTACCACCGAAGCAAAAAGGAGGTTGTTTTTCATGAAGCGGAAAATTTATACGCTGTTTCGGGCGGCGCTCGCGCTCTGCCTGATGCTCTGCCTGACTCTGCCCGTCTTTGCCGGCGGCGCGGACCCGGCGCCGGACGAGACGGACGAGAGCGTCTTTGCCGAACGCTACGTCAACGACGCAAAGCTCGTCGGCCTGTTTCTGACCGAGGTCCCGGATTCCGTCCGGCTCGTGCTGGGAGATCGGCAGCTCCGTGCGGGCGACGCCCTGCTCCGCGAGGACCTGCTCCGGCTGCGCGTCCTCCGGATCGACCCAGAAGCCGAGGCCAGGCTGACCTTCCTGCCCTTCTACAACGAGGGCGTGCAGCCCGAGGCAGTCGTCACCTTCCACGTGCAGAAGGATGAGGACGCCGCCCCTCAGGCCAGAAACGGCGAGCTGGAAACCTGGCGAAACCTGCCCAACACCGGCACGCTGCGGGCCGAGGACGACCGCGAGGGGCCTCTGACCTTTCGCATCGTGAATCAGCCCCGCCGCGGCACGGTGGAGCTGGAGGCTGACGGGACCTTCACCTACACGCCCAAGCGGAACAAGGTGGGGGAGGACAGCTTCACCTTCACCGCTGCGGACGCGGCGGGACACGAATCCGGACCGGCTACGGTGCGGATCAAAATCCTCACGCCCCAGGACGCCCAGACCTTCGCCGATCTGCCCCGGAACGGACAGTTCACGGCCCTCTGGCTGCGTGACAGCGGACTCTTCAGCGGCGAGCAGGTCTCCGGCCAGCTCAGCTTCGGCCCGGAGAAGACCGTCAGCCGCGCCGACTTTCTGACCATGCTGATGGATCTGCTCGGCATTGCGCCGGAGCCCGGCCTGCCCAGCACCGGCTTTGCCGACGAGCAGGCTGCCGCTGCCTGGCAGCGCCCCTATCTGGCCTCGGCTCTGCGCAGAGGTCTGATCCGCGGCAGCCGCTCCGGGGACGGCCTGGTCTTCCGGCCCAACGACCCCATCACCGAGGCCGAGGCCGCGTTGATCGTCAGCCGCGTGACCGGCGGCGCGGAGCTTCCGGTCTCAACCCTGAACCGGCCCGTGCAGACGGAGGAAGTCGGGGACCGCTCCGACCGCGCCAGCAGAGTGGAGGCCCTCTACAGCTCCGCCCCGCTGACCCGCCAAGCCCTCGCAGACCTGCTCTACGCAGTCTCCCGCGTGAACTGACCGCCGCATGACCCGCAGGGGCTGCCGAGGATGCCGGCCCCTGCGGGCGTCTGCGAAATCGTTCCGTCGGCGCGTTCATATTTTGTTTTCTTTTCCCTAAGCTATCTCTAAGCTATCCGCGTTATGATGGCTCCAGAATCAATCAAAAAGGAGCGATTACCATGAAAATCAAAACCATTCTCGCCCTGATGACAGCGGCTGCCCTTGCGGTCGGCTGTTTGTCGGGTTGCACGACCGCCTCCAAGGGGGAGACGGCAGCCGCCGATGCGGCGGCCTCACAGAGCGCCTCCGCGCAGACCCCGGCAAACGGGCCGGAGAACGCCCCGGCGCAGACCGCCTCCGGCACGATCCGCGCCGGAAAAATCACTGCCGTTGACGGAACGAGCGTGACTCTGGTCCTCTCCGAGGAGAGCATGGAGCTGGGGATGCACGGCGGCATGGGCGGGCACGGCGGAATGGGTCAAATGCCCGGTCAGCCCGGTCAGAATCAGGGCGGCGAGAGCGGCCAGCCCTCCGGCGGCCAGATGCCCGGTCAGCCCGGCCAGAATCAGGGCGGCGAGAACAGCCAGCCCTCCGGCGGCCAGATGCCCGGTCAGCCCGGCCAGAACCAGGGCGGGGAAAGCGGCCAGCCCTCCGGCGGCCAGATGCCCGGTCAGCCCGGCCAAAATCAGGGCGGAGAGAACGGCCAGCCGCCTGAGCTGCCGTCCGGCGGTCAGCCGGGGCAGAACGGTCCGAAGGGCGGCTTCGGCCCGGACGGTCTGACCTTCGGCGACGAAACCCTGACCGTGACCCTGGAGGAAAGCGTGGCGTCCGGCCTCTCCGTGGGCGATTACATGATGGTTTTCTTCGATGAAAGCGGCGCATTCGTCTCTGCGGAGCCCTTCGGCAGAATGGGCGGTCCCGGCGGAATGGACAACCAGATGGGCGGTCCCGGCGGCATGGGCGGTCCCGGCGGGATGGGCGGCGCGGCGGCGAGCGGAACGGCTGCAGCCACGGTCGCGGACGACTGCTCCGGCGAGACCTTTACCTCCGAAACCGCAGATGAAAACGCCCTCCGCGTGGACGGCAGCACCGTCACCCTGACCGATCTGACCCTGACCAAGACCGGCGACGGCTCCAGCACCGAAGCGTGCGACTTCTACGGCGTCAACGCCGGCCTGCTCGCTGCGAACGGCGCGACCGTGACCGTCGAGGGCGGCAGCTTCACCACCGACGCAGCGGGCGGCAACGCCCTGTTCAGCTACGGCGAAGGCACGACCCTGACCGTGAAAAACGCAGCGATCCGCACCTCGTCCAACAATTCCGGCGGCATCCAGACCACCGGCGGCGCGACGACGGTCGCGGAAAACCTGGACGTTGAAACCTCCGGCGCATCGGCGGCGGCGATCCGCTCCGACCGCGGCGGCGGAACCGTGGACGTGACCGGCGGGACCTACGTCACCCACGGCACAGGCTCGCCCGCGATCTACTGCACGGCGGAGATCACCGTGCGGGACGCGGCGCTCACCGCCACGGCCTCCGAGGGCGTGGTGGTCGAGGGCAAGAACTCCGTGACCCTCGAAAACTGCGACCTCTCCGGCAATATGCAGGGCACCTACGGCAAGGGCTCCTCCGAAAACCTGCAGGCAGTGATGATCTACCAGTCCATGTCCGGTGACGCCTCGGTCGGCAAGGGCAGCTTCCGCATGACCGGCGGCAGTCTGACTGCAGAGGCGGGCGACTGCTTCTACGTGACGAACACCGACGCGGAGATCAGCCTCTCCGGCGTGACGCTGAGCCTTGCAAACGGCGTCCTTCTGCGGGTCGCCGGGAACGACGGCAGCCGGGGCTGGGGCGCAGCCGGCAGCAACGGCGGCAGCGCGACGATGACGGCGGACGCGCAGAAGCTGGTCGGCACGGTCGTCGTAGACGAGATCTCCACCCTGGATCTGACCCTCACCGGCGGCTCGAGCTGGGAGGGTACCGTGAATCCGGACGGCGCGGCAGGCCGCGTCAGCGTGAAGCTGGCGGAGGGCTGCACCTGGAAGCTGACTGCGGACGCTTACGTCAGCGCCTTTGACGGCGACCTGGACAGCGTGGATCCGAACGGCTTCCATCTCTACGTGGGCGGCAAGCTTGCCAAGTAAAAAATCCGTGATTTTTCCGATCGTCCCCCTTGTCAGGGGGACGATTTTCCTGTATAATAATCAAACCATACAGAGAAACAGGTCGAAAACATGAAACATCGTGCAATTGGAATCGCCGCCCTGCTGATCGTTCTGGCGGGGCTTGGCTTCTTCTGGCTGTACCAGCCGAACGGACAGGCGGCTGCCATGCTCCGATCCGCAAACGAATCCGAGCCCGCCGTTGAATCCACCGCCGCCCCGGCGACCGAGCCGCCGACCGAGGCCCCGACGGAGCCGCCTCCGGTGATCACCTGGGAACGCGCAGAGCCGGACCCGGGACTGGAGGCCGTGGAGATGAAGCTCTCCGGCAAGCGTTACGTCTCGTCCGATCATAAAACCGTCTATCTCAAGGTCAAGTTCTCCGGAGATGAGGGCTTCCTGCCGCCCGGCGGCGAGTCCTGCACCCTGGAATGCTGGCGCAGCGGCGTCCTCGTTGACCGCATCGAGAACGTCGATCCCCTCCCGGGGACGGAATACAAATTCCGCAAGATGCCCTTCCGGCTGACCCGCTACATGAACACCGATCCCATCCCGGTGACGGTCGTCCTGCGCTGCGGCGAGAAAAGCAGGATCATCGAAACCGAAATCGAGATCCGGAACGACCCGGACGAGGTCTATGCCGCAGCCAGCGGCGATCCCCGGCCCTATTCCATTGACATTCTGCGCAACGAAAACGTCGTCGTGGTCTACGGCAAGGACAGCGGCGGAAGCTATACCATGCCGGTCAAGGTCTTCGTCTGCTCCACCGGCTCCGCGACGCCGCGCGGCAACTATTCTCTGGGCTGGAAGACGCCCTGGCGGGCGCTGTTCGGCGGCGTCTGGGGCCAGTATACCTGCCACATCACCGGCAATATCCTGTTCCATTCCGTCCCCTATTATTCCCGCTCGAAGGGCAATCTGGAGACGGCGGAATACAACAAGCTCGGAACCAAGGCTTCGATGGGCTGCATCCGCCTGGCCGTGAAGGACGCAAAGTGGATCTATGATTTCTGCCCGGTCGGCTCCCCGATCCACATCTATGACGTCTCGGAGCTCCCGGTGGAAAAGCCGACGCCCATCCACATTGATCCAAGCGACCCCAGGGCAGGGTGGGACCCCACCGACCCCGACCCGAACAATCCCTGGCACACGAACGATTAAGGAGGCGCAAGCATGAAAGGTCTGAAACCCGAAGACTATTTGGAGCCCGCATGTATCTTCTGCACGCCGGATCAGGAGAAGGTCCAGCCGATCGACCTGCGCCGCTGCCTGGGGCGGCTGGACGAATACCTGGGCCGCAACGACACCGCCGCGGCGGAGCGCCATCTCAACTACTGGAAGGAGGAGGCTCTGGCGGGCCGGGACCTTCGCGGCCTGCTGACGATCGAAAACGAGCGCATGGGCCTCTACCGCAAGCTCGGCCGGGAGGCCGAGGCCCAGGCTGCCGTCCGCTCCGCCCTGTCGCTGGTCGATCAGACCGGCCTGCAGGACACGGTCACCGCCGCAACGACTTATCTCAACGTCGGAACGGTCTGCAAGTGCTTCCGGCAGTCCGGCACGGCCCTGGCCTGGTACGAGCAGGCGCGGACGATCTATGAGCGGGAGCTTGCGCCGGACGATCCCCGTCTGGCCGGGCTCTATAACAACCTCGCTCTGGTGCTGGTCGATCTGCGCCGCTTTGCCGAGGCCCGCGACCTCTATGAGAAAGCCCTCGCCATCGTGGAGCAGGCCGAAAACGGCGCGCAGGACGCGGCGATCACCGAGCTGAATCTGGCAAATCTGGCCGAGGCCGAGCGCGGCCTGCTGGAGGCCGAGGATGAGATCGAGGCCCGTCTGGACCGGGCAAAGGCCCTGCTCGACCGCCCGGATCTGCCGCAAAACGGCTACCTTGCATTCGTCTGCGAAAAATGCGCGCCGACCTTCGGCTATTATGGCCGCTTTGCCGACGCGCAGGAGCTGAAGGAGCGATCGGAGGCCATCTATGCGCGGGCTTGAGCTGGCACGGGCCTATTTTGAGGCCTGCGGCGCGCCGATGCTGCACGCGCAATTCCCGGAATGGGAGAACCGGCTTGCCGTCGGTCTGGTGGGAAGCGGCTCGGAGTGCCTCGGCTATGACGACGAGGTTTCCCAGGATCATGATTTCGAACCCGGCTTCTGCATCTTCCTTCCGGAGGAGGACGTTCTGGACCGGCGCACGGCCTTTCAGCTTGAGCGGGCCTATGCAAAGCTGCCCGCCGAGTTCGAGGGCTTCACCCGATCCAAGCTCTCCCCGGTCGGCGGAAACCGCCGGGGCGTGATCCGGCTGGGTGACTTTTTGGAGGCCCGGACCGGCACGCGGGACGGGGTCCTGACCACGGATCAGTGGCTCCGCATCCCGGAGCATTATCTCGCCGGGGTCACGAACGGGGAGCTTTTTTGGGAAGGAGACGGAGCCTTTGTCCGCATCCGGGCAGCGCTTGCCGTTCAGCCCGAGGACGTGCGGAAGAAAAAGCTCGCGGGCAGACTTCTCCTGGCGGCCCAGGCGGGGCAGTACAACTATCCCCGCTGCCTGCGCCACGGCGAGACCGGCGCCGCCCAGCTTGCGATGAACGAGTTCGTGCGCCACGCGATCGCGGTGATCTTCCTGCTCAACCGGCGCTATCTGCCCTTCTACAAGTGGCAGTTCCGGGCGCTGCGGGACCTGCCCCTGCTCGGCGACGAGGCCGAGACGCTGGAGCTCCTGCTCACCACCGACAACGGCGCAACGATGGCACGGGCCAAGTATGATATGATCGAAAACCTTTCCTCCCGCATCATTACCGTCCTTCAGGATCAGGCGCTGACCGAGGCCGTCTGCGGCGACCTGGAAAAGCACGCCTATTCCGTCAACGACGGGATCGCGGACCCCGCCCTGCGAAACGCCCACGTTCTGACGGCGGTTTCGTAGCCGGAAAATTCCATAAAAAAACAACGGGCCGACTCGCTTGAGTCGGCCCGTTGGGCTTTGTTTGGATTATTCTTCCGCTTCCTTGGCGTCGTCGATGATCTTCTGCTGATTCATCTGCGGAACTTCCTCGTAGCGGACGAAGTTCATGGAGTAGGAGCCGCGGCCCTGGGTCATGGAGCGCAGGTCGATCGCATAGGAGACCATTTCGCCCATCGGAACCTCAGCCTCGATCTCCTGCAGGCCCTTGCCGCAGGGGTTCATGCCCATGACTCTGCCGCGGCGCTTGGAGTTCAGGTCGCCGATGACGTCGCCCATGTTGGCGTCGGGCACAACGACCTTCAGCTCGGCGATGGGCTCCAGGATGGTGGGACCGGCCTGGGGCAGGCCTTCCTTGTAGGCGATGCCGGCAGCGGTCTGGAACGCCATATCGGAGGAATCAACCGGGTGGGAGGAGCCGAAGTACAGGGTGGCCTTCAGGAAGACCACGGGGTAGCCGGCCAGAACGCCCTTGCTGACGCAGTTGCGCAGGCCCTTTTCAACGGAGGGGATGAAGTTCTTCGGCACGCAGCCGCCGACGGTCTCATCCACGAAGATCATGTCTTCCTGCTCGTGCTGCGGCTCGAAGCGGATATAGACGTCGCCGAACTGGCCGTGACCGCCGGACTGCTTCTTGTGGCGGCCGTGCTGCTCGACCTTCTTCTTGATGGTCTCGCGGTAGGCGATCTTCGCCGGACGAAGCTCGGCTTCGACCTTGTACTTGGAGGCCAGCTTGGAGATGATAACGTTCAGGTGGATGTCGCAGACGCCCGCGATGATCAGCTCCTTGGTCTCGGGATCGTTGCCGTAGGTGAAGGAGGCGTCTTCCTCGTTCAGCTTGACCAGACCGGCCGCGACCTTGTCTTCCTGACCCTTGGTCTTGGCGTAGATGGCCATGCGGTAGTTCGGAACGTCGTACTGCATCGGAGCCAGGCGGACGGTCTTGCCGGCCATGCCCAGCGTGTCGCCGGTGCGGACGGAGGCGAGCTTGGTGAACACGCCGATGTCGCCGCAGCAGACCTTACCGGTCTTGGTGTTGTCCTTGCCGCGCGGGAAGAAGGTGTTGCCCAGCTTCTCGTTGTCGCCGGTGCGGACGTTGACGACGGTCATGGTGTCCTCAATGTCACCGGAGATGACCTTGAAGTAGGAGTTCTTGCCGTACTGGTCGGCCATGGTGTTGAACACGAAGGCCATCGGGCTGCCGGCGGGATCCAGCTTGAACTCGCCCTCGTTGCCTTCCTCGTCCACGGTGGTCATCGGCTTGCCCTCCAGGGGAGAGGGAGCGTACTTGACCAGGTTGGTCATCAGGGCGTTGACGCCCAGGCCGGTCATGGAGCAGCCGCAGAACACGGGGGCGATGGTGCGGGTCGCAATGCCGTCCTTGATGCCCTTGGCCATTTCTTCGGCGGTGAAGGGCTCTTCCATGAAGAACTTCTCCATCAGAGCCTCGTCGGTCTCAGCGATCTGCTCGTTGAGCTCGGCCATGTATTCCTCGATCTTTTCCTCGGCGTCGGCGGGCAGAGGGATCTCCTTGCCGCTCACGTCGTAGGCCTTCTTCTCGACCAGATCCACCACACCGACAGCTTCCTCGCCCTTGAGGATGGGGAAGGTGAAGGGGATGACGCTGGCGCCGAAGGTCTCGCGCAGGCTCTCAAGGGTGCCGAAGTAGTTGGCGTGCTCCTCGTCGAGCTTGGAGACGTAGAACATCACGGGCAGGTCGCGGTCCTCAAGCGCCTTCCAGCCCTTCTCGGTGCCGACGGCGATGCCGGACTTGGCGGTCAGAACGATGATGCCGGAGTCGGCCACACGCAGGGACTGCACGACCTCAGCGGCAAAGTCAAAGTAGCCGGGGTTGTCCAGAACGTTGAGCTTGGTCTTGTTGAATTCCACAGGGATCACAGAGGTCTTGATGGAATACTGGCGCTTCTTCTCCTCGTCGTCAAAGTCGGAGACGGTGGTGCCGTCGGCGCGCTTGCCCAGACGGGTGATCGCCTTGGTGTTGAAGAGCATGCTTTCGCAGAGGGCGGACTTGCCGTCGCCGCCGTGGCCGAGCAATGCGATGTTGCGGATATCCTTCGCAGTGTACATAGATCGTTTTTCTCCTTTCGTGCGGCACAAACGCCGTTTACGCCACAATTAGCACTATTATATACAATGTTTATGCGCTTGTCAATCGTGAATTCAACGGATTTTTCCCCGAAATCACGGTTTTCCGGTCCGGACCGGAATCGGCGGGCTTTCTCAGAAATGCTTGGCCCAGGCGGCGAGCAGGAGGGTCGGGACCAGCCAGGCGGCGGTGTAGATCAGAACGTTCAGAGCCGTCGCCGCCTCATAGGCGGGCAGAACGGCCAGCACCGTCATCAGCAGCAGGCCGACCACGCCGCTCACGATGGACAGGACCGTGGATAACGTGGTTGCCGAGCGGAGCGTTCGTCCGCCGGCGGCGGCCTGGGCAAAGGCCGAGAAGCTGTCGGAGGTCAGGATCGCGCCCTGGTCGCTGCCGGCCTTCAGCTCGGTCTCGGACAGACGCAGGCGATCCCGGATCGTGGGATAGGCAAACGAGCCGGTGGGGATCCCGAACTTGGCCTTCAGGAAGCCGGGCGTACCCAGGAAGGTCCGGGTCACCAGGATCCCGCGGAAGCGGCGGTTGCCGGCTATCGCAGCCAGGCCCCGGCGCAGATTCTCGGGCGGGGCGTACTTGACCGCGAAGACGGCGGCCAGCTCTCCGTTGATGGAGAGGTAGACGGCCTGGCGCACCTTTGCGCCCTTGTCCATGTGGACGCCCATGTGCCGCATGAACTCCAGCGAGCCCATCAGCACCACGTCTCCGATGATCGTCGCGCCGATGCCGCCGGAATCATAGAAACGGAAGCTGTCCACCGTGTAGCGGCGGCAGACGTGGATCCGAAGCAGATCTTCAAACAGGGGAGCCAGCGCGGTTCCGGAGCGGCGCGAGGCGGCTGCGGCGTAGGCGATGATGCGGTCCGGATTGCCGTTGTAGACCTTGAAGCCGTTGAGCGAGAGCGCGCCCTGGGGGAAAACGTCCTCGTCTCCGATCAGGATCGCATGCTCGCCGCCGAAGACCTTGGCTCCGTGCCAGCCGCAGAGGGCAGCGCCGGTCTCGGAAAGCCGGAAGGCCAGCATACGGAACAGCCGCGGGAAGGCCAGCAGGGCGGCGACCGGGCAGGCGCCGATGAAGATCAGCGAGCCGGTCCAGAAGAGCTTGCCCTTTAGCGCAAGGGCAATGAGAAGGGTTGCGCCCAGACCTGCCAGCAGAGCGACCGGAACGTAGATGCTGACCGTGCGGGTGCAGCGGTCGGTCGTCTCCAGCTTCTGCATGAACTGGGGAACGTCCGGGGCAGTCCGCGTCAGACCGCGTCCGCCGCCGGCAACGTCCTGCACCTCCGCCACGCCGACTGCGCCATCCTTTTCGCGGAGCAGGCGTACCGTGGCAAGAAGCGCCATGCTGTGATCGTATTTGCCCCAGAGCGAGAGCAGGAGCAGCAGCCCGATGACGACCACGAAGGGCGGCCGGACGGACTGCGCCGCCTGCGCGGCGTCAAGAGCGGTAAAGACCGTGGCGACGGTCAGAAGCAGATCGGGGCTGTGCGGCTTTCGGAACAGGCTGCGCACTGCGTCCGCATAGAGCTTCAGGTTGGTCAGCACCATCGCCGCCAGCAGAAGCAGCAGAACGTAGACGGAGGTGCCGCCGGAGAAGATCTCAGGCAGGAACTTCCAGTCCAGAAGCAAATAGAGGGTCAAAAACAGACTGAGCAGGCTGAACAGACCGGTCAATACCAGACGGGAGCCGACGGAGGAAAGCGCGCGGGAGTATTTGCGGTAGGCTTCCTCCGGGTGCAGGATCGCCCGCTCGGATTCGTCCGGGCGCTTCGCCGGAGCCGGGCGCTGCGCGGTCTCGCGCCGCGCGGGGCGGGCAGGCTGGGGCTCGGTCTCCTCGGTCTGCGCGGCTCTGCGGGAGCGCACGGAGGCGGAGACCACCGGCTCGCCGGTCGGCGTCCTGGGCTTCTGCACCGGCTGGAACACGCGCTCCGGATCCGGGGCGGCGGGGCGCTCCGGCCGGGCCTGCGCGGTCTTTTCCCAGGCAGCAGGCTTCTCCGTCCCGGCGGACGGTTCCGCCCTGACGGGCTTCTCTGCGGGAGCGGAGTCCTTCTGCTCCGCCGTCTGCTTCGGGGCGGCGGGCCTCGCCGGGGCAGTCTGCTTCGGTTCAGGCTCGGCGGCAGGCGTTTCCGGCGCGGGGCGCTTCGGTGCGGGCGGGGCGACAGGGGTCTCCGGGGCGGGATTGGCGCGGGTCTTTCGCTTGCGCGGCGCTTCCACGGCGGCGCCGGCCTTCGCCGGGCGCGCCGTTTCCTCGATCGGCACGGCGGCAGCCAGCAGGTCCTCCAGATGGAGAACGCCGGTACGCGGCGCGGTGGGGTCGGTCTGCATCCGGACCTGCGGGATCAGATCCGGGCCGTCCGCAGCTTCGGGCTCCGGTGCGGTCCGGACGCGCGGCTGGGGAGCAGGCGCTTTCGGCGCAGGTGCTTTCGGCGCGGGCGCTTCCGGCGCAGGGGCAGTCTCCTGCCGCGGCTTCGCCGGGAGGATCACCTCGTCCGAAGCGGCAAGCGACTTGAGCCAGTCTGGGATCTCCGCGTCCGGCGCGGTCTCGCCGGAATCGCGGCGGTGCCGCAGCCAGTCGGGGATCTGGTCTCCGCCGCGTTGGGGCAGAGACGGGGCGAAGCCGTCGTCCAGCGGAAGCTGGTTGGGCAGACCCCATTCTCCGGCGGCGGAGAAATCGGAGGCGAAGCCGTCCAGCGGGAGCTGATCGGGCAGAGGACCCTCGTCCTCGTCGCCTTGCTCCGGTTCCGGCTCCGGCTCGCGGTCGGATTCAAAGTAAAATTCGGGTTCCGGGTGGGGGTGGAGCAGCTCCGAGAGCCAGCCGCGTTTTTTCCGGCGGGCATCCCGCCTTCTGCTGCGCTCCGATTCCAGGGGAAAGCGGATCTGCTCAGCCTCGGCGGTAAAATGGGGCTCCTCCGGCTCGGGCGAAGGCGGTTCGGGCGGCAGAGCGGAGACCGGCTCCGCAGCCTGCTTGCCGAACAGCTCGTCCAGCGAGGGCAGGGCGTCCCAGGTCACTTCGGGGACGGCAGGGGGCTCCGGCGGGGGAGCGGCCTCGTCCTTCGGGCCGAAGAGCTCCTCCAGCGAGGGCAGGGGCCGGGTGATGACCGGGACCTCGGTGGAGAGGTTCATGCGGATGGTGGGCTCGCGGTCCTCCGGTTCCGGCTCCGGCTCGGGTTCGGGCTTCGGCTTGCGCGGCGCCTCCTGGGTCCGGAAGCGAGCGGGTTCGGGTTCCGGTTCCGGCTTGGGTTCCGGTTCCGGCTCCGGCTCATAGGGGATGAACTTCGCCTCCAGGGGCCGGTTCTGCACCGCAGGCTCGCGCGGCGAGAAGGCGTCGTGCGCCAGCAGATCGTCGATCGCGGCAAAAAGGGCCTCGTCCGACCAAAGCGCACCGTCCGACGGCTCCGGCTCCGCCTGCTTCGGAGGAAGCTCCTCCGCGTCCATGCGGAGCGCCGGCGCGTGGATCGGCTCCGTCTCGGCGGCGGGAGCGGGATCGGAGCCCTGCCGTTTCCGGTCTGCGCGTTTGGCGGCCTTGCGGCGCGCGCGAAGCGCCCGGCGGCTCAGCGTGATCTCCTCCGGCCCGGAGCGCTTGCCGCTTTGCTCCGGCTCCTGTTCGGGCTCCGGCTCCTGTTCGGGCTCCGGCTCCGGTTCAGGCTCCGGCTCCGGTGCGGAGCGGGTCTCCGCGTCCTCCGCGCCTTGCTGCGCGGGGGCGGGAGCCGATTCCTCGGGCTCCTGCTGCGCAGGAGCGGGGGCGGCGACGCTCTGGATCTGGTCGAGTGCAAGCAGGAACTCCTGCTCGGGCGCGTCGCGCTCCGGGGTCGGAAGCGGCTCCTCCGTCAGCGGGAGCGGCTTCGGCGGGGCGGCCGGGGTCGGCTCCGAATCAGCATGGCCCAGCAGCTCAGACAGATCCAGGCGGAGGGCCTCGGTCTGCGGCGCGTTCTCCGCTTCGGCTGCGGGGATCACGATCTCGGACAGCTCCGGTCGGTGCGGCGTCTCCGGCTGCTCTGCCGGTGCGGCGTCCGCCTCCGTGCCAAGCTCGCTGCGAAACAGCGCGGCAAGCTGGCGGGCGAAGTCGTCGTCAGAGCGGCCTGCCGGCGCAGCGGTCTGCGGCGCGGGCGTTGGCTTCTGGTTTTGTTTTCTGTGCTTTTTCATGTTGTGAACGCACTCCAAACTATCTGTGTCTTTCCGTCGTCCTCTGCCGCAGAGCCTCGTACAGCATGACTGCTGCGGCTGCAGAGGCGTTGAGCGAGGAGATTTTTCCCATCAGGGGAATGCTGACCAGAACGTCGCAGCTCTCGCGGACGAGCTTGCTCATGCCCTCGCCCTCGTTGCCGATGACGATGGCGCTCGGCCCGGTCAGATCGGTGCGGTACAGACCGCTGTCGGCGTCGGCGGCGGTGCCGTAGACCCAGACGCCCCGCTCCTTGAGCGCAAGGATCGTCTGATGGATGTTGGACACCCGCGCCACGGGCAGATATTCCACTGCTCCGGCGGAGGTCTTTGCGACCACGGCGGTCAGCCCGACGCTGCGGCGCTTGGGGATGATGACGCCGTGCGCCCCGGCGCACTCCGCGGTGCGGAGGATCGCGCCGAGATTGTGGGGATCGGAGAGCTCGTCGCAGATCACGATCAGCGGCGGCTCGCCCCGCGACTCGGCCAGGGCCAGGATGTCGTCCACCGAGGCGTAGTCATGGGCTGCAACGGCGGCGATCACGCCCTGATGGGCGCCGGTGGGGCTCATTTGGTCCAGCTTCCGCCGGTCCGTGGGCACGATCACGGCCCCGGCCTCCTTCGCCAGTGCGGTCAGGCGGGCCAGGGAGCGGTCCGTGCTGCCGTCGGCCACGTAGACCTTGTCGATGGCGCGGCCGCTTTTCAGGGCTTCGGTCAGAGCGTTGCGTCCCTCGATCAGTCCCTCGGACAGCTCAAGCGGCGCAAGCTCGCGCGGATTTCTCGTTTTCGGTTGATTTTCTCGTTTCATGGCAGTCTCCAAACGGCATAGTGCCGCTACTCTACTAAATATCCAATCTATTATAGCAGATAGCCCCAAAAAGGGCAAGCGAAAACTCATGAAAATTTGCGAACCGGCGATATTTTCCGTCGAAAAAACGGACCGGGAAAAGCAAAAAGATTCCGTAATGCCGAATTTCCGTTCAGCATTACAGAATCTTTTGCAGGCTTCCGGCGTCCCTACGGACGGGCCTCCGGGTCCCGGCGCGGCCGGGCGAAGCGGGCGCCGAGGGCGTTTGCCCATTTTTCGGGGTAGAAGCTGTAATAGGAGACGTGCCTTTCATGCCGCCGCCGCTGGAAGACGGGCAGACCAGCCCAGAGCAGGGAGGGCAGACCGATGACGAAAAGATAGAGCGGGCCTAAAATCAGCGATTGGATCGTATGTCCGTATTCGTGGGCCAGCAGCGCACGGTCGCCGGGGCGGTAGCTTTCATGCAGAAAGAGAAAGCGGCCCAACGACATGCTGCCGGACCGGACCGGCCAGATCACGGCCAGCGCCCCCTGATAGGCAAAGTGCGGGCAGCCGCGCAGGCGATAGAAGGCGTAGATCGTACCGCCCGCCAGATTCTGGAGCAGGCCCCAGGTGTACTGCCAGACGATATAGAGCAGACGCTTCATCACAGAAGATGGCTGCGAAGATCCTCGCCGCTGCGCGGGCTCAGCCAGGCGGGCGGCACGTCAAAGAGGGTCTTGCAGCCCGTCATGCCCGCGCGGGCCATCCGGTGCACGGCCCTGGCGCAGGCAGCCAGAACGGAGCCGGTGAACTCCGGGTTGGATTCCAGCTTCAAGGAGAGCTCAATGGTCTCGGTGTTGCCCTCGTCCCAGCCGGTCTTGCCGCTGCGGAGGACGGAGCCGCCGTGCGGCATCCCGCTGTGGTCGCGGGCCATTTCCTCGGCGGTGATGAAGGTGACGGTCGTGTTATACTCGTCAAAGTAATACGGCATGGTCTTGATCTCGCGCTCGATCCGGGCCTTGTCTGCTCCGGGCGCGGCGACTACGTAGCATTCGCGCAGATGCTTGTCACGGGCGGTCAGAACCGGCTGCTCCCCTGCGCGGACCCGCTCCACGGCGGCGGCAACGGGCACGGTATACTGCCGCGCATCCAGAACGCCCTCGATCCGGCGGATTGCGTCGGAGTGGCCCTGGCTGACGCCGCGGCCCCAGAAGGTCTCATCCTTGCCGTCCGGCAAAAAGGCTCCGGCATAGAGCCGGGCCAGGCTGAACAGACCGGGGTCCCAGCCGCAGGAGATCAGGGCGACCTTGCCGCCCGCCTTTGCGGCGGCGTCCGTCGCGGCGAAGTGCGCGGGAATTTTCGCGTGGGTGTCGAAGCTGTCCACCACGTGGAACGCGGCGGCGTACTTCGGCGTCTGGACGGGCAGATCGGTTGCGCTGCCGCCGCAGAGCAGAAGGACGTCGATCTGATCGGTCATCCGCTCCGCCTGCTCAACCGGATAAACGGGCACGCCGGGGGTATGCAGGTGCAAACCGGCGGGGTCGCGGCGGGTAAAGACGCAGACCAGCTCCAGATCGTCGCAGCGGGCGATGGCAGCCTCCGCCCCGCGCCCCAGATTGCCGTAACCAAGGATTGCGATGCGGGTTTTCATAAACCTTCCTCCTGAAAAATTGAAAAGTTCGTACGCTTACGCCAGGATCGACGAGAGGATCCCCTCCATATCGTAGAGGCCCGGCTCCATCGTAACCACCCACTGCACGGCGGTCAGAGCGCCTTCGGCAAAGAGGGCGCGGTCATGGGCCTCGTGGCGGAGAGTGAGCGTCTGCGTATCGGTGCAGATATGTATTTCATGTATGCCGACGATATTGCCCATACGAAGGGAGTGCACGTCGATCTCGTCCGGCTCGCGCTTTCCGTTTTCGTGCCGCCCGATCACCAGGCGGCTGCCCGGACGGACGGATTGGATCGCCCGGCCCAGGGTCAGGGCCGTGCCGCTGGGCACGTCGAGCTTTCGGTTGTGGTGGGTCTCCACGATCTCGATGTCGGCGTCCGGAAAGGCCTTCGCCGCCTGCCGCGCCAGAGCGGTCAGCACGACGATGCCGAGCGAAAAGTTGCTGGCGAACAGGACGGGCACGGTCTTTGCCGCAGCCTCGATGCAGGCAAGCTCCGCCTCGGTCTGACCGGTGGTGGCGATCACAAGGGGCGTCCTCGTCGCCACGGCGTAGGCCGTCAGTGCCGGGGCCGCCGAATGATGGGAAAAGTCCACGATGCAGTCAACCTTGCCGTCATAGTCGGCCAGGGCGGTGTAGGCCTCGCCGTCCTTTGCCATCGGATCGACCAGAATCAGGTCGGCGTCCGGCAGCTTCTCGCGGAAGACCCGCTGCACCACCCGGCCCATGCGCCCGCAGGCGCCGTGAATCATCAGCTTCATCCGTGCCTCCTTAAATCAGACCGAGGGCAGCCATCTCGTCGTAGAGCCGGCTGCGGAAGGGCTCCTCCATCGGCGTCATCGGCAGACGGAGCTGGTCGCGGATCAGGCCCATCCGGGCCAGAGCGGCCTTGATGGGGATGGGGTTGGTCTGGCTGAACAGGGCGTGGATCAGCGGCAGGAGCTTGAGCTGCAGGGCCGCGCTGCCCTTCACGTCGCCGGCAAAGAACATGCGGCAGATCGCCGCAGCCTCGGCGGGCATGATGTTGGAGAAGGTGGAGATGACGCCCTTGCCGCCCAGAGAGAGGATGGGCACGATCTGATCGTCGTTGCCGGAGTAGACGTCCAGACGGTCGCCCACCACGCGGATGGTCTCGGCGATCTTAGAGATGTTGCCGCTGGCCTCCTTGATGGCGCAGATCCTGGGATGATCAGCCAGAACGCCGAAGGTCTGCGGCTCAACGTTCGTGCCGGTCCGGGAGGGAACGTTGTAGAGGATGACCGGGACCGAGGAGGCGTCCGCGATCGCGGTATAGCTGGCGATCAGTCCGGTCTGGGTGGGCCGGTTGTAGTAGGGCGTGACGCAGAGCACGGCGCTTGCGCCGATGGCGCAGGCGTACTGCGTCATCATAATCGCGTGGCCGGTGTCGTTCGAGCCGGTGCCGGCGATGATCGGGATCTTGCGGTCGGCGCGGCGAATCGCGAACTCCAGCACCTTGCAGTGCTCGTTGTCGGTCAGGGTCGGGGCCTCGCCGGTGGTCGCGCAGACGACGATGGCGGAGATGCCGGAGGCGATCTGCCAGTCGATCAGCTTCCCGAGGGCCTCATAGTCCACGCCGGAATCGTTCATCGGCGTGACGATCGCGGTGGCAGCGCCGGTAAAAATATGCTTCTTTTCCATAAAGGTCTCCTTTTGGATCTTACACGTTGAACAGGAAGTTGACGATGTCGCCGTCCTTCATCACGTACTCCTTGCCCTCGCTGCGGAACAGACCCTTCGCCTTGGCGTTCGCCATCGTGCCGCAGGCCTTCAGGTCCTCGAAGGCCACCACCTCGGCGCGGATGAAGCCGCGCTCAATGTCGGAGTGGATCTTGCCGGCAGCCTTGGGCGCCTTGGTCCCGCGGGTGATCGTCCAGGCGTGGACGTCGTCGGGACCGGCGGTGAGGAAGGAGATATAGCCCAGCAGCTCGTAGGAGGTCTTGATCAGACGGTCCAGTCCGCGCTCCGTCAGCCCGAGCTCCTCCATGAACATCTGCGCGTCCTCAGGCTCCATATCCATGATGTCCTCCTCGAACTTGGCTGCCACGGGAAGGACTGCCGCGCCCTGCTCCGCCGCCAGGGCGGAGATCGCCTGGAACTGGGCGTTGTTCCGGTAGTCGGCCATGCCGTCCTCGTCCAGATTGGCGGCGTAGATGACCGGCTTTGTGGAAAGCAGGCCGCCGTCCTGCAGGATGTCCTTGTCTTCGTCGGTGAAGGCGAAGCTGCGGGCGGGCTTGCCGTCGGAGAGATGCGCCAGGAGCGCCTCGCACATCTCGCTTTCATGCTTATATTTCTTGTCGCCGGCCTTGAGATATTTCCTGGCTTTTTCCAGGCGGCGCTCCACGACCTCAATGTCGGCCAGGATCAGCTCCAGCTCCAGGGTCTCTGCGTCGGAGCGGGCGTCTGCGGGATCGGGGAAGAGGGAGGCGTTGTCAAAGCAGCGGACCACGTGGACCAGAGCGTCCACCTGACGGATGTTCTGCAAAACCGAATTGCCGCGGCCCGTCCCCTTGCTCACGCCTGCCACGTCCACGAAGTCGATGCTGGCGGGGGAGTACTTCTTGGGCTTATAGTATTCGGCCAGCCAGTCCAGCCGCTCGTCGGGCACCTTGGCCTGGCCGATGTTGGCCTTGGCGGATGCGCCCATGTAGCCGCCGGTCTCCGCCTTTGAGCCGGTCAGCGCATTGTAAAGCGTCGTCTTGCCCACGCCGGGCAGACCCACGATACCTAATTTCATAGTGTGAATGACATCTCCTTTGATGGGATCGCAGTTTTATTGTTACACTATACCACATCCCGCCGAAATTCTCAATCCCCTTTGATGAGATTTTCTGAGTTTTTGCCCGGCGGGCGGATCGGACGGGGCTTGCAAATCCGGCACGGCGTGATATAATCGAAGCGAGAAAACGGCGCGGTCCGCGTCGGGGAGGTACTGTCATGAAGATTCATTCCGTATTTGATCCTGAATTTGCCCGGTATGGCAGGGTAATGTCCGGCTACGACCTGGAGCCGCTGCTTGCGACCCTGGAGGCCGTCTCTCCGATGCCGGAGACTGGCACGGCCTACGTGGCTGAGCAGCCGGAGCTGATGGCCCTGCCCGTGGCAAAGGCGCTCTCCGACCGCGCCTTCGGCGGCCTGCCTGTTGAGCTCGGCTGGTGCAACGGCCGCAATACGAAGCTCAACTGCCTGGAATACCACCGCAGCAGCGAGCTGAATCTGGGAACGGAGGATTTCATCCTCCTGCTGGGCAGACGGGAGGATATGACGGACGGGTATCTGGACACCGCCACGGTCGCCGCCTTCCGCGTTCCCGCCGGAACGCTGATCGAGCTCTACGCCTCGACCCTCCATTTTGCGCCCTGCTCCGCTGCACCGGGCCGGGGCTTCAAGGTTCTGGTGGTCCTGCCTCGCGGCACGAATCTGGCAAAGCCGGAGATCGTCCCGCAGAACGACGAGGATCGCCTTCTCTGGGCGCGCAACAAGTGGCTCCTGGCCCATGCCGAGAGCGCCCAGGCTGCGCGCGGCGCGGCGGTGCGCCTGCGCGGGGAGAATCTGGATCTCGCCGCCGATCTTTGCAAGTAACCGGGAACCGGCAAGCGTCCGCCCCTCCGTTCCGGAGGCGCGGGCGTTTTGCCGTCCGGCGGCCGTGCGCCGGGCAGCCGCAGCCGGGCCGTATTCGCATAAAATGTAAACATTTTATAAAAAGATTCTGAACTCCCTTTTTTCTTTGCCGAAATCGTGTATAATGCGGGAAAAAGATACGATGGAAAAATGGTGAACGATATGCTGCAGATTCAGAACATCCGAAAGGTCTATAAGACCGGCTCGCTGGTACAGACTGCCCTGGACGGGGTCAGTCTGAACCTGCGGGACAACGAATTCGTGGCGATTCTCGGCCCCAGCGGCTCGGGCAAGACCACGCTGCTGAACGTCATCGGCGGTCTGGACCGCTATGACAGCGGCGAGCTTGCGATCAACGGGGTCTCCACGAAAAAATATACGGCCCGCGATTGGGATTCCTACCGCAATCACACGGTCGGCTTCGTCTTCCAGAGCTACAATCTGATCCCGCACCAGAACATCCTCTCGAACGTGGAGCTTGCCCTGACGATCGGCGGCGTCTCCCGCCGCGAGCGGAGGAAACGCGCCGCCGACGCCCTGCGTCAGGTCGGCCTGAGCGAGCATATGCACAAAAAGCCCGCTCAGCTCTCCGGCGGCCAGATGCAGCGCGTTGCCATTGCCCGCGCTCTGGTCAACGACCCGGATATTCTCCTGGCCGACGAGCCGACCGGCGCGCTGGACAGCGAGACCAGTCTGCAGGTCATGGACCTGCTCAAGGAGGTCGCGCGCGACCGCTTGGTCGTCATGGTGACGCACAATCCGGAGCTTGCCGAGCAGTACGCCACCCGCATCGTCCGGCTCAAGGACGGGAAGATCACCGACGATTCCGATCCCTTCGATCCCGACGCCGAGCAGGCCGTCCACAAAAACATGGGCCGTTCCGCGATGTCGCTGCTGACTGCCCTGAACCTGAGCTTTCACAACCTCTGGACCAAGAAGGTCCGCACCCTGCTGATTGCCTTTGCCGGGTCCATCGGCATCATCGGCATTGCAATGATCCTCTCCATGTCCAACGGCGTCAACCGCTATATCCGGAACGTGGAGGAGGAGACCCTGAAAAGCTACCCGCTCCAGATCACGAATTCCAGCATCAACCTGGCCAATTTTATGCCGAACGCCCCCGGCGAGGACGAGACCGGGAACGCAGAGGTCCATGAGCGGCATACCGTGACGAGCCTTCTGTCCACGGTCTCGGTCAACGACCTTGCCGCCCTGCGCGCCCATCTGGAGAGCGGGCAGACCGACGTTTACGACCACGTTCAAGCCATTGAGTACGGCTACGGCGTCACGCCGCAGATCTTTACGGTCACGGAGACCTCGGTCCGCCAGGTCAACCCGGACCGCAGCTTCGCCGCGATGGGCTTTTCCATGGCGGACGGCATGAGCAGCCTCTTTTCCGCCATGACCAGCACCGACTCCTTCCATCCCATGCCCGCAAACACCGACCTCTATACCGGTCAGTACGACGTCAAGGCCGGGCGCTGGCCGGAGCGCTGGAACGAGTGCGTTCTGGTTCTGAGCGCAAGCGGCATGGTCAGCGATCTCACCCTCTATACGATGGGCATGAAGGACCCTGCCGAGCTGGAGTCGATGATCCGCGCCTTCGTCGAGGGCGGCCGGATCCCGGACCCCGGAAAGGAGCGGAACTACCGCTACGCGGACTTCCCCGGCATCAGCTTCCGCGTCCTGCCTGCGGCGCAGTTCTACGCCTACGACGAGACCTACAAGGTCTGGACCAACCGCTCGGACGATGAAAAGTTCCTCCGCTCCCTCCTTGCCGATGCGGAGACCCTGGAGATCGTCGGCGTCGTCCAGCCCAAGGAGGACGAGAGCAATCCGACCCTGCGGATCGGCATTTGCTACCCGGCTGCGCTGACCGATCATCTGATGCAGGCTGCGGCGGAAAGCGACATCGTTCGCGCCCAGAAAAGCGACCCGCACACCGACGTTTTTACGGGACGCCCCTTCGGGGAGCAGCCGGACGCGGGCGACGTGGATCTGAGCGGCCTGTTTTCCGTGGACGAGGAGGCGCTGAAAAACGCCTTCCAGCTCGAGGGGGACGCTCCGCTCTTTGATCCCTCGAAGCTGGACTTTTCCCAGATCGACCTCTCAAAGATCGACATGTCCAACACCGTGGACCCCTCCGTTTTCGCCTCTGCCATGCCAGGGCTCAGCCGGGACCAGCTCGCCGGCCTCCTGTCCGGCGTCAAGCTCAAGCTCTCCCCCGATCAGCTTCGGGAGCTGTTTTCAAAGCTGATGGAGGGCTACGCCGAATCCATTCGGAACGACCCCGCCAACGACGTCTCCCGTCTGCCGGAGGCGGTCGGCGCGTATCTCAGCTCCGACGCCGCCGCTGAGCGGATTCAGACCGGAATCCAAAACGCTCTCGCGGAGAACAATGCAGCCGCCATCACGCAGGAGGAGCTCGCCGCCCTTCTGCAGGGCGTCCTCGCGGGCTACCCGGACTATCTGGCCGATCACGGTCTGGAGGACGGCGAGCTTCCGATGGCCTACCTGGGCGAGTACCTGCAAAGCGAGCAGGGGAGAGCGGCTCTGAACGCTGCCGCCGCCGATCTCAACGAGCGGGTCGAGCGCTTCACCCTGTCTCCGGCCCAGATCGGTGCCGTTGCCGCCGATCTGACGGAGGGCTATTCCGAGTACGCCGCCGAAAACGGTCTGCCCGGCCCCGACAGTCTGCAGACCTCCTTTGCCGACTATCTCTCCGGCCCGGAGGCCAGCGGGCTCATTCAGTCCACGCTGGCCGCCTCCCTGGACACCTCCGATCTGGAGCGCCAGGCCCAAAAGCTCTTCGCGGGCTATTCTTACCGGCTTGCCGCCGCCATGAACGCCGCCGCGGCCCAGATGATCGAGTCCGTTGGCACAGCGATTCGCGACACCCTCCGGAGCCAGATGGAGACCCTTGCCGGGGACCTCGGCAAGCAGCTCGAATCCGCCCTGAAGCTCGATCCCGAGACCCTGGCCGGGGCCTTCTCGATGAATATGGAGCCGGCCGAGCTTCGCGATCTGATGACCGCCCTGATCTCCCGCCAGAGCAACACTTACGACGGCAACCTCCACAGCCTCGGCTATGCCGACCGGGAGAAGCCGGATTCCATTACGATCTACCCCCGCGACTTCGAGGGCAAGCGCCGCGTCAAGCAGATCCTGGAGGACTACAACACCCGCATGACCGAGACCGGGCAGGACGAGAAGGTCATCACCTATACCGACATGGTAGATACCCTGATGTCCTCGGTCACAGACATCGTGGATGCGATCTCCACGGTCCTGATCGCCTTCGTGGCGATCTCTCTGGTCGTCTCCTCGGTTATGATCGGCGTCATCACCTATATCTCCGTTCTGGAGCGGCGCAAGGAGATCGGCATTCTCCGCGCCATCGGCGCTTCGAAGCGCAACATCTCCACGGTCTTCAACGCCGAGACCTTCATCATCGGCGCCCTGGCGGGTCTTCTGGGCGTGGGGATCACCTACCTGCTCCTGATCCCGGCGAACCGGATCATCGCCTCCCTGGCCGGTCAGGTCGAGATCCGCGCCTATCTGCCGCCGACTTCGGCAGCCATCCTGGTCGCCCTGAGCGTCGTGCTGACCCTGATCGGCGGCCTGATCCCGGCGAAAAAAGCCGCCCGCTCCGACCCGGTCGCCGCCCTGCGCTCCGAATAATCGCACCCCAAGCGCCTCACATAAAAACGCCTGCCCCTTTTTTCACTGAAAATGAAAAAAGGGGTAGAAATTTACGCACAAATCGGGTATAATGCGGAAAGATTCCATTCAGCGAGGTATGTAATGTTAGAACTACAGCATCTTTCCTTCCGGGTCGAGGACGAGGGGCGTCCGAAGGGCATTCTCCGTGACGTGAGCCTCTCAATTCCCGATCGGGAGCTGGTCGTCGTCACCGGCCCCAACGGCGGCGGCAAGTCCACCCTTGCCCGGCTGATCGCCGGCGTGGAGACGCCCTCCGGGGGCAGCATTTTCTTCAACGGTACGGATATCACCCACACCTCCGTCACGGATCGTGCCCGCATGGGCATTGCCTATGCCTTCCAGCAGCCCGTCCGCTTCAAGGGTCTGCAGGTCCTGGATCTGCTCCGGATCGCCGCGGGCAAGCGGCTTGGCGTGGGCGAGGCCTGCGAATATCTCTCCGCCGTGGGCCTTTGCGCGAAGGATTATATCGAACGGGAGGTAAACGCCTCTCTGTCCGGCGGCGAGCTCAAGCGCATCGAGATCGCCACGGTCCTGGCCCGGGGCGCGAAGCTCTCCATCTTTGACGAGCCGGAGGCCGGCATCGACCTCTGGAGCTTCCAGAATCTGATCCGGGTCTTTGAGAATCTGCGCCGCCACATCCGGGACAGTTCCATCATGATCATCTCCCATCAGGAGCGCATTCTGGCCGTGGCCGACCGGATCATCGTGATCCAGGACGGCGCGGTGCTGCGTCAGGGTCCCAGGGACGAGATCCTGCCCACGCTGATCGGCACCGCCTCCGCGGTCGCTGCCTGCCGTCAGCTTACGAAGGAGGGCGAGGCATGAAACAGCTCAATGAAATTCAGCTCCGCCTGCTGCAGGAGGTCGCGGACCTCCACGGGGTTCCCGCCGGCGCTTATAACATCCGCTCCAACGGCGAGGCTGCCGGACGGAACAGCACGGCAAATATCGAGATCATCCCCAAGACGGACAAGCCCGGCATCGATATCCGCATCAAGCCGGGCACCAAAAACGAAAGCGTTCACATCCCCGTGGTCCTGACCGAGACCGGCCTGAAGGAGACCGTATACAACGATTTCTACGTCGGCCGGGACGCCGACGTGGTGATCGTGGCGGGCTGCGGCATCGACAACTGCGGCAACCAGGACGCCCAGCACGACGGAATCCACACCTTCTATCTCGAGCCGGGCGCGCACGTGAAGTACGTGGAAAAGCACTACGGCTCCGGCAGCGGCGCGGGCAAGCGGATCCTGAATCCCGTGACCGAGGTCCACATGGACGAAAACAGCTTCATGGAGATGGAAATGGTCCAGATCAAGGGTGTGGACGACACCGAGCGGACCACCAATGCCGAGCTCAAGGCCGGCGCCCGTCTTCTGGTGCGCGAGCGTCTGATGACCCACGAGCAGCAGCGGGCGATCTCGGCCTATTCCGTCAGTCTGGACGGCGCGGGCTCCAGCGCGGACGTGGTCTCCCGCTCCGTTGCGCGGGACGACTCCTACCAGAAATTTGACGCAAAGATCCTGGGCAACGCCCCCTGCCAGGGCCACACCGAATGCGACTCCATCATCATGGATCGGGGCCGCATCCTGGCTGTTCCGGGGCTGGAGGCGAACCACGTGGACGCCGCGCTGGTCCATGAGGCCGCCATCGGCAAGATCGCCGGGGAGCAGCTGATGAAGCTGATGACCCTGGGTCTGACCGAGCAGGAGGCCGAAGAGCAGATCATCAACGGGTTCCTGAAATAAGGACCGCAGGCATATCAAAAGAAAAATCTATACAGGGAGGCTCTCCTATGAACAATACCGAAAAAACGATGGATAAGATCATCGCTCTCTGCAAAAACCGCGGCTTCATCTTCGCCGGCTCCGAGATTTACGGCGGCCTGGCCAATACCTGGGACTACGGCCCCCTCGGCACGCGGCTGAAGAACAACGTCAAGGACGCGTGGCGCAAGCGCTTCATCCAGGAGCGCCGCAACAGCTTCGAGGTGGACGCCGACATCCTGATGAACCCCCGCGTCTGGGAGGCCAGCGGCCACGTTTCCAGCTTCTCCGATCCGATGCTCGACTGCCGGGAGTGCAAGATGCGCTTCCGCGCCGACAACCTGATCGAGGCCTTTGACCCCGAAGCCCACGCCGACGGCATGACCAAGGCTGAGATGTTCGATTTCATCAAGGCCCATTCCATCCCCTGCCCGAACTGCGGCAAGCACAACTTTACCGATATCCGCGAATTCAATCTGATGTTCCAGACCTACCGCGGCGTCACGAACGACGCGAAGTCCGTCATCTATCTGCGCCCCGAGAACGCCCAGGGCGAGTACGTCAACTATCCCAACGTCCTGCGCTCCATGCGCGCCAAGCTGCCCTTCTCCATCGGTCAGATCGGCAAGGCCTTTCGCAACGAGATCACCCCGGGCAACTTCACCTTCCGCACCATCGAGTTCGAGCAGATGGAGTACCAAACCTTCTGCAAGCCCGGCGACGATCTGGAGCTCTACGAATACTTCAAAAACTTCGGCAAGCAGTTCTTTGAGGACCTCGGCCTGCCCGCCGAGAACCTCCGCTTCCACGACCACGAGAAGCTGGCCCACTACGCAAAGGCCGCCTGCGACATCGAATTCCTCTTCCCCTCCATTGGCTGGGGCGAGATCAACGGCACCCATGACCGCACCGACTTCGACCTGACCCGCCATCAGGAGTACAGCGGTCAGAAGATGGATTACCTCGATCCCTACACGAACGAGCGCTACATCCCCTACATTGTCGAAAGCACCTACGGCCTCGACCGCACGGTCCTGGCCCTGCTCTGCCAGGCCTACGACGAGGAGATCGTGGACGAGGCCAAGAACGACGTCCGCGTGGTCCTGCACCTGCATCCCGACGTCGCCCCGATCAAGGTCGCCGTCCTGCCCCTGAGCAAGAAGCTGGCTGAGCCCGCTCTGGCGCTCTGCGATGAGCTGTCGAAGGATTTCATGTGCGACTATGACGACACCGGCTCCATCGGCAAGCGCTACCGCCGCGAGGACGAGATCGGCACGCCCTACTGCGTGACCGTTGACTTCCAGACCGTCGGCGACGACAAGACCCCCGCCGACAACGCCGTCACCATCCGCGACCGCGACACGATGGAGCAGGTCCGCGTCCCCATCGCCGAGCTCAAGACCTGGCTCCGCGAGCACCTGGGTTAAGCGCCCCTGCCGATCAAGATCCATCCCGTAGGGCGGCCAGACCTCTGGCCGCCGTACCTGCGCTGCGACGATCGCCCACCCCGGTCAATGGCGGCTGGGGTGCGATTGCCGGAACGCGCCCGAAACACGAAACGAGATACACCTGCATGGGAGGTTTTTCAACATGGCAGAAATCTGGAAAGGCGCGCCGGTCGCGGCGGCCCTGAGTGAAACCGTCGCCGCCGAGGCGGCGGAGCTGACCGCGAAGGGCGTCCTGCCCACGCTGGCAATCTTCCGCGTGGGCGAGCGCGACGACGACCTGGCCTATGAGCGCGGCGCCATGAAGCGCTGCGAGAAGGTCGGCGTCCGGGTGAAGAACGTGGTCCTGCCCGCGGACGTGGACAGCGATACCTTTTTCCGCACCCTCGAAGCCTTGAACACCGACCCCGAGGTCCACGGCATCCTGATGTTCCGTCCGCTGCCGAAGCAGCTTGACGGCGAGAAGGCCCGCCGGATGCTGGCCCCGGAAAAGGACGTGGACGGCTGCACCGACGGCTCTCTGGCCGGCGTGTTCACGAATACCGCCCTCGGCTTCCCGCCCTGCACGGCGCAGGCGGCGATGGAGCTGCTTCGCTATTACGGCGTCGATCCCAAGGGCAAGCGGGTCGCTGTGATCGGCCGGTCTCTGGTGATCGGCCGCCCCGTCGCCATGATGCTCATGCACGCCAACGCCACGGTGACCGTCTGCCACACCCGGACCGTGGACGTTCCCGCCGTCACGCGCGAGGCGGATATCGTCGTCGCAGCCTCCGGTCAGATGGAGAGCGTCGGCGCGAACTATCTCCGCCCCGGCCAGATCGTGATCGACGTCGGCATCGGCTGGAACGAGGCCAAGCAGAAGCTCTGCGGCGACGTCAGAGCCGAGGAGGCCGAGCCCATCGCCGCCGCCCTGACTCCTGTCCCCGGCGGCGTCGGCAGCGTGACCTCCGCCGTCCTCTGCAAGCACGTCGTGGAAGCCGCGAAGCGGAGAATTGAGAAATAGAAACCGACCAGTCTGAGCCGGTATGTTTCCCGATCAACCGCAAATGCGAAAATCGTCCGGAGGCGAAACCATGTCCAACGACCTCACCCGAACCGAAGAACGCAAGGCCCTGCGAAGATCGCTGATCCAGGCCCGCAACAGTCTCACACCTGCGGAGCGCGCCGAAAGATCCGCCCGCGCCGTGGAACGGCTGGCGGACAGCGAGGTCTTTCGCGCCGCCAAAACCGTGATGATCTACGACCACGTGGGCGGCGAGCTGTCCCTGGACAGCCTGCTGACCCATCCGGCCTCTGCCGGAAAGCAATTCTGCTACCCCCTTTGCGTCAGCCGGACCGAGATGATTGCGATGATCCCCGGAGCCTGGCAGAGCGGCGCCTACGGCATCCGCGAGCCGGTGCGGGAGCTGTCCCGCGAGGTTGCCCCGGAGGCGCTCGACCTGGTGGTCTGCCCGGGGACGGGCTTCGACCCGGCCTGCAACCGGATGGGCATGGGCGGCGGCTACTATGACCGCTACCTTCCCCGGTGCGTCCGCGCCCATATCGTCCTGGTTGCTTTTGAGGTCCAGAAGGTCCCCGCCCTGCCGGTGGACCCCTGGGACCGGCCCGTGGAGCAGGTCTTCACCGAAGCCGCCGTTTACCGAAACAGTTGAGTTGTATGCAAATTGGGATTTGTGCATGTGAGGGATCAAGGATCAGTGACTAGGGACTAGGGTATTTTGCCGTTATTCCCCCTAGTCCCTAGTCCCTAGTCCCTAGTCCCTCCATCTCGACAAATCTCAATCTGTTGGGTTGCTGAACAGTTGCCGTTTGCCGCGGGCAATGTATATAATGTATATAATTGATGAATAAAGGGTTGACTTTTCCGGTCGCCTGTGTTACATTTCAATATAGCGCCGCTGCGCTTTTTTACGGAAAGAATAATTGCTGATGGAGGAAATACCATGCTGAAAGAATCCCTGGAAAGAATTGCCAACTACGATCCGGAAGTCGGCCAGGCCATGCAGGCTGAGTTCGCCAGACAGTGCAGAAACCTGGAGCTGATCGCCTCCGAGAACATCGTCTCCGAGGAAGTCATGATGGCCATGGGCAGCGTCCTGACCAACAAATACGCTGAGGGCTATCCCGGCAAGCGTTACTACGGCGGCTGCGAGTGCGTCGACGTGGTGGAAAACATTGCCATTGAGCGCGCCAAGAAGCTCTTCGGCTGCGACTACGCCAACGTCCAGCCCCACTCCGGCGCACAGGCCAATATGGCTGTCTTCTTTGCCGTTCTGAATCCCGGCGACACCTTCATGGGCATGGACCTCTCCAACGGCGGTCACCTGACCCACGGCAGCCCGGTGAATATGTCCGGCAAGTACTTCCACTGCGTCTCTTATGGCGTTGATGCCAACGGCATCATCGACTACGAAGACGTCCGTGCCAAGGCGCACGAGCATCATCCCAAGCTGATCGTGGCCGGCGCGTCCGCCTACTGCCGCACGATCGACTTCCCCAAGTTCCGCGAGATCGCGGACGAGGTCGGCGCGGTTCTGATGGTCGATATGGCCCACATTGCCGGTCTCGTTGCCGCCGGTGTGCATCCCAGCCCCTTCCCCTATGCCGACGTCGTCACCACCACCACCCACAAGACCCTGCGCGGCCCCCGCGGCGGCATGATCCTTGCCAACCAGGCTGCTGTTGATAAGTTCAACTTCAACAAGGCCATCTTCCCCGGCATCCAGGGCGGTCCTCTGATGCACGTCATCGCCGGCAAGGCCGTTGCCTTCGGCGAAGCCCTCAAGCCCGAGTTCAAGGCCTACCAGGAGCAGGTCGTCCGCAACGCCAAGGCCCTGGCCAACGCGCTGATGGCTCGCGGCCAGAAGATCGTTTCCGGCGGCACCGACAACCATCTGATGCTCCTCGACCTCATCGGTCTTGAGGTCACCGGCAAGGAGCTCCAGAACCGTCTGGACGAGGTCTACATCACCGTCAACAAGAACACGGTCCCCGGCGAGCCCAGAAGCCCGTTCGTCACCTCCGGCATCCGCATCGGCACCCCCGCAGTCACCTCCCGCGGTCTGAAGGAAGCCGACATGGAGAAGCTGGCCGAGCTCATCGACCTGGCCATCCGCGACTTTGATAACCAGAAGGACTACATCCGCTCCGAGGTCGTCAAGCTGACCGAGAAGTACCCCATCTACCGCTGATCCGGTTTCAGAGCCGCAGGTTTTTTCGAACGCCCAAGATTTTCGAAAAAACCTGTGGCTTTTCTTTTTTGGATGTGCTATACTACCTTCAACAACTCTTGGAAAGAGGTGCGCGCGATGACCGCCAAGCCAGAAACCCGTTCTTCCGATCCCGCCCGGCTGACCGCCCTGCGGGCCAGAGTGGACGCGCTGTATCTTGCATACGTCTTCCCGGTCCTTGCCACGGTCCGGGCAGGGGAGGACCCTGCCGCCGTCGAGCTGGAAACCCGCCTGCTTGAAGCCGCGAAGGCGGTCGGGATCCGAGTCCGCCGCTATATCCTGCCTGCTGAGATCAGCCGCGCCGACGTCGAGCTGCTGATCCGGGAAATCAACGCCGACTTTTTGCTCTCGGCTGCGCTTCTGATCGAGCCTCTGCCTGAGCGCCTGGACCCGGCATCGCTGGCGGAGATGATCCTCCCGAAGAAGCAGATCGCCGTTCCGGGAGAGCCTGCCGACCCGTTGACGCTGCTGACCCGCGTGGCGGACGCAGCGGAGAGGAGCGCCAAATGAAGCGCAAAACCCAAATCGCTCTGCTCGTCTTTATGGCTGCCATCGTCGGGCTGGACCAGCTTACGAAATACCTGACCGTCCGCGGGATCCCGATGGGGGAGCAGGTGCCGCTGATCCCGGGCGTGATCCATCTGACCTACGTCCGCAATACCGGCGCCGCCTTCTCCCTGTTCTCCGGGATGCGCTGGCTGTTTCTGCTCCTGGTCGTGGTTTTCTTCGCCGCGACCGTTCTGCTGATCCGCAGGGGCGTCGTCACCCGCACGGCGGAGCTGTGGTCCCTGGCCGCCATCGGCGGCGGGGCGCTGGGCAACGCGATCGACCGCCTGCTCTACGGCAGCGTGATCGACATGATCGAGCCGGAGTTCATCGACTTTGCGGTGTTTAACGTTGCCGACAGCTTCATCACCTGCGGCGCAGTCGTCCTCGTGATTTTTCTCCTCTTCTTTGACCGGAAGAAGAAATCCGCCTGACCGTCCGCCCCATTGGGCCGACAGAAAAGCTCCCCCGGCGGGAGCTTTTTGATCCGTGCCCGTTTTTTGGAGGTTTCCATGATTCTGCACTGTACCGAAGCCGGCGTCCGGCTGGACGTCTTCCTGGCTGCCGCGCTTGAAAATACCTCCCGCTCTGCGGCGCAGAAGCTGCTTGAGGCCGGGGCCGTTACCCTGGACGGAAAGCCCCTGCGCAAGCAGGACAAGACCGTCGCCGGGGCGGACTATGCGGTCGTTCTGCCCGAGGTGAAGCCGGTTGCCGTCGAGGCCCGCGCAATGCCGCTGGACGTGGTTTGGGAGGACGCCGACCTGCTGGTCCTGAACAAGCCAAAGGGCGTGGTGGTCCATCCGGCGCCCGGCCATTGGGACGATACCCTGGTCAACGCCCTGCTCTACCACTGCAGGGACGATCTCTCCGGCATCAACGGCGAGCTCCGGCCCGGCATCGTCCACCGCATCGACAAGGACACCTCCGGCCTGCTGATCGTGGCGAAAAACGACTTCGCCCACCAGGCCCTTGCCGCCCAGCTCCAGGACCACAGCCTCTCCCGCGTGTACGACGCCATCGTCTGCGGCGGCATCCGCGAGGACGAGGGAACGGTGGACGCCCCGATCGGCCGCCATCCGACCGACCGCAAAAAGATGGCCGTCACCGTGAAAAACAGCCGCCGCGCCGTCACCCACTACGAGGTCGTGGAGCGCTTCGACGGCTACACCCGCATCCGCTGCCGCCTGGAGACCGGACGCACCCACCAGATCCGCGTCCACATGGCCTATAAAAACCACCCGATCCTCGGCGACACGGTCTATGGCCGCGCCAAGCCTGAGCTCGGTCAGACCAGCCAGTGCCTGCACGCCGGCAGCCTGACCTTCCGTCACCCCCGTACCGGCGAGCCCGTCACCGTAACCTGCCCCCTGCCGGATTATTTCGAGGAAGTGCTGGAAAAGCTGCGGGGGAGGAAATAGCAGTTCCTTCGGAGGTTCCATGAAGCATTTGAAACGCATTCCGCGCTGGCGTCTGATCGCGCTGGCTGCCGTGGCGGCGGTCTTCGCCCTGTTTTTCTATCCGCTGGCGACGGGCTATCTGGATCTTTGCAATCTCAGCGTCATGCTCGGCTGCGGACTGCTTGCCGTCGTCTTAATCCGCTGGGAGTCCTTCGTGCGCCTGCTGCGGCGGCTCTGGGGGAAGACCTGGGGCAAGGTCCTCCTGCTGACAGTCTTCGGCGCGCTTGCGGCGGTGCTGATCCTGCTGATCGTTCTGATGATTCTTGTGGAGACGAAAATGAATGCAAAACCGACCGCAGACCGACAAACACTGATCGTCCTGGGCTGTCAGGTGCGGGGCGAGACCCCGTCGCGGCAGCTCTATTACCGCATCGAGGCGGCGGACGCGTATCTGAAGGCCCACCCGGACGCAGTCGCCGTTCTCTCCGGCGGCATGGGTCCCGACGAGGGCATCACGGAGGCGGAGTGTATGTACCGCTGCCTGACCGCGCGCGGGATCGACCCATCGCGGCTGTACCGGGAGACGGAATCCTCCAATACGCTCGAAAACCTCCGCTTCTCCGCCGCCCTGATGGAGCGGGAGGGCCTGTCCGGCCCCGTTCTGATCGTCACGAACGGCTTCCACGTCTACCGCGCCCTCAAAATGGCGAAGGACGTCGGCCTCCCAGCCGAGGGTCTGGCTGCCGAATCCGACGGCCCCTCCATGCCCTTCGCCCTGCTCCGCGAAGCAATGGCCCTGGTCAAGTACGCCCTGGTGGGCAGTCGGAGCTGAGCGTCAGAGGCCTCCGCACGGGAAAATGGAGCCGGGCGGACCCGATTCCGATCGAGCCGCCGTCCGCCCGGAATTTCTTACAAAATTTTTTTCAAAATTTTATCGAAAACGCCAAAAAAGTTCTTGACATTCTGCCGTGTGTGTAGTATTATATGCGAGCGCGCGACGGGAGAAGCCTGCGTGCGTACTGCGATGAAGCGGGAGATTGCGTGGAGACACGGTAACTTCCGCAGAGTATGTCCGGTCATCGGGCGGCTGAGAAGGAACTTTCCGCGGCGTATATCGCCACGCAAAGCGAATCGGCCGGCAAACGTCGGCCAATTTTCATGTGCGGGAGTGATACGCACGGAAAAGCGGACAGGAAATTCTCGACCGTACCCAGCGAAGACAACGAAAAAACTGAGTACGATATTTAGGAGGAAACAGAACAATGGCAAACCAGAACATGATCCGCATTCGCCTCAAGGCGTACGATCATCAGCTCATCGATTCCAGCGCAGAGAAGATCGTCGAGACTGCCAAGCGCAACGGCGCTTCCGTCTCCGGCCCCATCCCTCTGCCCACCAAAAAGGAGATCGTCACGATCCTCCGCGCTGTTCACAAGTACAAGGACTCCCGTGAGCAGTTCGAGCGCAGAACCCACAAGCGTCTGATCGATATTCTCAACCCCAATCAGAAGACCGTCGAAGCCCTCATGGCCCTCGACCTTCCGGCTGGCGTCGAGATTGAGATAAAGCTGTAATACATTATAATATAGTGTGTTTCAGCGCCCCAGCCCGTCACTCGGACGGGCGGGTCAAGTTGGCAGACCAACGGCGCCCAATGGCCGCGTATGTCAACCAATAACCTTAAAAAAGGAGAAAACATCATGCAGAAAGCAATCATCGGCAAGAAAGTGGGCATGACCCAGATCTTCGATGAGACCGGCCACGTGATTCCCGTCACCGTTATCGAAGCGGGACCCTGCGTTGTCACTCAGAAGAAGACCAACGAAAAGGATGGCTACCAGGCTGTGCAGCTGGGCTTTGAGGACGTCAAGGAATCCAAGCTCTCCAAGGGCGAGCAGGGCCATCTGAACAAGGCTGGCGTTTCCTTCAAGAAACACCTCAAGGAATTCAAGCTGGAAAAGGCTGACGAGATCAACGTCGGCGATGAGATCAAGGCCGACGCGTTCAAGGCCGGCGATCACATCGACGTGACCGGCACCTCCAAGGGCCACGGCTATGAAGGCCCGATCAAGCGCTGCGGCGGCCATCGCACCCCGATGACCCACGGCGGCGGCCCCGTCCACCGTCAGGCAGGCTCCATGGGCCCGACCTCTTCTCCCTCCCGCATTTTCAAGGGCCACCACGGCGCCGGTCAGATGGGCGTCGAGCAGACCACCGTTCAGAACCTGATCGTGGTCCGTGTGGATCCCGAACTCAACATGATCGTCGTTCGCGGCGCGATCCCCGGCCCCAAGGGCGGGATCGTCTATCTGAAGAACACCGTCAAGACTATCCATGTGGCGAAGGGTGCCGCTGGCATCAGCGCCAACCCGCAGAAGGCTTCCGCCCGTGTCAACCCGCAGAAGGCTTCCGCCAGAAAGTAAGAAAGGAGAGTTGAACCATGAAAACCAACGTTTACAACATGTCCGGCGCTCAGGTCGGTGAAGTGGAGCTCTCCGACGTCATCTTCGGCATCGAGCCCAACGTCAGCGTGATGCATGACGTGGTCAAGAACCACCTGGCCAACTGCCGTCAGGGCACTCAGTCCGCTCTGACCCGCGCAGAGGTTTCCGGCGGCGGCAAGAAGCCCTGGAGACAGAAGGGCACCGGCCGCGCCCGTCAGGGCAGCACCCGCGCTCCGCAGTGGACCCACGGCGGCATCGTCTTTGCCCCGAAGCCCAGAGATTACAGCTACCGTCTGAACAAGAAGGTCCGCCGTCTGGCCATCAAGAGCGCGCTGAGCTCCAAGGCCCAGACCAACGATATCGTCGTGATCGACGAGATCAAGATGGACGAAATCAAGACCAAGGTCTTCAAGAAGTTCCTTGACGCCGTCAAGGTCGACCGCAAGGCTCTGGTCATCACCGCCGAGGCCAACGAGCTGGTCGTCAAGTCCGCCCGCAACATCGAGGGCGTGGAGATCACCTTCGCCAACCTGATCAACGTGTACGACGTCCTCAATGCCAACAAGCTGGTCATGGACAAGGCCGCTCTGGCCAAGATCGAGGAGGTATTCGCGTAATGAAGACTGCATACGATATCATCCTGAGACCTGCCATCACCGAGCAGTCCATGGAAGCTGCCAACGAGAAGCGGTACGTGTTCTACGTCCTGCCCACCGCCACCAAGACCGAGATCAAGGCTGCCATCGAAGAGATCTTCGGTGTCAAGGTTGAGAAGGTCAACACCATCCGCATGGACGGCAAGGTCAAGCAGCAGGGCCGCTATCCCGCAGGCCGCACCGCCTCCTACAAGAAGGCGATGATCAAGCTGACCGCCGATTCCAAGTCCATCGAGTTCTTCGAAGGCATGGTTTAATTCAAATCTCAAAAAGGAGCGTAACGCAAAATGGCACTGAAAACTTTCAAGCCTTATACCCCTGCAAGACGGAACATGACCGTTTCCGCTTTCGAGGGCGTAGATAAGAAGGCAAAGCCCGAGCGCGGCCTGGTTGAGACTCTGAAGAAGCATGCGGGTCGCAACAGCTATGGCCACATCACCGTCCGTCATCATGGCGGCGGCAACAAGAAGAAGTACCGCATCATCGACTTCCGCAGAGACAAGATGGACATGCCCGCCACCGTTCTCCGTCTGGAATACGATCCCAACCGTACCGCGTACATCGCGCTGGTCGAGTATGAAGACGGCGAGCGCCGCTACATTCTGGCTCCCGTGGGCCTGAACGCCGGCGACAAGATCGTCTCCTCCGCCGCGGCTGACATCAAGCCCGGCAACACCCTTCCCATTGCCAACATCCCCGTCGGCACCATCATCCACAACATCGAGCTGATGCCCGGCCGCGGCGGCCAGCTGGTCCGGTCCGCCGGCGCCGCTGCGCAGCTGATGGCCAAGGAAGACAAGCTGGCTCAGGTCCGCATGCCTTCCGGCGAATTCCGCTATGTTCCGATGAACTGCATGGCCACCATCGGTCAGGTCGGCAACCTGGAGAACGCCAACATCCACATCGGCAAGGCCGGCCGTACCCGTCACATGGGTATCCGTCCTACCGTCCGCGGCTCTGTTATGAACCCGAACGACCACCCGCACGGCGGCGGCGAGGGCCGCGCTCCTGTCGGCCGTCCCGGTCCTGTGACGCCTTGGGGCAAGCCCGCGATGGGCCTGAAGACCCGCAAGCCGAAGAACCGGACCAATAAGTTCATCATCAAGCGCAGAAACAGCAAGTAAGGAGGAAATAACACATGAGCAGAAGCATCAAGAAAGGCCCGTTTGTTGCTCCCGAGCTGTACAAGCGCATTGAGGAGCTCAACAAAACCGGCGAAAAGAAAGTTCTGAAGACCTGGTCCAGAGCTTCCACCATTTTCCCCTCCTTCGTCGGTCACACCATCGCGGTGCATGACGGCCGGAAGCACGTCCCCGTCTACGTCACCGAGGATATGGTCGGTCACAGACTGGGCGAGTTCGTCCCCACCCGGACGTTCCGCGGACACTCCGGCTCCAAGACCGCCAACGCAAACTAAGGAGGAACGCGAACAATGGAAGCTAAAGCATATCTGAAGTATCTGCGTATCTCCCCCCGCAAGGTGAAGATCGTCTGCGATCTGATCCGCGGCCAGGACCTGGCCACTGCCAGAGCCTATCTGCTGCACACCCCGAACGGCGCCACCGAGCCTGTTCTGAAGGTCCTCAACAGCGCGGCGGCCAACGCCGAGACGAATCACAGCCTTGATCCCGAGAAGCTGTACGTCTCCACTGCCACCGCCGATCCCGGCCCCACGCTGAAGCGCGGCATGCCGAGAGCCAAGGGCAGCTACAACCGCATTCTCAAGAGAACCACCCACCTCACCATCGGCGTGAGCGAGCGGGAATAAGGCAGGAGGTACAATATGGGACAGAAAGTTAACCCCCACGGATTGCGCGTTGGCGTGATCAAGGATTGGGATTCTCGCTGGTACGCCCGCGAGGACAAGGTCGGCGATCTTCTGGTTGAAGACTACAACATCCGGAAGTTCCTCAAGTCCACCCTGTACTCCGCCGGTATCGCCAAGATCGAGATCGAAAGAGACAACGCGAAGGTTAAGATCAACCTCCACGTTTCCCGCCCCGGCGTCGTCATCGGCAAGGGCGGCACGGAGATCGAAAAGCTCCGCCAGAAGGTCGCCGACATGATCGGCAAGAACGTTGCGCTCAATATCATTGAGATCCGCAGCCCGGACCTGAACGCGCAGCTTGTGGCCGAGAACATCGCCGCGCAGCTGGAGAAGCGTATCTCCTTCCGCCGCGCGATGAAGCAGGCCATGCAGAGAGCGACCCGCCTCGGCGCCAAGGGCATCAAGTGCACCTGCGGCGGCCGTCTGGGCGGCGCTGAAATCGCTCGCTCCGAGTCCTACCACGAGGGCACCATCCCCCTGCAGACCCTGAGAGCCGACATCGAGTACGGCTTCGCAGAGGCCAACACCACCTACGGCAAGGTCGGCTGCAAGGTCTGGATCTACAAGGGCGAGGTCCTCAATTCCACCCTGCGCTCCACCGCCGTGGAGCAGCCCGCCCGCCGCGAGCGCCGCGACCGCCGCGACCGCCGTCCCTACGGCGAGCGTCGTGAAGGCGGCAGCTTTAACCGCGACCGTCGCCCGTTCAACGGCGACCGTCCCAACAACGGCGAGCGCAGACCCTTTAACCGTCAGGAAGGAGGCAACCGCTAATGCTGATGCCCAAGAGAACCAAGTACCGCAGAGTTCAGCGCGGCCGCATGAAGGGCGCTGCCTCCCGCGGCAACAAGGTCAGCTACGGTGAGTTCGGCATCCAGGCTCTCGAGCCCGGCTGGATCACCGGCAATCAGATCGAAGCCGCCCGTGTCGCCATGACCCGCTATACCAAGCGCGGCGGCAAGGTGTGGATCAAGATTTTCCCCGACAAGCCCGTCTCCAAGAAGGCGCTCGGCGTTCGTATGGGTTCCGGTAAAGGCGCCCCCGAATTCTGGGTTGCAGTCGTCAAGAACCAGAAGGTGATGTTCGAGATCGGCGGCGTTCCTGAGGACGTCGCGCACGAAGCTCTGCGTCTGGCCCAGCACAAGCTGCCCATCCGCACCCGCATCATCAAGAAGGAAGACGCGGAAACTGAGAATGGTGGTGAATAATGATGAAGGCAAAAGAATTAAGAGAAATGACCACCGCTGAGCTGGAATCCAAGCTGGCAGATCTGAAAAAGGATCTGTTCTTCCTGCGGATGCAGCACGCGACCAATCAGCTTGACAACCCCCTGAAGATCAACGTTGTCAAGAAGGATATTGCCCGCATCAAGACCGTGATTCGTGAGAAAGAGACCGCAATCTGAGGAGGTAAAGCAAAATGAGTGAAAATACAAGAGCTTTCCGCAAGACCAGGGTTGGTAAGGTCCTTTCCGATAAGATGGACAAGACCATCGTCGTCGCAGTGGAAGACAGCGTGGCACATCCGCTGTATAAAAAGATTGTCAAGAGAACTTATAAGCTGAAGGCCCACGACGAGAACAACGAGTGCGGCATCGGCGATACCGTTAAGGTGATGGAGTGCCGTCCCCTGTCCAAGGACAAGAGATGGAGACTCGTTGAGATCATCGAGAAGGCTAAGTAAGGAGGTCGTCAACATTGATTCAGGCTGAAACTTATCTGAAGGTTGCCGACAACACCGGCGCCAAGGAAATTAAGTGCATCCGCGTGCTCGGCGGCTCCCGCCGCAAGTACGGCAACATCGGCGACGTGATCGTGGCCTCCGTTCGCAAGGCCGCTCCCGGCGGCACTGCCAAGAAGGGCGAGGTCTGCCGCGCCGTGATCGTCCGCACCGCCAAGGGCACCCGCCGCGCTGACGGCACCTACGTCCGCTTCGACGAGAACGCTGCCGTTCTCATCAAGGACGACAAGAGCCCCAGAGGCACCCGTATTTTTGGGCCCGTGGCCAGAGAGCTTCGTGACAAGGGTTTCATGAAGATCTGCTCCCTCGCACCCGAAACCGTTTAAGGGGGACGCACCATGAACATTAAGAAGAACGATACCGTCATTGTTCTGTCCGGCAAGGACAAGGGCAAGAAGGGCAAGGTCCTGGTGGCCATGCCCCGCGAGAACAAGCTGGTCGTCGAAGGCGTCAACGTCGCCACCGTCCACCAGAAGGCTCGCAAGCAGGGCGACGAGAGCGGCATCATCCGCAAGGAGATCCCCCTCCGCGCCGATAAAGTGGCTCTGTACTGCTCCAAGTGCGGCAAGGGCGTCCGTGTCGGCTACAAGGTCGAGAACGGTGAGAAGATCCGCATCGGCCGCGGCAACAAGGGCCAGTGTGGCCATGAGATTTGATGAAGGAGGATTTCAGAAATGGCAAGACTGAAGGTTAAGTACACTGAAGAAATCGCTCCTGCTCTGATGAAGAAGTTCGAGTACAAGAGCGTCATGCAGATCCCCACCCTGAGCAAGATCATCGTCAACGTGGGCTGCGGCGAATCCAAGAACAACGCCAAGGAAATCGAAGCGATCTGCAAGGACATCGCCACCATCACCGGCCAGAAGCCGGTCGTCACCAAGGCCCGCAAGTCCGTTGCGAACTTCAAGGTTCGTGAGGGCGAAAACGTCGGCGTCATGGTCACCCTGCGCGGCGACAAGATGTGGGAGTTCCTGGACCGCCTGTTCAGCGTGGCTCTGCCCCGTGTCCGCGACTTCCGCGGCATCAACCCCAACGCCTTTGACGGCCGCGGCAACTATGCCCTGGGCCTCAAGGAACAGCTCATCTTCCCCGAAATCGAGTACGATAAGGTGGACAAGATCCGCGGCATGAACATCGTGATCTGCACCACCGCCAACACCGACGAAGAAGCGAAAGAGCTGCTGAGCCAGATCGGCGCTCCGTTCTACGCTTAATCAGGGAGGAACGAACAATGGCAAGAAAAGCTATGATCCTGAAGCAGCAGGCTGAGGCCAAGTACTCCACCCGCCGCTACAACCGCTGCAAGATCTGCGGTCGTCCCCACGCCTACCTCCGGAACTACGGCATCTGCCGTATCTGCTTCCGCGAGCTGGCCTACAAGGGCGAGATCCCCGGCATCCGCAAGGCTTCCTGGTAAGCACTGCGCTTGAGGCAATAGCCAAATAGGCAATAGCTGAATAGGAGACGGAAGTTTGAGCTCCTATTGTCTGTTGCCTGATGCCTGTTGCCTGAAACTGATTTTAATGTAAACAGGCATCAGAAGTCCCTGGGATAATGAAGAATGAAGCATGGATCGAGTCTTTCATTCTTTCATGCTTTCATTCTTTCATTCCCATGGATACCCCGATGCTCAAACCGGTTTCAGACCGGTAACTTCAAACAGGAGGATAAAACATGCAAATCACGGATCCCGTTGCAGATATGCTGACCCGCATTCGCAATGCCAGCACTGCAAAGCACGAAGGCGTGGACATTCCCGCCTCCAACCTCAAGAAGTCCATTGCGCAGATCCTGCTCGACGAGGGCTACATCAAGGCCTACACCGTTGACGAGAAGAAGGACGCGCAGGGCATGATCCACATCACGCTGAAGTACCTCGGCAAGGGCGAGCCCGTCATCCAGGGTCTGAAGCGCGTTTCCAAGCCCGGCCTGCGCCGTTACGCCGGCGCCGACGAGCTGCCCCAGGTCCTCAGAGGTCTGGGTATCGCCATTATCTCCACCTCCCAGGGCGTCATGACCGACAAGGCTGCTCGCGCGGCTCACATCGGCGGCGAAGTCCTTGCGATGATTTGGTAAGGGAGGACTGAGACTATGTCTAGAATCGGCAAAATGGCTATCACCATTCCCGCAGGTGTGGAAGTGGAGATCGCAGAAAACAACGTTGTTACCGTTAAGAATTCCAAAGGCACCATGACCCAGGCCCTCAGCCCCAAGATGGTCATCGAGAAGAACGGCCAGACCGTGACCGTTTCCCGTCCCGACGACAGCCACGAGAGCAAGAGCCTGCACGGCCTGACCCGCACCCTGCTCAACAACATGATCGTCGGCCTGGACAAGGGCTTCACCAAGGAGCTCGAGGTCAACGGCGTCGGCTATCGTGCCGCTCTGGAGGGCAAGAAGCTGGTCCTGAACGTCGGCTACTCCCATCCCGTGAACATGGATCCCCCGGCCGGTGTGGAAATTGAAGTTCCCGCCCCCAACAAGATCATCATCAAGGGTTACGACAAGCAGGCCGTCGGCCAGTTCGCCGCCGAAGTCAGAGGTAAAAGACCTCCCGAGCCCTACAAGGGCAAGGGCATCAAGTACGCCAGTGAAGTTGTCCGCCATAAGGAAGGCAAGACTGGCGCGAAGAAGTAATCGGAGGTGCCTTGAATTATGATTAAAAAGTTTGACAGAAACGCACAGCGCATCAAGCGTCACGTGAGAGTGCGCGGCAAGATCTCCGGCACGCCGGAGAGACCTCGCCTGAACGTATTCAGAAGCAACGCCAACATCTACGCCCAGATCATCGACGACGTCAACGGCGTCACCCTGACGTCCGCGTCCACCCTTGAGAAGGAGTTCGAAGGCGCGACCGGCAATGCGGAAGCTGCGAAGAAGGTCGGCCTGAAGCTCGCAGAGCGTGCCAAGGAAAAGGGCATCACGGAGGTCGTGTTCGACCGCGGCGGCTATATCTATCATGGCCGCGTTGCTGCTCTGGCTGAGGGCGCCCGCGAAGGCGGACTCGAGTTTTAAGAGGAGGATAGAAACATGCCTTATAGCAGAAGAGACAACAGAGACAATCAGGTCAATGAAGGACCTGAGATGATCGAAAAGGTCGTTTACCTGAACCGTGTCTCCAAGACCGTCAAGGGCGGCCGTGTGGCAAAGTTCTCCGCGCTCGTCGTGGTTGGCGACGGCAAGGGCACCGTCGGTTACGGCCTGGGCAAGGCCGCCGAGGTTTCCGAGGCCATCCTGAAGGGCATTGCCAGTGCGAAGAAGAATATGGTTACCGTCAGCCTGTCCGGCACCACCATCCCCCACGAGGTGATCGGCGTTTACGGCGCCGGCCGCGTGCTCATGAAGCCCGCTGCCGTCGGTACCGGCGTTATCGCCGGCGGCGCTGTCCGTGCCGTTATGGAAGCTGTCGGCATCACCAACATCCGTACCAAGTGCCTGCGTTCCAACAATCCCCAGAACGTTGTGAAGGCAGCCATGCAGGGTCTGATGTCTCTGCGGAGCCCCGAGCAGGTGGCCGCCGTCAGAGGCAAGACCGCTGAAGAAATCGTTGGCTAAGGAGGATTTTGATATGGCAAAGTTACAGATCAAGCTTGTCAAGAGCCTCAATGGTCGGCTCGAGAAGCAGATTCTGACTGCGCAGTCCCTCGGCCTTCGCAAGATCGGCCAGAGCACCGTGCAGCCCGACAACGAGATGACCCGCGGCAAGATCGCCAAGATCGGGTTCATGCTCGAAGTCAAAGAAGTTGAAGAATAAGGAGGAGCTACAATGGAACTTCATGATCTCTCTCCCGTTCTGGGCTCCACCCAGGTTGGCAAGCGCAAGGGCCGCGGAACCGGCACCGGCAACGGCAAGACCGCAGGCCGCGGTCACAAGGGCCAGAAAGCCCGCTCCGGCGGCAAGGTCCGCGCCGGCTTCGAAGGCGGCCAGATGCCTCTGGCTCGCCGCATCCCCAAGCGTGGTTTCAACAACATTTTCGCCAAGCCCCTGACCGCTGTGAATCTTGCGGCTCTGAATGCGTTTGAAGACGGTGCCGTGGTTGACGCTGCTGCACTGATTGAGAAGGGTATGATTCACGAGTGCCCCAATGGCCTGAAGATCCTTGCCAACGGCACTCTCACCCGGAAGCTGACCGTTAAGGCTGCTTCCTTCTCCGAATCTGCAAAGGCAAAGATCGAAGATGCAGGTGGAAAGGCCGAGGTGGTGTAAGGTGCTTACAACCATCCGCAATGCGTGGAAGATTGCCGATCTTCGCAAGAAGATCATCTTCACGTTCATCATCCTGCTGCTCTACAGACTGGGCAACGTCATTCCTGTTCCCTTCGTCAATACCGAAGCGATGAAACAGTGGTTCGATCAGTCCCAGCTCCAGAACGGCATTCTCGGTCTGTTCAACATGATGTCCGGCTCGGCCTTCTCCAGAGCGACTCTGTTCTCTCTGTCCATCCAGCCCTACATCAACGCGTCCATCATTATTCAGCTGCTGACCATCGCCATCCCCGCCCTGGAGAGACTCTCCAAGGAGGGCGGCGAGGAAGGCAAGAAGAAGATCGAGCAGATCACCCGCTATACCACCGTTGGTCTGGGCCTTCTGATGGGCTTCGCCTATTGGATGATGCTCCGCAACGCCAACGCCCAGTTCCCCATCATGGTTCAGGACAACGCCCTGTCCGCCATCACCATCATCCTCTCCTTCATGGCCGGCTCCACGCTGGTTATGTGGCTGGGTGAGCAGATCACCGAGTTTGGCATCGGCAACGGCATCTCCATGATCCTGTTCGCCAATATCGTCTCCCGTCTGCCCGACATGCTCATCAACCTGGGCAGCGGACTGATCCACAATTTCAGCCAGACCTGGTACGTGGCTCTGATCGCGATCGTCGGCATGGTTGCCCTGATCATGTTCATCGTCTTCATCACCGCGGCCGAGCGCCGCATCCCCGTCAACTACGCGAAGCGTGTCGTGGGCCGCAAGGTCTACGGCGGTCAGAATACCTTCCTGCCCATCAAGGTCAACATGAGCGGCGTTCTGCCCATCATCTTCGCCCAGTCTGTCGCCAGCCTGCCCGCGACCATCGCGGCCTTCACCGGCGCTACGGATACTTGGCGGTATAAGAACATCTACAGCAACACCTCCGTGATCTACCTCGTGGTGTACATGATCCTGATCATTGCGTTCAGCTACTTCTACTCCACGATCCAGTACAACCCGGTTGAGGTTTCCAACAACCTGCGGAAGAACGGCGGCTTCATTCCCGGCTACCGCCCGGGCCGTCCGACCTCCGACTTCATCAAGCGGGTCATCAACAAGATCACCCTCTTCGGCGCCATTTACCTCGGCATCGTTGCCATCCTCCCGATCCTGCTCGGCATGGTCAAGGGCTTTGAGGCCTACTCCATCGGCGGCACCTCCGTCATCATCGTTGTCGGCGTTGCCCTTGAGACGGTTCAGGCGATGGAAGCTCAGATGCTGATGCGCCACTACAAGGGCTTCCTCGAATAAGGAGGCACTCGGCATGAAGCTGATTCTGCTGGGAGCTCCGGGTGCCGGCAAGGGCACGCAGGCGGAGACCATCTCCAAGGAGCTGGGCATCCCCTCCATCTCTACCGGCAACATCCTGCGGGAAGCCATCAAGAACGGCACGCCGACCGGCCAGAAGGCAAAGCGCCTGATGGACCAGGGACAGCTCGTTCCCGACGACGTCATTCTTGACATCGTCCGGGAGCGAGTGGCCCGGGCCGACTGCCAAAACGGATTCATCCTCGACGGCGTACCCCGTACCGTCGCCCAGGCCGAGGGCCTGGAGCGGCTCGGGGTCTGCATCGACCGGGTCGTTTCCATCGAGATCGAAGACGCTGTGATCGAGCAGCGCATGACGGGCCGCCGCGTCTGCGGCGTCTGCGGCGCGAGCTATCACGTCACGGCAAACCCGCCCAGACAGGACGGGATCTGCGATCTCTGCGGCGGTGAGCTGGTCGTTCGCAAGGACGACAAGCCCGAAACAGTCCGTCAGAGACTGACCGTCTACCATAATCAGACAGAAGCGCTCAAGGGCTTCTATGAGAACCTCGGCAAGCTTCGGCTTGTGGAAGGGAATCAACCCATTGAAGCGGTTCATCGCGACATCATGAATGCCTTGAGGTAAGCGTATGATTTCTATCAAAACGCAGCGAGAGCTGGAAGTAATGCGAGAGGCCTGTAAAATTACCGCGGCAGCCCGTGCTTTGGCCGGGAAAATGGTAAGGCCCGGCGTTACGACCGGTCAGATCGACAAGGCGGTTCATGACTTCATCGTCTCTCAGGGCGCCAAGCCCTCCTTCCTGCACTACCAGGGCTATCCCGCGAGCGCGTGCATCTCGGTCAACGAGGTCATCATTCACGGGATCCCCGGAAACCGGGAACTGAAAGAGGGCGATATCGTCTCAGTGGACGTGGGGGCCTATTACAAGGGCTTTCACGGCGACTGTGCCGCCACCTTTGCCTGCGGTCGGATCTCCGACGAGGCGCAGAGGCTGATTGACGTCACGAAGCAAAGCTTTTTCGAAGGCATCAAATTCGCACGTCAGGGAAACAGAGTCTCTGACATCTCCCATGCGGTCCAAACGTATGTGGAGGCAAACGGCTTCTCCGTGGTTCGCGCCTTCGTAGGTCACGGCGTAGGCGAGCACCTGCACGAGGAACCGTCCGTACCCAATTACGGAGCGCCCGGAAAGGGTCCGAGACTGGTCAGGAACATGACCATCGCAGTCGAGCCCATGGTCAACATGGGGACTTATGACGTCCGCGTCCTCAAGGACGGCTGGACGACGGTGACTGCGGACGGAAAGCTCGCGGCCCATTACGAGAACTCGATCCTCATCACCGACGGCGAGCCGGAAATCCTCACCGTCTCCGAGGAGCTTTGATCCATGAATGGGATCTCCCAATCGGACATCATTGAGTCAACCGCCGGACGCGACAGGGGCAAACTGTTCTACGTGATAAGAACGGAAGGTGCGTACGCCCTGCTCGCGAACGGAAAAGACAGAAAGCTCGAACACCCGAAGCGCAAGAGCTTCAAGCATCTGCGCTTCGTCACTCGGACCGCATCCCCGACCGCCGAAAAGCTTTTACGCGGCGAGCAGGTATGCAACAGGGAATTACGAAGGGACCTGGCGTCCTGTCAGGCCCTGTGTCAAGACCAAGGAGGTTAAAATAGCTTGGCAAAAGACGATGTAATTGAACTTGAGGGCATCGTAACCGATGCACTGCCGAATGCTACGTTCTCTGTCGATATCGGCGGCGGGCATACCATTCTGGCACACATTTCCGGCAAGCTTCGTATGAACTATATCAAGATCTTGCCCGGTGACAAGGTGACCGTACAGATGTCGCCTTATGACCTGACGTTGGGTCGCATCACATGGAGAAGTAAATAGACAAGCTGTTGTCAAATGGAGGTTAAAACACTATGAAAGTCAGACCGTCCGTGAAGCCCATGTGCGAAAAATGCAAAGTCATTAAACGCCATGGCCGCGTAATGGTAATTTGTGAAAATCCCAAGCACAAGCAGAGACAGGGCTAAATAGGAGGTGCTCGAAAAAACATGGCAAGAATTGCTGGTATTGACCTGCCCCGCGAAAAGAGAGTCGAGATTGGCTTGACTTATATCTACGGCATCGGCAGAAAGAGCGCGAACGACATTCTCAAGGCCGCCAACATCAACCCTGACACTCGCGTCAAGGACCTGACCGAGGCCGACGAAGCCGCTCTGCGTGACATTATCGATAAGAACTACACCATCGAAGGCGATCTCCGCCGGGAGTACGCCATGAACATCAAGCGGCTGACCGAGATCGGCTGCTACCGTGGCATTCGCCATAGAAGAGGCCTTCCCGTGCGTGGTCAGAGAACCAAGACCAACGCCCGTACCCGCAAGGGCCCGAAGAAGACCATCGCCAACAAGAAGAAGTAAGGAGGGGAATAAGATATGGCAAAAGCTGCTGCTAAGAAGGTCGTCAAGCGCCGTCGCGAGCGCAAGAACATTGAAAAGGGTGCTGCGCATATCCGCTCCTCTTTCAACAACACCATGGTCACCATTACCGATCTGAACGGTAATGCGCTGTCCTGGGCCTCCTCCGGTGGACTGGGCTTCCGCGGAAGCAGAAAGTCTACCCCGTACGCCGCGCAGATGTGCGCCGAGACCGCTGCGAAGGCTGCCATTGACAGCTGCGGTCTGAAGACTGTCGCCGTCTACGTCAAGGGCCCCGGCCAGGGCCGTGAGGCCGCGATCCGCGCCCTCCAGGCTGCCGGTCTGGAAGTCGTCTCCATCAAGGACGTCACCCCCATTGCCCACAATGGCTGCCGTCCTCCGAAGAGACGCCGCGTCTGATGAGAAGGAGGAACAATTAAATGGCTAAGAATACGCAACCCGTTCTGAAGCGCTGCCGCACCCTGGGCGTCTCTCCCGCGGCCATGGGCTACGCCAAGAACTCCAAGAAGAACCCCGGCGGCCAGAGAAGAGCCAAGAAGTCTGAGTACGCCATGCAGTTGACCGAGAAGCAGAAGGTCAAGTTCGTCTACGGCATCCTGGAGAAGCAGTTCCGTGCATACTACGAGAAGGCTTCCCGTGCCGGCGGCAACACCGGTGAGGTTCTGCTGAGCCTGATCGAGCGCCGTCTGGACAACGTCGTCTACCGTCTCGGCTTTGCAAACACCCGCCGTCAGGCCAGACAGCTGGTGAACCACGGCCACTTCACCGTCAACGGCAAGCGCGTCAACATTCCTTCCTACTCCGTCCGTACCGGCGACGTCATCGCCGTCTGCGAGAAGAGTGCCCAGAACAACTTCTATAAGAAGCTGAAAGAAGACGACGCTTTCATCGCCGCTCCCAAGTGGCTCGACCGCGACAAGAATACCCTTCAGGGCAAGGTCCTGGCTCTGCCCGCCAGAGACGACATCGACTTCGAGATCGCTGAGCACCTCATCGTCGAGTTGTACTCCAAGTAATCATTGCCCTCGATAGATTGGGAAGCATAATAACTGACCGAATCGCAATTAAAACGCAAATTTTAATAGGAGGGTATTAAGTTTCATGGTAGAAATTGAAAAGCCGCGTATTGAGTGTATCGACTCTCCTGAGGATGGCTCCTACGGCAAATACATTGTTGAGCCGCTGGAGCGGGGCTACGGCATCACGCTGGGCAACAGTCTGAGACGGATCCTTCTGTCCAGCCTGCCCGGCTGCGCCGCGACCTCCATCAAGATTGCGGGCGTGCAGCACGAGTTCTCCACGATCCCCGGCGTCAAGGAAGACGTCACCGAGATCGTCCTGAATATCAAGCGTCTGCTGCCCAAGCTGCACTGCGACGAACCCAAGACCGTCTACATCGACGCCGTCGGCCCGTGCGAAGTCACGGCCGGCGACATCAAGGCGGACGGCGAGGTGGAGATCCTGAATCCCGAGCTGCACATTGCCACCCTGGGTCCCGACGCCAGCCTGAATATGGAGATCAACCTGAGCCACGGGCGCGGTTACGTTCGGGCCGACCACAACAAGACCCCGAACATGCCCATCGGTGTGATCCCCGTAGATTCTATCTATAGCCCGGTCACCAAGGTCAACTACACGGTGGAAAATACCCGTGTCGGCAACATGACCGATTTCGACAAGCTCACCCTGGAGGTGTGGACGAACCGCATCCTCTCCGCCCGCGACGCGGTGTCCCTGGGCGCCAAGATCCTCACCGATCATCTGGCCCTGTTCACCGATCTCAGCGAGGCTGTGGCGAACAAGGCGACGGTCGTGGAGCACGTGGGCGATACCCACAACAAGATGCTCGAGCTGACCATTGAAGAGCTGGATCTGTCCGTCCGCAGCTTCAACTGCCTGAAGCGCGCCAACATCAACACCGTCGCCGATCTGATCGCCAGAACGGAGGAGGACATGATGAAGGTCCGCAACATGGGCAGAAAGAGTCTGGAAGAGGTGCAGAACAAGCTGGCCATGATGGACCTGTCCCTGGCGACGGAAGAATCCGCCAACAACAATTAACAGTACCTTTTTACAAGGAGGATAACCTGAATGTTCGGAACTCGGAAACTCGGCAAGACCAGCGAACAGAGACGGGCGATGCTTCGCCAGCTGACCACCGATCTGCTGGAGCACGGCAAGCTGGAGACCACCTTCACCAGAGCGAAGGAAGTTCAGCCGGTCGTGGAAAAGATGATCACCCTCGGCAAGAAGGGCGGCCTTGCGAATTACCGCAGAGCGATGTCCTTCATCACCAAGGAAGACGTTGCCAACAAGCTGTTCAAGGAAATTGCCCCCGGCTATGCTGAGCGCAACGGCGGCTATACCCGCGTGACCCGTGTCGGCGTCCGTCGCGGCGATGCAGCCGAAACCGCTCTGATCGAGTTGGTATAATTCCAAATATGCGCCCCGCTGCGAGAGACCTTGCAGCGGGGCTTATTCTGTCTGCCGCTGCCTTACCCGTATTTTTTTTCCTTTCTCCCCCTTTACTTTTGAAACTTTTGTGTTATACTGTAGAGTGGACCGGGACGCAATGCGTTTTTTTGGGGGGAATTCTCACAATGCCGGTCGATTTCATGTGTTTTAAGGAAGGAGTTCTTCTATGAGTCAGTTCATGGACGCCATCGTCAAACCCATTGCGGGTCCGGGCCTCGAGCTTCGCCGCGTTCCCGTTCCCGAACCCAAGGCCGGTGAGGTTTTGATCAAGATCCACAAGACCGCCATCTGCGGTACGGACGTACATATTTACAACTGGGATCCCTGGGCAGCCGAACACATCAAGCACCCGCCCATGACCATCGGCCACGAATACGTCGGCGAGATCGCCAAGCTCGGCGAGGGCGTAACCGGCCTTCAGGTCGGTCAGCGCGTCTCCGGCGAGGGCCATCTGACCTGCCACCGCTGCCGCAACTGCCGTTCCGGCAACATCCAGTGGTGCAAGGACACGGTTTCCGTCGGCGTGGACCGCGACGGCGCGTTTGCCGAATACGTCTGCATCCCCGCCACTAACGTGATCCTGATCGACGAGGCCATTGACGAGGACGTGGTCGCCTTTTTTGATGCTTTCGGCAATGCGACGCATACGGCCCTGATGTTCCCTCTGATCGGCGAGGACGTTCTGATCACCGGCGCCGGTCCCATCGGCATCATCGCCGTCGGCATCTGCAAGTTTGCAGGCGCCCGCCGCGTCATCATCACCGACATCAACGACTACCGCCTGGGCCTGGCCCGCAATATGGGCGCGGACGTCGCCGTCAACACCGCGAAGGAAGACCTGAACCAGATCATGCGTGAGCAGGGCATCCGGGAAGGCTTCGACGTGGGTCTGGAAATGTCCGGCAGCGAGATCGCCTTCAAGCAGATGCTCTCCGTCATGCGTACCGGCGGCAAGATCAGCCTGCTGGGCATCGGCAACAAGCCCTTCACCCTGGATATGAACGCCATCATCGGCAAGGGTCTGACCCTGCAGGGCATCTACGGCCGCAAGATGGACAACTGGCACCAGATGCTCAGCATGGTGCAGGGCGGTCTGGACGTTTCCCCCGTCATCACGCACCGCATGCACTACACCCAGTTTGAGGAAGGCTTCGCCGCCATGAACAGCGGCAAGTCCGGCAAGGTCATTCTGGACTGGACCACCCGCAAGTAATTGATCATAGGAGGATCGTTGAATATGAAGTCTGCTTACATCGCGTTTGAAAACGAACTCGACGCCATCCGCAAGGCCGGCACCTGGCGCGAGGAACGCATCATCAAGACCCCGCAGTATTCCCGCATCGACACCACTCAGGCCGACGGCGTCGTCAACTTCTGCGCCAACAACTACCTGGGCCTGTCCACCAACAAGGAGCTCATGGAAGCCGCCAAGGCCAGCTATGACCGCTGGGGCTTCGGCCTTTCCTCCGTCCGCTTCATCTGCGGCACGCAGGAGATCCACAAGGAGCTGGAGCGCCGGATCGCCAACTTCGTCGGCATGGACGACGCCATCCTCTACTCCTCCTGCTTCGATGCCAACGGCGGCCTGTTCGGCACCCTGCTCGGCGCCGAGGACGCCATCATCTCCGACGAGCTGAACCACGCCTCCATCATCGACGGCGTCCGCCTCTGCAAGGCCAAGCGCTATCGCTATCTGAACAACAACATGGAAGACCTGCGCGCCAAGCTGCAGGACGCCCGTGACTCCGGCTGCAAGAAGATCATGATCGCCACCGACGGCGTCTTCTCCATGGACGGCTACATTGCCAACCTGAAGGCCATCTGCGATCTGGCCGACGAGTTCGACGCTCTGGTCATGGTGGACGACAGCCACGCTGTCGGCTTCATGGGCGAACACGGCCGCGGCACGCCCGAATTCTGCGGCGTGATGGGCCGTGTCGATATCCTGACCGGCACCTTCGGCAAGGCCCTCGGCGGCGCCTCCGGCGGCTACACCGCTGCCAAGCAGCCCATCGTGGACCTGCTCCGCCAGAACTCCCGTCCCTACCTGTTCTCCAACACCGTCGCTCCCGCCATCTGCGCCGCGACCCTGAAGACCCTCGACCTGCTCGAGGCTTCCACCGAGCTGCGCGATAAGGTTCACGCCAATGCCCGCTACTTCCGTGCAGAGATGGAGAAGCTCGGCTTCGACCTGCTGCCCGGCGAGCACCCCATCGTTCCCGTCATGCTCTACGATCCCAAGGTTGCCCACGAGTTTGCCGACCGGATGCTCAAGAAGGGCGTCTACGTCGTCGCCTTCTGCTATCCCGTCGTGCCGAAGGGCAAGGACCGTATCCGCACTCAGATCTCCGCGGGCCACACCAAGGAGGACATCGACTTTGCCGTGAAGTGCTTCGGCGAGGTCAAGCAGGAGATGGGCCTGTAATCGGCGCTCTCCGAAGATCAAAACGCAATCAAAATGGCCGTCCCGCCCGGGACGGCCATTTTTGCGGCTTTCCTTGTTTATTCCAGCTCGAAGGCGCCGGTGTAGAGCTTGTAGTAGGTGCCGTGCTGGGCGATCAGATCCTCGTGAGAGCCGCGTTCGATGATCTTTCCGTGGTCCAGGACCATGATCGCGTCGGAGTTGCGTACCGTGGACAGACGGTGGGCGATCACGAAGACCGTCCGCCCGTGCATCAGGGCGTCCATGCCCTTCTGAACCAAAGCCTCGGTGCGGGTGTCGATGGAGGAGGTCGCCTCGTCCAGGATCATCACCGGGGGATCGGCGACGGCCGCGCGGGCGATCGAGATGAGCTGGCGCTGGCCCTGAGAGAGGTTCGCGCCGTTCGAAGTCAGCATCGTGTCGTAGCCCTGGGGCAGACGGGTGATGAAGTCGTGTGCGTTCGCCAGTTTTGCAGCCCGGATGCATTCCTCGTCGGTGGCGTCCAGCTTGCCATAGCGGATATTGTCCATGACCGTGCCGGTGAAGAGGTTCACGTTCTGGAGAACCACGCCCAGAGACCGGCGGAGATCGGGCTTTTTGATCTTTGTGATGTTGATGCCGTCGTAGCGGATCTTGCCGTCCTCCAGGTCGTAGAAGCGGTTGATCAGGTTTGTGATCGTGGTCTTGCCTGCGCCGGTCGCGCCGACGAAGGCAATCTTCTGTCCGGGCTCGGCCCAGAGGGTCACGTCCTCGAGCACCTTCTTGCCCTCCACGTAGGAGAAGTCCACGTCGTAGAGCCGCACGTCGCCGCGCAGACGCTCGTAGGTCACGGTCCCGTCGGCCTTATGCGGATGCCGCCAGGCCCAGATCCCCGTGCGCTCCTTGCTCTCCGAGAGGGTCCCGTCGGGGTTCTCCTTCGCGTTGACCAGAGTCACGTAGCCGGCGTCTGCCTCGGCGGGCTCGTCCATCAGCTGGAAGATCCGGTCTGCGCCGGCCAGGGCCATGACGATGGAGTTGAACTGCTGGGCGATGCCGTTGACCTGGCCCGTGAACTGCTTGGCGATGTTCAGGAACGAGATCACCACCGACAGCTTCAAAACCGAACCGAAGGTCCCGTTCAGCAGGCCGTTCAAAGAGGCGTTGGGGGCCTTGAGGATGATGAAGGCGGCGCCGGCGATCGCGATGATCACGTAGAGCATGTTGCCGATGTTGTTCATCACCGGGCCGAGGATGTTGGCAAAGCGGGTGGCCGTGGTGGCGGCCTCGCAGAGCTCGTCGTTGACCTTGTCAAAGTCGCGCTGGCTGGCCTCCTCGTGGCAGAAGACCTTGACCACCTTCTGACCGTTCATCTGCTCCTCCACGAAGCCCTCCAGCTTGCCGATGGCCTTCTGCTGGCGGATGAAGTTGGAGGCGGATTTGCCGCCGATGTGCTTCACGGCGAAGGTCATGCCGAACACGCCCACCAGCACCACAGCCATCAGGTTCATCGAGAACCAGAGCATGATGCCCAGCAGGCCGACCAGCATGACGCCGGACTGCAGGATCCGGGGCAGGCTCTGGCTGACGAGCTGGCGCAGAGTGTCGATGTCGTTCGTGTAGTGGGACATGATGTCGCCGTGGCCGTGGGCGTCGAAATACTTGATGGGCAGGGTCTGCATCTTGTTGAACATGCGCTTGCGCATCTTGTCCAGGAAGCCCTGGGTGATGACTGCCATCAGCCGGGCGTAGAAGTAGTTCAGCACGATGGTGACGACCAGGATGACCACCATCACGATCATCACGGGCAAAAGCTCCGCCTTTGCGCCAGCCCAGTCCTTTGTATCCATAAAGCGGAGGATGATCGCGGAAATCTTCTCAAAGAAGATGGAAGGGGAGATGTTGCCCAGGGAATAGAGAGCCATAAAGAGCATCGCCAGCAGGAAGGGCCACTTGTAGTCCTCCATCAGCAGCTTGATGACGCGGGGCAGGGTCCCCTTGCGAGCCTTGGGCATGTCTTTTTTGTTCATCTGGGGATTAGGCATCCTCCTCGCCTCCCTTCGTCTGAGAGGTATAGACCTCGCGGTAGATCTCGTTGGAAGCCAGAAGCTCCTCGTGGGTGCCCTGGGCGGCCACGCGTCCGTTTTCCATCACAAGGATGATGTCCGCATCCTGCACCGAGGCCACGCGCTGGGCGATGATCAGCTTGGTGATATCGGGCAGCTCCTCGCGGAAGGCCTTGCGGATTTTGGCGTCGGTCTGGGTGTCCACGGCCGAGGTAGAGTCGTCCAGGATCAGGATCTTCGGCTTCTTGAGCAGGGCCCTGGCGATGCAGAGGCGCTGCTTCTGACCGCCGGAGACGTTTGCGCCGCCCTGCTCAATGTAGCGGTCGTAGCCCTCCGGATGGGCAATGATAAAGTCGTGGGCCTGGGCCTGCTTGCAGGCCCGGATCATCTCCTCCTCCGAGGCGTTCGGGTCGCCCCAGCGAAGGTTTTCCGCCACGGTGCCGGAGAAGAGAACGTTCTTCTGCAGAACCACAGCCACCTTATTGCGCAGGACCTCCATGTCATAGTCCCGCACGTCCACTCCGCCCACCTTCACGCTGCCCTCCGACACGTCATAGAGCCGGGAGATCAGTTGGATCAGCGTGGTCTTGGCCGAACCTGTGCCGCCCAGGATACCCACGGTGGCTCCGGAGGGGATGTGGAGATTCACGTCTGCCAGGGCATAGGCCGCGGCGTCGGGATTGTACTTGAAGCTGACGTTCTCAAAGTCGATGGAGCCGTCTGCCACCTCGGTGACCGGGGCGGAGGGGTTTTTCAGCGTGGGCTCGGTGTCCAGCACCTCCACGATGCGTCGGGCCGCCTCGCCGGAGATCGTGATCATCACGAAGATCATCGAGACCATCATCAGGCTCATCAAAATCTGCATGGAGTAGGTGATCAGGGTGGACAGCGCGCCGACGTCCATAGCGGAGCCGCCGGAGGAGATAATGACCTTTGCGGTCAGCAGGGGAATGGCGATCATGCAGATGTACATGGCCAGGAGCATCAGCGGGTTGTTGATGGCCAGCAGCTTTTCCACGCGGGTGAAGTCGTTGCGCACGTCCTCGGAGGCGGCGCCGAACTTCTGCTTTTCATAGTCCTCGCGGACGAAGCTCTTGACCACGCGCATCCCCTTGACGTTCTCCTGCACGGAGTTGTTCAGCTTGTCGTATTTCTTGAAGACTGCCTTGAACATCGGCATGGCCTTCCGCGCAATGTAGAACAGGCCGAAGCCCAGGATCGGCACCGTCACCAGGAAAACCAGCGCGGTGGTGCCGCCCATGCGGATGGACATCGTGATGGCGAAGACCAACATCAGGGGCGAGCGCACCGCCGTGCGGATGATCATCATAAAGGCCATCTGCACGTTGGTCACGTCGGTGGTAAGACGGGTCACCAGGGAGGAGGTGGAGAACTTATCGATGTTCGAGAACGAGAAGCTCTGGACCTTCGCGAACAGGTCGTGCCGCAGGTTTCGCGCAAAGCCCGCGCCTGCCGAGGCCGCGAACCAGCCCGAGAGAATGCCGCAGCACATGGAGCCCGTAGCCATGAGGATCAGAATGATGCCGTAGCGCAGGATCAGGTTCATGTCGGCCCCATCCTTGATGGCGTCGATCAGCTGACCGGTGATCATCGGCAGGGTGCATTCCAGTCCGACCTCGCCGACCATGAACAGCGGCGTCAGGATCGTATGCTTTTTGTTGTCCCGGATACAGCCGAGCAGTTTTTTAAACATGTGTGTCCTCCGTTTCCCGCTGACGCACGCCCTGCTCCAGACCGTCGATCATACGGTCCAGCAGGGCGAGCAGCGTTTCCTGCTCCTCCGCGGACAGGGGAGCGGTCAGCCGCCGCTCCATATCCCGGAAGTTGGAGACGATCTGCTGATGGCATTCCGCAGCACGGTCCGTGGTCCGGACGTACTTGCGCCGCCTGTCGTTCGAATCGGCCTCCATCGTCACGAAGCCCTTCGCCTCCAACCGCTGCAGAATGCCGCTGATCGTCGGCTGCGAGAGCTTGAAGCTCCGTCCAAGCTCGCTTGGCGTGACGGACTTGTCTGCGTTGCGCGTCAGCCAGCCCAGGAGATAGCCCTGGGTGGTGGTCAGCCCAAGCCGATCCATGTCCTGCGTCCGCCAAAAGTCGATGGCGTTGTTGACGCGCTTGATCCGCGGTCCGACCGCGTTTTTCCAGCAATCCATCTGCCTGCCTCCTTTCGATTCATTTGCAGGTCAAATATTTAGTATGCTATCGTTAGCTTGCTAACTATATCACAATCCGGCCGAAAATGCAAGGGAATTCTTTTGAATATTCCGGGAAAAATCAAAGGGGCAGGGGAGCGGGAAGCGTTCATAATTTATTTACAATTTTGCACTTGACAAGCACAATTTAATTTGATACAATCGAATCACAAAATGAAACGAAGGGAGCATCGCATATGTCTGTCTATGATTTCACCGTCAAAACCCGCAAGGGCGAGGACTTTTCCCTGTCCGCGCTGAAGGGCAGGATCCTGCTCATCGTCAACACCGCCACCGGCTGCGGCTTCACGCCCCAGTATGAAGGTCTTGAAAACCTCTACAGAGCCTATCACGAGAAGGGTCTTGAGATCTTGGATTTCCCCTGCAACCAGTTCGGTCATCAGGCTCCCGGCGAGGACGACGAGATCCACGAATTCTGCACCGCCAAGTACCAGACCACCTTTGACCAGTTCAAGAAGATCGACGTCAACGGCGAGACCGCGATCCCCCTCTTTGCTTGGCTCAAGGAGCAGGCGCCCGAGGACGAGGAGCCTGTCGGCCTGAAAAACAAGGCTGCCATGGCCGCGATCAAAAAGATCAGCAAGACCTGCGTCAAGCCCAACGACGTCAAGTGGAACTTCACCAAGTTCCTGGTGGACCGCGAAGGGAACGTCGTCAAGCGCTGGGGACCCACCGCCGATCCCGCCAGCTTCACCGCTGAGATCGAAAAGCTGCTGTAAGCCGCTGCGTCGGCTCGAACCCATACCCAAAAACAAATCATAAAGGAGATTATCATTATGTCGATCCAGGAAATCACCTCCGCCGATTTTGAAGAAGTCGTGCTCAAGTCCACCAAGCCCGTCCTTGTGGATTTCAACGCCACCTGGTGCGGCCCCTGCCGCATGCTCAAGCCGACGCTGGAGCAGGTTGCCGCCGAGCGCCCCGACGTGACCGTCGTCGGCATCGATGTGGATGACAACAGCGATCTTGCCGGCGAATACGGCGTCTTCTCCATTCCCTGCCTGGTCCTGTTCAAGGACGGCATGGAAGCCGACCGCAGCGTCGGTCTGGTCCCGAAGGAAGCGGTCCTCGACCTGCTCGGCTGATATGGCGTACGATATTATCATCGTCGGCGCCGGCCCTGCCGGTCTGACCGCAGCGATCTACGCCCGGCGGGCTTCCAAGACCGTTCTGGTGCTCGAGGCCAAGGCCTGGGGCGGGCAGATCATCAACACCCCCGATATCGAGAACTATCCCGTTGCCGCCCATATCTCCGGCTTTGACTTTGCAGACAAGCTCTACAATCAGGCCGTCGGCCTCGGCGCGGAGGTCCGTCTGGAGAAGGTCACCGGCGTGGCTGACCTCGGGGAGAAAAAGCAGATCACGACCACCCGGGACACCTACGAATGCGGCGCGGTCATCCTTGCCACCGGCTCGGAAAACCGTAAGCTCGGTGTGGAAGGGGAGGACAAGCTGGTCGGGCGAGGCGTCTCCTACTGCGCGACCTGCGACGGCAACTTCTTCCGCAAGAAGGACGTCGCCGTCGTGGGCGGCGGCAACACCGCCCTGGAGGACGCCCTCTATCTGGCCGACCTTGCCAGCAAGGTCTATCTGATCCACCGCCGGGATTCCTTCCGCGGCGAGGATTCCACCGTGCAGCGTCTGTCCGCGCGGGAGAACGTGGAGTTCGTCTACAATTCCACGGTCAACCGTCTGATCGCCGACAAGCGTCTGACCGCCGTGGAGGTCCGGAACAAGCTCGACGGCTCCCTGCGTGAGATCCCGGTCAGCGGCCTTTTCGTGGCCGTGGGCCGCGTACCCGAGAACGAGAGCTTCCGCACCCTCGTCCAGGTGGACGAGGCCGGCTACGTCGTCGCGGGCGAGGACTGCCATACCGCCGTTCCCGGTATCTTTACCGCCGGCGATAACCGCACCAAAATGGTGCGCCAGCTTGTCACCGCCGCCGCGGACGGCGCGGTGGCTGCAACCGAGGCGGTCAAGTATCTGAACGGCTGATCCGATTCAAACCAGATCCGCCTGGGCCCGACCGGGGCCTCGGCGGATCGTCCGCTTTTCTCTCGGGCGAGATTATAGTTGCCTTTTTCGGGAAAAGGGAGTACAATAAGGAGGACAGGGCCCCGCGGGGGCCGGAAAGGAGCATCGTTATGGTCTATCTATCGTTTTTCAGTCAGATCGCGCAGTGGTTTCAGACCTGGGCGGCCAACATCAAGATCCCGCAGGTGGCTGCGCTTGTCATCGGCATTGCCGCCCTGCTGGTCGCGCTGACCGCCGCCAAGGCTGTCGGTCGGATCCTGCTGATCATTGCCGCGGCGCTGGGAATCCTCTATTTCTTCTATCCGGCGGTCTTCTCCGACGTCGTCGCCTGGGCCAAGGGCCTGACGGCGTAGAGCCGGAGGGACCCTGCACGGGAAAAAGGGCGGTACCGAGCTTGCAGAAGCGCAGGCTCGGTACCGCCCTTTTTGTAGCGTAAAACCACTCGCTTAGCGAGTGGTTTTACGCTACAAAAACCGGGGCCGTATCGCTTTTCAGCGATACGGCCCCAGAGTGGTTATACGGTTGCAGGACTGTGGCTTAGTACATCCCGCCCATGCCGCCGCCGGCGTTGGCGGCTGCCGCCATAGCGGCGTCGGCCTGAGGATCGGGCTTATCCACGACCAGGGACTCGGTGGTCAGGACGGAGGCGGCGATAGAAGCCGCGTTCTCCAGGGCGCTGCGGGTCACCTTGGTGGGATCGACGATGCCGCTGGGGATCATGTCCACAAACACGTCCTTGGCTGCGTCGTAGCCGTAGCCGAGCTTGCGGCTGTTCTTGATCTTCTCGAAGATCACGGAGCCGTCCACACCGGCGTTTTCGGCGATCTGACGGATCGGGGCCTGCAGGGCGCGGGCCACGATCGCAGCGCCGGTCTTCTCATCGCCGCTCAGACGGGAGACGAGCTTCTCCACCGCGGGGATCGCGTTGACGTAGGCCGTGCCGCCGCCGGCGACGATGCCTTCCTCAACCGCGGCGCGGGTGGCGTTCAGGGCGTCCTCGACGCGGAGCTTCTGCTCCTTCATCTCAACCTCGGTGGGTGCGCCGACACGGATGACGGCCACGCCGCCGGACAGCTTCGCCAGACGCTCCTGCAGCTTCTCGCGGTCGTAATCGGAGGTCGTGACCTCGATGGCGGCGCGGATCTCATGGACGCGGTTCTGGATGGCAGCGGGATCGCCCATGCCGTCCACGATGGTGGTGGTGTCCTTGGTGGACTTGATCTGCTTGGCACGGCCCAGGTCGGAAACGTCCACTTCCTTGAGATCCATGTTCAGATCGGAGGCGATGTAGGTGCCGCCGGTCAGGGTGGCGATATCCTGGAGCATTTCCTTTCTGCGGTCACCGAAGCCGGGCGCCTTGACGCACAGGCAGGTGAAGGTGCCGCGCAGACGGTTGACCAGCAGGGTGGCCAGGGCGTCGCCCTCGACGTCCTCAGCGATAATGACCATCTTCTTGCCGGCCTGCACGATCTTTTCCAGAACAGGCAGGATCTCCTGAATGGCGGAGATCTTCTTGTCGGTGATCAGGATATAGGGATCGTCAATGACGGCTTCCATCTTGTCGGTGTCAGTGACCATGTAGGGGGAGATATAGCCGCGGTCGAACTGCATGCCTTCCACGACGTCCAGACCGGTTTCGGCGGTCTTGGATTCCTCAATGGTGATGACGCCGGAGGAGGTGACCTTCTGCATGGCCTCGGCGATCAGCTTGCCGACTTCCTCGTCGCCGGAGGAAATCGCACCGACGCGGGCGATGTCCTCGGAGCCGGCGATCTCCTGGCTGTTGGCCTTGATGGCTTCCACAGCGACCTCAACGGCCTTGTTGATGCCCTTGCGCATGACCATCGGGTTCGCGCCGGCGGTCACGTTCTTCAGACCCTCGCGGGTGATGGCCTGAGCCAGCAGGGTGGCGGTGGTGGTGCCGTCGCCGGCGACGTCGTTGGTCTTGGTGGCGACTTCGCGGATGAGCTGCGCGCCCATGTTCTCGAAAGCGTCCTCAAGCTCCACGTCCTTTGCGATCGTCACGCCGTCGTTGGTGACCAGCGGGGCGCCGTACTTCTTGCCGAGCACGACGTTGCGGCCCTTGGGGCCGAGGGTAACTTTAACGGTATTGGCCAACTGGTCAATGCCGGACTGGATCTTTTTTCTGGCTTCTTCGCCGTAAACAATCTGCTTTGCCATGATTGATTCCTCCTCTTATTCGACAATCGCTAAAATATCGCTCTGGCGGACGATGGAGTATTCCACACCGTCCAGCTTGACCTCAGTGCCGGCGTACTTGGCAACGACGACCTTGTCGCCGGCCTTGACTGTCATGACGACTTCCTTGCCGTCCACAACGCCGCCGGGACCGACCGCAACGACCTCGGAGATGACGGGCTTCTCCTTGTTCGCGGTGGAGAGGATGATGCCGGACTTGGTGGTTTCTTCCGCCTCCGTGGCCTTGAGCAGGACACGGTCAGCTAAGGGTTTTAACGTCATTAGGAATGCCTCCTTAAAATTATTACGGTTTCAGGGGGAAAGTCAAGCGGGTCTGTTCGCGCTGTTTCCCCAGATTTAGCACTCAGCTTTCCTGAGTGCTAAACGTATTATAGCACGGATTCCGTCATTGTCAACCCAATATTTGTTAATTTTTTGGGAACAGGGCAAAGCCGAAGCCCGGATTGCAGCACAACCCGGGCTTCGGCTTTGCAGGTGCGTTTTTAATGGCTGCATCAGGGCTTGTCGCCGCCCTTCCGGTCTTACCAGATGAAGTTCGACTTGAGCATCTCGCCGTTGTCGATCAGAATATCCTCGCCGGTGATGGAGCGGTTGACCACGGTGAGATACCAGGCCAGATCCGCGATCTCCTCCGGCTCGGCCCACTTGCCCAGCAGGGTCTCGGCCTTCACCGCGGCGTAAAGTGTCTCGGAGTCCAGAATGTGCCGGTTTGCCCCGGTGATGACGCCGCCGGGCGAGATGCTGTTGCACACCACGCCCCGCTTTGCCAGCGTGAGGGCAAGATTCTTCATGTAGCCCACGAGACCCGCCTTGCTGGCAACGTACCGGGGAAACTCCGCGCCGTTGCGGGCGGAGGCGGAGGCAATGAACAGGACGGACCGAAGATGGGGGCTGTCCAGAAAGCGCTCTGTGAAGCGGATCGTTCCTTCCAGATTGACCGCGATTGCATCCTGCTCCTCCAGCGTGCCCGCGTTGTTGATGAGGATCTCCGGCTGCGGGAGGTCGAGGGATTCCGCCGCGCGGATGTCCGCGCAAAGGTGGCGGTAGCCGGGCTCAGTGATCGGGCTTTCCGTCCGGTCCACACCCCAGACGGCGTGACCCTCACGCAGAAAGCGCCGGGCAATGGCAAGACCGATCCCTGCGCCGGTGCCGGTGATGAGTACGTTCATGGGCACTCCTCCGTCAGGCGTTCCCGCCCCGGGCCGCCATGATCCGCTTTGCCACGCGGTAGCCCAGGGGGGAGAACAGGATCTCAAAGAGCAGCTCCATCACCGCGCCGGTCAGCGCGCAGGTGAAGCACTGCAGCAGGGTCCAGCCGAAAAAGATCCGGCTGACCAGAAGCGCAAAGATCAGGTTGTCCGCAAACTGCGCCAGGAAAGTGGAGACGTAGGCGCGCAGGGCGAAGCTGCCGAAGCCGTCCTTCCGCTTGAGCAGGCGTCCGATGCCGTAGTTGAGGAAATTGTTGAAGACAGCAGAGGCCACGAAGGCGATCGAGCTGCCCAGCAGGATGAACCAGGTGCCGCGGAAGGTGTTGTTGAGCGCGGTGTTGATGGTCACCTCGCTGCCCTCCACGAAGCTCTCGCCCCAGACGCCGGGGATTCGGGCTGCCAGGAAGAAGATGGCGGCCATCAGAAGATTCATCAGCAGGGCGACCACGGACATCATGCTGGCAGCCCTGGGGCCGTAGCAATGGGTCAGCACGTCCATCGAAAGGAAGCAGAGCCAGGAAAACAAGATCCCGCAATCCAGCGCCAGCCAGTCAACGCCGGTCTGAATGCTCTTGTTGGCCAGAAGGTTCATGCCCACAATGGAGAGAACCAGCAGCGTCACGAGCAGCGGCGGGACGGTACGGACGAGATTGCGGAATTCGGAAACGGTTTTTTTCATGGGAAATACACTCCTTGTTTTTTTGCGGTGGTTATCAGGAACACCGTTATTCAGTTGTGCCCCCTACTATAACACATCGCCCGGCAGAATGCAAGCAGAAGTTGCAGCCGGTACAGGAAACGAGTTGCGGCCGGCACAGGAAACGAGATCACTGCTCCAGCCGCCGGACCGCCGGAGTCAGAGCCTTCGTTCCGACCAGAAGGACAGCCAAACCGCCGACCGTGATTGCGGCGAGCTGAAGCCAGTTCGTTCCGGTCATCGCGTAAATCTCAAGCAAAAACAGCTTCGGCAGGAATGCCAGCGCGCCGACGTAGCCGATCACCATTGCGATGCAGACGGCGACGCGCAGTCTGGTAAACGGGCGGCAGGTCAGCGCCAGATTCGCAAGCCCGATCCAGCCGGCGGCGACGGCGGCCATCGTTGCGGCAACGGTATGGCCCGCGCCGCGATGGGAAAGGATCATCGAGGCAATCGCGCAGCAGACCACGGCAAGGGCCCCCGGGACCGCCCGCAGGAGGATCCGCTTGAGGAAATGCCCGGACGCCCGCTCAGAGCTCGGCTCCAGGGCCAGGAAGAAGGAGGGCGTTCCGATGCTCAAGGCACTGATCAGGGTCAGATGGATGGGCTGGAAGGGATAGCGCAGGGGCAGGAAGACCATGATCAGCCCCAGCACAAAGGAATACAGCGTTTTCACCAGATACAACGAAGCGGTTCTGGTAATATTGCCGATCACGCGGCGGCCCTCCGCCACCACGGCGGGGAGCGAGTTGAAGTCGCGGTCCAACAGGACGATCTGCGCCGCATGCTCCGTGGCCTCGGCGCCGCCGCCGATGGCGATGGAGCAGTCTGCCGCCTTGAGCGAGGGAATGTCGTTCACGCCGTCGCCGGTCATGGCAACGCTGTGGCCCTCCGCCTTGAGCGCCTCCACCAAAATCTGTTTCCGCGCCGGGGTCAGCCGTCCGAAGATCACCTTGTCCGCTGCCGCAGCGCGGAGCTCGTCGTCGCTGAGAAGGGAGCAGTCCGCAATCCGGTCGGCTCCGGGCAGCTCCAGCGTCCGCGCCACCGCCGAAACGGTTCGCGGGTCGTCGCCCGAAAGGACCCGCACCGAGACGCCCTCGCGCGAGAACCAGGCCAGAGTGTCCTTGACCGAGGGCCGCAGCGTATCGCGCAGAAGGAAGAGACCGAGACAGCGCCGGACGGGCGGAAGCTCGGTCCCGGAGATCGCGCCTTCCGCCTCCGCCAGAGCAAGCACACGGTAGCCCTGCTCGCTTGCCTCGGTCACGCGCGCGGGCACGGCGTCCAGCACGAAGGACGGCGCGCCGAGGATCAGCGTCGTCCCGTCGGAGAAGCTGGCCGCGGATTTTTTCCGCGCCGAGGAGAAGGGGAGGGTCGCAAGGGCGGTGTTCTCCGCGGCGGGGATCGCGTCCGCCAGCGCGCGGAGCGTTCCGGACGCTGCCTCGAACGCGCCGAGGAAGCGGGCTGCGGCTGCGTTCAGCTCGGCCTCGTCCGCATCCATCGGGATCGTTTCGTCCAGCGTCATCTCGCCCGTGGTCAGGGTTCCGGTCTTGTCCACGCAGAGGACGTCTACCCGGGCCAGGCTCTCGATGCCGAAGAGCTCCTGCACCAGGGTCTGCCGCTTGCCCAGCTTGACCACACCCGCCAGCAGCGCCACGGAGGTCAGAAGGATCAGACCCTCGGGGATCATGCCGATCATCGCGGCCACGGCCTCGGGAACGGCCTGTTGGATCGGAGCGTGCTGAAGAAAGTATTCCCGGCAGAACAGCAGAATGCCGATCGGCACAAGGATCCGGCTGACCAGACTGACCAGACGGTTGAGCTCCGTCATCAGTTCGGACTTGGGCGTGCGGATCACACGCGCGCTCCGCATCAGCCGCGCGGCGTAGGAATCGTCGCCCACGGCTGCGAGCTGGGCCGTGACCTTGCCCTCGGTCAGGAAGCTCCCGGACATCAGCCAGTCGCCCTCCTGCCGGACCACGGGCTCGCTCTCGCCGGTCAGAAGGGATTCGTCGGCGGCGCAGCGGCCCTCACGCACGATGGCGTCGGCGGGAAGCTGTTCCCCGGCACGCAGGACCACCAGGTCGCCAAGGACCAGCTCGTCCGGCGGGCATTCGATCTCCTGCCCGTCGCGGATGGGATGGGCGTTCCGTGTCTGGAGCAGACGGAGCTTGTTCAGCGTTTGTCGGGCCCGGATGGACTGGACCGTGCCGATCAGCGTGTTGGAAAAAACGACGCCCAGAAAGAGCATGTTCCGCCACGAGCCGACCAGCGCCAGACAGATCGCCAGCGCGAAGTTCAGCAGATTAAAGAGAGTAAAAAGATTTTCCGCAACGATCTGCCCGGTGGATTTGCCGGGGTCGCGGGTCTGGCGGTTCGCCTGTCCGGCCTCCGCCCGCCGCGCAGCCTGCGCGGCGGTCAGACCGCCGCTTTCGGTGGGCACGAAATCCGCAGGCAGACCGACGGGAATACGAAGCTCGCCTTGTGCCGGTTCGATGCGGGAATGTTGTTTGTTCATGGATCACTCCTCCGCCGCGTATACGGCGCGTTTGCAGGATGAATTGCAGCTTCCGCGTCAGATCGCTCTGACCGGAAGCGTTCAAGTCGTTCGTGTCCGGGACGGTCTTCTTCGCCGCCGCGGGAAAGACGGTCTGCGTACCCGGAAGCTGCCGGGATCCTCGCCCGATCACAGACCTGCCGTCCGTTTGCAGATCACGCCCCGAAACCGATCATTTATTATACCAAAGCTTTTCCCATTCTTCAATCCGTATTTTTGCAGGATTCGCCGTTTTCCGCGAAACAGTTCCGTAAAACCCTCCGGTTTTCCCATGGGAAGATGTTCAGCTCGTCCTCTGCGGCGACCTTGGGAAGTACTTGCAGGGCATATTCAAGCACAGGCAGGAGGATTGAACAAAGAAAAACCTCCCATAGATCGCATGACGACCTGTGGGAGGTAGGCTCATTCTGAATACAAAATTAAAGATTGGGGTAAGTACACGAAATAGTTACCCCGACTGGGCTGCCATGAGCCGCAAAGCGTCGATGTCAAAGTCCCCGATGATCCGGTATAGGGGCTTCGGACCTGTGTCCTCCGGCAGCAAATAATACAGCTCGTTTTCCCGAAGGCACAGGACTGCCGTCCGACCATCCTCTCCCGTCAGCGTCACGTAGACCTGCCCGGCGACTTTATCAGCGGGGGCTTGCATAATCCATAAGGGCCGGGTAAGCTTCAGCTTCCCAAGATACGCCTCCACAGCCTCTGTCACAGCAGGATCCGTGACGGGCTCCATGCCCCGGCCCGGGTCAATGGCGCTGACGTGCCAGCGCTGATCCCGCTCCTGAAACGCGGCCTGTACGGTACCCATATCCAATTCCACACCCACCGTGCTGCTGAAAAATACAAACACCGCCGTCAGCAAAGCAATCAGCACGATTGCGCTTTTCCCGTAGGGATGCATGACCCGGCGCAGCCGGTAGCGAAGTCCCTTCGCCGAAGCGGAGAGGCAGGTGGTAAAGCCCCGTTCGGTCCCGGCGCTGCACAGCAGCAGATGCGCGTATTCTTTTCGTTCTGCTTGCTCCATGCCCTCGGTGACCAGCTCGTCGCAGCAGAGCTCCAGGTCCTCCGCCGCCCGACGCATGACCATCCAGGCCGAGGGGATGAACCAGCCGAAGGCACAGAGGAAACCGGTGGAGAACTTGGTCAGGTTGTCCCGGCGCAGCAGATGGATGCTCTCATGCCGGAAGATCAGGCGCAGTTCCTCTTTGCTGTATTCCCGCAGGGGCATGGCCAGGCAGACCGTCCTGGAGAAGAGCCCGACGGTAAGAGGGGAGGAGAGAGAAGGCGCGTAAACAAGCTTCACCCGCTTGCCCAAGCGGCGATCCTTCGGGTCCAGATCCGACCAGATCTGGCGAAACAAGACGCGTTCCTGACGGGAGACCGGGACCGCGCGCTGGAGGATCATCCGTCGAAAGCGAAGATGCCCGACGATTTTCCAACTCATGACCGCGCAGAAACCGGCAAACCATAATTCCAGCAGCAGCCGGAAGAGCAAGCCCGGCACGCGGAGCGTCAGCCAGGGATCCGGCGTCGCGTACCAACGATACAGAAAGGTATCTGTCAACAAGCCCGGAAGAAGCCACAGGTCCGCGCAGCTTCGGGCGGAAAACAGCCTTCTCAGCCGGGGAGAACAGGTTTGCAGCAGGAGCGTAAGCAGGAGGAGGCCAGGCAGCAACTGCAGCGCCCCGTGGAGGAACATGCTCCGTTTGTACTTGGGCAGCAGCAGAGTATAGACAGGAATGAGCAGACAGAACTGTGGGACATAAGCGGAATATAATCTGGAGAAGCGCTCACGATTGTTCTCGCGCCTGTATAGGAATGTGGTCGCACCGCTCCATAACACAGCAGAGAGCAGCATTAATAGCAGATTCTCCCTCACAGCTTCCCCTCATCCAGCAGGCGCCGCAGCTCCTCCAGATCCTCCTTCGGGATGCCGGAGGCCGTCAGAGCCGAGGCAAAAGCGGGGATGCTGCCACCAAAGACCTGATCCAAAAAGCGCTTGCTCTGCCGAGCCTGGTAGTCTCCCCGACGGATCAGGGGCGTATAGAAGCTGGATCGGCCCCGCTTCTCGATGCGCACAAAGCCCTTCTCCGCCAGCCGGGAGAGCAGCGTCAGCAGGGTGGTCTGGGCCATGGGGCGAAGCTTTTTCATCTCCGCCTCCACCGTCGCCCGCGCAGCTGGCGCAGGCAGCGACCACAGCACCTGCATGACCTCCAGCTCCGCGTCCGGCAGCCGGAGCTTCTTGTCAGCCATGGAATCATCTCCTCTACATCTGTAGTACGATTTTATTTTACACTTGTAGAGAGAATTTGTCAAGAGATTATTGAAATCAGAATACGTTGATTGATTCTGAGTGGATCATTGATGCAGAAGAGAAGGAGGCACCTTTTTGCTTGGATAAGAATGATCCGAAGGCCGGCGCTGAAGCCGCAATTCCGCTTTCGCGCGGCTTCAGCAAATATTACCAGCTTCTTTTTGTATATCCGGGGCGAATACGGTCAAACTATGAGCGGCGAAAGCCAAATGAAGCCGGACAGGCGAAGACGAATGCGGAATGCTCCCGATGGCTGCGCGATCCTGCGCAGGGCCGGGGAAGCGGCCCGCCGAAGTCAGGCGCTTCCCCGGCAAAAAAAGAAGGAGAGCATGAAAATGAAGAGCAACAACCGGATCAACGTTCCCGAAGCCAAGCAGGGCATGGACCAGTTCAAGATGCAGGCTGCCTCTGAGGTCGGCGTGAACCTCAAGGACGGCTACAACGGCGACCTGACCTCTCGCGAAGCCGGCTCCATCGGCGGCCAGATGGTCAAGAAGATGATCGAGTCCTACGAGCAGGGCATGAAGTAAGTCTCTGCGGGATCGAGCTTCCCCGAAGCGGCGCCGCGGGGCTTTGCCCTGCAAACCGACGACGGGAACGGCAAAGGGTCGGCTCTTTCGGGCCGACCCCATTTTACTGCACAGTTCATTGAGAAATCTCCGCCAGAAGCGCGTCGGCGGTGCTGACCACCGGGAAGCCGTAGGGCTCCAGAACGGAGCGATCCCGGAAGCCCCAGTCCACCAGGACGCAGGCCATCCCCGCGTTTTTCGCGGTCTGGGCGTCTACGTCGGAGTCGCCGACGTAGACGGCGGTCTCCTTGTCCGCGCCGAGCATCGAGAGGGCAAGCTCCACCATATCGGCCTCCGGCTTCCGGCGGCAGCCGGGCCGCTCGCCGATGGAGCGGGCGATCAGTCCACGGAAAAAGGTCTCATGCAGGGTCTGGACGGCGAAATCCGCCTTGTTGGAGACCACGGCGGTCTGCACGCCCATCCGCTTCAATGCGTGCAGAACGGCCTCCGCCTGGGGGTAGAGGGCGGTGGTGTCCAGCGCGTGATCCGCGTAATGGGTTTTGAAGGCGTCCAGAACGCGGGCGATCAGGTCCTCCGGCGTGCCTGCCGGAACGGCCCGCCGGATCAGCAGTCCGATCCCGTTGCCCACGAAGCGCCGCACCTCGTCCACGGTCCGCGCGGGCATGCCGAAGGCAGCCAGGGCTGCGTTCGTGGAGGCTGCCAGGTCTCCGAGCGTGTTCAGAAGCGTACCGTCCAGGTCAAAGATCACGGTTTTGTACATCATCCATCCTCCCCGAACAGCAGGGTCTCGAGCTGTGCCGGGTCCGTATACGCCCGCTCGCAGTTTTGCTCCAGAAAGGAGCGGATCTCCGGCACGTCGTAGGCCCAGCAGGCCGCGGCAAAGGGGACGCCCGCCGCCCTTGCCATATCGTAGCCGGGCTTGAGATCGTCCACCATCAAAAGCTCGGAAGGGGAGAGGCCGAACCGCTCCATGATCTGCTCCAGGGCCCAGGGATCCGGCTTTCGCCGCTCGACCGGCAGCTCCCAGCCGTAGATCGCGTCTGGCTGGGGCAGACCGTTGGCCTCGTAGTCGCGGCGGATGTTGAAGTCGAAGGAGTGAGAGACCACGCAGACCAGCCCGCCGAGCGCCTTCTGGCGACGGATGATCCGCGCCATGCCGGGGTAGACCGTCGGCACGTGGTCCTTGACGTAGGTCTTCCAAATCTCCAGCTCGCGGTCCATGTCGCGGTCGGTGAAGCCGAGCGTCTTCGTACAGTATTCCAGAAAGCCGGGGTGGAAGTTCATGCGGAAATAGTCCTCCAGCGTGATCGTCGTTCCGGGGCGGAGCTCGTTGAGCGCGACCAGAAAGGCGGGCCAGTGGACGTGGGCCGTGCTGTCCATGACGGTGTCGTCATGGTCGAGCACCAGGCATTTGTAGTTCGGTTGTTTCATAGTACCTCTGTCGTCTGTATAAATCGGGCGGCGGCCCGTTCGGCCGCCGCCGGTTGCGTTCAGTCTGTATCAAATGGGCAGGAATGCGCTGGCCACGCCGAAGTAGACCAGCAGGGACAGGGCGTCCACGATGGTGGTGATGAAGGGGCTGGCCATGACGGCGGGGTCAAAGCCCAGCTTTTTGGCAAACAGCGGCAGGGTGCAGCCGACGATCTTGGCAAACAGCACCGTGACCGACAGCGTAATGCAGATGACGCCGATGATCAGGAACGGGCTGGAAACACCGGCAAAGCTGTCCATGATCAGATAGTCCACCAGGAGGATCTTGCCAAAGCAGGCGATCCCAAGGCTGAGGCCGCAGAGGACTGCGACGCGGACTTCCTTCCAGATGATCAGCAGGATGTCGCTGAATTCGATCTCGTTCAGGCTGAGGCCGCGGATGATCGTGACCGACGCCTGGGAGCCGGAGTTGCCGGCGGTGTCCATCAGCATCGGGATAAAGGCAGTCAGAATGACCAGCTTTTCCAGCGCAGATTCAAAGCGCGATATAATCAGTCCGGTAAAGGTAGCTGAGACCATCAGCAGCATCAGCCAGGGGATACGGTTCTTCCAGATCTCGAATGGGGTCATGCTCATGTAGGGCTTCTCCGAGGGAATGATGGCGGCCATCTTTTCAATATCCTCGGTGGCCTCCTCTTCCATGACGTCCATCGCGTCGTCGAAGGTGATGATGCCGACCAGGCGGTTTTCCGCGTCCACGACAGGCAGGGCCATGAAGTCGTACTTGGAGAACATCTGCGCGACCTCTTCCTGGTCGTCGTGGGTGTTCACCGCGATCACGTTTGCGGACATCATGGACTCGATCAACGCGTCGTCGTCCGGGGCGAGCAGCAGGTCCTTGACCGTAACCACGCCGACCAGAACGCGGTTGCGGATCACGTAGCAGGTGTAGATGGTCTCCTTGTCAATACCGGTGCGGCGGATCCGGGTGATCGCCTCCGCCACGGTCAGCGTGGGCGAAAGGGAAACGTACTCGGTGGTCATGATGGAGCCAGCGGAGTTTTCGGGATAGCGAAGGATCTCGTTGATCGAGGTCCGCATCTCTGGGGCCGCCTGCGCCAAGATCCTGCGTACCACCGTGGCGGGCATCTCCTCGATGATATCCACGGCGTCGTCCACAAACAGCTCGTCGAGCACGTCCTTCAACTCGGCGTCGGAAAAGCCGCGAATCAGCAGCTCCTGGGCTTCGGGCTCCATCTCAACGAAGGTGTCGGCGGCAAGCTCCTTCGGCAGCAGCCGGTAGAGCAGGGGCAGGCGGGCCGCCTCCATCTCGTCAAAGATGGCAGCGATGTCGGCGGGTTTCATCGTGACCAGAATATCCCGCAGGGTGGAATACTTTTTTTCTTCCAGCAGCTTTTGCAGCGTGGTCTGCATGATAATGGTATGTTCTGCCATTGTTGTTCCTCCAATCCGGTTTGTATGTGACCGCTGTGCGGTCCGGGGCCGGTGTGCAGGCACTGGGGCAGTTGTCAGCGAAGCGCCGTCTCACGCAGAGCGGCCCTCACCGAACAACTTCGATCAGGCGCCGTACTCCCGGGGTTCCCTGCGTCCATGCGCTTCACTTCCTCTCTGTGCTGGTATCGCGGAGCCCGCCGTCAGGCGGCGGTTTCCCTCTGTTTATCATACCCGAATCGCAGCGGCTTGTCAACCAAAAAACGGGGAAAAAACCCAAAGAACATATTGTCCGGAATGAAAAATCCGACCTTGCATTCCGAGACGGAAAATGCTATAATAACATGAATTAAAATGGGTATTGGATCGAAATCGATCGGAGGAAAGAACTTTGGAACGGAAAACACCTCTGATCTCCGCCGAGGACCTGCGCCGTCAGGCTGAGATCAGCGACTATATCAAGAGCTTCTGGGAGGGCCAGGGGAAGACGCCGCTGGCCTACGTGGAGACCTACGGCTGCCAGCAGAACGAGGCGGATTCCGAGCAGCTTCGCGGCATGCTGGAGCGCTGCGGCTACGGCCTGACCGACGGCCCGGAGGACGCCGACGTGATCGTCATCAACACCTGCGCCATCCGCGAGCACGCCGAGCAGCGCGTCTTCGGAAACGTCGGCGCTCTTGTCCACACCAAGCGCCGCCATCCGGGGCAGAAGATCTTCGTCTGCGGCTGCATGATGGGCCAGCCCGAGGTCGCCGAGCGGATGAAAAAGAGCTATGTCCACGTGGACGGCGTGTTCAATCCCCACCATCTGTGGCAGTTCCCGGAGCTGCTCTACCGCGTTCTGATCCGGCATAAAAAGGCCGCCGCCACCGAGAATTCCGACGGCGCCATTGCGGAGGGCCTGCCCGTCGTGCGCACGAACCGGCTCAAGGCGTGGGTCTCCATCATGTACGGCTGCAACAATTTCTGCACCTACTGCATCGTTCCCTACGTTCGCGGGCGCGAGCGCAGCCGTCTGCCGGAGGACATCCTGGCCGAGTGCAGAGAGCTGATTGCCCAGGGCTATAAGGAGATCACCCTCTTGGGCCAGAACGTCAATTCCTATGGAAAGGATCTTGGGCTCGGCGTGGACTTTGCAGACCTTCTGGCTTCCATCGCGAAGCTGGACGGGGAATTCGTCCTTCGCTTCATGACCTCCCATCCCCGGGACGCCAGCCGGAAGCTCTTTGACGTTATGGCCGCCCACCCGAAAATCGCCCACCAGTTCCACCTGCCCTTCCAGTCCGGGAACGACAGGGTCCTCAAGGCGATGAACCGCCACTATGACCGTGCCCAGTATCTGAGCCTGATCGAATACGGGCGGAAGGTCATGCCGGATATCGTCTTCACCTCAGACGTCATCGTCGGCTTCCCCGGCGAGACTGCAGAGGAGTTCGAGGATACGCTGACCCTGATCGAGCAGGTCCGCTTTGACGCCCTGTTCACCTTCATCTTCTCGCCCCGCCCCGGAACCCCGGCGGCCCGGATGGACGATCCGACGCCCAAGGCCGAGAAGAACGCCCGCTTTGACCGCCTGGTCGCCCTGCAAAACCGGATCTCGGAGGAAAAGCACCGGGATTATATCGGCAAGACGCTCCGTGTCCTTGTCGATGGCGTGGACGGCGACCAGCTCACCGCCCGCACGGACGGCGGCAGACTGGTCCGTATGCAGGGCGATAAGGAGCTGATCGGCAAATTCATCTCCGCAACGATCACCGACGCGACCACCTGGTCTCTTGTCGCCGAAATCGGCGCGTAGCACCCGCGCCGCAGCCCATTCAAAGGAGGAACGTCTCACTATGGCGGAGCTTACCCCGATGCGGAAGCAATATCTGGAAATCCATAAGCAGCATCCCGACTGCCTGCTGTTCTTCCGGCTGGGCGATTTCTATGAGATGTTCGACGACGACGCCCTGACCGCCGCCCGCGAGCTCGATCTGACGCTCACCACGCGGGACCGCGGCAAGGCTGCGGAGGACCGCACCCCGATGTGCGGCGTGCCCTATCACTCCGCCGAGGGCTACATCGCCCGCCTGGTCGCCAAGGGCTACAAGGTCGCCATCTGCGAGCAGATGGAGGACCCCGCTCTGGCAAAGGGTCTGGTGGACCGGGACGTGATCCGTATCATCACGCCTGCTACCGTGGTGGAAAGCTCCATGCTGGAGGAGCAGCGAAACAACTACTACGCCTCTCTCTACGTGGATGACGCGGGCGCGATCGGCGCGACCCTGATCGACATTTCCACCGGCGAGGCGCTTGCGACCCTCTGCACCGGCGAGGACGCCCGCGAGAAGGCCTTCAACGAGCTGGGCCGCTTCGAGCCCCGCGAGCTTCTGGTCAACCCGCAGCTTTCGCAGACCGAGCGCTTTGCCCTGGACGTGCAGGTGCGGTTGGGCTGCGCGGTCAACGTGGGGCAGGCCGTCCTCTATGACCCGGAGGCTGCACATGAGCTGGTCGCGGGCCAGTTTGACCGCTGCCCCGCCGACCTGGCGGAGCCGGTCGTCATGGCCCTCGGCGCCCTTCTGCGGACGCTCAAGGACCTGCAAAAGGGTGATCTCAGCCACGTGCATCAACTGGACTACTATCAGTCGGCCCGTTTTCTGGAGCTGGACCAGACCGCCCGCCGGAATCTGGAGCTGACCCAGACGCTCCGCAGCAAGGAGAAGAAGGGGAGCCTGCTCTGGGTTCTGGACCACACCGGCACCGCAATGGGCTCCCGTATGCTCCGCGCCTGGATGGAAAAGCCCCTGCGCAACCCGAAGGAGATCGACATTCGCCTGGACGCCGTGGAGGAGCTGAGCAAGCAGACACTTCCCCGGCAGAATCTCCGGGAGGCGCTTCGCGCCGTCACGGACCTCGAGCGCGTCACGGCCCGTATCGTCACCGGCACCGCCAACGCCCGCGATCTGCTCCAGCTTGCCCAAGGCAGCGCGCCGCTGCCGGAGCTCAAGGCCGTGCTTTCCGGCTTCCGCTCGTCCATGCTCACCGTGATCACGGACGAGCTCGACGAGCTGACCGATCTGCGCGAAACCATCCTTGCCGCGATCACCGACGAGCCGCCGTTTTCGGTCCGTGAGGGCGGATTCATCCGCTCCGGCTTCGACCCGGAGATCGACCGCCTGCGGGACGTCATGTCCGGCGGCAAGGATACCCTGGCCGGGATCGAAGCCCGGGAAAAGGAGAAAACCGGAATCCGGAACCTCCGCGTGGGCTTTAACCGCGTGTTTGGCTATTATATTGAGGTTGCAAAGGGCCAGGTCAGCCTGGTTCCCGAAAACTGGATCCGCAAGCAGACCCTGGTCAACGGGGAGCGATACATCACCGAGGAGCTCAAGGAGCTTGAAAATACGATCCTCGGAGCGAAGGACCGCGTCAACGCGATGGAGTACGAGGCCTTCACAAAGCTGCGCGAGCAGCTTGCCGCCAACGCCGCCCGCATCCAGCAGTCCTCCCACGCGATCGCCGCGGCGGACGTGCTGTGCAGCCTGGCGGAGCTGGCCGTGCAGAATCACTATTGCCGACCGGAGGTCGATCTGTCCGAGGTCATTGAGATCCGGGACGGCCGCCATCCCGTCGTGGAGAAGGTCCTGCAAAGCGGCCTGTTCGTTCCGAACGATACCCGGCTGGACGGGACCCGGGAGCGTGTCTGCATCCTGACCGGTCCGAATATGGCCGGTAAATCCACCTATATGCGTCAGGTGGCGCTGATCGTCCTGATGGCCCAGATGGGCAGCTTCGTTCCGGCGAAGTCCGCCCGGATCGGCGTGGTGGATAAGCTGTTTACCCGCGTCGGCGCATCGGACGATCTGGCTGCCGGGCAATCGACCTTCATGGTGGAGATGTCCGAGGTCTCTGACATCCTCCGCAACGCCACGCCCCGCAGCCTGCTGATCCTCGATGAGATCGGGCGCGGCACGGCGACCTATGACGGCATGGCGATCGCCCAGGCCGTCCTGGAATACGTCAGCGACCGCCTGCGGATCGGCTGCCGGACGCTCTTTGCCACGCACTATCACGAGCTGACCGTCCTGGCCGAGGAGCACCCCGAGATGAAGAACTACAACGTCTCCGTCAAGCGGCGCAAGGACGAGATCATTTTCCTGCGCAAGATCATCCCCGGCGCAGCGGACGGCAGCTTCGGCGTGGACGTCGCACGGCTGGCCGGCCTGCCCGACCGCGTGGTGAAGCGGGCGCGCCAGATTTTGAAGGAGCTGGAGGACAAGGGACCCACGAAGATCCTGGTCCCGGTCCAGGGGCCGGTCTATGAAACGCAGCTCGGCATGGATCAGACCTTCCTGACCGATCCGGTCAGCGACGACATCCGCAAGCGGATCGAGTCCCTCTCCCCGGAGACCATGACCCCGCTGGAGGCCCTGAACACGATCTACGAGCTGAAAAAGCTGACGGAGTAAGGCATGGAATACCGGACGAACGACCCCGGCCGCCTTCGAAGATCCGAATGGATCGGCGGCATCCTCTACTGGCCGATGTTCCTGTTCGGCTCGCAGCTGATTGCAATTCTCCTGGTCATAAGGCTCTGGCCGTCCGGCGACGAGACGGTTAAAGCCGCGCGGATCAATCTGGTCTTCGGCGCGATCAACGTGGTCGCGGTCACGGCCATCTTCCGCCGCTTTCTGGCGGAGCACCTCCGCCGCCTGACTGAGCGCGGCTGGAGGCTGTTTGGAGACCTGGCTTTCGGCCTTCTGCTCTATATTGCCCTGGTCTACGCCGCTGCCTTCGTTCAGGATTTTCTGATCGCGACGTTTGACATTGCGTATTACAACACCAACCAGGAGTCCGTTGAGAGCTTCGTGCGGAGCGTCCCGCTGATCGCCCTTGTGAATATCTGCCTGCTGGCTCCGCTGACCGAGGAGGTCCTGACCCGCGGCCTGATCTTCACCGGGCTTTACCGCAAGTCCCGGACCCTGGCCTATGCGGTCTCCATGCTCGTCTTTTCGCTGGCCCACTGCGCCGCCGTGATGTTCGTTCAGCCTGTCGGCGTCACGATCATCAGCGTAATTGCCTATCTCCCGGCCGGTTACGTCCTGGCTTGGAGCTATGAGCGCAGCGGGAGCATCTGGACCCCCATTTTCCTGCACACGGCGATCAACGCCGTTACCCTGCTGCTGCAGGTCTTCCTGATGCAGGTATAGAGAGGAGATAACGCCATGCCGACCATTCTCCGGCTGGACCCCCACGTTGCAAATCTGATCGCCGCGGGCGAGGTCGTTGAGCGGCCCGCCTCCGTGGTCAAGGAGCTTGTGGAAAACTCCATAGACGCCGGCGCCCGGAATATTTCCGTGGAGCTCCAGAACGGCGGCATGACCTTCCTTCGCATCACCGACAACGGCTGCGGCATGGAGCGGGAGGACGCCAAGACCGCCTTCCTGCGTCACGCCACATCCAAGCTCCGCCGCAAGGAGGATCTGGAGGCCATCGGTACCCTCGGCTTCCGGGGCGAGGCCCTGGCTGCGACCGCCGCCGTCAGCAAGATCGATCTGCTGACCCGCGTGGAGGGAGATCTGGAGGGTACCCGCCTGCGTCTGGAGGCCGGAAAGCTCCTGGAATGCGAGGACGCCGGCTGCCCCGTCGGCACGACCATCATCGTCCGCGATCTGTTCTATAACACGCCGGCCCGCATGAAGTTTATGAAGCGGGATTCGGTGGAGGGCTCCGCTGCGGCGGCAGCCGTCGGCCGCCAGGCGCTGGCGCATCCGGAGATCTCCTTCCGTCTGATCAAGGACGGGGAGCTCCAGCTTCAAACGCCGGGCGACGGGGAATTGCTGTCCGCGATCTACGCGGTCCTGGGTCGCCAGGCGGCAGGGGAGATGATCCCCGTGCAGAGCCAGTGGGAGAAGATCTCCGTCTCCGGCTACGTCTCCCGGCCCACTGCAACGCGCGGCACCCGGTCCAACCAGATATTTTACGTCAACCACAGACTGATCCGCTCCAAGACCCTGACCGCCGCGCTGGAGGAGGCCTACCGCAATCAGATCATGGTGGGGCGTTTCCCGTCCTGCGTTTTGAATCTGACGGTCCCGCTTTCCTCGGTGGACGTCAACGTCCACCCGGCCAAGACGGAGGTCAAGTTCCTCAACGAGCGGGAGATCTTCGACTGTGTCCACTACGGCGTCAAGGGGGCGCTCTCCCGGGCCTCCGGTCAGGTGGCGATGCAGCTTCCGCAGGAGAAGCCTGCCTCGCAGGAGCCCGCGCCGCAACCGGAGGCGCAGCGTCCTGCTCCGGCTGCCCGCGCCGCCGCGCAGACGGCGGGGAAGCCCAACGAGGCCTTCCGCAGCATGACCGCCGCCGAGTTCCGGAAATCCGCCCCTTCTCCGGTCCACACGATGACCAGATGGGAATATGAGCAGGTTTCCAGGGCCTTGCAAAAAGCCCCGAAGGTCGAGCCAAGTCAGACGATGGTAGACGAGACCTTCCGCAAGTCGGCACCCACGACCCTGCACAGCCCCGTGACCCTGCCCGCCGAGGAGGAGACGCAGCAAATGCTGGATCTGCCCAAGGCGCCGGATTTCCGCTACGTGGGCGAGGTCCTGAACACCTATATCATCGTGGAGCAGGCGGACGAGGTCCTTTTGATCGACAAGCACGCCGCCCATGAGCGGATCAACTTTGAGCGTCTGATGGCGCAGGGGACTGCGATTCTGGGTCAGACCCTTCTGACGCCCCGCGCCTGCCGCCTGGACGCCGAGGAGGCCGTCGTCCTCCTGCAAAACCGCGACCTCCTGCTCAGTCTGGGCTTCGATCTGGACGGCATCGGGGAGGGCGATCTGCTGGTCCGGCAGATCCCGTCCGACGTCCGGGAATCCGAAGCCGAAGCGACCCTCTCCGAGATCGCCGGACACCTGCAGAGCGGGCGGATCGACACGCCTGCCGGTCTGCGCGAGGCCGCCCTGCACACCATCGCCTGCAAGGCCGCCATCAAGGGCGGCTGGCAGACCGACCCGGTCGAGCTCAAGCGGCTCGCCGCCGAGGTCCTCAGCCGCGACGATCTCAAATACTGCCCGCACGGCAGACCGATCTGCGTCGTCCTGACCCGGCGTCAGCTCGAAAAGCAGTTCAAGCGGATCACCTGATCCCGCGGACCAAGCGCCAAACGCCGCGTTCCGCAGACTGAAAGCCCCGGAGGTTTTCCATGAACGATTTGATTTGCATTGCCGGTCCCACCGCGTCCGGCAAAACCGGTCTGGCCGTCGCGCTGGCAAAGGCGCTGAACGGCGAGGTCGTCTCCTGCGACTCCATGCAGATTTACCGCGGTATGGACGTCGGCACAGCCAAGCCCACCCCGGAGGAGATGCAGGGCGTGCCCCACCATCTGCTCGACGTGGCCGACCCCGGAGAGGATTTCTCCGTCGGGCGCTACGTGCGTCTGGCAACGGAGGCCATCACCGACATTCATAGCCGCGGCAGGACCGCCATCGTGGCGGGCGGGACCGGCCTGTATCTGGACAGTCTCGTCAAGGGCGAGGAGTTCGCCCCGCCCTCGCGGGAGGGCGAACGCAAATTCCTGGAGGACGCTGCCGAGCAGAAGGGCATTGAATACGTCTACGATATGCTCATGGAAGCCGATCCCGAGACCGCTGAGCGCCTTCACCTCTCCGACCGCAAGCGCATCATCCGGGCGATGGAGGTCTTTCTGATCACCGGCCTGCCCCTGTCCTGGCATATCGCCCAGTCCAGGCAGCGGCCTCCGCGCTATCGACCCGCCTGGCTCGGTCTGAACTTCCGCGACCGCGCAAAGCTTTACGCGCGCATCGACGCGCGCGTGGATCAGATGCTGGCGCAGGGACTGGAGCAGGAGGTGCAGAGACTGCTCGACGCAGGCGTCGACCCGCAGACAACGGCGATGCAGGCCATCGGCTACAAGGAGCTTGCGAGCGCCCTGCGCGGAGAATGCACCGTCGAGGAGGCCGCGTCCCGGATCAAGCAGGCTTCCCGCAACTATGCCAAGCGTCAGCTCACCTGGTTCCGCCGCAACGACAAGATCCGGTGGATCTACCCGGACGAGACGCCCGACCTGCTGCAGCGGGCGCTGAAGCTGCTTGCGCGCGAGCCGGACTGAACCGGATCCCCGGAATCCTTCCGGGAAGCTCCGGTCCTGCGATGCGTTCCGACTGCATCCGACATCCCGAATATGCTACCATTGGACCATTCCAAACATAGAAATGAGGTTTTCCCAATGGCAGCAAATGAAACCCTTCAGGACTGTTTCCTGAATGAAATCCGCAGAGAGCATCAGCTTGTGACCGTTTTCCTGATGAACGGCTTTCAGATGAAGGGCGTCATCACCGGCTTTGACAGCTTCGTGGTCTGTCTGGTCTCCGACGGTCGTCAGCAGATGATCTACAAACATGCGATCTCCACCGTGGTCCCGGCCCATCCGATCCGGTTCAAGCCCCTGGAGTAGGTCTCAGGCGGACCGCTCCGGGCCGCCGACCGGCGGAGCTCGCAGAGGAGGCTCCATGAGAGGCGATAAGTTTCTGCGCGTCATCGTCATCATCCTGCTTTGTGTGGTGGCAAGCTACGTCGCGTTTTCCGTGGTTCGCGCCCCGGACAGCAGCTATACAACCTATAAGGCGGTGCTCTACGAAGTCGGCGGTTATCCAACCTCCGGCTTTGTGGTGCGTTCCGAGCAGATCATTCCAGACGTCCCGGAGGGGATCGTCGTGCTGACGCGCAAGGAGGGAGAGCGCGTTTCCAAGGGCGGGACCGTGGCCTCCACCTTCCGCGACGAGTCCGCCAAGACCCGCCAGAACGAGATCGACGCCCTGAAAACGGAGCTCGATCAGATGGAATACGCCAATTCCTTCTCCACCTCCGGTCAGGACTCCGCGACCCTGGACAGCACCATTCTCCATCTGATGAATCAGGTCACGCTCTATAACTTCCGCCGCGAGGCGGACTTCGCGGACAGCGCCGCCGAGCAGCTCAAGGCCAGCGTCCTGCGCCGCTACGTCAATTCCGAGGACTCCAAAAACCTCCGGACCCGGATCAGCCAGACGAAGACCCGGCTCAATGAGCTCTATGCCCAGGTCCAGGCTGAATCCGGCACGGTCCGCGCCGAGACTGCGGGCTATTTCTCCGCCGTCACAGACGGCTACGAGTCCGTCCTGACGCCGGAGCTGCTGGAGACGGTTTCCCCCAGCGCGTTCCGGGAGCTCGTCCCCGCGCCGGCCCCGACCGGAGCCGTCGGCAAGCTGGTCACCTCGCCCCGGTGGTATTACGCGACCTTAGTGGACCCGGACAGGCTGGGCGATCTGGAGGTCGGAGACCGGGTGGAGGTCAGCTTCGTCTATGACTTCTATTCCGCCATCCGGATGGAGGTCACGCGCATCAGCCCGTCGGAGGACGGTCAGTGCCTGCTGGTCCTCTCGTCTGAGGATTCCGTGCAGGACGCGGTCTCCACGCGCAGGCAGTCTGCGGACCTGCTCTTGCAGAACCGCACCGGACTTCTGGTTCCCAAGGCAGCCATCTATGCCGCCGAAAACGGACGCAGCGGCGTCTACGTGCTCGACGGCGCAGAGGCCCGCTGGAAATACGTGGACATCATCAACGACAACGGCGATCAGTACCTGGTCGCCCTGGATAAGTCCAGCATTCACAATCTCTGGCCGGAGGATGAGGTCATTCTCACGAAAGAGGAAATGTTTAACGGAAAGGTTATGGTAAGATGAGCATTGCAGAAAACGTCGCGCAGATCCGGGAAAGAATGAACGCCGCCGCCATCGCGGCCGGGCGTGACCCGAAGGAAGTATCTCTCCTGGCTGCCACGAAGATGAACGACGCCGACCGCGTGAAGGAGGCCGTCGCCGCCGGCGTGGACGCCTGCGGGGAAAACAGGGTTCAGGAGCTGGTGCAGAAGCAGCCCCTCGGAGCCTACGAGGGCGTGCCGGTCCATTTCATCGGCCGCCTGCAGACCAACAAGGTGAACAAGGTCGTGGGCAAGGTGGACCTCATCGAGTCGGTGGACCGGCTGGAGCTTCTGGAGGTCGTGAACAAAACCGCGCTCCGGCTTGGTGTCCGCCAGGATATTCTCTTTGAGGTCAACATAGGCGGCGAGGAACAGAAGGGCGGCTTCACGCCGGAGGAGACCCTTGCCCTGGCTGCGAAAATGGGGGACTATCCCGGCGTGAAGCTCTGCGGACTGATGGCAATTCCACCCATTTCGAAGAAAAAGGGCGATAATTGTAAATATTTTGAAAAAATGAGAAATCTTTTTATTGACATTCGAGAGAAAAAATACGATAATGTTTCTATGGTATGTCTGTCTATGGGGATGACCGACGATTTTGAGGATGCAATTTCCGAGGGCAGCACCATGATTCGCGTCGGAACCGCTATCTTCGGCGCAAGAAACTACGCCAAAACATAGAAGATTAACAGATACACAGGAGGATCAACATCATGGGTTTGATGGATGAACTGAAAAAACTGACCCGCCCCTATAACGAAGAAGACGACGATTACGATTACGAGGACGAGCCTGAGCTGGATCCGGAGCCGGTGGCCGAACCCGCCCCCCAGCCCCAGAGCACCCGCCGTTCCGCCTATACCGCCCCGGAGCCCCGCGACAACACCCGCCGCAACGGGCCTGCCAAGGTGGTCAATCTGAACAATAACGCCGCGATGCAGGTGATCCTGGTCAAGCCGGACCGCTTTGACACCGTTTCCGAGATCGCTGACCATCTGCGCGAAAAGCAGTCCATCGTCCTGAATCTCGAATCCACGAACAAGGACGTTGCCCGCCGCCTGGTGGACTTCCTCTCCGGCGTGGCCTACGCGCTGGACGGCAAGATCAAGAAGGTGGCCATCTCCACCTACATCCTCACCCCGTACAACGTGGAGATCGTTGGCGATCTGGTGGAGGAGCTGGAAAACAGCGGCGTCTACTTCTAATCCATAGAAAGGAAGTGCAGCCATGCTGACCCCACAGGATCTTCAGGACGTAACGTTTGAAAAAGCCAAAATCGGCGGCTACCAGATGCAGTCCGTGGACGAGCTGCTCGAACCGCTCATGGAGGACTATGTGACGCTCTATAAGGAGAACGCCGTCCTCAAGAGCAAGATGCGCCTGCTGGTGGAACGCCTGGAGGAATACCGCGACAGCGAAGCAAAGATTCAGGCCGAGGCCGAGGCGGCCCGCCGCCAGAGCGAGGAGCTGCTGGCCGACGCCAGACGCCGCAGCGAGGAGATCCTTCGCAAGGCGGAGGCCGAGGCGAAGAGCCGCAACGAGGACGTCGATTCCGCGGTCAGCGCCGAGCAGGACCGTCTGGCAAAGGCAAAGGCTGTCACGGCGGAATTCGTCGATGCCGTGGAGGCCCAGCTTGAGCGCCAGCGCAAGAGTCTGGAGCTGATCCGCAATCTGGATTTGCCCAAGGCCAAGCCTGTCAAGCGCGCCTACGACTACGAATCCGAGAAGGATCCGCCCCGTGAGGAGGCCGCTGCGGAGATCGCAGCGCAGATCGAGGAAAACGTGGGCCGTATCACGAACGGCTATCCCAGCCCGGACATGAGCGCCGCGACCCGCGTCATGCCGCCCATTGATCTCAGCCGCGACACCTCGGCGAAGTTTGCCGATCTCCAGTTCGGCAAGAACTACCACAACTGAACAGGTTTCCTGCTTTGAAGGGAACGTGCGGAGCGCGTGCGCGCGCAGAGAGCTGCCGGTCGGTGTAAGGCAGCGGCAAGCCGCCCCGCGGATCATCCCCGAGCACCCCGCCGAAGGGCTTCTGCCTGCGTAGACCGGGGCGTTTCATGGGCGTTACACCATGTACGAGCGGCCATACTTCCGTATGGCAATAAGAGTGGTACCGCAGAGGGGGCTCCCTTTGTCTCTTAAGGAGACGAAGGGAGCCCCACCTTTTTGAATTGAGAATATAGAATTGAGAGGTGAGAATTCCATGATCGAAGTGAAATCCTTTTCTTTTTCTGTTCGCATTGTCAAGCTATGCCGCGTCCTTCGTGAGCAAAGGCGGGAATTCATCCTCTCAAATCAGTTGGAACGATCCGGCTGCAGCATCGGCGCAAATGTCACCGAAGCAAAGCAAGGCCAGAGCCGTGCCGATTTCCTGTCTAAAAACTCCATTGCTCTGAAAGAAACAGTCGAAACTGCCTATTGGCTCAGACTTCTTCACGCGACCGGCTATCTGTCAGATCGGGAGTTTCGGTCAATTTATAAAGACTGCGACGAAATAAAGCGAATTCTTGCAAGCATCGTTAAAACTACGAGAGAATCCTGATTTTCAAATCGCAATTTGAAAATCTCCTCAAATTCTCAGTTCTCACTTTTCAATATATATGGGCGATATGATTTCATTTGAAAAGATAACGGCTTTCTTGCAGAGGGACTTGAAGCAGCAATACTGTATCGAGATTCGCTTCTCCGTGAAAGGAATGGCTGAATATGATTTCTGCTGGATGGGGAAAATGCCTGATCCCGCAAATCAAGCAAAGGACTGCTACTGGTACGGACTTTCGCCGGACGGTTCACAGGCCTACGACTACGACAATTTGGACATTTTTCTCTCCGCGCCGGTTTTTGACGGCCGCTCCCTACGGCAGGTCTGGAAAGACGTTAAATTGGAATCGATCAACGGCGGCGAGCCGGAATAGTGGCTCCCCGAAAAGAATGGAATTCAACCATGATTTTCAAATTGCAATTTGAAAATCTCCTCAAATTCTCAATTCTCCATTCTCACTTCTCAATTTATGTAACAAGAAATTCTTCCGACGAAGGAGTATAAACCATGGACTACAAAACCACCATCATCACCCCGAAGACCGATTTCCCCATGCGCGGCGGACTGCCGATGCGTGAGCCGGGCATGCTGGAAGCCTGGAACAAGATCGACATCTATGCCGAGCTGCGCAAGCGGAACGCCGGAAAGCCCAAGTTCATCCTGCATGACGGCCCTCCGTTCTCCAACGGCGATATCCACATGGGTCACGCGCTGAACAAGACCCTCAAGGACTTCATCGTCCGCTCCCAGGCCATGCGCGGCTACGATACGCCCTACGTTCCCGGCTGGGATAACCACGGTATGCCCATCGAGTCCGCCATCATCAAGAAGAACAAGCTCAACCACAAGACCATGCCCATCCCGGCCTTCCGCTCCGCCTGCGAGGACTTCGCCCGCGACTTCGTGGACCGTCAGCGCAAGGGCTTTGAGCGGCTTGGCATCGTGGCCGACTGGGAGCATCCCTACCTGACCATGGACAAGGCCTTCGAGGCCGAGGAGGTCAAGGTCTTCGGCCGGATGTACCGCAAGGGCTATATCTACAAGGGCCTCAAGCCCGTCTACTGGTGCCCGAAGGACGAAACCGCCCTGGCGGAAGCTGAGATCGAGTACCAGGACGATCCGGTCACCACGGTCTACGTCAAATTCCCCATGCGCGACGACCTGGGCAAGCTCTCCCATCTGGACCGCAGCAAGCTCTTCGTCGTGATCTGGACCACGACGATCTGGACCCTGCCCGGCAATATGGCCATCTCCCTGCACCCCCGCGATTCCTACGCCATCGTCAAGGCTCCCAACGGCGAGATGTACGTCATGGCCGAGGCTCTGACCGAAAAGGTCATGAAGGTCGCCGGCTTTGATTCCTGGGAGATCATCGAGACCCATCCGGGCAGCTTCTTTGAGAATATGCTGGCCGATCATCCCTTCCTGCCCAAGACCTCCCGTCTGCTCAACGCCGAGTACGTCACGATGGACTCCGGCACGGGCTGCGTCCATACCGCCCCCGGCTTCGGCGCCGACGACTACCAGACCTGTATGCGCTATGGCATGGATCTGGTCGTCCCCGTGGACGACCGCGGCCGCCACACCGAGTATGCGGGCAAGTACGCCGGCATGAAGACCGAGGAATCCAACCCCGTCATTCTTCAGGATATGAAGGACTCCGGCATGCTCCTTGCCAGCGAGGATATCATCCACTCCTACCCGCACTGCTGGCGCTGCAAGAGCCCCATCATCTTCCGTGCCACGCCGCAGTGGTTCTGCTCCGTGGAATCCTTCAAGGAAGACGCCGTCGCCGCCTGCGACAGCGTCCGCTGGCTGCCCGCCTGGGGCCGCGACCGCATGAACAGCATGATCCGGGAACGCGCCGACTGGTGCATCTCCCGTCAGCGCCGCTGGGGTCTGCCCATCCCGGTCTTCTACTGCAAGGACTGCGGCAAGCCGATCTGCACCGAGGAGACGATCGACCGCATCTCCGAGCTCTATGCCGAGCACGGCTCCAATATCTGGTTTGAAAAAGAAGCTGCCGACCTGCTCCCCGACGGCTTCGCCTGCCCGCACTGCGGCGGCAAGACCTTCGAAAAGGAGACCGATACCCTGGACGGCTGGTTTGATTCCGGCTCCACCCACATCTCCTTCCTCCGCCGTGACGACCCCGAAAACTGGCCGGCTGACGTCTATCTGGAGGGCGCGGATCAGTACCGCGGCTGGTTCCAGTCGAGCCTGCTGATCTCCGTCGGCGCGATGGGCCTCGGCACCCCGTTCAAGACCTGCATCACCCACGGCTGGACCGTGGACGGCGAGGGCAAGACCATGCACAAGAGCCTGGGCAACGGCGTCGATCCCGCCGACCTGATCCGGGACTTCGGCGCGGACCTCGTCCGCCTCTGGGCCGCCTCCGCCGACTACCACGCCGACGTGCGCTGCTCCAAGGAGATCTTCAAGCAGCTCAGCCAGAGCTATCTCAAATTCCGCAATACCGCCCGCTACTGCCTCGGCAACCTCGACGGCTTTGACGCCAACAACCTGGTCGAGCCGGAGCAGATGCTGGAGCTCGACCGCTGGGCCATGACCCGCCTGAACCGGCTGATCGAGACCTGCTTCAAGGCCTATGACAACTATGAGTTCCACACCCTGACCCACGCGGTCAACGACTTCTGCGTGGTCGAGCTGAGCCAGTTCTATCTGGACATCCTCAAGGACCGCCTCTACTGCGAGGCCCGCGACGGTCTCAAGCGCCGCTCGGCCCAGACCGCCCTCTATCTGATCCTCGATACCCTGGCCAAGCTCTTCTCCCCGATCCTGGCCTTCACCTGCGATGAGATCTGGCAGGCCATGCCGCACCGCGCCGGGGACGATACCCGCAACATCCTGTTCAACGACATGAACCAGCCCTTCGCTGCGTACGCGCTGGATGAGGCCGCAATGGCAAAGTGGGATACCCTGATCCGCGTCCGCGCCGACGTCAACGGTGTGCTTGAGCAGGCGAGAGCCGACAAGCGCATCGGCAAAGCGCTTGAGGCAAAGGTCTTCCTGCTGGCTCAGGACGATGCCGCCCGTGCCGCGCTGAACGAGATCCGCCGGATGAATCTGGCTGAGCTCTTCATTGTCTCCGACTGCACCGGCGCTACCGACCTGATGCACGGCTCCGTGCCCGCCGACTGCGTGATCGGCTCCGGCGACAACTATCCCGGCCTGCTGATCCACGTCAGCGAAGCCCCCGGGACCAAGTGCCCCCGCTGCTGGATGCAGACCACCCAGGCCAACGCCGAGGGCCTCTGCCCCCGCTGCGCCGCCGTGATCGAGACCATCACCGAATAAAAAGGAGACGCCCCATGGAAGCTGCCGAACAGACCGTCCTGCTGACCAACCGCTGCGACTATGACGAACCCCACCTGACAGCCGCCCTCGGCGAGCTGCTCCGGGGCCAGCGAAAAAAGCAGAATATCGTCCTCGTCATCGCCGCTGCGATGCTGCTGGTCTACTGCGTCATTGCCTGGTTCAAGTTTCACGACAGCCTGTATCTCGTCCTCAGCGCGGTCACGCTCGTGCTCGCCGCTGCCGTGGTCTGGATGATCCGCATTATGCCCGCGCGGCTTGCGAAGAAGCAGGCGGCGAAGCTGCGGGAGACGAGCGACGGCCTGAGCTACTCTGCGCTGTTCCGCGCGGACGGCATCGGCTTCACCAACCCCAAGGGGCAGGAGCGCGCCGCCGTTCCCTATTCCGTTCTGTCCCGCGTTGCCGAGCCGACCGGTCTGATCCTCCTGATCACCGTGCAAAAGCAGATGATCCTGCTCGACCCCAAGCGCTTTGAGGGCGGAACGGAGGCTGACTTCTGGCGGCTCATGAACGAAAAATGCCCCAACGCACTTCCGGCGAGCCGCAGGGCCTGAGCCCTGCGCCGCCGGAACGCAAGGGAGGAACCTATGTCAAACGCTTACAAGGCCGTCCTCTTTGACCTGGACGGCACCATCAACGATTCCAGCCCCGGCATCACCAACTCGGTCCGCTTTGCCCTGGATCGCCTCGGCTGCCCGCCGATGACGGAGCCGGAGCTGCGCCGCTTCGTCGGTCCGAGCCTCTATTTCTCCTTCACCAACTACGCCGGTCTGGACGACGAGAGAGCGGAGCGGGCGATCGAGCTTTTCCGCGAATGCTACGGCGGGGGAGAGCTCTACAACCTCAGGATCTACGACGGCATGCCGGAGCTTCTGGCCGCGCTGCCGCAGTACGGTCTCCGCGCCGCGCTCGTGACCTCCAAGCCGACCGTGATGGCGGACCGGATCCTGGATCATTTCGATACGCGCAAGTATTTTTCCGTCGTCACGGCGCCAAGCCCCTCCGACCACAGCAGCGACAAATCCGTTCTGATCCGGCAGGCTCTGGAGCGGCTGGAGCTGGCCCCGGACGAGGCGATCATGGTGGGCGATACCCGCTTTGATATCCTCGGCGCGGCGAAGGCCGGCTGCGATTCCGTCGGCGTGACCTACGGCTGCGGCAGCCGCTCTGAGCTGGTGGAAAGCGGGGCGACCTTCCTGGCCGATTCCCCGGACGATTTGCGTCCGATCCTCGGCCTCCCGCCCCGGAACGCGCAGGGGGAAGCCAAATGACCCTGCCTGAATTCTTCCGCGCCCATCCCCGTGCCGCCATCGGCTTTTCCGGGGGCGTGGATTCTTCCTATCTGCTTTACGAGGCCCTGCGCTGCGGCGCCGAGGTCTGCGCCTATTTCGTCCGCTCGCCCTTTCAGCCGCAGTTTGAGCTGGACGACGCCCGCCGCCTGGCGGACGAGATTGGGGCGCGGATGCGGGTCCTGTCGCTGGACGTCTTGTCGGACCCGGAGATCGCCGCCAACCCGCCGGACCGCTGCTACTTCTGCAAGCGGCGCATATTCGCCGCGATCCAGACCGCCGCGCGCGCCGCCGGCTACGATCTCCTGCTCGACGGGACCAACGCCTCGGACGACATAGCCGACCGCCCCGGCTTCCGGGCCCTCCGCGAGCTCGAGGTCCTCTCCCCGCTGCGCGCTTGTGCGCTGACGAAGGAGGAGATCCGCCGCCGCTCACGGGAGGCCGGACTGTTCACCTGGGACAAGCCCGCCTATGCCTGCCTGGCGACCCGCATTCCGACCGGGCGGCCCATCACGGCGGAAGCGCTGAAAATCACCGAGCAGGCAGAGGGCTTCCTTTTTTCCCTCGGCTTCCGGGATTTTCGCATCCGTATGGACGGGTCCGCCGCGAAGCTCCAGCTTCGGGCCGAGGATCTGCCCCGGCTGCTGGATTGCCGCGCAGCGATTCTGGAGGGCTTGCGGCCGTATTATTCCGCCGTCACCCTGGATTTGGAGGTACGGAAATGAACGAACTCAAGGACCTGCTCCGCGCCGTCGCCGACGGCGCGGTCAGCGTAGACGAGGCCGCCCTTCGCCTAAAGGCGGCTCCCTTTGCCGACCTCGGCTTTGCGAAGGTCGATCTGCACCGCAAGGTGCGCACCGGCTCCGCCGAGGTCATCTACGGCGCGGGCAAAACCGCTGCGCAGATCAACGGCATCCTGGACGCCATGCTGGAAAACGGACAGAAGACGGTTTTGATCACCCGCCTGTCGGCGGAGACTGCACGGGCTGTTTCCGCCGTCCATCCCATCGACTACCGCCCGGAGGCCAGGGTCGGCATTCTCGGCCCGATCCCCAAGCCCACCGGTCTGGGGAAGATCGTCGTCGCCACCGGCGGCACCAGCGATATTCCCGTAGCGGAGGAGGCCGCCCTGACCGCCGAGGTCGAGGGCAGCGCCGTCGTGCGTCTCTATGACGTCGGCGTCGCGGGTCTGCACCGGCTGATGGGCCATCTGGACGTTCTGATGAACGCCTCCGTCGTCATTGCCATCGCAGGCATGGAGGGGGCGCTGGCCAGCGTGATCGGCGGTCTGGTGGACTGCCCGGTGATCGCGGTCCCGACCAGCGTCGGTTACGGGGCTTCCCTGAACGGCCTCTCCGCCCTCCTGTCCATGCTCAACTCCTGCGCCTCCGGCGTGTCGGTCGTCAACATCGACAACGGCTTCGGCGCGGGCTTCCTTGCAAACCGAATCAATCACATGGAGGCAAAGCCATGAAGACCCTCTATCTTGACGCCGGCATGGGCGCGGCGGGCGATATGCTGACCGCCGCTTTGCTGGAGCTCTGCCCGGACCGGGAGGCCGCCCTCGCCGCCCTGAACGCCCTCGGTATTCCCGGCGTGGAATACCGCGCCGACCCCGCCGTGAAATGCGGAATCACCGGCACGCACGTGACCGTGACCGTGAACGGCACGGAGGAGGACGAGCATCTGCACGACCACGCGCACGAGCATCATCACGAGCATGAGCATGAGCACGACCACGACCACCACGATCACGATCACCACGACCACGCAGACCACGGCCATCACCACCACAGCAGCCTGCACGACGTTGCCCGCGTCATCGCGGAGCTTCCGGTTTCCGAGACCGTCCGCGCCAACGCGCTGGCCGTCTACCGTCGGATCGCGGAGGCGGAGAGCCGGGTCCACGGCGTCCCGGTGCCGGAGATCCATTTCCATGAGGTCGGCACGATGGACGCCGTTGCGGACGTTGCTGCGGTCTGCCTGCTGATGGAGCGGCTTGCGCCGGAGCAAGTCGTCGTCTCGCCGATCTGTGTCGGCAGCGGCCAGGTCCGCTGCGCCCACGGCATCCTTCCGGTCCCCGCTCCGGCCACGGCCCATATCCTTCAGGGCGTGCCGATCTATGCCGGAGACCTGAAGGGCGAGCTCTGCACCCCGACCGGCGCAGCTCTTCTGCGGCAGTTTGCCACGGAATACGGCCCGATGCCGACCATGACGGTGGAGGCCGTCGGCTACGGCATGGGCAAAAAGGACTTCCCGGCGGCCAACTGCGTCCGCGCCATGCTCGGCCAGACTGCGGAGCAGGGCGACGCCGTTCTGGAGCTTTCCTGCAACCTCGACGATATGACCCCGGAGGCCGTCGGCTTTGCGATGGAGGCCCTCTATACCGCCGGTGCGCTGGAGGTCTGGACCATTCCCGCCGGGATGAAGAAGAACCGCCCCGGCGTTCTGCTTCAGCTCTTATGTAAACCTGAGGACCGCGAAACCCTGGTCCGCGCCCTGTTCCGCCATACTGCCACGATCGGCGTCCGCGAGCAGACCCTTCGCCGCCATACGCTCGAGCGCAGCGTTCAGACCGTTCAGACCCCGCTCGGTCCGGTCCGCCGGAAGCGCTCGACCGGCTGGGGCGTCACGCGCGAAAAATACGAGGCGGACGATCTGACGCGGCTTGCCCGCGAGCGGGGCTGCGGTCTGGATGAAATCCTGGCAGCTCTGCCATAGTCCGGGGAGATGATCGCATGAACCCAAGCCTTCGGGCCGACGCGGAGCAGATCATCCGCACAGCCATCGCCGCCGTCCGCCCGGACGCCGCCGTCCGCCTTGCGATTCAACAAATGACCTTTCCGGGCCGTGTCCGCCTGGTTGCGGCGGGAAAGGCCGCCTGGCAGATGGCAAAGGTCGCCTCGGACTGCCTCGGCAGCCGGATCGAGTCCGGCATCGTCATTACCAAATACGGTCACGTCATGGGTCCGATCCCGGCCTGCACCTGCTGCGAGGCCGGGCACCCGGTCCCGGATGAAAACGGCTTCCGCGCCACGCATGCGGCCCTTGACCTGGTATCCGACCTGACGGAGCGGGATACGGTCCTCCTTCTGCTCTCCGGCGGCGGAAGCGCCCTGTTTGAAAAGCCCCTGATCCCCGGCGCGGAGCTGCAGGACGTGACGGCTCAGCTCCTGGCCTGCGGGGCTGATATCGTGGAGATCAACACGATCCGCAAGCGTCTTTCCGCCGTCAAGGGCGGACGCTTTGCGCTGGCCTGCGCACCGGCGCAGGTGCAGACCGTCGTTCTCTCCGACGTACTGGGCGATCCGCTGGATATGATCGCCTCGGGTCCGGCCTGCCCGGACTCCGCAACGGCGGCGGACGCCCGGCGGATCGCCGCAAAATACGGCTTGCGTCTTTCCGCTCGGGCCGAGCAGCTTCTGGGCGTTGAAACACCGAAGACGCTCGACCGTGTCACGACCCAGATCACGGGCAGCGTCCGTGCCCTCTGCGCCGCGGCGGCGACGGCCTGCCGCGATCTCGGCTATGAGCCGATCCTGCTCACGGACCGTCTCTGCTGCGAGGCAAAGGAGGCGGGGCGCTTTCTGGCCTCCGTGCTTCGGACCCACGCGGGCGAGGGCAGAAGCCTCGCCTTTCTGGCGGGCGGGGAGACCGTGGTCCGGCTGACCGGGCACGGCCTGGGCGGACGGAACCAGGAGCTGGCGCTGGCCGCTGCCGAGGGCATTGCCGGGCTCACCGGCGCAGCGGTCTTCTCCGTCGGCAGCGACGGCACCGACGGTCCGACCGACGCAGCAGGCGGCTTCGCGGACGGCTTCACCCGCGACGCCCTCCGCGCCGCCGGGCTGGAGATCCCGGACGTTCTCCGGGCGAACGATTCCTATCACGCCCTGGAGCGGGTGGGCGGTCTGATCCGCACCGGCCCGACGGGCACGAACGTAAACGACGTTGCCGTCGCCCTGCTCCGCGCGGAATGACAAGCAGAAACGGACCGCATCCAAATCCGGATGCGGTCCGTTTGCGCTGCCATGATGAAAGCGTATTATCGCTCGAACGTGACCTTGTACTGGCCCAGCAGCTTTTCGCAGGGGAGATGGGCTGCGTTCTGGGCGGTCAGCGGGAGGGGCGGATAGTCCTTCTTCTTCAAGCTGGGGTAGGCCGGGACGGTCTTTCCGCCCACGCTGACGCCGCTGGCGTCGCCCGGCGCGAATTTCCAGGCGAAGAGCAGATCGCAGAATTCCATCCGACTGCCGACCGCCTCTGCAGGCACAAATCGCCAGCCTGCGCCGTCTGCATAGAAGCAGCCGTCGTTATCCCGGCTCGCGGGGCAGCCGCCCTGACCGCCGTTCGGGGTGAAGACGAATTCCAGAAAGTCGGAGCGGAAGATCACGGTCTTTCCGTCCCGCTCGAAGCTCAGCTCCGGCTCCGTCCAGTGCCCGATGTTCACCCAGCCGCGCTTGCCGAAGCCCTCCGCCGGGAGATTGAATTCCAGATAGGGCCGCCGATGGTTCCGCAGCTCCGCATTCACGCGCAGCACGGGCCGCAGGACCGTGAAGCCCTCCGGCGTCAATGCACGCAGACGGTCCTGCTCCACCTGATAGGCCATTACAAACTGTTCAATGCGCATGCCTGATGCTCCTTCCGCATTCGTTTTGACTGCTTCCAGTATAGCGGCTCCGGGCCGGATTTGCAAGCCCCGGTTTTCCTCCGCTCTCATGGCGCGGGAAAAGCTGCCGCCCGGCGCGCGTTTTTCCGGGCGAACCGGACGGTCCTGCGAATCGTTTTTTTTGAACGGGAGCCGCGTCTCCGCGCAAATCCCGATTCCCTGCTTGACTTCTGTGCGGTTCCGTGCTATAATCGCACGGTAAGAATAAAAAAAGTGGAGGCTTTCCCATGATTCAGATCAAGACCCTCGAAACTCGCAACCTCTGCGACAGCGCAAAGAACGGCGGCTGCGGCGAATGCCAGACCTCCTGCCAGTCCGCCTGCAAAACCAGCTGCGGCATTGCCAACCAGAACTGCGAGAACGAGAACAAGTAAGTTCCCAGGAAAAGCGCCGCCCGCGATGGCGGCGCTTTTCTGCGTTTCTCCACCTTCAGAGAGGATATCTGCTATGACTCACTGCTACCAGCTCGGCGGCTATCATATCGTCCTCGACGTCTGCTCCGGCTCCATCCACGTCGTTGACGAGGTCGCCTATGACTTGATCCAGCACTACGAAACCACGCCCCGCGACGTACTGATCGCCGCGGTCCACGACCGCCACCCGGACCAGGCGACCTTGGAGGAATTGGAGGCGGCCTGCGGACAGATCGAGGCCCTGCGCGAGGCGGGCAAGCTGTTCACGCCCGACGTCTACGAGCCCATGGCCGGACAGCTCAAGGCCAAGACTGCGGGCGTCGTCAAGGCGCTCTGCCTGCACGTGGCCCACACCTGCAATCTCAACTGCTCCTATTGCTTCGCCAGCCAGGGCAAATATCACGGCGACCGCGCCCTGATGTCCTTCGAGGTCGGCAAGCGCGCGCTCGACTATCTGGTGGAGCACTCCGGGACCCGGCGGAATCTGGAGGTGGACTTCTTCGGCGGCGAGCCGCTGATGAACTTCCAGGTCGTCAAGGACCTGGTCGCCTACGCCCGCTCCATCGAGCCGCAGACCGGCAAGCATTTCCGCTTCACCCTGACCACGAACGGTATGCTCGTGGACGACGAGGTGATCGAATTCGCCAACCGCGAATGCTACAACGTGGTCCTGTCCCTGGACGGGCGGAAGGAGATCCATGACCGCTTCCGCGTGGACTACGCCGGCAACGGAAGCTGGGAACGCATCGTGCCGAAGTTCCAGCGCTTTGTCCGGGCCCGCGGCGACAGGGGCTATTATATGCGCGGCACCTTCACCCATGCCAACCCCGACTTTTTGAAGGATATTCAGGCCATGCTCGATCTCGGCTTTACCGAGCTGAGCATGGAGCCGGTGGTCTGCGCCCCGGACGATCCCTCCGCCCTGACGGAGGAGGACAAGCCCATCGTCATGGAGCAGTATGAAAAGCTGGCTGAGCTCATGCTCCGGCGCCGCCGCGAGGGCCGCCCCTTCACCTTCTACCACTACATGATCGACCTGACCGGCGGACCGTGCATCTACAAGCGCATCTCCGGCTGCGGCTCCGGCACCGAGTACATGGCTGTCACCCCCTGGGGAGACCTCTATCCCTGCCACCAGTTCGTGGGGGAGGAAACCTTCAAGCTGGGCGACGTCTGGACCGGCGTGACCAATACCGCGATCCGCGATGAATTCGCCGCCTGCAACGTCTACGCCCGTCCCGAGTGCCGGGACTGCTGGGCAAGGCTCTACTGCTCCGGCGGCTGCGCCGCGAACGCCTACCACGCCACCGGCAAAATCACCGGCACCTACGCCTACGGCTGCGACCTCTTCCGCAAGCGCATGGAGTGCGCCCTGATGCTGGCCGCCGCCAAACAATTGAGAATTGACAATTGACAAGTTATATACAAAAGGGAGATTCCCGTTGCGTTCGGATCAAGCACTACTGAAACAATATCTGCGAGATCGGCTTCCGGTTGGACTCTTGCTGCTGATTGCCATTCCCACCCTGTCCTATATTGTTTATTCTCCAATAGGCAGTGGGCATACGGTGTTCTATCACGTAAAGGAGTGGCGCATCAGAATCGTGTGGACTTTGACGCTGATCCTTGCCAGTGGCCGCTTCCTGGAGCTGATCTGGCGGCCAATCGCCATTTTTCTAGATCTGCGCAGTCTTTCCACAGATAGCTTTCGAATCAGGCAAAGGCTTCCTTTCAGCGAGGAGCATTTCCTAAATACAAGAAAACGCAGCTTCGTGGAGATTGGAAAATATCCTGTCTCCAAAGGGAAGCTGCTGCATCTCTGGCTGAATACCATTTTGCCCTTTTGCCTGGACGCCAGCATATGCGACGGATATGAGTTCAGCCGTCTGATGGAGAAGGTCGAACATGGGAAGGTCTATGAGCTCACATATTTTCGTTGGTCGCGAATTGTCAAGTCAATCCGGGAAGAACCGGCTGATTGACTCGCTCTGTCTGGTTCTTGTCACCTGTAACTTATAACGAATGAACACTCCGATCTATGACTTCGTAAGCCGTTACCGTGACCTCCGCCCCGCCCGGTTTCATATGCCGGGCCACAAGGGGCGGGGGCCCTTGGGCTGCGAGGACTTGGATCTGACGGAGATCCCCGGGGCGGATTCTCTGTATGAGGCCGCCGGGATCATTGCCGAAAGCGAGGCGAACGCCGCCCGGCTCTTTGGCTGTCCGACCTTCTACTCCACCGAGGGCTCGTCGCACTGCATCCGGGCCATGCTCCTGTTGGCGGCCCGGCACGCAGCGGGGCAGGGGAGAGAGCCCAAAATCCTCGCCGCCCGGAACGCCCATTCCACCTTCCTCTCCGTCGTCGCCCTGCTGCGGCTGAAGGTCTGCTGGCTCCGGGACGGGGCTCCGACCTATCTCTCGGCTCGTCTGACGCCGGAGGGCGTGGAGAAGGCGATCCTGGCCGAGCGGCCCACGGCCCTCTATCTGACGGCTCCGGACTATCTGGGCGACCTGCCCGATCTTGGCCCGATCGCGGCGGTCTGCCGCCGCTGCGGCGTCCTGCTCCTGGTGGACAACGCCCACGGTGCCTATCTTCGTTTCCTTCCGTCTTCCCGGCATCCAATGGACCTCGGCGCAGACCTCTGCTGCGATTCGGCCCACAAGACCTGTCCCGTCCTGACCGGCGGGGCCTGGCTCCACGTCTCTGAGCGCCTCGGACTCCCTGCGCCTGACGTCCGCGAGGCCCTGGCGATCTTCGGATCCACGAGCCCGTCCTATCTGATCCTGCAATCGCTCGACCTCTGCAATCCCTGGCTGGAGGCCCTGCCCGGGCGGATGCCGGAGTTTCTGGAGAAGGTCGAGCGCTTGAAGGCAGACCTTCGTGCGGGCGGCTGGGCGCTCTACGGAGACGAGCCGTGGAAGCTGACCCTGCGGCCCCGCCTGCGCGGCCTGTCCGGGATCGAGCTGGCAGATGCTCTGGCTGAACGCGGAATCCTGTGCGAGTTTTTCGACCCCGACTACGCCGTCCTGATGCTCACCCCGAACAATCCCGACGGTGATCTGGAACGCCTGCGGGCAGCCCTTGCAGCGGTCGAGCCACGCCCTGCCCAGCCTGAAATCGCCGCCCGACCGGGCTGTCCGGAGACCGTCTGCCCGCCTGCCGAGGCCATGCTTCTGCCCTGCGAGCGCATCCCTGCGGCGCAGAGCCTGGGCCGGGTTCTGGCGCGCCCCGGCGTGAGCTGCCCGCCTGCCGTTCCGATTCTGATGCCCGGCGAACGGATCGACGAAGCCGCCTGCGCTGCCTTTGCCGCCTACGGCGTGGAGACCTGCGCGGTTCTCCGCGAAACGACGAACGATTCCGAACGGAGGAATGACCCATGAAACGCCTGCTGCCGCTTCTGCTGCTCCTGACCCTTCTGCTCTGCGCCTGCTCCGACGCAACGCCCGCCGGGACCTGGTCCGCGACGGTGGACTGCGCCGCCCTGTGCGAACGCCTGGGCGACGTGCCCGAAACCCTGGATCTCAGCGGACTGACCCTCCGGGTGGATCTGACCTGCGCGGAGAACGGGACCTATCTGCTCCGCGTCAATGAGGCCTCGCTGGAGAACCTGCTCAAGTCCCTGCGCGAACCGCTTGCAAAGGCCGCCCTGAAAACCGTGATGGACACCTACGGACTGACCGAGGATGAAGCAAGAGCCCGCCTGTCCGAGCGCGGCACAACTGCCGAGCAGCTTGCAGACAGCTTTCTTGCCGCCGTGGATCGCGAAGCCATCCTCCGCCCGACCGGCGGAAAATGGCGCTGGACGGAAGGCAAGCTCTATCTCTCCGATCAGACGAACGGCTACTACGACGCGGTCTTAGACGGCGACGAGCTCCGGCTGACCGCCTGCCGCGGGATCGACGCGGCCCAGCTTGCCGAGCTTCTGCCGCTCACGTTCCGGAGATAAGACAAGGACATCAAAAAACCGGACCGGCGAATGCCAGAGGCACATAAGGAAGTATTTCCTTGTGGGAATGGTGCAGCCCCTTTTTGGGGGGCTGCACTGTTTCTTTTCCGTGGGTGTTCGGTTGAGCGTTGATTCTCGGGATTCCGACAATTGATTACGATGCGGTTGCCTTGGCGCGTTCTTCTATGGAACCGCCTTTCTCGAGGTGATCCTTCCGGTATTCCTGCATCAGCTTTTCCAGCTCTTTTTCTGTCGGCAGGTCGATCATGCCTGCAGCGGTGAAGTAGATATCGACCTTCACCCGGATCTTTCCGCTAGAACGGTCGCTGTTGTGGACCTCGATGCGCTGGATCAGAGTGTTGACCAGCTCAGGCGTCAGCTCCTTTACCTCCGTAAACTCTCGGAGTCCTTTCAGAAGCATCCGCAGATCAACGCCGGCCTTGTCCGCGTCCTTGAGCTTCTGCTCGATTTCAGCGACCTCTGCTTCCAGCGCTTTCTGCTCCGACTCGTAGCCTGCCGACATCTTGGAAAAGCGCTCGTCTGAGATTTTTCCCAAGATGTTGTCTTCATACAGCCTGGAAATAACACGGTCGATCTCGGAGATTCGGTTCTGTGCTGCGGTCAAGCGCTGCCGCATTGCGCTAAGCTCTGTTTTCTTTTCGGCCTCCGTTTTACGGGAGAGCATATAAAGGAATACTGCTTCATAATTCCGGACGAAATCCGCAAGATCACTGACCGCAGTCTGAACGATCTGCTCCAGTACCACATTCCGAATATAGTGGATCTTACAGCTTCCGCGACCGTCCTTGTAGTTGGCGCAGCGGTAAAACTCCTGATTCGGTTTCAGGCTCTTGGCTGCGCAGAAATGCAGCTTCGCACCGCAGTCCGGGCAAAAGATCAAGCCGGAAAACAAGCTCTTTCTTCCGGTTGCAGTCGGTCTGCGTTTATTCTTCCGAAGCTCCTGTACCCGCAGCCAGGTATTCTCGTCAATGATCGGGTCCTGCATATTTGCGATGATCTGCCATTCCTCCTCCGGCTTGTAGACGGTCTTATGAACCTTGTAGCTTACGGAGGTGGATTTGAAATTAACCGCGCAGCCGGTGTACTGCCGGTTCGCCAGAATATTATCAACGCTGGAATCCGACCAGAGGTAAGGGTTGGCTGGCATTGAATTTCTGGTGTCTCTACCAACTGAGATAAAATACGCCGTTGGCGTCAGTATCTGCTCTCGCTCCAGTTGCTTTGCGATTTGCAGCGGACCCATTCCCGAAAGGCACAGTGCGAAAATATGGCGGACCACCGCAGCGGCAGACTCATCGATATGCCAGATTTCCCGGTTTTCCTTATCCTTTACGTAACCGTAAGGGACCGTGGAGCCAATGCGCTTTCCGTTGGCGGCCTTCATCGCCCAGACCGCTCGGATCTTCTTGCTGGTCTGAGAGGCGTACCATTCGTTGAAAATATTGTGGAAAGGCATCATCTCCGTACCGGTGCCCGCCAGGGTGTCCACGTTCTCTTGAATCGCAATAAACTTCACTCCCAGTGTGGGATACACGATTTCCAGATAGCGTCCGACCTCCAGATAGTTTCTGCCGAAGCGGGAAAGGTCCTTCACGATGATTGTACTGACCTTCCCGGCCTCGATCATTGCTTCCATTTCCTTAAAGCCCGGACGCTCGAAGGTGGTGCCGCTGACGCCGTCGTCATAGAAAAACACGGGATGCAGATATCCGTTCTTCTTTGCATAGTCCTGTAAAATGGTTCTTTGATTGCTGATGGAGTTGCTCTCCATGTCTACCCCGTCGTCGTCGCTGAGGCGGCCGTAGAGGGCGGTAATCTTTTTTTCCTGCCCTTGGTTTTGTTTGGTTGCCATAAATTGATTACTCCTTTCCGGCAGCCGGGCATTGTAAGGCAAATCTATTTTACAATACCCGGCTGCATGTTTCAAATGTGTCAGATCAAATTGTCAGTGCTTGCCAACAGAAGCCGCTGAAACTGCTTCAAAACAGACTGCCTGCCCTGCGGGTCAAAGTGGGTGTTGACTTCGTAGGTTGTGTTTCCGAGCCGAAGAGAGAACGGGCCCTTCCCGTAGTCCTCCGGGCTGAGAAAGGAAAAATCCGTCACGGCCAAAATGTGTTCCTGTGTCATGGCTTCCTCCTTATCTTGCGTCATGGCTGCGTTCCCGGTCTCTTTGCCGCTTCAACAGCTCCAGGCCCTTTCGGATATCCTGCTCGATCTGTGCGGAAGTGTAGTGCTTCGGAAAGAAATTGGCGTAATTCTCCCACTTCAGGCGAATATGCTCCTGCTGGTTAGGCTTTGGCTCAGCCAAGGTAGTGTCGATCAGCCAGCGGTCCAGGGCTCCGATGTTGTACGCCTTGTGCAGCCGCACGGCCTGAGCATAGGACGGCGTGCAATCGTTTCGCGCCATGGCGTCCAGCAAGTCGGATTGGGCCTCGTCGGGAAGATAGGACAGCTCTACGCCTACAGAGAAAGCAATCCTGCCCTTGTCCATGAGTTCCAGCAGTTCAGGCAGCAGATTGGTCAGCCGGATATAGCGAAACACCTGATCCCGGCTCTCGTTGGAGGCCGCGCCGATCTCCGTTGCTGTGTCCAACTTTGTCGCAACTTGCGACAAAGTGAGATCCGTCCGCCGACCCTGACGTTTCAGGGCCTCCATTTTGAGCTTGTAGGCAAAGGCCTTCTCCGAAGGCAGCAGGCGCTCCCGGTGGAGGTTGCTGTCCACTACCAGCACCGCTGCCTGGTCCCGGCTGAGGGGATAAACAAAGGCGGGAACCGTTTCGATCCCCGCCAGCCTCGCGGCGTGGGCACGCCGGTGCCCGGATACGATTTCAAAACGGCAGGGATCGTTCTCTGCCGGGCGGACAATCAGCGGATTCAGAATGCCGTTTTCCCGGATGCTCTCGACCAGGGCCTCCATGTCCGCATTGTCCTCTACCTTGTAGGGATGCCCTTCAAAGGGCACCAGGTTTGTAATGGAAATCTGTTTTACATCTTTCATTTTGTGATCCTTTCCTCTCATAGAGATTTTTGTGATTTGATTACCGTTCGCGGCCTCGTTCGCGTTGAAGCTCCTTGCTTTCCAGGTCATGTTCCGCTTCCAGTAGGCACAACAGGTGCTCCCAGCGGTCCTCGATTCGCTTGGCAACGGCAAGCTCTTTCCGAAGCGGTTTCAGTTCTTCGGTGGCTGCCGCGATTTTCTGCTTGTATTCCTCCGTCAGCTCCGGCGGCTTCGGCCTGCGAAGCTGGTTCCGGCATCGCTGCCGCTCCGCCTCCAGGCATTTGATCTTTTCCTCTGTTTCCGTCTGAAACAAAGAAAGCTCCTGAACCGTGTGGATACCCTTCCCGGTCAGGAGCTTCTGTTCTTCAATGATCTGATCCAGCTTTGCCAACTCCATCCGCATGGAGGGAGATAACGGTTGAATACTCTGCCGTCTCGCTTCCTCATTCTGCGTCAGGCCCAGCAGCCGCAGCACCAGATAGAACACCAGATCCAGGAGCACCGTACCTGTCTCTCTGGCGTGCGTGATGTCGTAGTCAAGCTGACTTTCCAAACTCAAAAGCGGAAGCGGTCTGCGCTTCGGCAGCAGGTGGCTGTTGTAGACAATCAGAAAATGATTGTCGTCCAGATGGTCGCGGAGAATGCTTTGGATTTTGTTCACGGGATAGCCGATGCTGTCCAGCCGAACGGCACGGCTCCAATCCGGAGCTTTGACGGAAATATGCTCATAGCTGTCTCCACGAACGATGGTGTAGCCCTTTTGCCGCAGACGCTGCAGGAAATCATCCATCCGGTAAACGTAAGCGAGGCATTCCTCCACATCCTGCTTCAGAATGTCCCGGTGCGTCAGCTTCCCGGCCTTGTGGACCCAATAGGCGTCTTTGTCAGTCTGATACAGCTTGGATTTGCCCAACACGGACAGTTCGTAGTCCAGGCACAGGGCGTCTGAGACCTCCCGCAGCCGCACGTGATCCCAGATCTTGTTCTGAAACTTCTCGCCGGTTTTGAAGCTGACGGAATTAACCACAAAATGATTATGGACTGAGTCCGTATTCAAATGCGTTGTGACCACCACCTCGTAATCCGGCCACATGCGGCGGGCGGTCTCAATTCCGATTTCATGGCAGGTCTCCGGCGTCAGCTCGCCGGGACGGAAGCTCTGATAGCCGTGGTAGGCCACGTTTCCCTTCAGCTTGCCGAAGCGTTTCTTGGTTTCCATCATGGACTGGCAGGCTATTTCCAACGGACAGTTCAGCGCTGTGACATACATCCGTTGATCAGTCTTCTCTGCGTTTGCGGCGTATTCCAGGGTGCGGTACAGGTCTTCGTCCAGATACTTGCGGTCGATGGTTTTGTCCGGGTTCTCGGCGTAGTCGATCACGTCCTTCAAGCGACCCTTGATGGGCCAGAATCCAGTCGTCGCCATGACTATCCTCCCGCAAGCTCCACCCGGATTTCCTCCGGCGACTGTTTCCCAGCCAGAAAATAACACTCCCGAAGCTTCTGGAAGGCATCTGCGTATCTGGCCTCGTACTCCGGCGAAGGCGCATGGTTCATGAGCCAGAGCAGATCGCTGTGCAGCCGCCAGTATCCGTCCCCAGGCGGGAAGGCCTTGGGCTCAAAGCCCAGGGCCCGCTGCCGCAGGTATTCTCCCTGGGAAAGGCCGCAGGCCTCCGCCAGCTTTTCGATTTGTTTCTTCTCCGCCGCCGTGACGGTGAAATTGACTTGGTTTTGTTTCAAGATGATTACTCCCTTCTGATTATAATTTGTGTTTTGGAATGGTCGGCCTGACAAGGGGGCTTGGGGAACACCCCAAAGGCACAGGCGGCTTGCCCGGCCTGTTCGGAAAAACTATGGTTTTTCCCTGCTTGTTACGGTATGAGACACAGCCCCCGCAGGGATAACTCCCTTCGGTCTGGCTGTGTCCCATGCCGCTGCCGTCTCTTGCTGTCCTCTCGTGGAGCGCCTTTTGGACCTTGCAGCGCTGACATCAAAATGACGTCACTCATTCTCGAAGCAAAGAAAAAATGACGTCACGTTGACGTCATCCAAACAGCTCCAAATCATCCAACACACTCTGGTCTTCCTGTTCTTCGGCTGGTAAAGCCGGTACGATGCTTTCTTGGGTCGGCGGCAGCGTCCGCATTTCCTCCCGGAAGATCTGGCGGATGCTGTTCAACAAAGTGGGATCGGCCTCATTTGCGCTCTGAGCCCGGATGCGGGCCAGCACGGCGCTTACCACAAAGCGGTTGCAGTCTCCGTGCTTCAAGCCATGCAAATACTCCGCCGCGCCGCGCTCCTGCGCGTCTTCGAGGTTGAAGCGCAGGGTCATGCGATAGACGCTCATCCCGTCCGCCTTGCCTTGATCTGGATGCCGGCCAGGTATTCATAGCCCTTGGCCGCAGCGCAGATGTCGTCCACAAAGCGGACGCGCTGGGGATCGGTCTTGCCGAAGTGCTTCACCAGGCAGCCTCCGCCGCCCGTGATCCAGAGGGTCATGGTGCGCTCGTCGTAGCTGTGCTCCCGCAGCCTGCGGAAGAGCTCTTCCACGTAAGCTGTGGCGGTGGTGCGGATGATGGAAAGATCGTCCTCGTCAATCCCTGCCGTGCCGTTGCAGAGCACCTCATCAATGATGGCGTCATTAATTTCTCGTCGGGTCTGCCGCAGAAAGGCCTCCCGCACCGCCAGCGTACACTGGTAGACGCCGATCTTCTCCGTGAACATCTTTCCCGATTGGGGCTTGCCGTTGATCAGGTAGAGGATATTCATGGTGCCGTTTCCGACGTCGGCAATCATGTTGACGCCGGTCATTTGTCCCTTGATCTGCGCGATAGCGGCATAGCCCTGCGGATAGACGCTGACGCCCACGATGCGAATGCGGTAATCTGTTTTTCGGAAGGTAAAGGCCACTTCAGAATACCGGCTGAGATAAGCGGCAAAGGCCTCCTTCTGCCCAGCGGTCCAGGTCAGGGGCAGGCCTACCGCCAGATAGACGCTTGCTTCCTGTAAGCCCTCGTCAGCCAGCTCCATGGCAATAGCCGCCAGGGTCAGCACATAGTAGTCCTCGTCGAGGCTCTTGTTCGGCAGGAACTCCTTGTGTCCCTCACCGATCAAATAGTACTCTCCGTCATAGATCAGCAGGTCCTTGGTAAACAAGGGCTCGCTGTCATAATGCAGGAGGCCGGTGGGAAAACAGTGGTTGGCAGTCTTCATGTTGCCGAAGCCGTGATCCACACCAATGATTTTGAATCCATTGCAATCTTTCATAGTGTTTTACTCCTTTTTTGAATTTGTTTGTCCGCCTCTGAACTGTTGCGTTTTGGGGCGGATATTGCGTTTTCCTTCGTCGCTGCGCGACATTCCTGTCGGGGGGAGGTTACTATCCGCTGTTGTGGTAAGCCTGCTTCTGCATGGTTTGTGCATCTCCTTTCGACGATTGTAATTTGGAGGGAAATAGAAAAAGCCGCCGGGGATCAACGCCAAACGGCGCGGTCTCTGACGGCTTTCTCCTGCCCTCACTATTATAATAGTCGAAAAGTCGCTTTTCCAGACATATTGAGCAACACATGAAAATCAATAAGCGCAACATTCAAAAAACATTGAAAAATAAGCACTTGTAAATGATTTTGATTTGTAGTAAAATGAATTCGCAACACGAAAAGCGAGATTTTTTCTAAAAAATATTTTATTTGTACTGCTTTTAGGCCAGCAAATACTGTAGAATTTGTTCAGGCCTCAGTGGAGGTGCGGAGTATGAACACGACGAGCTGTTTTTTCACAGCAGACTACCGGGACGGCCAGGTTTACTACGCCGGAAAAAAGTATCCCGCAGGCCATTTCACAGTCACGCTGATGAATCAGTATTATAAAAATGATACCGCAGCACGAATCGCTGTTTTCAGCGGCTTCGGTTTCCGAATTCTGGGGCAGCTCCGGGATGGGTTTCTGAACGTTCGCGAGCTCCACAAGGTTGGTGAAAACCTTCATTGGGCGGTAAAAGCCCTTCCCCGTCTGACTCCTTTTGACCAGATCGATCAGGATGTCATGCAGGCTGAGGTCTCCGATCTTTTCACAGAGGAGAGCGGCCAGGAGGTCTGTGAATACTTTCGCTATCGGGGAACGATTGCAAACGTGGAGGAAGACGAGGTCATTGTCGGAACGGTGGATCGGATGATCAATCGTGATTACATGCAGCGCATGGAGAAACGGATCAATCGAATCAAAGAGCTTCTCCAGTTTTTCGACAGGCTGTCTGATGATCTGTACCGCACACACCGATTTCTTTCTGAATTTGTTGACCGTTTGGACGAGGCAGAGCGCCTGGATGAAGCGCACTTGCTTCCCCTGGCGTTGGAAATCTTCGGAATGCCTGAGATGCCCTTTTCCACGCAGTACGTTTCCACTCCGAAAAACAGCCGAAGCAAGGGCGGCTCCATTACCCGCCGCCTGTCCTTTGACCGCTTTGCCAGTTTCATCGTCACGGATTTTTTTGAAGGGCTGCACTACGGGCATTATCTCCGGCAGTGTCCCATCTGTGGGCAGTATTTCCTGATGCAAAGCGCACGGCGGCAAATCTATTGCTCAACGGGCTACGCCCCGGAGAAATATCGCGGCAAGCGTCTGCCCTGCCGGAAGTACGCGGCAGCCATTGGCCGCAAGGAGCTGGCGGAGGCCGATCCGATCACAGATCTCTACAACCGCCGCTGCGCCGCGATCCGGGCGGAGCAAAGCCGGGGCGTCATCACCCCTGAGTTCGCGGAGAAGGCAAAGAAGCTGGCGCGGGATCGGAAATTCCGGGCGATTCAAGACGAAAACTACGCCAATACGGGGTATGAAACGGATTTGTCAAAAGAAAAGCTCTATGCGGACGTATCCGAGAGGTACTAGCTATGAACAGAGACGATTATTTGGAAGAGGAATGGCCGGAAGAGAGCCCGGCAGATCCGGAAACACCCGCTGAAGAAGAGGAATCTGATCGGGGGCTGTATACATACGACACGGCTCCCTCCGAAGAGGAAGAAGATAAGAACGCGAAAGCGAGTCCAGAAGAAACAGACTTTCAGAACGCGGAACATTTCACTTTCCGTCTCATAGTCGACCATCGAATCTACAAAATGGAAGAACCGCCAAAGATCGAATTCAAAACAAAATGGTACGAAAAGGCGGAGGCCTGCTTCCAAATCTATTTTGAGAGCCATGATCTCTACTATTTTCAAGGTTTTCTGCACTATATCGAACCTACCCTGAACCGGATTGCATCCGGCTTTATGCTTCCTTATGCCATGGTGGGCCATTTTGCCGATCTGAAGCAGGAAGCGGTGCTGGGTCTGCTGGAAGCGGAGCAGCACTACGACCCGACAAAGGGAACGCCGTTTCTGAAATACGGCAGACAGTACATGAATAATCGGATGCACTATTACATCCGCAAAATGCGCCGGGGTTGTACAGTAACGTCCGCCTACGCCGACAGAAAGCTCCGCACCGTCATGAAGACTTTCTACGATCACGGTGGCAGAAACGATCTGGAAACCATCTGCAAGGTGGCGGAGGAGATGAAAATCCCACAGGAGGAAACAACCGAGCTCATCCAGTGCGCCCTTCTCAATGCCCTCTGCACGGGAACGCACCGTCAGTTCGGCACCGCCGAAGGTGAGTGGGAGGAAATCATAGAAGAACGTACCATCAGCCCTCACCCGGAACCCTATGAGGCACTTGTAAATAAATGCCAGTCAAAGGCTCTCTGTAACGCTTGGGAAAATCTGGATTACCGAGAGCAGGAAATACTCGCCGCTCACCTGGGCTTCTGTCCGGAATGCTTCAATACTCTGGCACGAATCGGAGAAAGCGGCGCTTGGTACGACTGCGCACCTCGCAAGCGAACCCCCTACGCCGACCTCGCTATTGATTTTGGCCTCTCCAGCCCGGAATCCGCCCAACGAATCTGTGAACAGGCAATCACAAAACTACATAGTCTGTACGAAAATATATATGCAATTCTATTGTGTCTGCAAGACTGCAAGTAAAGAAAGATTACCTCGTATTTCTTGGTTGCGGAAGAGAAATCATTATGATATAATAAGCGCCGGGAAAACACTGTTTGAGAGGGAAACAGCTGTGAAAGAGCATTATTCCATTCTTGTAGTAGATGACGATAGTGAGATTGTCAATATTCTTAAGACGTCCTTGCAGAATGCCGGATATCAGACGTATACGGCATACAACGGGGACGAGGCCTGCCAGCTGGCAGAGCGCCTGCATCCGCATTTGATTATCATGGACGTCATGATGCCGCAGTGCAACGGCATGATGGCCACCATGCGCATCCGGCAGAGCAACAACGTCCCGATCCTAATGCTCTCGGCCAAGGCGGAGGGGACAGACCGTATTCTCGGTCTGGAGGCCGGCGCTGATGATTATCTGGTCAAGCCCTTCCTGCAGCAGGAGCTGCTGGCCAGAGTGAAAGCGATGCTGCGGCGATACGACGCGCTGGGCTCCATCCGGGAGCGAGCATCGGAGGATCAGATCCGGGTCGGCGACGTCATTCTGGACACGGCGAAAAAGCAGCTCCTGGTCAGAGGCGAAACGGTTCGTCTGACGCCAACGGAGTACAAGCTACTGCTGGTGCTGATGTCCAATCCGGGCCGAGTCTTCTCCGCCGAGGAGCTCTACGAGCGGGTCTGGGAGAACGAGGCCTACGCGGTGGAAAACACCGTCATGGTTCATATCAGCCGCATTCGGGAGAAGCTGGAGCTGAACCCGAAGAAGCCGGAATATCTGAAGGTCGTGTGGGGGATCGGTTATGTCTTTGAAGCGCCGTGAAATCCTGGCCTGGCTGCTGCTTCTGCTGGCGGCCCTGGCCTTCAGCTTTGGAATCACCCTGATCAGCGGCAGCCTCAGCCGGGCTACCCAGGAGCTTGAGGGGGAGAGCGGCACCGAAGCGCCCGTCTACTCCAGCACTGCCGCGGCGGCGACGGGAGAGGAATCCGTCTCTGCTTCGGTGACCGAAGCTTGGCCTTGGCAGACAGGCGAGAGCCTTTCCGTCAGCCTGGAGGCCACGGAACTGCATACGGGAGAAACAGGAAGCGCCCAATGGGCGACCCGGAATGAACTGATTGACGCGCTTGCGGAGCGCTATCACAGCTATGGGCTGCTGCTCTGTGGGTTGGGCGTCCTGGCAGCTGCGGCGACAGTATTCGCCCTGCGGCAAAAGGCTCCGCTGCTGGGCCCGGACGGATACTCTGTTCTGTCTGTGGTGCTGAGTCTGCTGGCCTTTCGCCGGGGAATCGACAGCAACTCTTACTGGAGCATGCTGCTCCTGAGTCTTGTGAGCCTGGGGGCGCTGCGGGAGCTCTGGGGCTGGCTCCGGGCACGTTTTTCCTTGGAATGGTGCGCTTGTTCCCGGCTTTCCCGGTCTCGTCCGGTACTGCTTCGATATTCGCTTTGGCTGGCCCTGCCCCTGCTGCTGGCAGGATTCACTCTGTTTGGCGGCACTGGGGAAGATAAAGCTCTGCTGACCGTGCTTCGGCTACTGCGGCTCCTGGGGGCCTTCGGCCTGGGTCTGATCTGCCTGATCCGCTACTATCGGGATGCTCTGGGCCACTTCCAGGCCCAACTCGAGCGCTTCCGAAGCGACGAGGACGTGGAACTCCGGAAAGGGCCCTTTGAAAAGACGGAGGAGAAGCTCCGTTCCATCCAGCTTCAGCGGCGGGAAGCCCTGGCCCGGGCGGTGGCGGACGAGCGCTTCCGGGTGGATCTGATCTCCAACGTCTCCCACGATTTGCGGACGCCGCTGACTGCCATTTTAGGCTATGGGGAGCTGCTGGAAAAGCAGCTGATGACAGAGGAAGGAAAAACACAGCTTTCAAAGCTGAATCAAAAGGCCGGCTACATGCGGGAACTGGTGGATTCTCTGTTTGAGCTGACCAAGGTCTCCAGCGGCGTGCTGAAGCCGAAGCATGAGCCCATCGACCTGATTCGCCTGCTGGAGCAGACCGTCGGCTTCTTTGACGATCAGCTCACGGCAACTGGACTCACGGTGAAGCGGCAGTACGCGATCCAAGCCGCGCCGCTGAACAGCGACGGGACAATGCTGCACCAGGTCTTTTCCAATCTGCTGGGCAACGCCATCAAGTATGCCCTGCAGGGCACTCGAATCTATTTGGAGCTGACGGAAGCAGAGGGAAGCTATCTCGTTCGTATGGTGAACACGGCCAGCTATGAGATGGATTTTACCGCCGAGGAAATTGTCCAACGCTTCACCCGGGGCGACAAGGCTCGCTCCACCCAGGGCAGCGGCCTGGGTCTCGCCATAGCGCAAACCTATGCCGAAGCGCTGGGCGGCAAGTTTGAAATCATCATTGACGGCGATCAATTCAACGCAAATGTGACCCTGCCAAAAAACTGAAAGGAATTTGTAAGAATTCCGTCGGCAGTTTTGAAAGACGCCTCCTGTACAATGAAACGTACAGGAGGTGTTTTTCTATGGATACAAATGTTTTGCCCCGGATGCGTCGAAAGACGCCGCGGCGAGACTACCGATTTGACAATATCCGTGCGCTGCTGATCTTTCTGGTGGTATTCTGTCACCTCTGCGAGACCTTCTGCAATCCTGACAACAACCCGTTCTATCTGTTGATATACAGCTTCCACATTCCTTGTTTATTATTTGTATCCGGCTATTTTTCTCGTTATGACGCAAAGAAGCTTGCCAAGCACATCCTGTTGCCCTACGCGGTCTTCCAGTTTCTGTACAGCTTGTACGACTGTGCTTATCTCAATCCACAAAAAGATTTTTCTTTGCAGTTTACCTTTCCCTACTGGATCATGTGGTATTTGCTGACATTGTTTTGCTGCTGTCTCCTGATCCCGCTGTTGAAAACAAACCGCCCTTGGCCTGCCGCAGGAATGCTCGCGATTTTGACGACTCTCTCACTTCACATAGGTACGGACAACTTGGCAGGCTATACGGGTTCTCTGTCCCGAACGGTTGTTTTTTTGCCTTGTTTCTTTTTCGGTTATTACACAGGCACGTCCTTTGCGCCGAACTTTGTTGAGGGACTTCGATACAGGCGGCGAATCCTAATCCCCATCCTGGTTGCGATTGTAGCGATGTATTACTTCATTTTGCTGGATGTCGGTGTTTCCACTAAATTGCTCTATGGTGCATACTCGTACAAGGCTGCAAATGCATCCCCTTGGCAGCGTCTCATGGTTCTCGCGGGGGCGATGACTTGGATGCTTCTCCTGCTTTGCCTGAGCCCAGCCAAAAAAATTCCTATCTGGACGGTAATCGGTCAGCGGACTATGCCGATCTATCTTCTCCACGGCTTTCTCCAGCGTCTGTTCCTTCATGAATCTTTTTTTCACTTCAATGATTTGGGAAACTACCTCCTCGCTCTCAGTCTGACCTGCACGATTCTGGTGCTTCTGTCCTGTAAACCGGTTTATCAAATCTTCAAGACACTGTTCTGAACCGATTTCAAGGTATCTGAAAGGAGAATCCACGATGAAATACAATCGACTGCTTGCCATTATTCTGTTGGCTGTGCTGCTCCTCTGCCTGACGGGCTGCAAAAAGGACCCCGTCGAGCCGGAGCGGGAGGCTATGGAGGAGAAGTACGACGTCAACGGGGCGGACCCATGTCCGAATCTGGTGAGCTGCTGTGCAAGGTCGAGCGCTTCATGGGGGAAGAAAGCCCAAATCAGTTTTACAGTACTATCCGTGATATTCAGCAGCTGTTGGATATCGTTGTCCTGGCCCTCTTGGGGGTGCTGATCGTAATCTATGTCATGTGCTGTGTTTTTCTGGTCACCATCGTCCACACGGATCTCTTCTCCCGAAAGCGGGAATTGGGATACCTACAGATTTTTGGCCTGTCAAAGGGTCGGGTACTGCGCCTGATCCTTGCGGAATATGTTCTCAAGCTGTTCGGAGCCCTGTTATTGTCCTTGACTTCTTTTGCCGCGATATTCGGGGTCTATTGCCTGTTCGTGGGGAGATGGATCGCAGTCGATCTATTATCTCTTTCCGCAGTTCTGACCCTTTTAGCAGCAATCTACCTGCTTTCCGCACTGATCTCCGCCGCAGTCTTACTCAGAAAAAATATTCGTTCCTTAATCACAGAGTAGGATCACTGCGGGTGTGATTTGCTTTGCAAACAAGGAAAACTGCAATCCCCACTTTCATGATGATAATTGATCCAAGCAATACATTTCGATACCGAAGCTTATCAACTGTGCTTGGTTGCTGCGCTACTGTCAGGTATTCTTTTTGACAATTGTTAAGCACGGATGCCGCACCAACTTTGCGACATCCGTGCTATGATCTGCTATACGAAAAGCAACTCCCGTGTTACAATTTCTTCCGCTCGGTTTTTGATACTGTTCATCGCTTGCACCCAGGCCATTTGGTCGCGAGCTTTGAGGGCCTCGGTGACACCCTCGCGCTGGGCCATCTGGGTAGTGAGGCGCTCCATCATCTCATTTGCCTGCTGATCAATCTCCTCCAGGTGGGCGTTCAGCTTGCCGGACAGCAGCATCCCGTCAAAGATTCCTCGATGGTAATCCCGCAGATAGTTGTGCCGCATCGTGCCGTACTTGCCAATGCGCGGAGCCTCCGGCGGCTCCAGATCCGGGATCAAATAGTCGCCTTCCCAGTGGTAAGTCAATTCCAGCATTCTTCCTTTCCTCCATTCGTGTTTTGTTTTGGTTTTTCTCAATTTGGCGCGTATTGTGTGTTGCTATGATTTTCTTCTTCGGTCGCGGTGTTTGACTTTGGCCTTCCACAGCTTGATCAGCAGAGCATCCACATCTTCCGTTGGTTTTCCAGTTTGGATCAGATGGTTTCGGAAGTGATTCATCCCCACAATCGCCAGCCGGTGCTCCGCACTGTCCATGTAGATATAGCGTTTTTCTCGTCGCATATCAAGCTCGCCTCCTTCAGCCCCATTGTAGCCGAAGGAGGCGAGCTTGTCGAATGTGCGAAATAGAAATACGATCTGCGCAGACCCATATATACAGCAAAAACCTGTAGAACAACCGTTTATAGGTTGAACTACAGGCTTTTGCTTTGCCTCACAATGCCAAGACTAATAATTCATGAATACTTCCTTATCAGCCTCTGGCAAATCGCCGGTCCGGTTTTTTGATGCGTTGGATTACATGTTGTTGCGGTAGTAGTTGATCAGGCAGCCGTCCACGATGATGTGGCGCTCGGCCTCGGTCAGACCACCCAGGGAGACCTTGAATTCCTTGACGGTGCCGTCGGCCTTGACGACGTAAGCGGGGAAGTTGTCCTTGTCTTCCAGAACGGCCTCGCGGACGCCGGGAACGAAGACGTAATCGCCCAGCTCGAAGATCTCGGGATTCTCGACCAGGAACGGAACCATGCCCCAGTTGATGCAGTTGGAGCGGTAACGCTTGGTGGCGTACTCCTTGGCCAGGTTGGCGGAAGCGCCCATAACTCTCTGGCAGGAAGCGGCCTGCTCACGGGCGGAGCCGTCGCCGGGCTTGTTGGCGAAGATCGTGGAGCCGATGTCGGTGCCCTCGCGGTCAACCTTCAGACCGGCCTTCTCCAGGGCGTCGTAGACCTTGTTGACCTCGTCGGCAATGCCCTTGCCGGCGCGGCGGTCGCGGTCGAACTGACGCAGGACCTTGGAACGGCTCACATACTGCGGATCGCGGCGGGACAGGGCGAACTCAGACAGACGCTCGGGGTTGGAGCGGTAGGAGGAGGTTTCGCCGGACGGGATCAGCTCGTCGGTGGTGGTGACGGGGTCGGTGATGTAGGAGCAGACCTTGACCAGCAGGTCGTCGGTCAGAGCGGGCATTTCGGGCCAGTCCTTGATGTTGGGCCCGAAGACGAGCTCGGTCTCGGGCTCGGCATGGCCCCAGCCGTTGTAGACGCGCTTCTCGTAGATGCCCTTGTCGAACTGGTAGTTCGGATCGGTGTAGGTGACGTCCAGATCGGAGGCAGCGGTCAGCTTGCCGCCGTTGGCAGCGGTCGCGGCGATGGAACGGGCGTCCATCAGAGCGACAGCAGAGATCTGGCCCTCGCCGGGCTTGGAGCCTTCACGGTTCGGGAAGTTACGTGTGGTGTGGCGGATGGAGAACTCGCCGTTGGCCGGGGTGTCGCCCGCGCCGAAGCAAGGACCGCAGAAGCACTCACGCAGCAGAACGCCGGCGGAGACGAGGTCGTATGCGCGGCCGGTCTTGATCAGGGAGGACAGGACGGGCAGGGAGCCGGGGTAGACGCTCAGGGAGAAGACACCGTTGCCGGTGGACTTGCCCTTGAGGATATCGGCGGCAGCGCAGATGGAGTCGTAGGTACCGCCGGAGCAGCCGGCGATTTCGCCCTGGTCAACCCAGATGGCGCCGTTGCGCAGCTTGGAGGAGAGGTTCATCTTGACGCCCTTGAGCTGCTTGTTCGCGTTCTCCTCGACCATGTGGAGGATGTCGGCGGCGTTTTCCTGCAGCTCGTGGATGGTGAAGGTGTTGGAGGGATGCATCGGCATCGCAATCGTGCACTCGATGGTGGACAGGTCGATGTAGACGCAGCCGTCGTACCAGGTCACGTCGGCGGGCTTGAGTTCCTTGTAGTCCTGCGGACGGCCGTGGATGGTCAGATATTCCTTGGTCTTGTCATCGGTGACCCAGATGGAGGACCAGCAGGTGGTCTCGGTGGTCATAACGTCGATGGCGTTGCGGTATTCCATGGGCAGACCGGCGATGCCGGGGCCGACGAATTCCATGACCTTGTTCTTGACGTAGCCGTTCTTATAGACAGCGCCGACAATGCTCAGGGCGACGTCGTGGGGGCCGACGCCGGGCTTGGGAGCGCCGGTCAGATAAACCGCGATCACGCCGGGGCGCTTGAAGTCGTAGGTTCTGCCGACAAGCTGCTTGGCCAGCTCGCCGCCGCCTTCGCCGACGGCCAGGGTGCCGATGGCGCCGTAACGGGTGTGGGAGTCGGAGCCGAGAATCATCTTGCCGCAGCCTGCCATCAGCTCACGGTTGACGGAGTGGATATTGCCCAGGTTGGTGGGGATGTAGATACCGCCGTACTTGTGGGCGGCAGAGAGCGCGAACTTGTGGTCGTCCTCGTTGATAGTGCCGCCGACGGCGCACAGGGAGTTGTGGCAGTTGGTCAGCAGGTAGGGCAGGGGGAACTTCGTCATGCCGGAGGCACGACCGGTCTGGATGATGCCCACGTAGGTGATGTCGTGGGAAGCCATAGAGTCGTACTTCAGCTTCAGATCGTCCATGTTGCCGGAGGTGTTGTGGGCCTTGAGGATGCCGTAGGCCATGGTGCCCTTGACGGCCTCTTCCTTGTTGGCTTCCTTGCCGGTGAGGGCGGGAACCTGAGCGGGATCGGTGACGATGGTTTCGCCGTTGACGAGGTAAATGCCGGTTTCGTAGAGCTTGATCATGATGTTAAATCTCCTTCGTTCAATCGTTCGTCTGTCAAGCGCAGATTTGAGGGAAGCTCCGGGCGGCGCCTTTGGCAGATTTGTACAATCCTTTCCGCCAACAACAGCCCATTTTTTCCCTTCTACCGGATTATACAATACTCGTATTCAGAATGCAAGAGGAAAAACGCACATTTTCGGGGAATTTGATCATACATATCGCCCGTCCCGCGCCAACTGCCCGCCGACATGCGCGAGGACGCCGAAAGCTCCCCCCGGAGGAGGAGCTTTCGGGTCGCTGGCGCGGAAGTCGGACTTGGTCAGTCCGCGCCGCTGTACATGGGGAATCGGAAGAGAAGCTCGCCGTCCAGACTGCGGTAGGTGCAGAACAGCTCGTCGCTCGCCTCCATGATCCGCCCGTTGTAGATGGTCGCCCAGCTTTGCTGCAGGGTCGTCAGACGGTCTCCGTCCTCGCTGTAGAGCTCGAAGCCGTGTCCGTCAAAGATGGAATAATAGATTTTTCCCGTCACCGGATCCGTCAGCTCAGAGCTGGATTCGTAGAAGTCGAGGGGGAACGTCGGATCGGCTTCGATCTCCCGGATCCCGCTCAGATCGGCGGGGATGAAATAGAAATCGTCCGTGTCCCAGTTCCGTCCTTGATACCCCCGGACCATCTCGCCTTGCAGGATGGCGACGCCGGGCTCCACGTAGTTCAGAAGCTCCGTCTGCAGCTCCGCGCCGGTGACCGCGTTGACGATCCGAAGCACGCCGTCGGGCTGCCTGACGAAAAAGGTCTGCTCGTCCACGCAGGTCCAGTCCGCGCCGGTCCAGATGGCCTGACCCGAAGGGTCATAGAAGACGTCGTCCTCGCCCTCCGGGCGGTCCAGCATGTAGCCGCAGCTCACGCTGTTGATCCAGCCGCTGCCGTCGGTGCGGAACACCTCCCTGCCTTCCGGGTCGAGCACCACGTAGATTCCGGGGGAGAGCCCGTTGTCGAGCTCTGCAAGGAAGCAGCCGTCCGGCGCATAGCTGATCGAGCTGTAGATCGGCTCAACGACCCAGCTTCCGGTGCGGTCGATCAGACCGGTGCGGTCGCCGTCGAGACTCACAGGAGCCAGAGCGCCGTGGAAGACGTTTGCAAACCGGTAGGGGCCGAGGACGGGCGTGCCGCTCTCATCGACGAAGCGGTATTCCTCCGTCCCGTCGCGGAGGCCGGAGCAGACCAGATAGAGCCCCTCGGTGTAGGAGACGTGACACCAGTCGCATTTGCCGGGGATGAGCTCGCGGCTGGTGATTAAAACGTTGCCGGACAGATCAAAAACCAGAAAATCCGGATTGTCCCAGCTCCTGTTGCAGAGGAAGCGGTCGGAGAAGGGCTGAATGCCAACGTATTCGCACGGGATCGAAAAGCTGCCGTCCATCGCCACGACGCCGTATCGGATTTCTCCGACGGGGTAGGTGTATTCACCCTCGTCCACGACCGTGACGCTTTCCAGCCGTCCGGTTCTCCAGAGGGGCAGACGGATGCTTTCCGCATAGGGGTCAAATTCGTCCATGCCGCCAGAAAGGACCGAGATCGACGAATAGACGCCGTCGGTCACGATGGTCCCCGTTTCGTCCACGAAGCCGGCGTGGTGGCCGCAGGCCCAGCTCTGACCGTCCTCGGTATCCTCATAGAGGGTGTCGGTATAATAGGGATAGACCCGGCCGCTTGCGTTTTCGGGGTGGAATTCGCGCAGATCGACGCCGGTGGGCCGGGTATAGAGCGCCCCCTCGGCGGGCCGGTAGGCGGAGGGATCGGTGTAGACCTGCCAGCCGCCGGGCGTCACGCTCCCGGACGGGTCCGGCGCAGGCTCCGTGGGCGGCGCGGTCGGGGCGGCGGTCTCGTCCGTCGGGCCGGAGACCGGCTCGGACGCGGTGGCCGCTGAGGGCTTGCTGTCAGCGGTGCAGGCGCTCAGCAGCAGGGCGAGGACGCAGAGGATCGGGAGCAGCCGCGTTCTCATGGAAATCGCCTCCTTATAATATAGGTCGGTACTGGACTCGGTCGGGCGGAGCGGATCAGTTTGCGGCGGGGCTGTCATCCGTGCCGGCGGCAACGTAGCCCTCGTCCGCGATCAGGGCCTGGCCGTCCGCGGTGCAGAGCCACTCATAGAGGATGCGGTTGGGGCTGTCCGCCGGAGCGGAGGCGGGGATGACGCAGTAGATATCGTTCAGATGGGGATACTCCTTGGATGCAATGGTCTCGCGGCTGGGCTCCACGCCGTCCACGGCGAGCAGCTTGAGTCCCTTCGCCATCTCCATGTCATGTGCGTAGTAGTAGACCGAGTAGCCGATGGCGTTGGCGCTGCCGTCGTAGCTCTTGACCGCAGTCATCAGATCGCCCATCGAGCCGGAAACGTAGTCCTTCGGGGCCTCCATCAGCGGAGTGTCGCCCATGATCAGCTTGATCATCAGCGCCTGGGAGCCTGCCCCCTCGTTGCGCTGGATGGGGATGATCTCGGCGTCGTTTCCGCCGACCTCCTTCCAGTTGGTGATCTCGCCGGTATAGATCTTGCGGATCTGCTCGGTGGTCAGACTGTTCACGGGGTTATCCTCATTCACCACGAAGACCAGACCGTCGCGGGCCAGGGTCTCGATCTCATATTCAAAGCCGGCTTCCTTCATTTCGTCAAAGACCGAGGCCTTGGGCTGACCGACGATCAGAATGTCGCAGAGGCCGTCCTTGAGGTTGCGGAAGGACTGGGTGGTACGGTTGAAGCGGACCAGATCGGCGGCCTGCTCGCGGGATTCGCCCAGCAGGACGGAGGCGACGGCCTCGGCCAGAGGAATGCAGGCCGTGGAGCCGTCCATGCGCGGGAAGTTCTCCCGCGTAAATCGGAAGACGGGGGCTGCGGTGTCGTCGGGTCCCGCGGGCTCGTCCGTCGAAGCTGGCGCAGTCTGCGGGGCTGCCTGGGTGGACGCCTGGGCGGCGTTGGTCGTATTCTCCGGCGCGGGCGTCTTGGTACAGCCCGCCAGAATGCCCGCGATCAGAGTCAGGGCAAGCAAAATTGCAATTCGTCTCATTTCAGGTTCCTCCTTTTGGTCGGCCGGGCGTCTGCGTCGGCTCTGTCCGTTGGACGACGCAGCGGCGCGAAGGTTCCACGCGCCGCTCAGAGCCTGCCCGCCCGAAACGGATTCTACGTCCTGCGCGCGCCGGATGCAAGCAGTTTCGGGAAAAATCGTCAAAAAGCGGTTGCGCTTTGAGAAATAATTTGTTATACTGAACGGTGAGGTGACTGTACATGCGTATCTTCGAAAACTACGGCTCCTACTGGCCGGTTTTGGTTCCCGCCGTCTGCTTCCTTCTGCTTGGGCTTTGGCTCTGGCTGGTCAGCGAGCGGGCCATGGAGGCCGCGCCGAAGCAGCTTCGATGGATCTCAGAATACCGCAGACCGGGCTTTCCCTTCCGCGCCGAACGGATGCCGTTTCCGCCGCTGCGCTGGCCGGCCGTCGTCGCCGTCGCACTGATTGCCGCCGCCTGGCAGGGGCTGATCCTGCTCAATACCGGCTTTGCGATCTTTCACAGCTGGACCGCGCTGAACCCCACGCGCTACACCTGGATGCTGATGCTCGTGGCCGCGCTCGGAACGGCAGCCGTCTACGTTTTGCTGCAGCTGCTCTATGAAAGCGGCTTTTCCGCCTTTCTCGGCGCTCTGCTCTTTGCTATTTCCCCCACGGACAGCCAGGGTCCGACCTGCCTGCTGGCGATTGCCCTCCTGCTTGCCGTCCTCTATCTGCGGGCGGAGAAGCCCGGCTTCCCTGCGGAGCTCCGCTATCTCGGCGCGATCCTCGCGCTCTGTCTGGGTCTGTCCGTCTGCGCGCCGATGGTTTGGCTGATCCCGGCGCTGATCGCCGTTCATCTCTATAAGCTGATCTGGCAGCTTCGGAACAACCGGATCGGCGTCGGCCCTGCGGCTCTGTCCCTGGCGGCCGCCCTCGTTTGCTGGATCGTCTGCCTCTACGGGGCTTCCGTGGTCCGGCTCTTCATTCTCACGGGCGGCTCCGCGTCCGCCCTGCGCAAGCTGATCTCCGCCGCACCGTCCGGCGCCGTTTTCCGCAGCCTTCGCCGGGCCGTCGGCATTGAGATGACCGTGACGCCGGGACTGGGCCGACTGGTCAATCCGCTGATCGACGCCCCGCTCTCCGCCCTGGGCGTCTGGGGTGCAGTCAGCGCCGCCGGGATGGCCTGCAAGCGCAGGAATCCCCGCGCGGTTCTGGTTCTGATCGTCGCCGCCCTGCTCGGTCTCGTCTGGCTGCTGTCCGCCCGTTGGCTGCTCCCGCTGGGTCTGGCTCTGACCCTCGGCGCAATGCTTCGCAACGCCGAGCTTGGCAACAAGCGCGTGCTTGCCGTCATTCCGGTCGCAATCGGCGCACTCTACGATATCTGGATCCTGCTGGCAACCTGGGGCCTGCCCCTGAACGCCGAGCTGACCAGAAGACTTCTGTGCTGCTGAACACGAACTATAATAACGAATCTACGAAGGAGAACCATTATGATTTCAATCGCCTGTGATCACGGGGCCTACGCGCTCAAGGAGCTTGTGAAGGCACATCTGATCGACCGCGGCCTGGAGGTGCGCGATTTCGGCACCGATTCCACCGCGAGCTGCGACTATGCCGACTTCTGCATCCCGGCGGCGAAGGCCGTTGCGAGCGGAGAATGCGACCGCGGGATCGTGCTCTGCACGACCGGCATCGGCGCCTCCATCAGCGCGAACAAGGTCCGCGGCATCCGCTGCGCCCTGCTCTCCGATCTGATGTCCGCCCGCCTGACCCGTCAGCACAACGACGCCAATATGATGGCCCTCGGCGCCGGCGTCGTGGGTGAAAAGCTGGCCCTGGAGATCGTGGACGTTTGGCTGGACACCGCCTTCGAGGGCGGACGCCACCAGCGCCGGATCGACAAGATCGCCGCCTTTGAGCGCGAGCAGCTCGGCTGATATGGGGGATCTGGCACTTGGTTCCCTGATCCAAAAGATGGGGATTCTCTTTCTGATCATCGGCGTGGGCTTTGTCACCGCAAAGGCAAAGGTCTTCCCCAAGAACACGAACCGGGTCCTGGCCCAGCTCGTCATCAACGTGACGAATCCCTGTACGGTCCTCTATTCCGTGCTCGGCTCGGAGCGGGGGCTGACGAACGGCGAGGTCTATCTGCTGACCGGCATTGCCGCGGCCTACTTCGCCGTGGTGGTCGCCCTTGGCCTGATCCTGCCCCGGCTGCTGAAATGTCCGCCGGAGAAGCGGCGGGTCTACGCCTTCATGTGTACCTTCAGCAATATGGGCTTCCTCGGCTTCCCGGTGGTGAGCGCCCTCTACGGGGCCAACGCGGTCTTCTACGCCTCGATCTTCAATCTCTTCTTCCAGGTCATCGTCTATACCTACGGCGTCCGGCTGATGGACCGTCAAAACGCGCGCGTCACGTGGAAAACCTTCTGCTCGCCGATGATCATCTGCTCGCTGATCGCCTACGCCTGCTATCTGACCGACGCAAAGGCCCCGGCAGTTGTGGTCGATACGCTGGGCATGCTCAACAACGTGACGAGCCCGGTCTGCATGCTGGTCATCGGAATCGCCCTGGCAAACGTCCCGGTGGGCAAGGTCTTCACAAACTGGCGGCTCTACGTGATCAATCTCATCCGTCTGGTCGTCCTGCCCGTCCTGGTCTGGCTGGTCCTGCATCCTGTGATCGAAAACCCGCTGATTCTGGGCGTGACCGTTGTGATCTCCGCCATGCCCGTTGCCACCATGACCACCCTGCTCGCCGCCAAATACGGCGCGGACGAGGAGCTGGCCGCCTCCGGCGTCTTCCTCTCCACGCTGATGAGCCTTGCCACGGTGCCCCTCGTCATGGGGCTGCTGTTCACCTGACGGGGAGCGCTTCCCCCGTTCTCGATTCTCAATTCCATAAGCAAATCCCCGGGACGGAATTTGTCGTCCCGGGGATTTGCTTATGTTGATTACTCTGCGAAGTAGGGCTCGGTCAGCGCGATGATTTCCGCAGCGCGCTTCTGGGCGTTGCCCATGTTCACCGGGTCGTAGCAGAAGATGCTCACCACGTAGCTGCGGTTGGGCAGATTCACAATGCCCATCGTGCAGCAGCAGAGGTTGCTCTCGCAGTCGGTCACCAGACCGTAGCTCGCGCCCTCCGTCACCAGGGTGGGGACGATCTCCTCGTCGGTCTTGGCCTTGCAGATAATCTCCTTCATCCGGGCGGAGGCGTCCGCGCTGACCAGCTCGCCGCGGCAGATCTTGTTCAGCACCTCGGCGCAGAGGCTGGCCTTCATGTAGTTGGGCTTGCCGCCGGTTTCGTTGAGCGCACGGTTGTAGCTGATCTGCATCCCGTTGGCAGCCGCAAAGTCCTTGACGGCCTGCATGCCCTTTGCGGCGTCGCCCCCGCCGATGGAGGCGGTCAGACGGTCGGCAGCGGCATAGTCGCGTCCGACGATCATGGCCTCTACGTCAGCCTGAATGTCGGCCTCGGTCATCGTGCCGTTGGCGACCTGCTGATAGGCCGTTCCCATGATAAAGACGGGAAGCATGCGGTTGACTTCCATCCATGCCTCAGGATCCGCCTGGTGGGAGGCGGTGACCTTCGTACCGACCACAGGGTCCAGGATCACAATATCCCAGTTGCTGGAAAGGGGCTCCAGATTGTCGTCCAGCGCAGCCTTCAGAGCGGTCTCGTCAATGGCCTTGACGTCCGCGGGCTGGCTCGGCTGGCTCGGCTTGGTGGCATCGGTGGAGCTGTTGGTGTCGCCGGTGTCGGGCGGCGCGACCGTATCGTTGCTCACGACAGCGCCGGTGGGCTTGACAGCGGGCTTGCTGTTCGTCTGTTTTTGAACGATCAGAATGATCACGCACAGCAGGGCGGCCAGAACGAGCATGGCCATCGTAATACCCAGGAAGATATCCGGCTTCTTTTTCGTCATTTGTAAACACTCCAATTCTGCATATTCTGCGCCGGAGGCGGAAGCTCCGGCAGGACGGACGCAAGCGGTTCTAAACCAAACCGACCGGCGCATAGGCTTGGGATACAGAGACGCAAACGATTACAGAATGATTTTAGCACAATTCATGCCGTTCGTCAATGGTTTTTCGAACAGGAGGAAACATGAAAAACGCTTTTTTATCCGCTGCGGCTTCCGTCGCTTTTTCTGCTCTGCTTGCGCTGACGCTCCGCCCCGGTCCGGTCCGGGCCGCGCAGACCGCGGCTCCAAGTCCGGAACAAACGATTGCCGCGTCTGCGGCTGCGGCGACCGAGATCCCGCTTTTTCACGCACAGACCTATGACCGGAGCGTTCTCCTGCCGGTCCTGCGGGAGGGAGAGACGGTCCGCATGGACTTGCATACCTACCTTACCGGCGTTCTGCTGGCCGAGCTGCCGCCCGACTTTTCGGACGAAGCCCGCAAGGCCCAGGCCGTGGCCTGCCGTACCTACGCGCTGAGAAGTGATGCGCGGCGGCGGCACGAGGAAGCGGCGGTCTGCACGGATTCGGCCTGCTGCATGGGCTGGACGGACCCGGCTGCGGTCTCCGCAGAGCGCCGTGCGCAGGCGGAGGCAGCGGTGGACGCAACGGACGGGCTTGCGATTTTCTACGAAGGCCGACTGATCGACGCGACCTTCTTTTCCTGCTCCGGCGGCATGACCGAGGACGCCGCCGCCGTCTGGGGCGGCGACCTGCCCTATCTGCGCTCGGTTCCCAGTCCGGGGGAGGAGGGAGCCGCCCATTTTTCCGACGAGAAGCAGGTTTCCCTGGCGGAATTTCAGTCCGTTCTGCGTTCCGCCGATCCGGCGGTCTCCTTCCCGGAGCAGCTCGGCGCCTGGGTCGGGACCGTGACCCGCACGGCGGGCGGCGGGGTGGACGTGATGGTCCTGGGCGGGCGGCCCTTCCGGGGAACGGAGCTGCGGAAGCTCTTCGGCCTGCGCTCCACGGCCTTCACGCTGACGCTGACCGATGAGACGGCGAGCTTCACCACGTCCGGATACGGCCACCGCGTCGGTCTGAGCCAGTACGGGGCAGAGGCGATGGCGCGGGAAGGGAAGAGCTTCCGGGAGATCCTGACCTGGTATTACCGCGGCGTAACGGTGGAGGCGGCGTCCGGCTAATTTGGCGTGCTGTCTTCGGCAAAGAGCGCGCGGATGCGCTCCATGAGCGGGGCGTATTCCGGCCGGGCGGGCAGCTCCTCGCTGCTCAGGAAGGCGGCGGCCTCGGCCTGCGCATCCTGGAGGGTCGTCATGTCGTTCACCAGACTGCCCACCTTGAAGGCGGGCAGACCGTGCTGCCGGGTGCCGAAGAAGTCGCCCGGCCCGCGCAGATTCAGATCCGCCCGGGCGATCTCAAAGCCGTCGGTGGTCTTGCAAAGAGCCTTGAGCCGCGCGAGCGTTTCGGGGTTCCGATTCGCGGTAAAGAGGACGCAGTAGGCCTGCGCCGCGCCGCGTCCGACGCGGCCGCGGAGCTGGTGGAGTTGGCTCAGACCGAAGCGGTCTGCGTTCTCCACCACCATCAAGGTCGCGTTCGGCACGTCCACGCCCACCTCGATCACGGTGGTCGCAACCAGAATATCATAGCCGCCGTCCGCAAAGGCGCGCATGATCTCGTCCTTCTGGGCGCTCTTCATCCGCCCGTGGACCAGGGCCACGCGCAGATCCGGGAAGACGGCCATCTGCAGGGTCTCGGCCCAGACCTCTGCGGATTTCAGGCTCTCGGTCTCTCCCTCCTCGATGGCGGGGCAGACGATGTAGACCTGGTGGCCCTCGGCGGCCTGCTTGCGGATGAAGGCGTTGATCCGCGCCCGCATATTCTCGCCCACCAGGAAGCTCTGAACCTGCTGGCGGCCCGGCGGGAGCTCGTCGATCACCGAAACGTCCAAATCGCCGTAAAGGATCATGGCAAGGGTCCGGGGGATCGGCGTGGCGGACATCACTAAAATGTGGGGGTTCTCGCCCTTCTCTGCCAAAGCCGCGCGCTGGGCCACGCCAAAGCGATGCTGCTCGTCGGCAATGACCAGGCCAAGCCGGTGGAAGTCGGTGGCCTCGGAGATCAGAGCGTGGGTGCCGATGATCAGATCGGCTTCGTGGGACGCAATGGCCTGCCGGGCGTTTCGCTTCTGGGCCGCCGTCATCGAGCCGGTCAGGAGGGTCGTGCGGACACCGAGCTTTGCCAGCAGGGGCTCCAGCGAGCGGGCGTGCTGCTCGGCCAGGATCTCGGTGGGGGCCATCAGGGCGGCCTGCAGACCGTTTTTTGCTGCAAACCATGCGGCGGCTGCCGCGACCACGGTCTTGCCGCTGCCCACGTCGCCCTGCACCATGCGGTTCATAACCCGTCCGCCGGAGAGATCGGCGGCGATCTCCCCGATCACGCGCCGCTGGGCGTTCGTCAGGGAGAAGGGGAGCACGGCTTCAAACGGCGCAAGCTCCAGCCCGGTCAACGGCTGGCATTTCGCCTGAGTCCGGCGGCTGCGGAGCATGGACAGGCCGACGGAGAAGATGAAGAACTCCTCAAAGACCAGCCGCCTCCGGGCGGCGTCCAGCGCCTCGAAGGAGGACGGCGTGTGGATCTCACGGTAGGCCGTCGCCGCGTCGCAGAGGCCGTATTTTTCCCGGAGCTGTGCCGGCAGCAGCTCCGGCAGCTCGCCGATGCAGGCTTCCAGCGCCAGCGCCACGCTCCGGGCGAGCATGCCGTTGCTCAAGCCGGCAGTCAGCGGGTAGATCGGCATGATCCGACGGGTCTGTACGCCCGGACGGTCCACGGGCTCAAAGACGGGGTTTGCGACCTCGTAGCCCAGATAATCTCCGTTCAGCGTGCCGTAGAAATAGTATTCCTCGCCGTACCGGAGGCTGTCCGCCACGTAGTTCTGATTAAAAAAGGTGAGATTCAACCGCGCCGTGTCGTCGGCCACGGTCAGCTTGGTCAGATCCAGCCCCTTGCGGATGTGGGCCGTGCGGGGGTTCGAGGTCACGAAGGCCCGGAAACAGGCGGGCTCGTCCGCCTGCAGCTCCGCAATGGGAACGATGCGGGTCCGGTCCTCGTAGGTCCGGGGGAAGTAGGAAATCAGATCGTAGAGCGTCCGGACCCCGATGGATGCGAAGCTCTTTGCACGGGCCTCGCCCACACCCTTGAGAAAGCGGACCGATTCAAACAGCTTTGCCATGCGCTCACCTCCGTTCGGCTGCTGTGTGCTTTTTCTCTATTATATCAGTTTTTTCCAAAAGAACAAGTGAAATTTGGAGGGGCGGATGCCGAATGGCAATGACGATCATCTGGATGGGAATGGTGGCTGCGGCCATGATCTACGCCGCGCTTCACGGAACCGGCGCGGCTCTGAGCGGGGCGGTCGCGGCGGGGGCGAAGCAGGCCGTGGAGCTGAGCCTGACGATGGCCGGGAGCCTCTGCCTCTGGAGCGGCTTCGCGGCTCTGCTCCGGGCGGGCGGACTGCAGAGGAGGCTGGCCGCCCTGCTCTCGCCCCTGCTTGGGCGGATCTATCCCACGGCGGCCCGGGACCCGGAGACGATGGAGAGCCTCTGCGGAAACGCGACGGCCAATCTCCTGGGTCTGGGGAACGCTGCGACCCCGCTGGGCATTGCCGCCGTCCGCCGGATGCAGGACCTGTCCGGCAGCCGTGCCGCCACCAACGAGGCCTGCCGCCTGATCGTGATGAACACGGCCTCCATCCAGCTTCTGCCCACCACGGTCGCAGCCCTGCGGGCGGGGCTCGGCTCGGCCTCCCCCTTTGCGATCCTGCCTGCGGTCTGGGCGACCTCCCTGCTCTCGGTCAGCGCGGGGCTGCTGGCTGCCCGTGTCCTGCAAAAATGGCTCTGACGAACTATCTCGTTCCCGCTCTGCTTCTGCTTGCGGCGGCCTCCGCGCTGCGGAAGCGGGCGGACGTCTACGGCACCCTGATCGAGGGCGGAAGGGAGGGCCTGAAGCTGACCGCCGCCATCCTTCCCTCGCTCGTCATGCTGCTGACCGCCCTGGCCCTGCTGCGCGAATCGGGGGCGCTGGATGCTCTGACCAGGCTGCTCGCCCCGGCGGCAAAGGCTGTGGGCATCCCGCCGGAGACCGTCCCGCTGCTGCTGGTCCGGCCCTTTTCGGGCAGCGCCGCCCTTGCCGTCGGAGCGGAGCTGATGGCAGTCCACGGCCCGGAGAGCCTGATCGGCCGGACCGCCGCCGTCATGCTCGGCAGCACCGAGACGACCTTCTACACCGTTTCGGTCTACTTTTCCGCCGCCGGGATCCGGAAAAGCCGCTTCGCCGTTCCCGCCGCCCTGACCGCCGACGCAGCCGGCTTCCTTGCAGCCGCCTGCTTTGCCCGTCTGCTGCCGTGACGGAGCGCCGGACGGAACAAAAAAAGCTCCCCGCCGGGGGAGCTGATGTCGGTTTGCGTGTCGGTGACGGCGCGGAAAGAGTACGGTTCCAAACGCTGCGGCCGTCAGGCGCAAAGCGTCCTCATGCTTCGCCCTCCTTCCCCGGGCGCCAGTTCCGCCTTCTGGGGCGGGAGAGCCGGAGCCGTGCGAAGAAGTCCTTGAGCTGTTCGGCGCATTCCGCCTCCAAAACCCCGCGAACCGTTTCGGGGCGGTGGTTGAAGGGGAGGGAAAAGAGGTCGATCAGCGAGCCGCAGCAGCCGTTTTTCAGATCCGAAGCTCCGAAGACCACGCGCGGAATATGGGCGTTGACGATGGCCCCGGCGCACATCGGGCAGGGCTCCAGGGTCGCGTAAAGGGTACACTCCCACAACCGCCAGCCGCCCAAGGTCCGGCAGGCCTCGCCGATGGCCTCCAGCTCTGCGTGACGCAGGGCGTTTTTTTCGGTCTCGCGCCGGTTTCGGCCGCGTCCGACCACGGTCCCGTCCCTTACGATCACGCAGCCCACGGGGACCTCGCCCGCCGCAGCGGCCTCTGCCGCCAGAGCCAGCGCTTCGCGCATCCAGTCCGAATCTGTCATCCTGCTCGCCTCCTGCCTCCATCCTATCCCAGAAGCAGTCGGATTACAAGAAAAATTTTTGAAAAATCAGAAAAAAGCGCAAAAAGGGGCTTGCCATCCAATTCCGTTTGTACTATAATGAGATGAATTTTCCGGGAACCCGCTTCCGCCGGTTCCTTTTCATGCCTCACATAAGGAAGTGCGCTATGTCTACTGCGAAAAAACCCGCAAAGTCTTCTCTGGAGTCCCTCGCCGCCCCGATCTCCGCTCTGATTGCAAAGGGCAAAAAGGAGGGCGTGCTCCAAGCCAGCGAGCTGAACGCCGAGCTCTCCAAGATCCCGTGCAGCGTTGACCAGATCGAACAGGTTTATGAAGCCATTGAGGCGATGGGCATCCAGATCCTCGGCGCGGAGCTCGAGCTGGACGACGGCCCGATGGATCTTGGCTCCGGCGACGTCGAGGAGGAGATCATCGATCCGGTGGAGCTTGCTGCCGAATACAACCTGGACGACCCGGTCCGTATGTACCTCAAGGAGATCGGCCAGGTCCCCCTGCTTACCCCGGAGGAGGAGATGGAGCTGGCGCAGAAGGTCGCCGAGGGCGACAAGGAGGCCAAGAAGAAGCTCACCGAGGCCAACCTTCGTCTGGTCGTCTCCATTGCCAAAAAGTATTCCGGCCGCGGCCTGCACATTCTGGACCTGATCCAGGAGGGCAACACCGGCCTGATCCGCGCCGTGGACAAGTTTGACTATACCAAGGGCAACAAGTTCTCCACCTACGCGACCTGGTGGATCCGCCAGGCCATCACCCGCGCCATCGCGGACCAGGCCCGCACGATCCGCGTCCCGGTCCATATGGTCGAGGTCATCAACAAGGCCACCCGCTGCAACCGCAAGCTGGTTCAGGAGCTGGGCCGCGAGCCGACCCTGGAGGAGATCGCGGACGAGCTCGGCCTGCCGATCGAAAAGATCATCGAGGCCAACCGCACCGCCGCCGACACCCTCTCTCTGGATACCCCCGTGGGCGACGAGGAGGACACGACCATCGGCTCCTTCGTGGAGGACGACAACACCCCCGGCCCCGCCGAATCCACCTCCAATACGATGCTGGCCGAGGCTCTGGCCGAGATCCTGGGCACCCTGACCCAGCGCGAGGCCGACGTGCTCAAAATGCGCTTCGGCATGTACGACGGCCGCAACCACACGCTCGAGGAGGTCGGTCAGATTTTCGGCGTGACCAGAGAGCGCATCCGCCAGATCGAAAACAAAGCCATCCGCAAGCTCCGCCACCCGAGCAGAGCGAAGAAAATCAAGGACTTCTACTGCTGAACCGAACCCCGCCGGAACGCACAGCCGCTGCGCGTTCCGGCGGTTTTTCGTCCGTTTTCCGGTGCGGGCGTTCCGGCGCGGGAAAACGGAGCGATCCGGTCAAAGGCGCATATTGCCGGGTGATTATTTGTATACTTCACATTGACATTTGTGCATTTCGTGATATAATCATAAGGTATGAGTGAATTCCGGCGGCTGGATTGCACAAAACCGCCGAGGTCAGACAAAGACACCTACACTTGTATTCATCTTGAAGGAGGAATCGATTCATGAGCAAGATCCTGAAGATCTGCGACGGCAACGAGGCGGCCGCGTACGTGGCCTACGCCTTCTCCGAGGTCGCCGCGATCTATCCGATCACCCCGTCTTCTCCCATGGCGGAACACGCCGACAAGTGGTCCGCCCACGGCTTGAAGAATATCTTCGGCCAGAAGGTCCGCCTGGTGGAAATGCAGTCCGAAGCCGGCGCAGTCGGCGCCTGCCACGGCGCGCTCGAGGCCGGCACCCTGGCCACGTCCTTTACCGCCTCCCAGGGCCTGATGCTGATGATCCCCACGATGCACCGCATCTCCGGCGAGCGTCTGCCCGGCGTGCTGCACGTTGCGGCCCGTACCGTCGGCACCCACGCCTTCTCCATCTTCGGCGATCATTCCGACGTCATGAACTGCCGCCAGACCGGATTTGCAATGCTTTGCTCCGGCAGCGTGCAGGAAGTGGCCGATCTGGCAGGTGTGGCGCACCTGTCCGCGATCAAGGGCCGCATCCCGTTCATGCACTTCTTCGACGGCTTCCGCACCTCCCACGAGGTCCAGAAGATCGACGCGCTGGAGTACGGCGACTTTGCCAAGCTGGTCGATTACGACGCTCTGGCGAGATTCCGCGCCAACGCCCTCAATCCCGAGGACCCGCGGATGCGCTCCATGGTCGATAACCCCGATATCTACTTCCAGCAGCGCGAGGCGAGCAACGGCGACTATGCCGCCCTGCCCGACGTGGTGGAAGACTACATGGCGCAGATCAGCAAGCTGACCGGCCGCGAGTACCACTTGTTCAACTACTACGGCGCGCCCGATGCCGACCGCCTGATCATTGCGATGGGCAGCGTCGCCGGGACCGTCCAGGAGACCGTCAAGTACCTCAACGACCGCGGCGAGAAGGTCGGCTTCCTCCAGGTCCACCTGTTCCGGCCCTTCTCCGCGAAGCATCTGCTCTCCGCCATCCCCGCCACCGTCAAGCGGATCGCCGTCCTGGACCGCGTCAAGGAAGCCGGCTCCATCGGCGAGCCGCTCTACGAGGACGTCTGCGCCGCCTACATCAACAAGGCCGACCGTCCGATGGTCTTTGCCGGCCGCTTCGGCCTGTCCTCCAAGGACACCACGCCCGCCCAGATCAAGGCCGTGTTTGACAACCTGACCCTGGACGAGCCCAAGGATCACTTCACCATCGGCATCGTGGACGACGTGACCCACCTCTCCCTGCCCGTAGGTCCGGCTCTGCTGACCGAGCCCGAGGGAACCATCTCCTGCAAGTTCTGGGGCCTTGGCTCCGACGGAACCGTCGGCGCGAACAAGAACTCCATCAAGATCATCGGCGAGACCACCGATATGTACTGCCAGGCCTACTTCGAGTACGACACGAAGAAGTCCTTCGGCATCACCAAGAGCCACCTGCGCTTCGGCAAGCACCCGATTTCCTCCACCTACTACGTTTCCAACGCGGACTTCATCGCCTGCCACAACCAGACCTACCTCCGCAGATACGACATCATCTCCGAGCTCAAGCCGCACGGCTCCTTCCTGCTCAACTGCGAGTGGAGCGAGGACGAGCTGGAGGAGAAGATCCCCGGCGATATCCTCCGCTACATTGCCGAAAACGACATCAAGTTCTACATCATCGACGCCAATAAGCAGTCTCAGGCCATCGGCCTGGGCAACCGCTGCAACATGGTCCTGCAGGCTGCCTTCTTCAAGTTGGCGAACGTCATTCCTCTTGAGGATGCCGTGGCCCACATGAAGGCCGCCGTCAAGAAGACCTACGGTCTCAAGGGCGAGAAGATCGTCAACATGAACCTTCAGGCCGTGGACGCCGGTATCAGCGCCCTCGTCAAGGTAAAGGTCAAGGATAGCTGGAAGCAGCTCTCCGGCGCGGCTCTGCCTCCGGTCCCGCAGGACGTTCCCGACGTCATCAAGAACATCCTGGTCCCGATCAACGCCCAGAAGGGCGACGATCTGCCCGTCTCCGCCTTCAAGGGCCGCGAGGACGGCACCTTCCCGCTCGGCACCTCCCGCTATGAAAAGCGCGGCATCGCCACCCACCTGCCCGTGTGGAACAAGGACGCCTGTATCCAGTGCAACCGCTGCTCCTTCGTCTGCCCGCACGCCGTCATCCGTCCCTTCCTGCTGAACGAAGAGGAGGCCGCCAAGGCCCCCGCCGGTCTGGAGCTCGTGGACGCGAAGGGCATCAAGGGCATGAAGTACACGATGGGCGTCTCCACGCTGGACTGCACCTCCTGCGGAAGCTGCGTGGCCTCCTGCCCGATGACCGGCAAGGCGCTCAAGATGGTCCCGTCCCACGAGGTCGATCTGGATCAGACCAACTGGAACTATCTGACCGAGCTGTCCGACAAGAACGTCATGGACAAGTTCAGCGTCAAGGGCAGCCAGTTCCGCCAGCCGCTGATCGAGTTCAACGGCGCCTGCGCGGGCTGCGGCGAGGTCCCCTATATCAAGCTGCTGACCCAGCTCTTCGGCGACAAGATGTATCTGGCCAACGCCACCGGCTGCACCCAGGCCTGGGGCGCTGCAATGCCCTGCGTCCCGTACTGCAAGAACAAGGAAGGCAAGGGCCCGGCCTGGTCCAACTCCCTGTTTGAAAACAACGCCGAGTTCTCCTACGGCATGTGCCTGGCTGTCCGCCAGCTCCGCGACGCCGCAACCGACTACGTGAAGGAGCTCAACGAGGTCACGGAAAACGCCGCCCTCAAGGAGCTGATCGCCAAGTGGCTCGAGACCTACGACGAGCTCGACGCCTCCGCCGAGGCCACCAAGGCCCTGGTCGCCTGCCTGCAGACCGCGAGCTTCAACGAGACCGAGCAGAAGCTCGTCAATGAAATCCTGAAGCGCAAGAACGACCTGTCCAAGAAGACCATGTGGATGTACGGCGGCGACGGCTGGGCCTACGACATCGGTTACGGCGGTCTGGATCACGTGTTCGCCATGGGCGAGGACGTGAACGTCCTGCTGGTCGATACCGAGGTCTATTCCAACACCGGCGGCCAGTCCTCCAAGGCCACCCCGGTCGGCGCGGTCGCGCAGTTCCAGGCCGCGGGCAAGAAGACCAAGAAGAAGGATCTCGGCCTGATGCTCATGACCTACGACAACGTCTACGTAGCCCAGTGCTCCATGGGCGCCGATCCCAACCAGCTCATCAAGGCCATCAAGGAGGCCGAGGCCCACAAGGGTCCGTCCATCGTCATCTGCTACGCGCCCTGCATCAACCACGGCATCAAGAAGGGCATGAACAACGTGCAGCAGGAGATGAAGGACGCCGTCGCCTCCGGCTACTGGAACCTCTACCGCTACAGCCCCGAGACCAGAAAGTTCACCCTGGACTCCAAGGAGCCCAGCATGGCCCTCTACGACTTCATGAAGGGCGAGGTCCGCTACGCCTCCCTGGAGCTCAGCTTCCCGGAGAACGCCAAGACCCTCTTTGCCGAGGCCGAGGAAGGCGCCAAGGCCAAGTACGCCTACTACAAGCACCGCAGCGAAGACTGATCTCCGCCGCGCAAGATAACGTTCCCACGGGGACGGCTTCCTGCAAACGCAGGCAGCCGTCCCCGCTTTCCCTCCATAGAATTCCCACCTTTTTTCCTTTACAAACGCCCTGACGTCTGTTATAATAGACGAAATTATAAAAGGGCGAATTTGCCCGGATGAGGGAACCCCAATGACAGAACTATCCAAGCTTCGGAATTTTTCCATCGTTGCCCATATCGACCACGGCAAGTCCACGCTGGCCGACCGCCTGCTGGAGGAGACCCACACCGTCGAAAAGCGCGACATGGAGGAGCAGATCCTTGACAATATGGACCTCGAACGCGAGCGCGGCATCACGATCAAGGCCCGCGCCGTCCGGCTCAACTACCGCGCCGACGACGGGGAGGACTACGTTCTGAACTTGATCGACACCCCGGGCCACGTGGACTTCAACTATGAGGTCTCCCGTTCCCTGACCGCCTGCGAGGGCGCCATCCTGGTTGTGGACGCTTCCCAGGGCATCGAGGCCCAGACCCTTGCCAACACCTATCTGGCCATCGACGCCGGGCTGGAGGTCCTGCCCGTCATCAACAAGATCGACCTCCCCGCGGCCCGTCCGCAGGAGGTCAAGCAGGAGATCGAGGATATCATCGGCCTGCCCGCGATGGAGGCCCCGGAGATTTCCGCCAAGAACGGGATCAATATCCACTCCGTTCTGGAGATGATCGTCAAGGAGGTCCCGCCCCCGAAGGGCGACCGGAACGCCCCCCTGCAGGCGCTGATTTTTGACAGCCAATACGATTCCTATCGCGGCGTCGTGGTCTATCTGCGCGTCATGCACGGCACCATCCGTCCGGGCATGGACGTCAAGATGATGGCCTCCGGCGCGGTGTACAAGGTCGTGGAATGCGGCTATCTGAATCCGCGCGGCATGACCCCGGCCGAGGTGCTCGGCGCGGGCGAGGTCGGCTATCTGACCGCCTCGATCAAGACGATCTCCGATACCCGCGTGGGCGATACCGTCACCGGCGCGGAGAACCCCGCCCCGGAGCCTCTGCCCGGCTACAAGACCTGCCAGCCGATGGTCTTCTCCGGCGTCTATCCCGCCGACGGCTCCAAGTACGGCGACCTGCGCGACGCGCTGGAAAAGCTCAAGCTCAACGACGCCTCCATGTCCTACACGCAGGAAAACTCCGTTGCGCTCGGCTTTGGCTTCCGCTGCGGCTTCCTGGGTCTGCTCCACATGGAGATCATCATGGAGCGCCTGGAGCGCGAGTTCAACCTGGACCTCATCACCACGGCCCCGAACGTCGTCTATGAAATCGACAAGACCGACGGCAGCCGGATCCAGGTCTACACGCCGCTCAACTATCCGGACCCGGCGGAGATCTCCCAGGCCTACGAGCCTTACGTCAACGCCAGCGTGATCGCCCCGCCCGACTACGTGGGCAATATCATGGACCTCTGCCAGCAGCGGCGCGGCGAATTCAAGGATATGACCTACCTCGACCAGAGCCGCGTGGAGCTGCACTACGATATGCCCCTCAACGAGATCATCTACGATTTCTTCGACGCCCTCAAATCCCGCACCCGCGGCTACGGCTCGCTGGACTATGAGCTTTCCGGCTACCGGCCCTCGAAGCTCGTCAAGCTGGATATCCTGCTCAACGGCGAGATCGTGGACGCCCTGAGCTTCATCCTCTTTGCCGACGAGGCCTACGCCCGCGCCCGCAAGATCTGCGAACGGCTCAAGGACAATATCCCGCGCCAGATGTTCGAGATCCCGGTCCAGGCCGCCATCGGCGGCAAGATCATCGCCCGCGAGACCATCAAGGCCCTGCGCAAGGACGTCCTCGCCAAGTGCTACGGCGGCGACATCACCCGCAAGAAGAAGCTGCTGGAAAAGCAGAAGGAGGGCAAGAAGCGGATGCGCAGCTTCGGCTCCGTCTCCGTTCCCTCCGAGGCCTTCATGGCCGTCCTGAAAATGGATGAATAAATGGTGATCCGATATGAATGAACTGAAGCCCCTCGGCATCTACGTACACATTCCGTTCTGCCGAAGCAAATGTGAATACTGCGATTTTTATTCCATCGGCGGCAGCCGGGACAAGCGGCTGGTGGACGACTATCTCCAGGCGCTGAACGTCCACTTCAAGGAGACCGGCCCCCGGGCTGCGGACTACGTGGTGGATACGGTCTATTTCGGCGGCGGGACCCCGTCCTACTTCGGGGCGGACGGTCTGCGGCGCATCTTTGCCGAGATCCAGCACCGCTTCCGCGTGGACAAGGACGCGGAGATCACCTTTGAGGCCAACCCCGATTCCGTGACCGTCCCCCTGCTGAAAAAGCTCCGCGCCGAGGGCTTCAACCGGATGTCTCTGGGCGTCCAGTCCGACGACGACGCCATGCTCAAGCGCCTGGGCCGCCCCCACAACTACGAGCAGGCCCGCGCCGCCGTCCAGCTTGCCCGGTCCTATGGCTTTGACAATATCTCCCTCGACCTCATGTACGGACTGCCCGGCCAGACCTTTGAGCAGTGGGATCAGACTCTCCGCCACGTTCTGCGTCTGCGCCCGGAGCATATGTCCTGCTACGGGCTCAAGGTCGAACGCGGCACGCCGCTTTGGACCTACCGGGAGAGCGCGGACCTGCCCACCGACGACGTCCAGGCCGATATGTACCTGGCCGCGGTACGTATCCTGAACGAGGCCGGATACGAGCAGTACGAGATCTCCAATTTTGCCCGCCCGGGCTTTGAATCCCGCCACAACCTCAAATACTGGCTGGGCGAGGAATACGTCGGCTTCGGCCCGGCGGCGGCCTCCGACTTCGCGGGCAAGCGCTATACCTACCGTCCCGATCTCGGAATCTATATCCGCGGTCTGCTGAGCCAGGACGTCTCCATCCTCTCCGAATGCGAGACCATCCCGCCCCGCGAGCGGGCAGGGGAGTACGTGATGCTCCGTCTGCGGACCAGCCGCGGCATCTCGCCCGAGGAATACGAAAAGAGCTACCTCATGCCCTTTGAGCCTCTGCTGAACGTCATCCGCCCGATGGCCGAAAGCGGCTACTTCCTCTTCCAGGGCGGCCGTTGGCGTCTGACGCCGGAGGGCTTCCTCCTGTCCAACCAGATCATTGCCCGTCTTCAGGAGGCGCAGGAGCAGAGCGAGCCTCTGGCGAAAAAACGGTAATGAAAGGATGAACGCCCATGCCGAAAAAACGCAAGCGCGCGCCGGATGAAGCGCCGCTGCTGCTGCAAAAACGCATGCCTGCCGGAGCGGGACGGAAGCTCGCCTTCACAAGCTGGAACCTGCTTCTGCTGCTGATCGCCTGCGCTGTCCTGACCCTCTGTACCCTCCTGCTGTCCTACAGCAACTTCACGCCGGATATTTTCAAGGGCTATTTTGAGAAGCCCCTGATCGTCGTACTCAACTATGCCATTCCCGTGGGGATCTGCCTGCTGCTCTTTGCTCTGCTGGGCAGACTCTGGCTCGCCTACGGTCTGACCGCCCTGATCTGTCTGGGCGTGGCCGTCGGGAACTATTATCTGGTCATCATCCGCAACGACCCCCTGCAGTTTGCCGACCTGACCTGCATTCACGAGGCCCTCGCCATCACCGATTCTGCGGGCTACGAGCTTGAGCTCAGCGGGCGCGTCGTTTTTGCCGTCCTGTCCGGCGGCGTGGGCATGACGGCCCTGCTCGCCATCCTCTCCCGCTGGAAGCTCCGCTGGAGCTGGTGGCGGCTGATCGGGCTTCTGCTCGGTGCGGCCGCAGCCGTCGGCGCGGTGGTTCCCTGCGGCAGTCCGGAGGTCATCGAGGCGACGAAACACTATAAATATATCGACACCTGGTCCGTGACGCAGATCTACGTTTCCCGCGGCGTGCTGTTCTCCTTTACGAACTCCGCCCTGATCCTGAACGAAGCCCCCGAGGACTACGACGAAGCGCAGACCGCCGCCGACCTTGCCCGATTCGCCGATCAGGACATCCCGGCGGAGCGAAAGGTGGACGTGATCGTCGTCATGCGCGAGAGCTATTCCGATCTCTCCGATCTGGAATCCACGCCCGGCGCCATCGACTTCTCCTGCTACGACGTTTACCACGCGATCGCCGCCGAGGGTCTGACCGGCAAGCTCATCACGAACGGCTTCGGCGGCAACACCAAGAACGCCGAGCGCTGCTTCCTGACCGGGAACTACGCCCTCAGCGAATGGCGCAAGCCGGTGAATTCCTACGTCTGGTATCTGCGCGCACAGGGCTATCGAACCGAGGGCGCACATCCGTTCAACGGCTGGTTTTACAACCGCCGGAACGTCAACCGCTATCTGGGCTTTGAAGACTACGTCTTCCGCGAGGACGGCTTCGAGGAGCTGGAGACCGGGGATCACCCGGTCAATGACGACCTGCTCTATGACCGCATCCTTGAAATGTACCGTGCCAGCGATCCCAACCGCCCCTACTTCCACTTTGCCGTCACCTACGAGGGCCACGGCCCCTATCACTACACCCGAAACGACTATCCGACGCAGTTTGTGAACAGCAATCGGGGCTCCAACGACGGCTATGCGATGAACAACTACCTGTCCATCGCCGCCCACCGTGACGCGGAGCTGAACGACTTTGTGAACGCCCTGCGCGAAACGGACCGCCCCGTGGTCCTGCTGACCTTCGGCGACCACAAGGCCACTCTGGGCAAGGATGTCAACAACTTCACCACCGCGGCCTATGAGGCCTACGGCATGAATCTCGACCTGTCCACGGCGGAGGGCTTTGAAAACTACTTCTCCACCGAGTATCTGATCTGGATGAACGACGCAGCCAAACAGATCCTCGGCGTGGATCCCGCCGGCCGCACCGGCCCGACGATCTCCCCCTGCTATCTGATGAACGTGCTTTTTGATACCCTGGCCTGGGGCGAAGGGCCCGCCTATCTGCAGGCGATGGAGGAGGAGCTGGAGCTCTTCCCGGTCTACTCCACGCGGGGCAGGGTCAGCATCGAGGGAGCCCTTTCCACCACGATCCCCGGCAAATACGTGGACGCCTATCATCGGATGCAGAAGCTCAGCTACTACTGGCGCAACGGCTTCTTCTATGAGGAAGCCCGATAAATAATCACAACAAAGGAAGGATACCATGGAAAAACTGTATGGCAAAGACCTGGCCCTCAAGGCCAACCGGGCGCGCCTGCTTGCAGTGGAGGCGATTCATCGGGCTGCTTCCGGCCATCCGGGCGGATCTCTGTCCTGCCTGGACGCTCTGACGGCGCTCTACTTCAATGAAATGCGCGTCGATCCCGCCAACCCGCAGTGGGCGGAGCGGGACCGCTTCGTTCTGTCCAAGGGTCACTGCGCCCCCGCCCTCTACGCAGTGCTGGCACTGCGCGGCTTCTTCCCCGTGGAGGACCTGCAGATGCTCCGCTCAATCAAATCCCACCTCTCCGGCCACCCCGACATGAAGTACGTTCCCGGCGTGGATATGTCCACCGGTTCGCTGGGTCAGGGTCTGTCCACTGCCGTTGGCATGGCGCTGGCCGCCAAGCATACCGGCAAGACCTTCCGCACCTACGCGATCTGCGGCGACGGCGAGATCGAGGAAGGCCAGATCTGGGAGGCTGTCATGGCTGCCGCAAAGTGGAAGCTGGATAACCTCTGCGCCTTCATCGATGTCAACGGCCTGCAAATCGACGGAAACACCGCCGACGTCATGCCCTCCGAGCCGCTGGATCAGAAGCTGGAAGCCTTCAACTGGCACGTCGTCAAGATCGACGGGCACAATATCGACCAGATCCTCTCCGCCCTCGCGGAGGCCAGGAGCTGCAAGGGCATGCCCACGGCGATCCTGATGAAGACCGTCAAGGGCAAGGGCGTCTCCTACATGGAGAACAACGCCGGCTGGCACGGCAAGGCGCCGAACGCGGATGAATTTGCAATCGCCCGCGCCGAGCTGGAAGCGAAGATCAAAGAACTGGAGGAAAACTGAAATGGCAGGAAAAATCGCAACGCGCGGCGCCTATGGCAAGGCGCTGGTCGAGCTGGCCGAGCGGTATCCCGAGCTCGTCGTCCTGGACGCCGACCTGGCAAAGGCCACGATGACCAAGGATTTCGCCGCCGCCTATCCCGAGCGCTTCTTCGACTGCGGCATCGCCGAGTGCAACATGGTCGGCATCGCCGCCGGCATGGCCACGGCTGGCCTCAAGCCCTTTGCAAACACCTTTGCGATCTTCGCTGCTGGCCGCGCCTACGAGCAGGTCCGCAACAGCGTGTGCTATCCCCACCTGAACGTCAAGGTCGTGGGCTCCCACGGCGGCATCTCCGTCGGTGAGGACGGCGCGACCCACCAGTGCACCGAGGACCTGGCGCTGATGCGGCAGATCCCGGGCATGGTCGTGGTCAATCCCTGCGACGGCAACGAGATGACCCAAGCCGTCGAAGCGCTTCTGAACTATGACGGACCCGCCTATCTGCGCCTTGGCCGCCCGGCGGTGGAGACCTTTACCGACGAGCTGGAGGGCTACAAATTCGAGCTGGGCAAGGGCGTCACGATCGCCGAAGGCACGGACGTCACCGTTGCCGCCACCGGCATGATGGTCAATATGGCCCGGAAGGCCCGCGAGCTCCTTGCCGCGGAGGGGATCTCCGTCCGCGTTCTGGATATCCACACGATCAAGCCTCTGGATGAGGAGCTGATCCTCAAGGCTGCCCGCGAAACCGGCGCGATCGTCACCTCCGAGGAGGCCTCCGTGCTCGGCGGTCTGGGCGGCGCGGTCGCGGAGCTCGTCTCCGCCAAACGCCCGGTTCCCGTCGTCCGCCACGGCGTCGAGGATACCTTCGGCCGCAGCGGCACCGCAAACGCCGTTCTGGAATACTTCGGCCTGACCCCTGAGCGCCTGGCAGAAAAGGTTCGGGAAGCAGTCGCGCTGAAAAAGTAAGCGCACAGGCATCCGGCCCCCATGAGGACCAACCCATGAAACCAACCCTTCAATCCGGCCTCTCCCGCCTGGGCGTCGAGCTGCCGGACGAGACCGTGGATCGCCTCGTCTCGTTCGGAGAGGCCGTCCTGGAAAAAAATCGCGTGATGAATCTCACGGCGATCACAGACCCGGACCAGGCGGCGGAGCTTCATCTGCTGGACAGTCTGACCCTGCTGAAGGTCCTGCCTCTGGCGGGGAAATCCCTGCTGGACGTCGGCACCGGCGCCGGCTTCCCCGGCGTTCCGCTGAAGCTCGCCGTGCCGAGCCTGCGGCTGACCCTTCTGGACAGTCTGCAAAAGCGTATGCGCTGGCTGGAGGACGAAGCTCTGCCTGCCTTGGATCTGGAGGCCCGTTTCCTCTCCGGTCGGGCGGAGGAGTTTGCCGCCCAATACCGCGAGCGCTTCGACGTCGTGACCTCCCGCGCCGTGGCAAGGCTGAACCTGCTCTGCGAGCTCTGCCTGCCCTACGTCCACGAGGGCGGTTACTTCCTCGCCATGAAGGGCGCGCAGGCAGGGGAGGAGCTGACCGAGGCTGCGAAGGCGATCCGAACCCTCGGCGGCAGCTTTGAACGCACCGAGACCTTTGAGATCGGCGGCGCGGCCCATACGGTCGTCGTCATCCGCAAGACTGCCCACACCCCGCCCCAGTACCCCCGCGCCTGGAGCCGGATCAAGCAGAAGCCGCTCTGACCCTCAGAGCGGCTTCCGCCTTGAAATTGTCAAAAAAATTCTTGACAAATCCGGCGCGTGTGCTTATAATGATGCTTGCAATGGAATATCCGCCTTTAGCTCAGTTGGTAGAGCAACTGACTCTTAATCAGTGGGTCCCGGGTTCGAGTCCCTGAAGGCGGACCAATGGCCCGTTGGTCAAGTGGTTAAGACAGAGGCCTCTCACGCCTTTAACATCGGTTCGAATCCGGTACGGGTCACCATGAAAAACCTGTGATTTGTCTTCCGGACAAATCACAGGTTTTTCAATGAAGTCGCCCCTGTCGGGGCGAATGAAGCGGAATGAAGGCGCTTTGCGAATGAAGGAATGAAAACGGGCCAGATGAGCGAGAGAGCGACTTCACTTCATTCGGCGGCTTGCCGCCGTCTTCATTCGGGCAAAGCCCATCTTCATTTCTTTATTCACGCTTGCTTGACATTTATGTGATAGAGTTACTTTTGGAGGTAGAAGCTATGCGCAATGACCAGCTATCCGTACAATCTATGGATTTTGCTGTCTCGATTATCAACCTTGTAAAGGATCTGAAATCAAAGCATGAATCCGTGATTTCCAACCAGATCGGGAGAAGCGGAACCTCCGTTGGGGCAAACATCCGTGAAGCACAGTATGCCCATGGCAAGGCAGACTTTATTGCGAAATTGCAGATCGCATTGAAAGAGGCTAACGAGAGCGGCTACTGGCTGGAGCTGTTGTACAGAACCGACTATCTGTCGGAAGCAGAATACAAAACCCTTGATGCTGCCTGTACGAGCATACGGGTCATGCTGATCTCGTCCATCAACACCGCGAAGCAGAATCAGAATAAAAAACCTTGATCTAGTTCAAAGAAACCTGATTTGCCGAACAAATCAGGTTTCTTTCAATTATGTCCCCTCGTTCCGATGCGCTGCCCTTGCGGGCATTGCATCTCCACACGTCCCCGGGAGGTTGCACCATGGAACAGCTCAATCATATTCGCGCCCCGCAAAAATCGGATTCCCGCAAAAAGCAGGTCCTTGTTACGGCTGTGCTCCTGCTCCTCGGGATCTGCCTGGGATGGTTTTCCAAGTATCTGGACGAGCGGCAGGCGGAGCTTCCCGGACTGCTGGGGCAGCTTGACGAGCTGCTGGATTTTCATAATTTCCTCGGCGGCTTTGCGCCGTGGATCCTGATTGCGGTCTGCCTGTCCGTCTACAGCCATACGCCCTTCCGCGCGGGGATCAACGTCTTTTTCTTCTTCGTCGGCTTCGTGGCAAGCTATTATCTCTACAGCGCTCTCGTGGCGGGCTTCTTCCCGCGCAGCTATGCGCTCGTTTGGATCGCGTTCACGGTCGCGTCGCCGGTCCTGGCCTTTTTCTGCTGGTATGCGAAGGGAAAGGGGCCGGTCGCCCTGCTGCTCTCCGCCGCCGTATCAGGCGTTATGCTCAATACGGCGTTCTCATACGGCATGCTGTATCTGGATCTCCGTTCATGGCTGAATCTCGTGATGCTGGTGATCGCGCTTTGGGTTTTACGCAAATCTCCGAAGCAGATGCTCGCGATGCTGGGGATCGCCGCAGCCTTTGCCGTCCTGATGAAACTGGCGATTCCGTTCGAAATCTGAGCGGAACCGTCAGCGAAAACGCCTGCAGCCTCGAATCCTGCTATCCCGGCGGATAAACGTATGCGGCGTCTCTGCCCGCGCAAAAACGGCCGTCCGAGCTTTCCCGTTTTGGGAGGCTCGGACGGCCTGCTGGTTTCTTTCGGCAGGGAAGCGGGGTGCTTTATCCCGGCCTGTGTTCGTTGATGATCCGGACGATCACGTCGTGCAGGAGCTCCACGTCATAGCTGCCCACGATGGGCTCCAGATGCTCGCCGCCGACGCCGGAATCGTCGGTCAGGAAGACGTAGGTTCCGTTGGTTACGATGGCGGCGGCCCTGCCGAACAGCTCGGTTGCGCGGTCGGCGTTGGAGGCCACCACCGGGATCACACGGATGCCCTGCGCTGCGGCGCTGCGAATCGCTGCGTCCAGCGCGGCCTCTGTCCCGTCGTGCGGCGGGGCGTCAAAAATCAAAAACAGGAGCTTCTCGGCGGATTCGGACCAGCCTTGATCCGCCGAAACGGCCTCCGTCAGCGCCGGAGCCACGGCCTCCGGGTTGTCTCCGCCGCCGTCGGCGTATTCGCTGTTGATCTTCACCTGAACCTCGCTGACGTCGGAGGTGAAGGGGTTCATGCGGGTCACGTAATCGTCGCCCTCGTCGCGGTAGAAGCAGGCGGCATAGCGTATTCCGCTGCTGCCCGCGTCCTCCGCGATTGCAGAGAAGTCCTTTTGCAGATAGCTGATCTCATCCGCCATCGAGCCCGTGGTGTCCACCAGGAACATCACCTGCAGCTCGTTCGGCGCGGCAGCCGAAGCCGTGCCCGTCACGGTCAGCGTTTCCGCCCTTGCGGTCACGGTCGTACCCTGACCGCTGCCGTCGGGGGCCTGTACGTTTACCGGCGTTGAGACCCCGCCTGCCTCCACGAGATCGGGCGTCTGATCTGCGCCGAAGAAGAGATAGGCCGTGCCGTTTTTGTCGGTCCTGGCCGTCCAGAGCTCCGCGCCGTCCGCGTCCTTCAAACGGACGGGCTCGTTTCCGAGCGGCGCGCCTGCTGCGTCGGTCAGGGTCACAACGATGCGGTTGCGCGGGTCGATGCCGAAGCTGGGGAAGGAGATCGTTCCGGCGTTGACCAGATTCGTAAAGAAGGGCCAGTTTTCATTGTCGTTCCACTCCGCAGCGGTCAGCACGAAGGCCTCGCCAAAATCAGGCTCTGCCGTTCCGGTCGGCAGGGTGCCGGGGTCGCTGCCCTCGCCGTCCACACCCGGTGCGCCGGGGGCAACGGGTGCGTCTCCGGACGCATAGTGGAAGTCAAAGCTGCCGCCCAGCTCGGGACTGCCGTAGAATCCGCCAATCGCTTCATCGGCGGGGGACTCGACTGCGCCGCGCTCCTCGCCGTCAACGGACGCGTTTTTCTCCGGGGCGATCGAAGCCGCAGGTTTTGCGGCGGCGTTGGTCTTCGCGGTTTTGGCAGCCCCGCAGGCTGCGAGCAGAAGGATGACAGCCAGCGACAGCCCGAAGCCGAGCAGTCGCTGCCAGCGTGTATAGGGTTTTCGCATAATCGCTTCCTCCGTTTCCAAGTGGTTTGATGATCGTTTGACGAAGAAGTCCGCCTCCGGTTCCGCGTTTTTGGAAAAATAGGGGCATCCATGTTTCCTTTATGGGCAGGCGCGCGGAACCGGTAACCGTTCAGGCCATACAAATGGGAATGATACGCTCGCCCGTAGGGGCCGGGTCTCCCGGCCCGCACGTCACGACGCGGCGAAACGGTACCGCGGGACGGGGAACC
>OCVV011312113.1_pt1 | contig 163889 bp, 164 predicted proteins | sample 1539721 | NCBI WGS metagenome assembly OCVV01 (sample SAMN02144230, study PRJEB22623) | gut metagenome | biome: sheep rumen | host: Ovis aries | place: New Zealand
AATTGTGATTTAAGTGCATCATATAATATCGCAGCAAGATATTATATAAGAGAGACATTAAAACCCTTGGATGTGAATTCAAGGTCAGAGTTAGAGACAAAAGCTTCTTTAGCTTTGAGTGGAACAAAATTAACATATAATACTTTCAGAGTATTGTTAAATGTTATAAACTAATAGCCTAATAAATCAGATAGATAATATATGTCTCTAAAAGACAGGATGTAGGCAACTTATCAAATATATTATCTATGCCATTATAGTATCTATAATGTTATTAGGAGTTAGAATCTTATGACTTTAGTCGTAAGAGGTTCAAAGAGTAGAATTTAATCCTTTTATACTTTCATATAAAGGAAAAAGATATTTACTTTCTCACGAACCTCAATGTGAAATTATAAACAAAGATGGACAAAAAATTTCTATTAAAATAAACACTGGTGATTATATAAATAAATATGGTCATATTCACGATGAAGGTATTGGCGATAAAAATTGTGTATGCTTAGATGCAAATGATATGTGTCCTTGTGAATTAAAGTAATTTGAGAACTAGTTATCACTCGTATAAAAGATAACTTGGTGGGCCGGGGATCTATGCTCTAGACAAAATTCGATACAACCAGTTAAATGCTGGTATAAAAGATACTCTACTTTTATGGAGTATTTTTTATTTTTAATTTGAAATTAAACACCTAATATATAGGGCAAATACAAAAGGAGTGGAAAGTAATGTTTATTAAAACACTTTATAATATTTACGAAGTTGAAAATATTACAACAAGTAAAGATGCCTATTACGTTGGTGAAATGGCCGTTATACGTAAAAATCAAGTTATTGCAAAAGCAAAAAAATTAACTGATTTAATAGATGAATTCGCAATTGAGGATAAAATTTTTTCTTGGAGTGAAATAAATAATCCAGTAAGTGCTATTGATTTTTTTAAAGATTGTTCTGAAACTGCTAAATTGTATGGTATTTTAAATATCAACAACAAAAAGAAAAAAATCATAGAATATAATCGCACTTCGCAAACTTGGAAATTATTAAAAAAATATTAGGAGGTTTCAAAATGAATAAAGAAATCAAATTACCTGTTTCAAAAGAAACTTTTGTTGAAATTTTTAAACATATCAAAGAAAATAGAAAAAAGTATGGTAAATTACAAGAAGCTTTAGAAGATTTATCTCCTGGTAATTATTGTAATTTCTGGCCACATTTTACAGAAGAGAATTTATTTATTGACTTATTGATAGAGGTTCTTAATTTAAAACCTTCTGTTACAAAAATAGAAGAATATTATGTTAATATAATTGATTATTATATTGAGGAAATAATTGATAAAAAACCAAATGAAATTAAAGCAGAAGATAAAGAAATATCTACACCTGCTAAATTATATGACTATATCGTAAAGAATTACGACAAAATAAAAAAGGAGTAATAAAATGAGTAAAGAAGCTACAAACGCATTAGGAAAAAGAATGAAAGATTATGAAAAAGAGGCAAGAAGTTATTTAGCTTCTAAGACACCTGTTATCATTAGAATTGATGGGAAGGCCTTTCATACTTTTACAAGAGATTTAAATAGACCTTATGATGTAACTTTCCACTATTGTATGACTGAAACAGTAAAATACTTATGTAAGAATGTTCAAAACTGTAAATTAGGATACACTCAATCTGATGAAATCACTTTAGTTTTATTAGATGATTTAAATGAAAACAGTTCAACATTCTTTGATAATCAAATTGAAAAGATTTGTTCAGTAACTGCATCTATGGCAACCCTTGCATTTAATAAGGCTGTTTATGAAAAAGTTCAAGAATTCAAAAATAGATTATTCTTATCACCTAATGATAAAGAATTAAAAGAATTACTTGATGTATGGACAAGTAAAATGTTTAAAGCTGAATTTGATGCAAGATGTTTTAATGTTCCAAATAGAACTGAGGTATTAAATGCTTTGATCAATAGACAACAAGATGCTATTAAAAATAGCATTACAATGTTAGCCTTAGCTCACTTTTCTACAAAAGAATTAAATAAAGTTAATAGTTCACAAAAGCTTGAAATGCTATCAAAGAAAAATATTGATTGGAATACTTACTCTACGCATTCTAAAAGTGGAGTAGTAATTTATAAAGAATTCTTTGATAAAGAAGGTGCTTTAAGAAGCCGTTGGACGGTCGATGAAAACACACCAATTTTTGCTGAACATCCATCATATATTTTAAATTTTCTATCTAATAAGTAAAAAAGAAACCTGTATTTCACAGGTTTTTTATTTTTAAACATAAAAAAGTTGTTTAATAATATATTTAATGGAGGAAAAATTCAAATGGAGAAAACAATAAAAACCATAGATAGAAACAAGGAAGAATATATAAACGATTATTATAATTGTCTTACTTATGCTAAAAGAATTACAATATTGCCTTTTGCCTCTTTAATAAAAATGAGTGCATCAGCAATTCAAAGCTTATATAACCACGTTAGTGGAGTTCGTCAAGCTTTATATTGGACACGTGAAAAAGATCACGAATACCATAGATATGACGAAATGGATGATAATAGACGTTATGACGAAACTCTTGGTGAATATGAAGCAGTTCTTGATAATGCATATTTGCTTGTTGCTAACAAACTTAAAGGTGCTACTAAGTATAAATCTTTATGGGTAAGAATATCTGAAACTCAAACTAAAAAGATAGCTTATGCTAAAGAACATAGTGTTAGAAATTTTAAAGCTAAGTTGGTAGCTTGTCCTAATTGTGAATCAAAAGTTAATAAGAAATTTGTAAAGTATGATAGATGCCCTGTATGTGATAAGGATCTTAGATCAAAAACTACAATTAATACTTTAAGAGGTTATGAAAATAAAATAATAGCACTAAAAAATGAAGCTAATATTGAATATCGTAAACTTTATGAACTTAACTTTAAGAAGTGAGCAATGCTCACTTTTTTTATTAAACATAAAGAGAATGTCATTAAATTAATATAGGAGGAAAAAATATGACAAAATATGAGAAAAGAGAAAATGGAATTTTAGACAATACAGTTCCTAAGATGACAGAAACAACTAAAAAATTTTAAAGGATTTTTTAGAAGACGCTGAAACTTTTTATTTAGCTGTTAAAACTCCTCGTAAGGATGAGTGGAAAGAATATCACGGTGTTTATAGAGATTGCAGATTAAAAATCGATAGAGATGTTCTTTTATCAGCAGGTATTCACTTCTATAATTGTCGTGAAACTGATAGTGGCAGTGATTATTTAGGTTCACTTGAAGATTTTGTAGGAGTTAACTTTAGTGGTACTGTTCTATTATTAGAAGAAATTGATTATGGAAAGTGGAAAAATTTCCTTCCATTGAACAACGAAAGAATGGTTCAATGGACTTTCAATGATGATGAAACATTTGAAGCATTAAAGGGAACAATATTAGAGCTATCTGAATAATTAAATGAAGAGAGGAATGATAAAATGTCTAAGATTAAAGTAAAATGTGTAATGCCTATCTATACCATTGTAGTCAATGGTTCTTGTGATAGAGATAGTTTTTCAGAAAATGTAATAACTTTTGCTGGAAATGAAAAGCTTAAAGAAGTTCGTGAAACTTTTTCAAATATCTACAATGAAAACTTAAAGTATTATGATTTAACTAATACAAGTTTTATTAAAGATTTTAGTGAAACTCCTAACGGATTAAACTATAGTGCTTCTTTTGAAATGTATTATGAAGGTTCTTACGATGATAATCACGTTTCTGGAACAGTTAGCACAACGTTTGTTGATGCCGAAATTGAAGTTGATACTAATGATTTAAATTTAAGTGATCAATTTTGGTTTAATGAAGCTAAAGTCTATGCAACTAGATATCTAGAGGATAATAAGCTAACATTACCTGTAGAAACAATTAATGAAATTTGTGAAAAGGTTGCTAAATCAGCTCCTAATAATGAATATTTATGGGATCAAATTGATTTTGCTTTTGGCTCTGATGTTAGAGAGGCTATCGAAAATAAAATTTAATATACGAAAAGGGATTTATTCCCTTTTTATTTTTTTTTAATAAACACCTAATATACCTGTCGTAAATAACATAACAAGGAGGACACTAATAAATGTTATATGCATTAATTGCAGTCGGAGTCGCTGTGGCTCTTTTACTTATTTTCTTTTTCGCTGGTTATGTTAAAGCTGCTCCAGATGAGGCTTTAATTATTTCTGGTTTTGGCAAGAGAAAAATTTTAATTGGTAAGGCAGGATTTAGAATTCCGTTCTTACAAAGATTAGACAGACTTTCATTAAAGGTATTCCAAGTAGATATTAAGACAGATGAAGCAATTCCAACATCTAATTTCATCAATATTAGAGTTGATGGTGTTGCCAATTTAAAGATTTCATCTAACCCAGAATTACTAGGATTAGCAGCAGAATCTATTCTTAATATGAATGAAAATGAGTTAATCGCTCAAGTTCAGCAAGTATTACAAGGTAATATGCGTGAAATTATCGGTACTGTTGATATTAAGAAACTTGTTCAAGATAGACAAGGTGTAGCACAGTCAGTTAAGGAAAACGTAGTTCCTGATATGGCTAAGATGGGTATTGAGGTAGTTAACTTTAATATTCAATCATTCTCAGATGATAATCACGTTATTGAAAATCTAGGTATTGATAACATTTCTCAAATTTCAAAGGATGCAGCTATTGCAAAGGCAAATGCTGATAGAGATGTAACAATTGCAAAGTCTTTAGCTGAGGAAGCAGCAAACCGTTCAAGAGTAGAAGCAAATCAAAAGATTATTGAACAAAATACTGAACTTTCATTAAAGGAATCTTCATTAAAGCAAAAGACAGATACTGCAAAGGCAACAGCTGATGCCGCATATGAAATCGAGGAACAAAAGAGAAAGCAAGAAATCAATATTGCTCAAATCAATGCTGATATTGCTAAGCGTGAACGTGAAGTTGAACTAGGACAAAAGGAAGTTGAACTTCAAGAAAGAAAACTTCAAGCTCAAATCAATAAGCAAGCTGAAGCTGAAAAGTATGCTACTGAACAAAAAGCACAAGCTGATTTATTCACACGCCAAAAGGCTGCAGAAGCTAGAAAGTATGAATTAGAGCAAGAAGCCGAAATGCAAAAGATTAGAGCCGAAGCTGATAAAGTTGCTAAAGAAAAAGCAGCAGAAGCTTTAAAAATTGAAGCTTTAGCTAAAAAAGAAGCAGCACTTGCGGAAGCTCAAGGTATTGAAGCGAAGGGTAAGGCTGAAGCTGATGCAATCCTAGCTAAAGCAGAAGCTATGAAGCAATATGGTGAGGCTGCAACATTGCAATTAATTCTTGATTCTGATGTATTACCAAAGGTTGTTGAGGCATATTCAAAACCAATGGCTGAAGCTTTATCTCATATTGATTCTATCACTATGTATGGCGAAGGTAATACTGCTAAGCTTAATGAAGAAATTACTAGAAATGGTACACAAATCTTCTCAGGTCTTGAAAAGGCTACAGGCTTAGATATTAAATCATTACTTGCCGGCTATTTAGGCGGAAAATTAATTTCTAAAGATGCTCAACCAGCTGTAATTAATACTGAAACTCCTAAAGTTCCTAAAACTCCTAATAAAAAGTAATAAAAATAAAGGTTTGGATTAATTCCAAGCCTTTTTTAAAACATAAAAGAAGCATTGAAAAGTTATCGAGGTGATGTAAATGGCTAAATGGCAATCTTATAGACAAGATGCAACAAAGAATGGTCGTGTTAAAAAGAAGAAAGTAAAAGAATATTGTGAAGACGAAAAAACGCCGTCGTTATGGTCTAAACTTCCAATTTGGTCAAAAATCTTAATTGTTTTTGGTGCAACTACTATTATTTGGCTTATTTATTTTTTAATTTTAAATAATAGTTTTTAATTAAACACCTAATATATTTAAAGAAGGTGACACTATGTTCCGAAAATTAGTTTCATATTGGTTAGGTTTAGGTGCAGTAGTAATTTCAGCTTTAAGTTTAGCTTCTTGCAAAGAAACTGAATTAAATACACCAACAAATTTAGTTTATGATAGAGTTGAAAAAGTAAATGATGTAGATGTTCGTATTTACACAAGAGCTTTAAATAATAAACTAGTTGCAACAGACACTATTGTTCAATGCAATGATGATTTTAAAGAACTATTTTTAAATGATTTTTCTCTTTATAAAGATTATGATTTTCAAAAGAATTCGTTGTTAATATTTTCATTAGATGAAGTTAATTATACTAATGCTTTAGGACCTCGTGTTACAGCATTGGATGATGGTCATTTACAAATCACTTTTAATAAAGGAAAATCTTCTAATTATGTTACTTTCGTAGAATTGTATGATTATAAAATAAATAGCTATGATTTTGATATTATTGAAAACGTATTAAATTAAAAAAAGAGGTGTAGTGAAATGTATTTTTTTGAATCTCCAGCTTATTATGCTCCAGCAGGATTAGGGATTGTTACTCAAATTGTCTTTTTAATTTTAAAATTAACAAATGCAATTAACTGGGCTTGGCCTGTAGTTTTGATTCCTCTTACTGTTCTTGCTTTTTACACTTTTACTTTTATCGTTGCCTTTCCGTTTATATTAGATTTATGTAGTAATATTTCTGGCGATGATTATTAATAATTAACCTATTTTTATATAGGTTTTTTATTTTTTAAGATAAAATTTTATCATTTTTAAAACATAATTTATAATATAAAAGAGGTGGAATTATGAATTACCATAATATTACAAAAGAAGATATGCTTAATGGTGAAGGACTACGTGTAGTCTTATGGGTTGCAGGATGCGAACACAAATGTAAAAAATGTCATAATCCTGAAACTTGGAAATTAGATAGTGGTATTCCTTTTGACGAAGACGCTAAAAAAGAACTTTTTGATGAATTAGAAAAAGATTATATATCAGGTATTACATTTAGTGGTGGAGATCCATTGCATACTTTTAATAGATTACCAGTGTCAAAGTTAATCGAAGAAATAAAAGAAAAATTCCCTACAAAAACAATTTGGGTTTATACAGGATATAAATTTGAAGATGTTAAACATCTACCTTTTATAAAAGATATAGACGTTTTATGCGATGGTGAATTTGAAATTGATAAATATAAGCCTGATATTCCTTGGGTAGGTTCTACAAATCAAAGAGTAATTGATATTAAAAAGACTTTTGAAAATAACGAAATCGTTTTAAAAGATGATTTTAAGAGCTATATAGAAAGGAAGGATAAGTAAAATGCAAATTGAATTTAATAAAATTAAACCTGGAATGAAAGTTATGATTTCTCCGAAGGATAGTGATGGAGCGATTTTTGTAAGTGTTTTGCAAATGAAGCCTTCTACTCGTTCACTTTCTTGTAAAGATATTTTTGAAGATAAAGTTTATGAAATAAAAGAAAGTGATCCTTTTGTTTATTATAAAGAGGGAGACCCTTCTTATGAAAAGGTATTCGAAGTTTTTGCTAAATGTTCATATGTAGATAAGAAAATCAAAGAAGGACTTACTACAAATGAAAAACTAAAAATTTATGAAGCTTTAACAAAGGTGAACTAATTATGTCAAGGCCTGCTTATAGATTATGGACAAATAAATTTGAAGATGATTATAAGAATTTAGGTTTTACTGAGGCTGAAACAACCCGTATAATCAATTTTCTTTATGATGTGGATGAAGATTACACCTCAAAGAAAGAATACTTAAAATCAGCCAAAGAATATGCTAAAAGCTTAAAAAAAGAAACAGGATTAACTGTAGGAATTGAAACATTATTTGGAATGCCTGTTTCAGATGGTTATAGATATTGTTCTAAATGTCAACAATTTTTTTGGGAAGACGAAAATTGTGGATGTGAAGAATAATTAGAAAACATAATTTTCTTGAAAACTAAAAATATATTTTTAAATATATGATTAATAAAGGAGAAAAGAAAAATTATGAAAAACATTAAAACTAAGCAAAATAAAAAATTGCCAAACCCTATCAATAGACTATTAATTGAAAAAAGAGTTCATATGACAATTACTCCAACTAAAAAAGAAAAACAAAAATGTTTAGATAAAATTCAAAAGCAAAAAGGCTATGACCTTTCTTATTAATCCTCCCACAAAGAGGATTTTTATTTTATTATGAAAGGATGATAAAAATGCAACAAATGACACCAACGCCAACTTCAAATAAAAAATTTATTTTATTTATTATTTTAAAAGTTTTCTTTTTAGCTTTAATTTCTGTTGCCATTACAATAGGTTTATATTTCTTAATTAAATCCCATTTGCCAACACCTGTTTATCCTGGCCCAATAATCGATGATCCAGTTCCAGTAATTCCTTATAATTCATTTTTTTAAAAAAACATAAGAAAAATGTATCTTATTAAGCTAGAGGGAATTTTAGTAGTAAATCTTATTGGCTTTAATATTATCATTTAACTTTTTAATCTTTCCTTTCCGTTGAATGATAATATCAAGATAAACAAAAGACACTCACTTTTTCTATCGAGTGTCTTTTTTAGTTTATATAAAACATAATAAAACAGACAGGAGGCCGATAAAAATGCGAAAAAAAACACTATTATTTTCAAGCTTTTTAATACCTCTTTTTCTTTTGACATCTTGTAATTTTAATGTGTTCGAACAAAATTTTATTACCGAAGAAACTAATGCTTCAAATATTGATATAAATCCACAAACCAACTTTGAAATAAAATATAGATTTGTTTATAATAATGAAATAATTAACACTTTTGTTCAAGAATTTGAACAAGAAATTGTATTAAAAAAAGCTGATATTCCGTTTGAACATTTATCTGAACAATATGAAATAGAAGATTGGTATTCTGATCAAGAATTGGCAACTTTATTTTCGGATACAATAGAGATTAAAACGAATTTAGAAATTTTCATCAAATTGAATTTGAAACAAAAAGTAGAATGGAGTGTTTTATCTGCTCCAACTACAACATCTTCCGGTTATGTAGCAAAAAAAGAAGGTGCAACTATTAAGTCGTACACTTTGCCTAAACTAAATGAAACTGATTATTTTGTATCTAAAGATGCTACGAATTGTAATGCTAGACAAATAATTACTTATAAAATATATATTGAAGGTAATCCTTTTACTTTTACGGCATTAGGAGAACAAAATTCACATTTATTTAATAATTTTGAAATAATAACAATTCCTACCGAAAACACTTTAGGAAAATATAGAAGATATTGTGCTAATTGTGATTTTTATGAAGATATTAATTTACCTTCTCTTAATAATTCCGATTATTTAGAAACAGAACTAAGTCAAAAAAGTTGTACAGAAGATGCAATTTCTAATTATACCTACTTAAATAATTTTGGATTAGACTATTATCCTTTATCCTTTAACTATATAAAAGAAAAAGCCGGTCATACATTAGAAAAGATTTCTGAAAGTGAAGAATATTATTTAAAATCTGATGGAACATTTTTCAAAGAAGCCGTTTATGTGTGTTCAAAGTGTAATGAAGTTGTAAAAAAACAAGAAACTTATGTTCCGCCTAAATTATATGACTTACATTTTATATATTCCGATAAAAGAAATGATTCTACTTTTTTAAGTATTCCTGATAATAGAGAAATAGATTTTTCTAATTATTTAAATATGGAAGAAATTGAAGGAGTTTATATTGATTCGGCTTATACTCAAAAAGTGCCTCAACAAATGTATTTAACTAATAATACTACTTTATATGTAAAAATCAGACGAACTTACAGTTCTGACAATCCGTTTGCTCCTACTGAAAATTATATTCCACAAGTTTATGATTTTTCAAATCCATCGTTTAACTTTTATAATTTATCTTTAAATACTAAAACGACAGATATTCAAAATCATTATTCTTATTTTTCTTCTACTGGGGATACAAATATAACTTCAACGATAGATGTTGAAACAGATAAAATTAAATTGTCTTTTAATACATTTAAAGAAATAGCTAAATCGTCAACTTTCTCTGGTTCTTATTCTTCCGTTGATAATAGAACTATGAATGTTAATGGAAAACAATCTGCTAATTTTAAAGATTCTATGACAATAACGGTAAATAATAAATCTAAAATTATTGATGCAAATTGTCAAATATCTTTTAATGAAAATGCCGTTGGCTATGACACAGAAACAATTTCTTTAGCTTTAAATGGAACCGTTTATTATACTTTTGACTATAAAGATAAGGACGACAATTCTTTTGTGGGTTATTTAAATTTAACTTTTACAACTGATGCCAAAACAGGTAAAATTGAAATTAAAGTTTCGGATTTTTCAATAAAAGCATCAATGTCAAATTTAGATACTTTTAATTGTCATTTAGAAAACAAACTAATTTCTACAACATCATATCAAGTTAATAATATTTTTGAGGAAGGATATGCTGAAACTTTCCTAAAATTAAATGTTAAATAAGGAGGCATTGAAAAATGAAAAAGAAAATTTATAAATTTTTATCATTGCTTTTAGTTTTCACTTTCTTTTTTTCTTTAACTTCTTGTTCACTATTTAATTTTGATGAAACTAAATCTGATATTCCATCAACTACTTTTATTAAAAATACAGATCCTGTTATAGATATTCCGACTACAGAAGATGGTGGATTATCTGAGGAAGAATTACAAATTAAAAAAGAAGAAATGGAGTTAAAACTTCAATATGAAGAACTAGTAGCTCAAAGAGATGAATTAAAACAACAATTAAAAGCTCTCGAAGAAAAATATCAAGTAAAGGTTTCTGCTATTGATGAATTAAGACAAAAAATTATAGAATTAGAAAATGAAATAGAAATTAACTTTTCTAATTTTACTTATTTAGAAAACGTTGTTTTAACTTCTTCTCTTTATATTAAGCATACATCTAAAAGAATTGAAAATAGAACAACTATCATTTCTACCTCTCAAGGTTCGGGTTCTATTATAAAAGAAGATGGCGAATATTATTATTGCTTAACTAACAATCACGTAATTGCCGACGAAGTATTAGTTAGTGAAACATCTACCTCTGTTTATGATTTTTATGGCAACGAATATAAAGCTGAAATAATTATGGCATCGCCTTCTTATGATATGGCAATTTTAAAAATCCAAAAAAAGCCAAATGTATCTTTAAATGTAATAAAATTTGCTAAAAACAATCCTGTAAAAGATGATATTGTTATTTCTATTGGTAATCCTTTAGGCTTAATCAATTCTATTCAATATGGTAAAGTTGTTAGATATTCATCAATATCATCAGTGGCTTATGATGTTATTTGCCATAGTGCAATTATAAAACAAGGTTCTTCTGGTGGTATGCTTTTAAATAAAAATTTTGAAGTTATAGGTATAAATACTTGGGGACTTTCATCTGAAACTGAAAGCTATGGTGGAGCTTCCCCTGTTATGCAAATTTATACATTTTTAGATATGGTTGGAATAGAGGTGAACTAATATGAAAAAGAAAATTATTTTTATCTTATCGTTATTTTCATTTATTCTACTTTTTATTCCAGGAAAAGTTTATGCTGTAGATGAAACTGATTATAAAACCGATTATAGAGAATATTATCAAGATCAAATTGATATTGTTAGTAAAGAAATAGATAAACTTGAAAATCAAATTTCAAATTTAGAAAGTGAATTGAAATCACTTGATGCAATTTATCAAGAGCTTTCTCTTTATACTTTTAGCTATACAATGGATGATTTAACTAATTGGTTTAATAAATGCAATGATGCTAAAAAATCAGTAGTTTCTATTACTAGGAAAGAATATAATGTTAATTTTGCTTTAAAAGAAACAACATCTGATTATAATTATTATAGTGGTGCAATTATAAAATATAATTCAAGTAAAAAATATTATTACGTTTTAACTACTTATGATACAACAAAAGAAAGTGGTTTATATTTTAAAACCGATTATATAATTACAGATGGCTATAACAATGAATATTCAGCTAGTATATATAATTCTAGTTCAAAATATAATTTAGCAATCTTATATTTTTCTTCTGGCGATAAAATTAGTGAATTAAATACTATAAATTTATCTCAAACTTCTATTCAGGGAAAACAAACAAATGAATTATTATGTAATCTTTATTACTTAGATGAAACTAAAATGTCTCATTTAAACTTTTCTAAGTTTTTAACTTACAAAACAGATGAAATCTATTCTTATCCTTATTTTGTTAGTAATATTGATAAAGAAAATGCTTTAGGCTCTATTGTTTTAGACTATTCTGGCCAAATGATAGGAATAACTGTTAAATCTTATTATATAGATGATATTTGTTATTCTTATAATATGGATGTTTCTAATGTCAATTCTTATTTAAAATCAATCTCATTTGTAATATAATTTTTCTAAAACATAATCAAGATTGTTAAAGTTAATAACTGGAGGAAATTAATATGGATAAAATTTATGAATTAAAGAAAGATTATGGTTTAAATGAAGAAGAAATTAAGAATTTAACCATTAATGAAAAAAGAGCCATTATGGAGGTTGAAGACATCTTTGAAAGAGCAACTAACAAAGCTTTTGCAAAGGCACTTTTCAATATTATTCAAGGCGCAGTTCCAGCTTATAGTCTACAATCAGAAGTATTAAATAGAATTAATTATTCTTATAGTGAAGGTGAAACTTGTACAATTAAAGAGTTAGCTGAATTAGGGGCTAATAATTTATATATAAAAGTTTCTGATGATATAACTCTTAATATTTATGATGAAGATTATAGTGAATTATCAAAATATAATTTAACTCCTGAAACAGAAGTTGTAATTGACGAAATTCCTGATACTGATGAAGGATTTACTGTTATTTATGCTAATTTAATTGATGGAGATGAGGAGGACGCTGAATAATATGTTTGAGAATACATTACGAAATAAAAAGAAGTCAAATAAATGGGATGAACCTGCATTTGATACTTCTAATATGACACCTGCCGAAAGATTTTTCTGCCCTACTAGATTAGAGTATGAAATTGCATCTGAAATGGTCGATGATGATTTAGAAAGAAGTAAAGGAAGCTACTAAAAGCTTCCTTTTTTGCTATTTATAAAACATAAAATATATAAAAAGGAGCGTTTAATATGTGGACTACATTAAAGATAAAATGGGCATTACTTTCTAAAACAATTAAATTTTTTATTTTATTTTTATTGTTTACTATTATTGGCGGAACTGTTTTAACGATAGTTTTAGTTAATAATATTAAAACTCCTGAAAAAACTTTAACTCCTGAGGAAAAAATTTCTTACTTTGAAGCGAATAATGAAGCCTTTATTCAAACAAATTACAACTTAGAAGAAACTACAATATCTTTTTCTATAAAAAATAATGAAGGCTCTAAATTTCCTTTATTAAAAGGTCGTTATGTAATTTTTAAAGATGATTCAAATTTAGAAATTGAAGACACTGATTTTTCTTTAATTCCAGCTAATGATTATTTTTTCAAGAGTAGTTATCAAATAGATAACGATACATCTAAATATCAAATAAGATTTATTATTAAATATGAAGAACCTTCTACACTTTACTCTACACTTTGCGCTTATGAATCCCAAAAGTTTTTCATTAAAGAACCTGTTGTAGAAAAGGCTAAAGCTCCTGCATTATTAGGAGACTATATGAACAAACTTGGTGATGAAGCTTATGCTACCACTTATTCTTGTTATCAATTAGAAGATCAAAAATGGCTATTGTTAGTACTTCAATGTAATAGAATTCCTACATTGACGGCTCAATACTATGTAGGTTCTAATGTTGAATGGACTGCTGTTTATAATATTACTCAAACTGATGTAACTAACGAAAATGCCTTCCCTAGCGCTGATGATAGTGAAGGACAGCCAACTCCTTATATATGGAAGGGTTTATCTGGAAGATTAACAAAAGACTCAAAAAAATATACATTAAAAAATGGTGCTAAATTTGAAAATGGCAAATTCATATTAGGTGCAACCACATCTGAATTTGATTTAGATTTTAACATTACTTCTAGAGATACTATGAATAATTTTATAAATGCAATTAAAAAAGCATATTATATTTCTTTACAAAACAAAGATATTTATAAAGCTAAAAATTAAATTAAAACATAATAACAATGGACTTATTTTTATAGGAGGAATTGATATGAAGAGCAAAATGATTTTACTTGTTGGAAAATGTGCTGTAGGCAAAACAACATTTGAAACAGCAATTAGATATGATGATGGTATTCCCGTTAATAATATAATGTCATTAACTACTCGACCTATGAGAGCTAATGAAAAACAAGGAGTAGATTATCATTTTGTTTCCAACGAAGAATTTGATAAAATTATAGAAGAACAAAAGCCTTATGAGCAAACGGCTTATACAGTTAATGGTGAGTTATATAGATATGCTCTTGTCCCATCTGCTATTTCAGATGATAAAGTTAATATTGCTGTAGTTAATCCACACGGATTAAAACAATTAATGAAAACTGATTTAAAAGATAGAATTATAGTTATTCATATAACGTCAACCACACAAGAAAGAATTGAAAGATATTTGTCTCGTGAAGATTTAACTGATACTAATGTTTATAAGCGATTAGTTGAACGCATTGTTCAAGATGAAAAAGATTTTGGTTCTTTAGATGACTTTGTAGAAAAACTTTGTAAAGAAAATGGCATTGAATACATTAATTATGTTAACTCTAACGTTTTGAATGTGAAAGATGCTATTAATAACTTTAAAAGTTTATTTTGTCAATTTTTATAAAAAGAGAGCTTAACGTTCTCTTTTTTCTTTTGTCTCGAATAAAAAAATGTGGGGGAAAAACAGGATTAAAAACCTTTTTAACACATTTTTTGTCATTTTTAAAACATAATTGTATTGTGATCATAAGAAAGGAGAATTTAAATGAAATATTCAATTTTACAATTGGAAAAGAAGAGAAAACAAAGCAGAAATTTAATTATCGTTTTAGATATTCTTTCTTTATTTTTTTTATTTGTAGGCTTTACTTTTTTACTGATTTCACATATTTTTAAAGATTATAGTTTAGCTTTTATAAGTTTTGGTCTTTATTTGTTTGGAGCTTTAATTTTAGGCTATGCTTTTATAACTTCACTTATAATAAAAAAAGAAATAACTTCTCAAAAACTTTTTGAAAGTATTTTAAAAACTAGTTTTCCTGACGGTACTTTTGAAGAGGTAAATAAACTATCATTTGGCGATTTTAGAAAAATGAAAATTCTTGGTGATTTCAATTTTTTAAATAGTCAAATTAATTTCGGTTATAACAATGATGATGAAACACTTAAATTTTGTGATATAGAACTTAAAAATACTAATACCGAAAAAGAAGTTTTTAAAGGACTAGCAATTGAATTTTCTAACAAGAAATCAAAATCAATAGATAACTCTACTAAAATTTTAATCAAAACCCCTAATTTTAAGGCTGTAAAACAAAAAGCTTTAAAAGAAAAAATAATTGATACTTTGAATTTTGGTAATACCTTTATCACTTACGCAAATGATGAAAAAAGTTTAGATTTAATTGATGATGAATTCAAAAAAAGAATTTTAAAAATTTATTCAATTGTTCAAAAAGAAATGGTTTTTTACTTCTATGAAAATAAATTTGTTTTATTAATATCTGATTATTCTTTTTCTAAGATCAAAACTAAGTATAACATTTCAGACCCTTTACAACATTTATACGAGAATATTTATTGTGTTATAGATTTTATTAAAGACTTAAACACCTAATTAAAACATAAAGCATTTTGCAAGAGTTGTGAAAATAAAAGAATATGAGCTCCTTGTGGAGCTTTGTTTTATTAATTTGAGGTGACTTTAAATGAAATTTAAAAATATATTATTATCTGGCTTTGCATTAACTACTTCATTGCTTACTTTGGTATCCTGTGGTGAAAAAAATATTGATGATGCTAATTTAATTACTGATGAACCAACAGAAGTTCAGCCGATTAGAAATACCGATAATGAAATAGTAGATGATGTTGATAATCCTATAAATAACAATGAAAACATTTTCGTTAACAAACATATCCCAAACATTACTTTAGCAACAGATGAAGATAAAACAGATCATTCAAACGTTGAACAATCTTTAATAAACGTTTCTAATTTTGCCGAATATTCTTGTGTTCAAGTAATAATTGAAGATGAAAATAACGAATCGACGGGTTGGGGCTCCGGTGTAATTTATGCTTTCGAAAATGAAGAAACCTACTATGTTTTAACTAACACTCACGTAGTCAAAAACTCAAATAATTTTTCAATTAAAACTGCTTATGAAACAGTAGATGCCCAATTAATTGGTTATTCGAATTTATATGATGTAGGTTTTTTAAAATTTACATCCGATAAAACCTATAACCTTACAAAATTCACGACAGATGTAACTAAGGCATCTTATTGTGTTGCAGTAGGAACTCCATTAAAAAATCAATTCTTCAATTATAATACAGTAGGAAATGTTTCTTGGTATGATGAAGATAGTATTTATCATACAGCTTCTATTAATTCGGGTAATTCCGGTGGTGGCTTATATAACTTAGATGGTATTTGCCTTGGGCTAGATAATCTGAAAGAATCAGGAACAACAACATTGAGTGGTACTTTTATTGAGGACGTTTATCACGCTGTTTCAACAAATGCAATTATTAAAGCTGTAAACGAATTAACAGCTCCTAAATTAGGCATTACTTCAATTGAAATTTCTTCTGTTGTATCTATTGCAACTGAATTTGAAACTTATGATTTATATGAAGCTTATTTAAGACAATATCAAGCCGAACCTATTTCAAAGGAGAGGTTTGATTTCTATAAAAAATTTGTTAAAAATCATCCTGATATTACAGCAGGCGAATTAATTGAAAATGTAGCCGAAAATACAAATTCCTATAATTTAATTCAAAAAGGAGATATTTTATTAAAAGTAGATGATATAGAAATTTCTTCTATTTCAACCGTGAGAAGTGTTTTAGCAACTAAAAAGCTTGGAGACACTATTACATTTGAAGTTTTAAGAAATGACAAAACTATTACTGTTTCAGTTCCTTTAAATAAATAATTTATAAAAACAGGTCTTTTTCTTAAATGAAAAAGACTTTTTTCTGTATCAAAACATAAAAATAAAGTATAATTTAAATTATACCCCTTTAATTAATTCTTTTTCATTTTTTCTTTAAAACATAAAAATGTCGATATAAAAAAATATGGAGGAAATGTGATGAAAAATACCAATGAAAAAGAATATATAGAAAATGAAGCTGAAGATATTGAAACTGAAAATAAAAATGAACAGCTTGATAGTAACGATCCTCGTTATTTAAAGTTAAAACAACGTTCATATAATTTTTTAGTTAATACTATCGAAAACTTAAAGATTTCTTCTCGTAAAGACGAAAATGCATCAAAGATTGAAATGTTAGAATTAACACGCAAATTGTTTGATGCGAGAGATTCTGGCGACAAAAATGCTATTTATAAAGCAACTGAAAATTTGTTAATGTGCAAATATTTCTCTGCTTTTATAAACGATCAAGCTATTAAGTGCCGTCAAATCAAGAAGGACGGGACTAATTCCACGGTTTCAATTCAAGATTTTAAGTCTGAAATTTATTTAACTTGCTGGACTTGGCTTAAAAAATATACTGGTGTAACAGATTCCGGATATTTTTGTAGTCCTATCACTTTCGTAACTTATCCAATTTTAGAATCTTGTAGACAATTGGATAATAGCTTAGGACATCCTATCACTATTAAGTCTAATGCTACTCGTGTTTCAAAATTCTATAAGAAGATTGGAGAAAGCCTTGATAGTGCATTTGAAAGAGCACTTTTAAGTTATAAGAGAACTCTTGAAGCTAAATTTTCTAAGGAAACTAAGAATTATATTTCATTAGATTCAACAGTATCTGATACTAATAATCGTTCTTATGGAGAGGTTATTGGAGATACAGTTGCTGATACAATTTCAGATAATAATAAGACAGACATTTTTGCTAGAATGCAACAAGAAGAAATGATTCAAATTTTAACTAAAGACTTTAGTGAAAAAGAATGTATGATTTTTAAATCTTGTTTCTTTGATGGCGGTTTATATATACCTGAGTCTGAAAAACAAAAAACAATGACTGCCGAAGAAGTAAATAAGGCCATTCGTCCAAAATACACTCTTTTGGAAAGCGAATTAGGCATTTCAAAATCTGATATTAAAACGACTTATACTAACTTAATCAAGAAGATTAAGAATGATCCGTATAAAATGGAATATTTAAATTCTTTAAGAAAGCACTAAACGTTAAGGGGAAATTTTAATTTCCTCTTTTTCTTTTATAAACACCTAATATTTTTAATTTAAAAAGGAGATTTTGCCAATGAAAAAGAAACATTTATTTTTAGGAGTATCCTTACTTTCGTTAGGATTCTTATCATTAACCTCTTGCGGTGGTAATAGTACACTTTCTAAAACTCAAAATGTGGAACCGACTATTGCAGAAACTGATATTCCGTCAATTGAAGATCCATCTACAATAAATTCTGACCAACCTGAAAATGAACTTTGCGTAGTAACTTTTTATTTAAACGGTGAAAAATATCATACAGAAAGTTTTGTAAAAAATGATTATCTTGTTTTTCCAACAATCACTCCTGCCGAAGGGGAAGTTTTATCTGATTGGCAAGATGCAACCGGAAAAATAATTACTGCAAAGCGTATTAGAGTAACTGATGATGCAGAGTATTATATTTTCTCTTATGAAGCAACTGAAACAACCAAATTTTTAGTAACTTATGTAGTCGATGTTCCTTCAAATACTACTTTAACAAGAAAGATTAAAGAAGGATTATATGCTCCTAAGTTAGTTCCAACAAGACCATATTATGAATTAGAAGGTTGGTATACTGATAAAGAATGTACTAAGGCTTATGATTTTGCCACTCCTGTTACTTCTGCTATAACATTGTATGCAAAGTGGACACAAACATCTTGGACACTTTTTATGTGTAATGGAACTACTGAAGAAAATGTGGTTGTAGATAAAATTGAACACATTAATAAAATTCCAACTTTAACCGCTCTTGAAAAAGATGGATACATTTTTAATGGCTGGGTTTATGCAGATGGAACTCCTGTTTTAAAAGATGAAGCCATAACAAAAGATACTTATATTTACGCCGATTGGCTTGAAATTGTAGAAGGTATGGATGTTTCTTATGACGATTGGCTAAGAGTTTCTTATGATGAAGCAGCAACTACAAATTATTTCAACACTTTAAATGCTCCTGCTTATAGTTATACTAATTATGAAGTTGCTAATTCAATCACTCCAAAGTTCGAAATAATTAGAAGTGAAATGAAAGTAAGAATATATTTTGATGGTGATATTTTAGCAGATAGAATTAAATCTATTACTCAATTAAATTCTAATTCAACAACAAAAATAACAGACTTTAGTGTTTATTCAAATTATATTGAATTCATTTCTGATGGAACATCATTAGATTTTACTGTTACATTAAGTAATAACAAATCTAAAACTTATTTCTTACCAGAGCCATCTAAGAATGAAAATATTTCTTTTGCTATTGAAGATTTAATAGTTAATAATCAAATGGTCAATCAATATCAATATTACACAATTAAAACATCTTTAATTAAAGATTTACCCGATGATGCTATTTTAACAGTAGAATGTGAAAATGAAAATTTCTCTTATGATATAGAAACACAATCTTTTAAAATCCCGGTTTCTTACTTAATTGAAAATAGTAAAGAATTAACTCTAAATTATAAAATGGTTGTTTCTACCAATGATTATTGTATTAAAAAGTCTTGTTCCAATACCTTAAAGAATGTTCCTTATACATTAACTCCGTCTAAAGCTGTAGTTTCTGATAAAATGTACAGCTCTACAACAGGAAAATATATTGGCAAAACTTTGTCTTATACATTTGACGTTGAATTACCAGCAGATGCTTTTTCTATTACAGATTTAAAAGTATCTTTAACAATAGATGGTCAAGTTTATACTGAAAATAATATTAAAACAATTTCAATCTCTGATGATAAAAAGACTGTTCATCTTACTTTCTATAATTCATTTATTCCTAAATCACACGATGGTAATATTGAATATGAAATAACATCATCTAAATTCAAATTAAATTCGGGAGATAATGTTTTTGAATTTGAATTACCTCAAACCTATAAATTTGTAGCATATCCTTATAACGATTATATATATGATATATATAATATTCATTTAGGAACAGATGGCTATTTATATTTTGATACAACTGTATATGATGAAAATTATATTTTAGCAAAACTCGCAATTTATTTCTATAAAGACGATGATTCAAATCGCATCGTTTATATAACTGAATTAAATACTGAATTAAAAAATTTCGAGTTTAATACCGAATATAGAATTTATTCTTCAAAATTTAAAGATACTAGATATTCATCATTCTCATTAGGCGATGTCGTTATTTTAAATAAAGAAACTAATGAAACTGTTAAAGTTAATGATACTTATGGTAATTATGGAACAACACTTGAAATAAAATAATAGAAACTCGCTTCTTGCGAGTTTTTTTATGCATTAGGAAATTCTATTTGCATATTTATGTAAAACTCTACTAATTTTTCTCAATTTTTTTAAAAAAAGCCATCATTTTTACCCTATTTATCATAAATTTGATAAAATTAAAAAATAGCTTACCTAATGGATTTTATTTTATTTTTGTGATACATAAATGCCGCTTTGAATATAATAAAAAAATATAAACGTAACTCAAATGATACTGTAATAAAGTATTTGGTGAGTAGTGGTCTAGCAATGCCTTATAGAGTATATGTAAATATGTAGAAATACATAATTATATATAAATTCGTTAAAATATGAGTATACTCATAGAGTGAATTGAAAATTCACTTTTGTTCTAAAACATAAGATTAATGTATTCAAAATTTAATGGAGGAAATATTTAAAATGAAGAAATTTATTAACAAGACTAATAAGGGATACTACAATGCTAGAATTGCTGAAATCAAGGAAAAGATTTCTGATGATAATGTAGATGCTATGACATTGTTAGATACGCTTGCAGATGAACTCGCTAAAGACGCTCAAAAGGCAACTGCTTCAATGTGGGGCACTTTTGTAGGACAAGATCCGACACAGTCTTTTATAGTTGTTGCAAAGAATGAAAAAGAGGCTCAAGAATTAACTCGTAAGTATTTAGGTATTACTGAAAATAGCGAACAAGTTGATATTGTTGTAGTTCAAATTAAGGAAACCGTTGTTCCTCGTTCTGAATTAGTTCCTCAAAAGTAATTTAAATAGTTAAAAGAGCTTTACGGCTCTTTTTTCTTTTTTTATTTTTACTAAACATAATAATAATGAAAAAAGGAGGTTGATATTGTGAAAACTGCATTTGCAAAATTATTCTTTGCTACTCTTGTCGCTTCAATCGGAACAATAGAAGCAACGACTGTAATGGAAAATTTAAACAATTCAGCAGAAAAAACCTCAGCTTATCTTTCTGAAAATCTTGATATTTTAAATTCGATAAACCAACAAATGGGAAACGAAAATTCAATTTCATCTGTTGAAAATATTTTTAAAGTTACAGCTATAAACGAAGATGAAACAACTGAAACAGCGTATTTATCAGATTTTAAAAATAATGAAGGATATTATCTTTTAGCTGATGAATATAACTTATTAGATTGGCAAATAAATGTAGAACAACCATTTCATCAATATATGAATACCAATTATGAATTTTATTTTGATGTTGCTAATGCAAGCTACTACATAAAAAAAGATGACATCTTTGTTTCGGTTCTAGGAGAAGATGATTCTTTAAACACATTAGAAGCAAATAATCCTGTATGGAAGTCTCAAGACACAAATTATGCTGGATACGGTTCATTAATAAATGCTGATGAATATATTAAAGAAGCTTATGATGATAAATATAAAATGGTATCTAGTTCTAGTTTAAATTATATACCTAACGAAGGACAATTTGAATTGTCTGTTTATATTCATAAAGGAAAAGACGGAGTTTATTCTGAAGGAAATTGCGGTGTTGTTAGTGTTTATAACGCTTTAAATTGTTATAAAAGAAACGGTAAAATGAGTCAATTGCCTTCTGAAACCGAAAAAGTTAAATATGTTGCTTCAAAAGAAGAACCTACTTTATATAATAAATATTTATCAAAAGATAATTATTTTGTGAATACAAGTTCGACTTTTCCTAAATTATATTTAGATGCAAGAGCATCTGCTATAGATATAAAAGGCAAAAGTGAAGGCTTGACAATTTTCCAATCAGCAAGAACATTTGAAAAAACTGCCAAAAAATATGGTTATACTGTAGATTGTGATACTTATCCCGGATATTGGAAATTTTATACCAATAAAGTTAAAAAGAAAATAGATGATGGTTACGCTTCTTTGTTCTCTACAGGAACCGGTTCTTATAATTCTCATACAATGTGTGTAACGGGTTATAAAGTGTATGAAAAAACCGAAAATTTTGCATTTTTAACTTATACTAAAAAAGTAAATTTATTAGAAATTTCTGATGGACATCACAAAAATCCAAGATATTATGATGTTACTGCCTACAATTCATTAATTGCAGGTTATGTTATTATCTCTAGTATAAATTAGTTTTAAATGAGATTTTAAATCTCTTTTAAAAAGATAGGAGGAAATAAAAAATGAAAAGAAAACTGTTGATTATATTTTCAATGGTTTTCGTTTTAGCCGGAGTAGTTCTTACTTTAACTTCTTGCAATTCAGTTGGCGATGGCGCTAATGGATATGTTTCACAAGAGGTTGCAGAAAAAGAATTCGGTCAAGGAGGAAACCGAGAACCTGCTGTTAATCATATCGCAAAGCTCATTGACAAAAATGACGATGATCCTAAAGACGATGACAATAAAACAATTAAAACAGGCTCAATTACAACTGAATATAAACAAGATTAAATGGACAAGACGGTCCATTTTTTCTTTAACTTCTAAATATTTTTATTTAAAACATAATTTATTATGAAAAGGAGTTGATATTATGAAAATTAAAAAAGTTTTATCAGTTGCAGGCTTTGCATTAGCTGGCTTATTTACAATAACACTAGCTTCTTGCAATAGCAAATATATAGGTGATAAAGATACAGCCACTATTCCAATTACTAATGTTGAACCGAGTGGCTCAAATATAACCCCTGTAACTCCACCAGTAGAAGAGCAACCGGTGGATAATTCTAATGTTACAGAAACTCCAGTTGTTCAAACAACAGAAAACCATATTCATAAAACTTTCGCTACAATGAAAACCAAGTGGCCTGGATGTGGTGTTGAGGGTGAAGGTTATAAATATTGTACAACCTGTGGTGCTAGATTAGAAAATGTAACATTCCCAAGTTTAGGAGAACACAATTATCAATATTTAGTGTCTAAAATTCCTACTAAGACTTCCACTGGTATTTTAACAAAACACTGTACTAAATGTTATGACACAACAACAGTTGTTTTGCCGAAAGTAGATGAAGAAAATTATACTTCGTACACAAAATCCGAATCGGTATCGCCTTGTACAACAAGTGGTATTATAGGCTATACTTATGAAGTTGATAATCAAACTATTGATATTGGCTATGTTTCAATGGAAACTTTTGATCATCATAATTGGTCAAATTATACAATTGCAATTAATCCATCAAGTTCACTTAATGGTATTGCTCAAAGAAAATGTTTAACTTGTGGTGCTTTTGAAAACTATGTATTACCTGCATTTAATGAAGCTGGTAATGATGTTTATGAATTAACAGTTACAGTTGAACCAACTTGTATTTCTACCGGTAAAGGTTATTATACTTTAAAAACTGAGACTGGTTTAGAATTTGAAGCCGAATACGAAATTCCGACAAGTGATCACACTTATGGCCCATATTATATAATTTCTAAACCTACAATGTTTGAAACAACATCGTTAGAAAATCCTGGAGATACAACTGAAATGCATTCAAATGCTGGTCAAGCTGTAGCATATTGTACATATTGTGGCTTTGCAAATGGTATAACTTTACCACCACTTAATAGTGGATATTATACTGTTGAAAATGTTTCAGATGCTACTTGTACAGCAACAGGCTTAGCTAAGTATTCAATTACACTAAAAGGCGAAACATTTACAATCGATTATGAGGTTCCAAAGTTAGGTCACGAACCTGTGGCTAAATTTGATTATACATTTACTTATACATATTCTTATAGTTATACTGATAATGACAATGTTTTAACTGGTTCTAATACTTTCACTGTTGATTTAACCAATGTTAATGAGACAACGGCTAGTGAATATTTAGCAGTACACGCTGATGAATTAAATGCACTTGCAACTTCTAAGTTAAGCGATGGTCAAACATTAATCAATGTTTCAGTTGCTGATACAAACAGTGATGAAGCATCTGCTTATGTAATTGTATGCAGTCGCTGTGGTGCAAGTAAAGAACAAATGATTAAAGATATGGACAATCGAGAACTTACAGATTACTTAAAGAAATGGGTAAATGAAAAATATAAAGAAGCCATCGAAAAAGGCGAAATTTAATTTTAAAAATAAGGCTATTGAAAAAATAGCCTTTTTTCTTTCACTTAAAAAACACCTAATAAATATTAACACAGGGCGTATTAAAAACATAAAAATTAATAGAGGTGTATAAAATATGTCAATGAATTATGTAGAACATTTAGATAAAAGAAAAGTAAAACCCAAAATTGGAAAAGTAGTTTACGCAATCTATGATAATATTATTATAGAAGAAGAAGTAATTGCTTTAGCCAATGATTTTTTTATTAGTAAAAATTACAAAAACACCGATGTAGCACCTGTCGATAAGATATTATATGATGACTTTGAAACTCAATGGTTCAATACTTTAAGCAAAGCTAAAGAATATTTATCTCAAAAATTTGATATGAATATTTTCAAAGTAAGTGAACGTGAAGGGGACAAAGGAGAAAGATATTGGATTTTTGTTGATAAAAATGAACGAAAGCCAAGAAAGACTAAAAATAATGATGCGACTGTTTCTAATACCACAAGTGAACCTCAAGTGGTAGAAAAAGTGGTAGAAAAAATTGTTGAAGTTCCTGTTGAAAAAATTAAAGAAGTAATCAAGGAAGTTCCAGTTGTTCCTGAAAATATGATTTCGTTAGAAGAGGTAAATGCTAAATTTCAAAATCAGAAAGAATATAACATTAAGATTACAGAATTAAAAATTCTTACCGAAAAAGAAACTATTTATACTTCAATCTATAAAGAATATGCAGAACTTTCAAATATGAAGCCTGCTCAATGCATAGAAACGATTAAGAAAACTATTTTGCCTAAATATCTAAGTTTGCAAGATATAACAATGCAAAATAAAGTTCGAGCTCAAAAAGAATTAAAAGAAATAACAAATAAAAATAAAAGGAAAAAGTAGTAATTATGCCATTTAGAATTATAAATATTGCTCCTGAACCTGTAAAAATTGGTGAAGGATTATATCAAGAAATTGAATATGAGGATTCAAATTTTAAGAAAAGAAATCCAAACTTTGAAACCATTGGATATTATCCGTTTTCAACTTCTTTACAAGAAATGCTTGTTACTCCTCCCCTTTTTACAAAAGTTTTCAATAGAAATCAACCTAAAGCTATTAAATTATTTTTTTCTCAATATAATAACTTGTTAGTTTCTTGTAATACTGAAAATAGAAGTGAACTATCATTTTCTTTCACAAAACCAATAAAGCAAGATGAAATTAATCGTTTTTGTGATTATTTTTTCAAGACGTTAGAAATACTTTCTGCGTCAAAAATATATTATTCAATTCTTGATTTTGTGAGAAATAAAATTTCAAAAAATGCTGATGAATTACAAGAAATGGTAATTGCTCAATTTCAGGCAAATGCTTATTATGTAGAACTTCATTATGCAACCTATACCTTGGGTTATAGTTTAATTGATAATGGTAATGACATTTTAGCAAACGATGAATCTTACTATTCTAAAATCAAAAATGAATTTAAATATTCTTTTGCAAATGATAATTATACAAGAAAATTCTCAAGTTTCTACAATCGAAAAAAATCTTGCTATGAAGCTATTTTAACAGTTGCTTCCAAAGATAATAAGCTTAATATTACAAGAAAGTTTTACAATTCAACTGATTTACAAAATCCTGATGCTGATTTCAAAGAAGAAAGAACAATTGTTGATGCAGATAATAATTTAATAACCGAAAAAGTTTTCGGAACCATTAAAAGCTTAGAGGGAACTAAAATTTTAACTTCTCATTTTGGTTCTTTAATAGATTTAGCTCTTAAAAACGATAAAGAACAAAACTTATATTCTCTATTAAGCGCTATAACTCAAGATCCTGAAAAGACATTAACTTACAAATTTGCAGATGAAAAAAACGTAATGGTTTCTCTTATAGAAAGTGAATTAAAAGCGGATTTTAATCCTATATATAAATCAGAATTAAGATGTGATAAAGAATATACTTATTCGCCTTCCGATTTTGATGAACAATGGGTTCAGCAAATAAATGAAAAATATTACAATTTAAAAAATGAATTATGCATAGTAAGAGATGTTTATTTTTATGAAAAATCTACTAATGTTTCACGTTTAGTTCAAGTTGATTACAAAAATGTTCCTGATAATGTTGAAAGAATAGAATTTGAAAAAATAGCTGTTTCAAATGGTAGAAGTGATCAAAAAGAAACCTATTTCTTTAAGAATGGTTGCTATGAAATCGTTACGTTATCAGAAGGTAATTTTATGTTAAATCATACTATATATGATGCTGATGGATTTGAATTAAAAAAATTTCAAACTCCTGTTCCCGGAGATCTTTATCAAGAAGAGCCTTCTGCTGATTTTGTTTCATAGGAGGTATAAATATGAATGATAAAAATTTTAAGTTAGCAAATGATTATTTATTTTTATCAAGGCTGATTTATAACGATTCTAATCCCGATTTAAATCTTTTTACATTAGAAGAATTAGATGTATGGGAAAATGATATTAAAAATAATTTTGAAAAAGCAAAAGAATTCATAGATTTATACAATGAACGTTTTAATGAAAAAGTAAAAAATGGCACTTATGTTCAAGTTTGCGCTTCTACCGAAATGCTTGATTCCTTAATTGAAAATATTATTGAAATCAAAGAAACTCCGTTAGAAAATAATGAAAATAAGCAAGAAAATAAATTAGAACAAAATCTAGAATTCTCAAGTGATAAAATAGAAGGGTAAAGCCTTCTTTTTTATTTTAAAACATAATCATATTGGTTTAATTGAAATATGGAGGAAATATTGATTATGGAAAAAAAGAATGAGAAGAATGCTTTTTTTGAAAGCTCTGCTTTTATGGATAATTATATTACCACTCGCTCAAGATTTTTTAACGGTAGAGAAAAAAGGATGATGCACTGTTTAAATCCCGCTCACACTGATGATAATCCATCAATGAGTTTTTATGAAAAGAATGGAAAGGCTAAAGTTCATTGCTTTAGTTGCGGATGTTCTTTTGATATTTATAATGTTGCAGCTCTTGATTTACTTACCAAAAAAGAATTAAAAGATGTTGAAGATGCTGGTTTAACAGGCGCTCAGCAAAAAATAAAGGAATACACTAAAAATAATTTCAAAAAGATATATAAATATTTAGAGGCTTTAAATACAGATCCAAATGTCAAAGCTGAAACATTCAAATTTGTGGAAGCAAAAAAAGAGGTTAAGGACTATACTTCTTACTACAAAAAATTAGAAGAAGAAGGTTCTTATGCTATAGATTATATGGCTTCTCGTGGTATTTCAGAAAAAGTAGTGCGTAATGCAAAAATATTCTCTAATAAAGCTAAAAAACTAATAATTATCCCTCAATCACCAACCCATTATTCCGTAAGAAATATTACTCCTGGTATTCCTAAGTCCAAGAGATATGTTCATTATGGAACTGGTCTTTACGATCCATCAAATATTTTTGGTGAAGGGATTTTAGAGGCAAAACATTCGGGCAATTTATTATTCGATAATGAAAACGATATAGTCGAAAGACTTACATATTCTCAGATGTTGATTGTTCTTAGCGAGGGAGAAATTAATACACTTTCTATTTTTGAAGCAATTAAAGATGATAATGACTTGAATAAAGGTCAAATAACAGGCTTAGGTATTGGCGGAGCCACTAAAATTCGTCTTGTTATCGATTTGCTTACAAAAATTTGGAAGTTTGTAAAAAATAAATATGGTTTCAAAGACGACGATAAATCTGAAGCTGTACAAAAAGAATTTTATAAGCTGATGTCAAACTTTCATTTTTGTATTGCTTTTGATAATGATGAAGCTGGTCGTGCTGCAACTTTCGAGTTAACAAATTTGTTAAACCATTTTGGTTGCAATGTATATTCATTATACATACCTTCTAGTTATAACGATACTAATGATTATCTATTGGCTGATAAAAAATCTTTAGCTTTACGTCTTAGAACATTATATATGAGCTTTGTAAAGAAAGAGGAGACTAAATAGTCTTCTCTTTTATTTTATTTAAACATAAAAAAAGAAATAATATATTAGGAGAGTGATAATATGGCGAAGATCAAATTAAGAAACGGAAAAGAATTTGAAGATAGTGATTTAGTTGTTAAAAACGTTTTCAATGTGACACTAGACTTTGCAAAAGAAAATTGTGGTAAGAGAGTTCCTCAAAATCTTATGGAATATATTGTCAATACCCTTTTAATAAATTCATCCAGCGAAGCATTTGAAAGAACGCATTTATTTAAAAAGCTAAAAGATAGATTGCCTGAAGCTATTCAATATAAAAATGGTTATCTTGATAAAACAAAAACTTTTGAAACCATTGCGAATATGATATACGAAGGTTCTAAAAAAGAAATCGCTTATTTCAATACGGATGGTTCTGTTAATGTAGCAATATCAAAAGATAGATATTTTGTAATTGAATTAGAAAAAGAATGTTGGGTATTAAAAACATTTAAAGAGCCTTCTTATAATGGCATTGATATATACGAAAAACAAAAGTTAGCTGCTATGGGTATTGGTCGTGACGACAGTAAAGATAAGATGTTCAAAGATGCAGAGCAAGAAGTTTTTAAAACAAAAAACTTTACTGCTGAAATGACAGAAGATAGAAAGCGACTTTTATCTAAAGTTGAAGCCGAATTTTCAGCCGAAAAAAATAATTTAATAAGCAATGTTTCAAAACATTATAATGAAAAAATCAATTTTGAAAAAAATAATCGTTTAAAACTATACGATGAAAAAATTAAATTTTATAAAGAAAATGAAAAAGAAATTTTCAAAATTTTATTTAAAGATGAATCCGAAGAAAGGAGTGTTTTACAAAAGGAAATAATTAAATTAATTGAAGAAAAGAAAACACTTCCTGTTGATGGTAAAACAAAAAGTGAAATTATAAATGCTAAAAAAGAATATGAAAACAAGATTGCAGAATTAAATAGTAAAATTGAAGAAATTAAAAATAATATTACATTAAAATCAAAAGCAAAATATCATTTGTATGATACATCTCCTAAAAATATAGACAAAATCTTTTTTGAAATTGAAAAGAAAAACCCTTCTTCATCTTTAGTTGAAGCCAATAAACAAACCACTTTACAAATTGAAAACATTACGGCTAATATCGATGAATTATATAAGAATAAAAAAGTTATCATTCAAGAAATAAGAGATAACCTTTTAGAAGCAAAAACAAAATATTCTTCTTTTTTGGATAGTCTTGTTGAAGAATTCCCATCCGAGGAACCATCTAAAATGTCAGCTTTGGTTAAAGAATTAAAAACTATCTATTCCACTGAATTTGCTAATGAAGACGAAAAAACGTCCGCTTTAAAAGATAAATACAAAGAAATATATGAAGAAAGCAAAACTACAAAATCTAAATTGGATAAACTATGTAATTATTTAAATTTCCTTGATAAAAACGGTGATAAAGATTATGATGATGTTTATGCCGATATCGTTATTTTTTTAAATGAAAATAAAGACATTGAAAACAAAGATAAAATCTGGGAAAAATTAAATGAAATAAATGATAGACACACTCGTTATGACGACTATGATCCACCGGAATAAAAAAACGACATTTAAAAAGCTAGGATAAAAATATCCTAGTTTTTCTTTTAAATAAACACCTAATACAAGCTATAAGGAGTAGCATCTATGGAATTAAATAACAATTTTACTTTAAGCGAACAAGCAGTAATAGGCTTAATGCTTAAATTTAATGAATATAAATATAAAACAATTGACAATACACTTTCTAATGTTGTATTAATTAATAAAAAACTTAGAAAGAAACTTACTTTACAACCAGAAATAGACAAGGTTCTTTTATCTGTATATGAAAAAGAAAACAAAAAAAGCGATTATGAACTTTCTTTTACAAATGAATACAAATGCTTTAAAGATGGTTCGATGAGAATTTTTAATTATAGCTGTTACGAAAGCGATGAAAAAACTTTAAATTTACAATATTTTTATCCTGAGAATGAGGATTGTCCTAATAAAATCGTTCTTAATTTTTTTGACGAAGATGAAATTTTTAAAGGCGAATTTGAATATGATGGTTATTTTCCTAAAGTTAAAGAAACTTTAACATTTTCTAAAAGCCAATTATTAAGTTTGATTGAAAAGTTAGAAGACGAAGAAAGAAAAGAAATTGCTTGCAAAAAGGTTGCAGAAAGCACTTTAAATAGTTTTTTTCTTGAAAACAATATCTATTATGATGATGATAAATTTGGTATAGTATTTGAAAGAAAAATTTCAGAATTAAATTTTATTATAGAAGATGCTGTCTTGAATCGTAATATTTTTGATTATATTACAAAGCAAGCTGAATTTGATGTCATTGCACGACACTATGAAAAAGAAATAGAGCTTTTTATGCATCTTTATATGCCGATTTTTCTTATAATTGCTAATTATATTTTAGAAACAAATAATACATTAGAACAGTCTTTAATTAAAAAGAAAATATATCCGGTTGATGCCGTTAACAAAGTTGCTTTCGTTTGTGATTTCTTTAATTTTTCATCTCCTGATTTTCATAAAATCTTAGAAATGGTTGCCGATGAACTTGGCCTCTAATTTTTGTAGCAAATAAAAAAAGACACACTTTGTGTCTTTTATTTTTTAAATTACTTCATTCCAATAATTTGAAATCAAATGGAAATCTCGAGGACTATAATTAGGACAATCATAATTGTCATTAATCATAACATTATATAATTCTTTTTTTAATACACGACGAATTTTGCGATTACATTTTTGTCTTATCTTTTTATCGTTACAAGAATACCTTTTTAATCTAATAACTTCATCATTACTATTTCTCAATAATCCCTTAGAAGTTAAAAATAACTTTTCTATATAATCACGTCTGTAAGGCTCTGGTAAATCATAAACTTTAACATCATTGATATACCAATCGTTAATGTTTTTAAGTTTAACACCAGTAAGACTTATATCTCTGTGCTTTGTTTTTAAAAATAATTTCTTTAGTTTGATTTTTTCTACGAGTTTAGATTTTTTATTCATTTTCCTCACCTCTTAAATCTTTCTAATCCTCTTATGTTTTCTTTAAAACATAACAATTGTTGTATTTCAAATATATAGAAGGAGAAAAATATGTTAGAAGAAATTAAACAAAAAATTGAATTATTAACAAAATATTTAAATAAGGCTGCTATGGATTATTACACTTATGATAATCCGACTATCAGTGATGATGAATATGATAGATGCTATGCTGAATTAGTGGAACTTGAAAAGAAGTATCCACAATTTAAGGTGCCTGGTTCACCAACTGAACGTGTTGGAGATAAAGTCTTAACAAAGTTTGAAAAGGTTGAACATAAGCAAAAGATGTTATCTATTTCAGATGTATTTAATACTACTGAAGTTGAAGATTGGCAAAAAAATATGGAAAAGGAATATCCTGATATTACTTATTGTGCCGAACTTAAAATTGACGGTTTATCAGTATCTGCAATTTATAAGGATGGTGTATTAGTTCAAGCTTCTACAAGAGGTAATGGTGCTGTAGGAGAAGATATTACTAATAATGTAAAAATGATAAACTCTATTCCATTAGTTTTAAATGAACCTTTAAATATTGAAGTTAGAGGTGAAATTTATATGCCAAAAGCATCTTTTGAAGAAGTTAACGCTTCAAGATTCGCTCAAGGTTTAGAATTATTTGCAAATCCTAGAAACTGTGCTTCTGGAACTATTAAGTCTTTAGATCCTAGAATTGTTAAGGAAAGAAAATTAGATAATTTTATGTATCAAATTATTGATCCTGAAAATTATGGTTTAAAAACTCAACACGATGCTGTAATGTATTTAAAGAAGTTAGGTTTTAAGATTTCAAGTGAACCATTTGAAACTAAGAACTTAGAAGAGCTTATGAATTATATTGAACGTTTTAGAACAGAAAAAGATACTTTATCTTATCCTGTAGATGGTATGGTTGTCAAAGTAAATGAATTCAATGTTTACAATGATATTGGCTATACATCTAAAACTCCAAAGTTTTATATAGCTTATAAGTATCCTGCTCCAATGGCTGAAACAATTTTAAATAGTATTACTTATCAAGTTGGAAGAACTGGTAAAGTAACTCCTGTAGCAAACTTTAATACAGTTAATATTTCCGGAACTGATGTTTCTCGTGCAACTTTAAATAATGAAGATTATATCATTATGAAAGACATTCGTGTAGGTGATACAATTAGAGTTAGAAAATCTGGCGAAATTATTCCAGAAGTTGCAGAAGTTGTTTTAGAAAAAAGACCTGTTTCATCTAAACCATTTGAGTTTATAAAAATGTGTCCTTGTTGTAATCAACCTCTTCATAAAAAAGAAGATATGTCTGATTATTTTTGCTTGAACGAAAATTGTTCATCAAGAAGAGTAAATTCTTTAATTCATTTTGCTTCTAGAGAGGCGATGAATATTGAAGGCTTAGGAGATAGAACTTGTGAAATGTTCTATGAACTAGGCTTACTTACAGACATTCTATCTATTTTTAAGTTAAAAGAAAAGCGTGAAACTTTACTTAGAATAGAAGGCTTTGGTGAAAAGTCTGTTAATAATTTATTACAGGCTATTGAAGATTGTAAGAAGCGTGATGGAGCAAACGTATTATTTGCATTAGGAATTAAAAATGTAGGATTATCAACAGCTAAAGACTTATTAGATGTCTTTGAAAATATTCCCGCCTTATCTACTGCAACTTATGATGAATTAATTTCAATTGATGGAATTGGTGAAACTGTAGCAAATAGTATTATTGAATATTTCCATAAGAATACTTTTATTTTAGGTGATTTAATGGATTTAAATATCAATTTACATCATCAAATTAAAAAGGCTGAAAGTAATGCTTTAAATGGTGCTACATTTGTAATAACTGGAACATTAAGTAAGCCTAGAAAAGAAATTGAAGATTTAATCACTAGTCACGGTGGTAAGATTTCAGGTTCTGTTTCTAAAAAGACAAATTATTTAGTTTGTGGTGAGGCTGCCGGTTCAAAGCTTGCTAAAGCTCAAGAGTTAGGAGTTAAAATTCTTTCCGAACAAGAATTACTAGATTTGACTCGATAAAAAATTAAAGTCCTTTCGAGGACTTTTTTTGTTAAAACATAATGGTAGTAGATATTTTCTAATAAAGAGGAAATGTTTAGAGAAAACGTTAGTTTATAAAAACAAAGGTTATTTATTTTAAGAGATTCATAAACGTCTTTAAATAATGTTAGTTTCATCTTTGCTGACGCAGCAAAGATGATCCTGCGTAATGGTCGCAGGATCGAGTGGTTTTTCTCGTAATTCAAAAAGAAACTTTAATTCTACAATGAATGAAAGCTTATTATTATTAAAAAGTTTGTAGAAGCTTATAATAAGTGTTAATTTAAAATTCATTTACGCAGAACGTATAAGCTTCCAGCTTCTACGAGCTGAGTAAATGAATTTGATCTTATCCTTCAGATAAGATCGAGTTCATTTTCTTTTTGAGTTTTAAAAAATAAGATTGCTTAACGGCAATCTTTTTATTTTGTGTAAAACACCTAATATTATATAGAAAACAAACATTTTGTTTAAAAATATTTGCAAAAATGTAAGGGCTTGATATGAAAAAATAAGTGCGTAAATGCTTTTATCAAGTGTTAACATTAACCCGATCCTTCAAAGAAGGAGTCGGGTTGATTGACCAACGGTCAATCGATTTCCTTTTGTTTTCTAGAAAGTCATCTTTTATTTTTATAAAGGTGACTTTTTTCTTTTTCAAAAATAAAAAATAAACATAATTAAATTGTTAATTTTTCATTTAGAAAAAAATAACTTGAGAAAAATTTATAATAGTCAAAATGACAAAAGGCATAAAACATTAAATAGGTTCTTGACTACTTGCTTTATGTGTATAGTCCAGATTTCAGTAACATATGAAATTTATTTCATAAATTTCATAAGTAACAGAAATCTGATCTTTATCATTCTGATAAAGATCGAGTTACTTTCTCAAAAACAAAAAAGATTATCATATGATAGTCTTTTTTTTATGAAAACATAACAAAATTGTTTTAAAATAAATTAAGAGAAAAAATACGGAGGAATTTATGAATGGTATTTTAAATATAAAAGAACTTGAAAAAGTATTTACTAAAAATGGTGCATACACTTTCTTACTATCGTTAAAAAATAAAGGTTTATATGCAGGTTCATTAACTGCATCGATGACAAAAAAGGAATTAATATATATTATTTTTGAATCATTCTGCCAAGAGTGGATTCCAACTATAAGGGAAGCATTTGAAGCTTCTGAAAAATACAAGACTTATAGTTCTTCATACGTTAAGAGATATATTAATTCGGTTCAAAAGGAATGTAAGAAATTAAATATTGATCTGAATGAAAAATATGCTCAGTTCGATACAATTAATTCTACTTGTTTCCCGCCAAAAACGATGTCGGTTACAAGAAAGTCATTCAGGGATACAATAAAGAAGACTAAGCGTGAAGCTGAAATTGCTTGTTGTCATAAGAATTGGGCAATGGCTAGAAGTTTAGCAGCTGAAAGTTTGCTTTATAAAAACATTCCTGACTTAATTCCAAGTTTTGGAAATGTAGCTGGTGCGGATGTTTGGTTAAACTGTATGTCATTTGATGTAAAGAATTGTGGATATATACCTCAAGATTTTATTGATACACATACAACTAAGGAATTATCCGGAGTTGAATATGCTAAAAAACATCCTGCTGAATTAGCAAAATTCTTATACGAAAATCAAAATGTTTTAAGAACTAATGGACTTGATCCAAATAAAATTAAGAATTATAGAATTTTTATTGTTTCAACTAATCCAGATAAGAATCAGATAGATTTAGATGCTATGAATGAAGCAATTAAAAACACTGATTTTAGTAAATTAATTAATATTAAATTTGAATATGCTAATCAGATACATAACACAAGTTGTTACGTAATATTCTACTAAAAATGAACGAGAGACTTCTCTCGTTTTTCTTTTCTAAAAAGAAGTTAAAATGAACTTTCAAAAACATAAAATGATAGCAAACCGAAAAATAAAACATAGGAGGATTTTAAATTATGAATGACATTTTTGTTATAAAGAAAAATGGTGCTTTAGAACCTTTTTCTAACGAGAAAATTATTAAAGCGGTTAATAAAGCTCAAGCTAGAGTTGATGTTGAATTAACAAAAGCAGAGCAAGATTTTATTTGTTCTTATGTAGTTAAAAAAATTGAAAATAACTGCCCCGAAATAGAAGGACAAATTAGAATGGGCGTGTATGAATTACATCCAATTGTAGAAGAAGCCCTTGAACAAGTTAATAAAAAAGTTGCAAAATCTTATAAAGAATATCGTGATTATAAAAAGCAAAATAATGAAATGCTTGAAACTATCTTATCTGAAAATGAAACTTTAGAAACTGAGGGTAATAAAGATAACGCAAATGCGGATTCAAGACTTATTACAACAAAACGTTTCTTAGAGGGTTGTGCTTTATCAAAGGCATCATATCAAAGATTTTATTTATCTCCAAAAGAAGTTCAAGCTAATAATGATGGATATATTTATATTCACGATTTAGCATTAAGAAAATATACTTTTAACTGTTGTGTTGCGAATTTTCAAAATATTTTAAATGGCGGATTTATGATGGGTTCCATTCATTATGTAGAACCTAAAACATTAGAGGCATTTTTTAACGTTGCTGGAGACGTTACTTTATCTGCCTCATCTCAGCAATACGGTGGTTTCAGTATTCCTGAATTTGATACTCTTTCTGCAAAGTATGCAAAATTAAGTTTTGATAAATATTTTGAAGAAGAGAAAACAAATATTGAAAAGAAATTAGCTCGTAGAGGGTTATCTTTAACCGAAGAAGATATCGAAGATTGTCGTCAAACGGCTTTAGATAAAGTTCGTGCTGATTATAGACAAGGTTTCCAAGGATTAGAATGTATGTTAAATTCTTGTGCTAATGCTAAAGGCGACTATTCCTTCGTATCTTTAAGCTTTGGACTAGGCGAAGGTATTTTTGAGCAAATGGCAACAGAAGAAATATTAAAAGTAAGAATGGAAGGTCAAGGCCCAAAAGGTCATAAAAAACCTGTATTATTCCCTAAATTAATTTTCTTATATGATGAAAAGAAACACGCAGAAGGTTGTCCTTTACATCATTTATTCTTAATGGCTCGTGATTGTTCTTGCGTTTGTATGTATCCTGACTACTTTAATGTAAGACAAGTTGAAGAAGAAACAGCAAGAAATTATGAAAAATATGGAAAAGCAGTTACCCCAATGGGTTGTCGTTCTGCTGTATCACCATTCTATGAAAGTGGAAATTATACTCAAGTAGATGAAAATGATATTCCTGTTACCCAAGGAAGATTTAATATTGGAGTTGTTTCTTTAAATCTACCAATGATTTTAGCTAAGGCTCGTAAGAATAAAAAGGATTTCTATCAAGTATTAGACTATTACCTAGATATTATTCGTGGTATTCATAAAAAAACTAGAGCTCAATTATCTAAACTTAAAGCATCTTCTAACCCATTAATGTTTATGGAAGGTGGTTTATGGCACGGTAATTTACAAGCAAACGATACTATCGAACCTATTATGAAAGCGGCAACAGCTTCGTTTGGTATTACGGCTTTAAATGAACTTCAAAGATTATATAATGGTAAATCTTTAATTGAAGATAATCAATTTGCACTTGAAGTTAGCCAGTATATTTTCAATAAATTAAAGGAATTTAAAGCAGAAGATGGCATAGCTTATTCAATCTACGGTACGCCTGCAGAAAGCCTTTCGGGAAAACAAGTTCTTCAATTTAGAAACAAATTTGGAATAATTGAAGGCGTATCAGATAGAGATTATTTCTCTAACTCATTCCATTGTCACGTTTCAGAAAATATTACTCCAATTGAAAAGCAAAAATATGAAGAACAATTCTGGCCATATTTTTCTGGTGGTAGAATTCAATACAATAGAATTGCAAGACCTGATATAAACAAGGATGCAGTTTTAACTTGTATAAATGAAGCTATGAAAAGAAAATTCTATTATGGTGTAAATTTCCCTGCATCATATTGTGAAAAATGTGGAAAATCGTTTACTGAACCAGTTAATTATTGTCCACATTGTGGTGCTCCTGAAAAATTCATTACTACTTATGATAGAGTATGTGGATACTTAGGACAAACTAGAGTTGCTGGTGATACAAGATTAAATAAAGCAAAATTATGCGAAATCAAAGATCGTAAATCTATGTAAAGGGATAAAAGAGTTGTTTGTTTTAGCAGGCAACTTTTTTATTCAAAAAAATTAAACACCTAATATTTATAATAATTTTTAATATATTCAAGGAGAAAGAAATGAAAGTCAAATATACAGATGAAAATAATTTTGCTTATACTAAAGGATTAACCTTAAACAAAGAATATGAGGCAACTTTATGCGAAATTCATAACTCTATGTCTTATGTTCACCTTATAAATGATGAAGGAAAAGAAGCGTCTTACACTAGTGTATTGTTTGACGAAGAATTTCAAAACGAGTTTCATAAAGCAATTTATGATTTCAACAGAAATCAAAGACCTGTCGGCTATCGTTATGGAATTTTCGAAAAAAATTATTTATGATAAAGTTTGAACTTGAAGAAAACACTGAGAAAAAGCATAGCTAAAATGTAGTAAAGTGAACTATTAAAAAGGAGATGTTGTAATGCAAATTACTTTAAAATTTGAAGGCATTGACTGTGCGAGTTGTGCTAGTAAACTGGAAAATAAATTAAATAAAATTAAAGGCGTAGAAGCTAATATTAGCTTTATTGCAGGCAAGATTTTATTGAATTTAGAAACAGAAGAACTTTTAGAAGTAGTTAAAAAAACTTGTTATAAAGTTGAACCAGATATAAAATTATCTTTATAAAATAAAACCAGAGGTAAATATTAATGAGAAAAATGCTTATATATGTTCCTAAAGAAAAACCTTATTTATATGTTAATCCTGATGTGTTAAAAACATCTTATGATAGATATATTCTTTCTAATGAAAAATATTTTTCTGCATTCGGAGAATCATTAATACCTTTAAATGGAAAAATTATGGGTGAGTTTGAATATGAAATTGAACACGTTATGACTAATGGATTATATGATAGATTTAGCACTTCTAAAACCGAGCAAGAAGAATTGTTAAAAAAGTCTTGCTTAACTTTAGAAGAAATGCACAATTATCTTTTAGGAAATAAAGATGGTGGTTGGTCAATCAAAATTAAAAATCTTAATATATATGACCGGCCTAAAGAATTAAGTGATTTTTATAAAGACGATAAAGGCTTCCAAACTGCTGTTGAATATTATAATTGGTATTTACCTGCTGATTGTAAATTTATTCATCCTATAGATAGAGCTCCTCAAAATATGATGTATGCAAGAGATAGGATGCTTAATGAATATATTTTAATCTCAATCAGATCTAAGTGGTCTTATGAAATTGCTAAAGGCAATAAAACATTTGAAATTCGTAGAAAAATTTTAAATGAAATGTATAAACGATATTGTTCAGGAGAGTTTTATGAGTAAAAAAAATAATTTGTGATATTGATTATGCCGGTGGTAAACATTTCCCTGTTGGTGAAACTAAAAATAAAATATGGGAAATGTTAGATAACAAACTTGTTAAAGGTGAAGATGTTCATATTACTTTAAATTCACCTTTGCAATTATTAGCTGTAGATTATTACGCTATAAAAAATAATTGTATTCTCGAAGTAAAAATTCCTACAGAAACTAATGGTTTTAAAGTAGTTTCTGGAGAAAATTTGTATGAAGCTCATTATTATTTAAATAAAGAATATATAGATTTAGAAAATGAGTTTTCAAAATTTGAAATTGAATTAGAAGAACAAACTAAAAAACTAAAAAGGAGTTGAAATAATGAATAAAGAACTTTTTGATTATATCGCTTTTGAACATAAGCGATATTATTTGAATAATCAAGATTATGCTGCCAATCTCAAATCAATTGAAGAATATAATAAAGAAATTTATTCTAATTTTGATGAAAATATAACATTAACTGATGAAGAAAAGGCTTTTGCATTATGGAATTGGAATATAGGCTATGAAAGAATTCAGTCTCTATCTTCTGTTTTAAGATTCCCTATTAAAGATGAAGAATTTCTCGAATCCGAAAAGCAAATTTTAGATATTTTTTCTAAAATAGATGCAAAGGAAGTTTATATTTATTCTAAAAGAACAGCCAATTATTTTTATCTTTTTTCTTCTGATAATATAAATTTAAATGTTGAAAATAAAGAAATTGTCAATGATTTTAAAGAAGAAGTTTCATCTGATAATATTGTAACGTCGAATATAAATTCAAATATAAGTCAAAAAAATAATCAAGCAATTTTCAATTCATCCGATTTAGATACTGCTTTACATAACAATGATTACAAATTAGCATTTATTTTAATTCATAAAGAAATCAAAAAAATTGATGAATTAATTAGTCGTAAAAAGACTTCACAGTTAGTAATAGATGATGTAAAATTTGAGCTTTCTCCTTTAGAAACAGAAATGTATCTTACTAGAAAGAAAAAACTTCTAGAAAAACAGGCTCAAAATCTTTTAACTAAAATATAATATTAAAAAAACAGGCTTAATGCCTGCTTTTTTGTTTTTAAACATAAAAATTATGAAACATTTTAAAAGCGAGGGATATTTTATATGATAAAAACAAGTTATTTTGCTAAATATAAGAAACCTAATGGTGTAGCAATAACTCTTTATCCACCTAAGTGGTATGATGGCCCTGTATATAAAGATTTAGCTCCTACTGAAAAAATTTTAGCTTGGTTTAAAGGCTTACCTAAAGAAGAACAAGAAACTCCTAAAACTGCTAGAATTTATGAGACTCTTTATAGAAGAGATGTATTAGCTCACTTAGATGTTCATAAAGTTGCTAATGATTTAGAAAATAAAGTTTTACTTTGTTATGAAACATCAGATAAATTTTGTCATAGACACGTTGTAGCTAAATGGCTACGTGAAAATGGATATGAATGCCGTGAAACTGAAATGAATGATCAAGATTTATATTTGTATTATGGTAAACTTTATGAAATGTTTGGTGATAAATTACAAATCTTAGAAAAAGAAAAATAAGGAAGTTCATCTTCCTTTTTCTTTTGCAATGGTTGTTTTAAATACCTAATGTGGATGCTCAAAAATTATTATTTTTTTAAAACATAATACAAGTGTAATTAATTTTACTGATGAGCTTATCACTCATTAAAAAACACAGATCTGAGGAAAGGATTCTATTCAAAAAGCTTGATAACCTTTTTCGAATAGACTGTGCCACTTATTTCCAGGCACATCGAGGAATATAAAAATATGGAAATGAAAAATTTAATTTTAATTGCAAATATAATTCTTGCAGTAGTTTTATTGATCGCTGGTGCTGTATTACTTTTAAATAAGAAAAGAAAGCATCGTGTTATTAAGAGAATCGCTGGTGCATTCTCAATTGCTGCTGCTATATGTGCAGTAGCTCTTGGTGTAGTCGGCTCTCGTGCTGCTTCTTACAATACTACAAATGTAGTTATTGAAGATGCAGCTGAAGTAGTTCCTACATCAGAACTTTATAGAGGTTCTATCACAGTAGGAACAGAATTGGCCGTTTGTTCTTACAAAGGAAAGACTGTAGCTGTTGCTGCTTTCACCCCTGTTACTGACGGTTCTAAAACAGTATATTTCGAAGTATTTTCAAATGATACTGTTAAGGTAACAATTGAAGGCACTTCATACACTGCTCCTGCAGAATTAGTAGCATTATTTAGATGATTAAAAGGGATTTATTCCCTTTTTTTCTTTTTTCTCAAAATTTTCCTATTTTAAAACATAATTGAATTATTCTGGCAAGAGGTGAATGGAAATGCTTTTGGAACAAACTCAAAAAAATCTACAATATTTTCAAGAAAGATTTTCAAATTTTTTTGATGTAAAAGAATATTTAAGAATTAAATCTTGTTTTAAAGAAGAAACAGTTATAACTAAAATTGTTTATACCGATTCAGATTTTAATATGGTTACAATTTATTGTTATATAGATGAAGATGATATTTTTCATATTGAAGATGAAAATGGCAATTCTTATATTGACGAATTAAGATTAAATCACTTTAAAGATGAAGATTTGATTCATTTTATTAAAACAGGTGAAACCAAATTTTATGAAATTAACAAAGTTTTAGGCTTAAAAGTTTATTGTAGAAAAAATGACAATCAAAAATATTATAAAGTATCTTTTTGTGATTGTGACGGAAAAAGCATTTTATCTTTTAAGCCAAAAGATGATAAACAATGTAATAAAGTAGATGACTTGTGGTATTTTCTTTCTTCGATAGGTTCTAAAAACGAGTTTATAGATTATTTATCTTGCTTTGGCAAAATCAAAGAAATTTCAAAGCCATCAGAAGCTTCTTTTTCTTACAAGCTTAACGATTTTTATTTCACTTTTGAATTAGATTTAGAAAAAGCATTCACTAATAATTTTTATTTCGTAGAAAAGTAGTTATATTCGTAAAACATAAGTTTAAATGTAAAGTATAAAAATTAGAGGAAGGAATAAATGGAGAAATGATAAAATTTAAACTTAAAAAATACAAAGATGGTTCTGGCATTTTGTGTATTGGAACCAAAGAAGTTCTTTCTTTTTCTAATGATGGTGAAAAATATGAGTTATTATGTGAAGAAAAATATAACAAACAATTTTTAACGGATTGTTGTTCTAAAATTAAATATACTTATGAGCCATCTGTTTACAATTTAATTAATTTCATTTGTAAACTTGAAATAGTAAAAAATAACATCAAGAAATTTAAAGATTCAGATAATCCTGATGATAAGCAAAGAAATGGTCATTTTCATTTATTTCATATTGGAAAAGTCTTTCGTAAAAATTTAAATAAAAATGGTTATGCAACTTTTGCTTCAAGAAAGTTTACCACTAATACTAAAAATGGAGAAAAAGTAATTACTCAAGTAGATCCTGCTCATTCTAAGCAAGCTTTTGTTGAATGGCTTACTCAAAATAATGCTGAATTATTAGAAGACTATATTACTTTTGAAACTAAAGAAGATATTGATGCTTGGTTAACAATTTCTGATGATGTTGAGAATAAAGAACTTAAAACTACTCAACCTAAAACTGCTCAACCTCAACAAATGAGTTTGTTTGACTGGTTCTTATAGTGGATACTTGGCTATCCACTTTTTTTATTATAATCCGCTTTTATTTAGTAAAATGATTATATAAAAACACCTAATATAATAATAACAAGGAGTTTGTAATAATGTCTAATAATAAGGTTTATACTCATCTAAAAAGATTAATATATTTAAGTTTCTTCATCACATTAGTTATTTTTTGTTTTAACTTGGATATGTTTTCATCGTATAGTGTGTATCAAAAGATCTTTGAATGTCCATTCTTACTTGTTTTTTATGGACTTACTAAGATAATGTCATTCCAGTTAGCATATGTTCTAATGTACATTTTAACATTTATTTTGTTAGCGGATTCATCGTCGCTAATTGGATTGTCAAAAAAATATGTTGTTCTTTTAAAAAAATTAATAGATATAAAAAAAGAACCAACATCTAGCGATGAAGAATACATAGCTCAAACTAATAAAATGATAGATTTAATGGAAAAAGAACAATTTTCTTTAACAACAATCTTTTTATCATTATTGTCAACATTCTTATATGTTAATTTTATGATTGTAATGCTAAGTGAAATAAAGACTTTCGAACCACTTTCACAAATAGAAAAAACATTCTTATGGTTCAATTTTAATGAAAGTAATTTATTGTTGTTTATCTTAACAATATTTTTTGTTATAGTAAGCCATATAGTTTTAATCTTAACTTCCAAAAAAGAAAAGAATATTAAAATATTAAAAATATTATTTTATTTAGCCGGTATTTCTTTATTATTAAATCCTATTTATAATTATCCAGCGTTTGATTTATTCTTTATTTTCTTAACTCTAAAAACTATTATTGTAAAACTATTTAACACTTTTATCAAAAAAGGAGGACGCTTTAAATGAAAAGAATTCTTTCTAAAATTAACAATCCTATTTTAAATACAGTATTTGCTAATGTTCAAGCTTCATATAAAGCTGACACTGAATGTCCAAATCTTTTCTGTATTAGTTTTGATAGCGATAATATCAATTCTAAAACATTATCTCTATTAGCCACTGAATTATCTAAAACTTTTGATAAAACTAAGTATTCTTATTTCACTTTTGCTACAAATAATAAATCAATTGAATTGTTAAACACTTTAGTTTCATTAAATTTTCCTGATTATAATACTTATGGAAGCAACAATCATTTAAATATTGATTTTAATAATCATTTTACTTCCCCTGATGATAAAGTTATCATTGAAAGAATGGCTGTTTTATTAGGCTTTAAAGCATCCGTTATTAAGCCATCTAATAGTTACAATAAAGAACAAGAATTTGATAAATGGGTTCCTAATAAATATAACAACAATAATGTTTTCAAAAACTCTAATGCAGGCTATTTTGCTCTTACAGAATTACCTAGAACAAAACAAGAATTAGAAGATTTTACGTTCTCAAGAGTTACTGTTGAAGGTGAAATCTTTTCTATTGATGCAAGAGAAACTAAAAACGGTAAAATTATGACTGTTGTTAAAATTACCAATTATCAAGAAAGTGCTTTAGTTCGTTTCTTTACATCTAAACCATTAAACTTAAAAAATCATATGAATATAAAAGTTGCTGGTAAAATCGTTTATGATGAATATTTGCAAACTATTTGTATTCAAGGAGAAGAAAAAAATCTAGAACTTGACACAATGGGTTCTTATACTTCTGAACTTGATTTAGAAGGTGAAGACTCTAAATTACAAAGAGTTGAATTAAATGTTCATACAAACTTTTCTACTCAAGATGGTATGTCTCACGCCGAAGATTACTTTAAGGTAGCAAAACATTTTGGTATCAATGCATTAACTATTACTGACAATGATGGCGTTCAGGCGTTTCCAGAAGTTGAAAAATTGGCGAAGAAATATAATATCACTGCCAACTATGGTGTTGAAATGAATGTTATCAACACCGATGAATACAAAATTTTCTATAATAGAACTAATATTAAAGATACTTCTAAAGTAAATTTTGTTGCTGTCGATATTGAAACAACAGGCTTCTCTGGTATTTATGATAGAATTATTGAAATTGGTGCAGTTAATTTATCAACAGGTGAAACATTTGATAAGTTAATTAAAATTGATGATCCTGAAAGATTAACTGATAAAATTATTGAATTAACTGGTATCACTCCAAAGCTATTAGAAGCCGAAGGTGAAGATTACGAAGAAGTAATGAAAGCCTTTGTTGAATTTGCAGGTGATAGCGTTCTTATTGGTCACAATGCCACATTCGACGTTTATTTTATAGAAAATCAATATAAAATTTTATTCAATAAAACTATTAAATATTCATTTGTAGATACATTAAATATGTCTCGTTCTTTATTAAGAGATAAAATGAAATTATTTGGTCTTGATAAGGTTTGTAAAAAATGTGGTGTTGAATTAGAAACTCACCATAGAGCTTACTGTGATGCTAAGGCCTCTGGTGGCATTTTTACAACTTTAAAGAAAGAATTAAGCACTACTGAAGGTGAGGTAGGTTCTGCTGATTTGTTAAACTATGAAGTTAGAACAAGTTCAAAGACTTCAAAAGAAGCTATGGAAAATTATTTAAATGAAAATAATGTTTCTTATACTGCTGATGGTAATAAAACAATTACTTTCTCTTTTGCTATGAAAAACTTCAATCCAGGAGACTTTAAGTATAAAGTAGTTTCTTGCTTAAAGCATAGAGAATTCGATTTAAATGAATTAAATGAATTGATTACTATGGAAGATATTTTAAATCACGCTAGAGGAACACATTATAATTTTATTGCTAAAAATCAAAAAGGTTTAAAAGCAATGTATAAAATGATTTCATTAGCTAGTACTGAAAGAATTACTTCTCGTGGTGTAGCAATTTTTGAAAGTGACATTGTTAATAACAAAGAATTATTAGATAACTGTTTCATTGGAACATCTGGTAATTTGGGTATGTTCAAAACATTATTCGAAAAAGGTTTTGATCACATTGGTTCTATGCTAAACGTAATCAATTATATTGAATTACAATCATTAGAAGCTTATGCCTCAGTATCCGATTCACCTTTTAAGTATCATCATATTAAAGATTGTGTATTATCTCTTTATGAATACTCAAAGAAAAATAAAATTCCTATGTGCTATACTTCAAATGTTCACTATGCATATCCTAAAATCGGACAATATAGAAACATTTTAGTTAATACATTAAGAGTAGGTCATATTTCTCACGACTTAAAGGGTGTAGATAATATTGGTTTTGCTGGTTTTATAAAAACTGATGATTTAGTAAAAACTTTAAAAGATGATTATGGTTTTATTGCTCCTACTGCTCAAAAAATGATTTTTGATAATCCTCAATCTTTACAATCTCAAATTGAGCCTATAGTTATTATTCCTAATAAGTTATTCGTTCCTTCTGATGATTTCTTAAAAGATAAGGTATTGGATGTAGTTGGACATAAAGTAGCATCTATTAAAGAAGAATTCTTATCTATTCTAGCTGAATCATTAAAGAAATATGAAATTGACGGTAAATTGCCTGAATATATTCAAAATCGTTATGATAAAGAAGTTAACGCTTTATTATCTACTGGTTACTATATCATTTATTATATTTGTTACTTATTAGTTAAGAAATCTAATGATGATGGCTATGTTGTAGGTTCAAGAGGCTCTGTTGGTTCATCATTTATTGCTAACCTTTTACATATTTCTGATGTTAATTCATTAGCTCCTCATTATAGATGTCCTAAATGTAATTATCAAATGTATAAGGGTGTAAAAGATTTATTTGTTGAAGAAGATATTTTTGGCGATTTAACAAGTAAATATAATGATAGTAAATTAAGAAAGAATATTAATAGTGTTCAAGATGGTTACGATTTACCAAAAGCAAAATGTCCTTGCTGTGGTGAAGAGTTAATTAGAGATGGACACGATATTCCATTTGAAACATTCTTAGGATTTAATGGAGATAAAGTTCCTGATATCGACTTAAACTTTAGTGGTGAATATCAAGGAAAGGCCCATAATTTCTGTAAAGAGGTTTTTGGTGCCGAATATTCTTTTAGAGCCGGAACTGTTCAAACTATTGCAGAAAAAACTGCTGAAAATTTTACAAAAGATTATTATGCTTCAATAGGACAAAAAGTATCAGATACTGAATGTTCTCGCAGAAGTGTTTATATTACTGATATTAAAAAAACAACTGGACAACATCCGGCAGGTATTGTTGTAATTCCAGAAGGATATGAAATTGAAGATTTTACTCCAGTTCAATATCCGGCAAATGATCCTAATAATGATTTCAAAACAACTCACTTTGATTATCACGGAGCCTTAGATGAAGTATTATTAAAGTTCGATATTCTAGGACACGATGATCCAACATTATTAAAATTTTTAATGGATAATGTAAAAGCTAATCCTTCAAATTATCCTTTTGATAATGTAGCCGATATTCCCGTAGTCGATAAAGAAACTTATGACTTCTTACGAACTAATGATAAAGGTAAAGTTAATTCTTGGGGTATTTCTGAATTCGGAACTAATTTCGTTCAAGGTATGTTGAAGAAAACTAATCCTCAATCCTTTGCAGAACTAGTTAAAATATCTGGTTTATCACACGGAACTGATGTATGGCAAACCAATGCCGAAGCTTTAGTTGAGGGTTCTACTAAATATGGTAAAATCCCATTTGAGCAAACAATCGGATGTCGTGATGATATTATGGTTCAATTAATCGAATACGGTTTAGAACCTAAAATGGCTTTTGATATTATGGAATTTGTAAGAAAAGGTAAATTACACAAAGAACCTGAAACTTCTAAAGAAAAATGGGAAAAGTATCAAACTGTTATGAGAGAACACAAAGTTCCTGAATGGTATATTTGGTCTTTATCAAGAATTAAATATATGTTCCCTAAAGGTCACGCTGTTGCTTATGTAACATCGGCATTAAAGATTGCTTGGTTTAAAGCTCATAGGCCTATGGATTATTATCAAGCATATTTCTCAATTCGTGCTGAAGGTTCGATGGATGCACATATAATGTCTTCTAATGATGTTGAAAAACTTAAAGCTGAAATTGAAAGAATTAAAAAAGATAAAAATGCAACTATCACTGAAAAAGATAGAGTTACTTTCCTTGAAGTTGAAATTGAAATGTTAGAGCGTGGTATTAAATTTGCTGCCCCTGATATTAACAAGAGTCATTATTCTAAATTTATTCCATTAGATGATAATACATTATTAATGCCTTTATCTTCTATTTCTGGAGTTGGTTTAGCAATTGCTCAAAGTGTATATGAAAACAGACCTTACAATTCTATTGAAGAATTAAAAGAAAAAGGAAAAGCTAATAAAACCTTTATTGAAGGATATCAGCAATTAAATCACTAAAAATATCACCTTAATTAGTTTTTTCTAAAAATCGCTTTTTAAGGTAATATATTACTTTTAATAAACACCTAATATAATCAACGATAATTTTTATTATTATCTTTTGTGATATTTTGCCACTTCAAAAACATAAAATAAATAGATTATCAAAAAAACAAAATAGCCTAATTTTTGTTTGATAACTATTTTATTATTTTTAAAAGGAGATGGATTTTGTGGGTAATTTAAATAAGACAAGTACACCTGAAGATTTAAAGAAAGCGTTGAACAAAGTTACAGCATTAAAAGCAAAGTTTACTGCTGAATTAGAGGCTACAAAGAGAGATAAAGAAGCGTTAGTTGTTACAACACCAGCTGACGAGCTATTATTATCTGGTCTTGAGCAAGAAATTTCCGTTTATCTTTTCACGCTTGAAAGTTTTGATAGAATGATTAAACGCATCAATGAATTATTGAATGCTTAATAAAGGAGAAAACAAATGCAATATAAAATAAAACGTACAATACTAAATGATGAATTAGCATATCAAATTGAAAATCTAGAAACAAAAAAAATAGTTGACATTTTCTATGTAGAATATGGAAAGGATGTTCCCGTTATTGAACGTGCTTTGATTAACGCTATAGTAGATGAATTCAAAAGCAAGTATGGCTCTGGTGAATTAGTATATGATAAAACTAATTTCCGTGTAAGATTATCAGTATTGTTAGGTTTATCTATTGAGGATACTCCTGATGGAACTTCAATAATTAGAACAAGCACTTTTGATCCTATTAGAGAATGTTATATGCAACTAAGATATACTGAATTTTCAACTGCTCTATACATTATGAAAAGAACAGTATCTGAAAAATCATTAAAAACAACTTTTAACCTTCTTTTGAATAAAGATATAAAGGAATTATCACCAAAGGTTAAAGAAACATTTGATAAAGCTTGTTCAAAAATCAAAAATGAAACAGATGAGCAAAAAATATTTAGAGATATCGCATTTTTAGCCTCAGCTCGTGAATACAAAGAGGGACTTTCTAATTGCAATCTTACATCTTCTATGATTAATGAAATTGACAATGTTTTAATTGAAGAAAATCTATAAAATTCATTTCAAATATATTAAGAGACTTATAAAAAGTCTCTTTTTTCTTTTTTTTGTAAAACATAAGGAAAATGAAAATTATGAAAGGACGTGGTTATATGCCAAAATCAATTTTAAATAAAGAATTAGGAGTTATGATTACTCCATCAAATCCTAATCAAATTGATACACTTGCTGATGGCTCACTAGAAGTCGGTAATAAAAAGAATCATATGTATTTAAATGGTGAACATTGGAAGGTAATAGATACTGCATCATTAAGTTTAACAGAAAATAATGGTCAAAGAATTTCCGCTTCTCATTTTGTTGAAAGTTATTTTGCAAAAGTTTACGAAGTTGATATAAAATCAGTTTTATCAAATGAATTAATGAATGACTTCCAATCATCTCCGGAAGTAAATCAAAATTCAAATGATAAAAAAGAAAAAACAATTGAAGTAGGCGCAAAATTTAGTAAAGAATATGACGATTTAATTACTCAAATTAAAAAAGAATTGTCTAAATCCGATGATAAAAAAGCTAATTTTCAATTAGAAGAAACTATTATAGCGGGCCTAATTGAAAAAATTGAAAATTCTAATTTCCCTGCTTATGCTGTTGCTTACGATAAGATTCAAAAAGTTTCCGAAATTGAATTACAAGATTTGCAAGCACCTGAAAACTTTGTTTCTGATGCCATAGATAATGCAGTTGAAACTACATCTGCTTCAATTCTTGAAATGGTTGTATCAAAATCTGATGAAGAATGCTCTGAGACTGAAAAAGAATATAAAACATTAAACGCAATTGTAGATAAAAATGAGCAAGTTACTTCTAAACTTGATACTCTTAAAACAGAAATTTTAAAATTTTATTCAGAAGAAATTCAAGATGCTAAAGATAAAGCCGAAATCTATGCAAAAGAACATTTGATCGAATTAAAAGACGCTTTAGTCGAAAGAATTAATGACTCTCGTTATGCAGTAGGAACTAGAACAGAAAAATTCAATGTTGATGTTGAAGGAACCAATAAAATTAAAGAAGGTAAATTCCAATCTGCTAAAGCACAATATGAACAAGATATAGAAAAAATAAGTAAAAATATACGTGAAAATGGTTCTTCTAAGAGAGTTTCCTTTAGAAGAATGGCATCTGTACTTTTACTTCCAATAGGTCTTGTAACAGGTGTTGCTATTTCATCAGCCTTCACTCCTTTAGTTGGTTTGCCATTAGGCGCTACAATAGTTGGTATGATTGCTAAAGGCCAAATTCGTAATATGCAAGCTATGAAAGGCGAAAATTTACCTAAAACCTTTAAACTTTTAAAATTCTCTAATCCTGATGAAGCTCAAAAAATCAAAGCTGATTTTGTTGCAGCTCAAGCAAATTACGAAGCTAGAACATCTATTGAAAATGAACGTTATGATGCGCTTCAAGACTGTTTGTATGAAATCGATATGGACGCTTCCGATCTTGGAATCGAAAGTAAAAAAGATTATAGAGAATTCTTAGATAATAATGTTGAAAAAAGTCAATTAGACGAAGCTCGTAATAAAATCGCTGCTCGTCATTCTCAGAAATTTGAGAATGTAAAACAAGCATTCAAATCTATCGATGAAGTTGCTGCTAATTTAGGTGACGAAAAGATTTCTCAAATTCTATCTGAAACTGAAACTGGCCTTGACAAAATGACTGGTGAAAAAGGTAAAATTGAATATTTACTTGAAGCCGAGTTACGTTTTAGAAAGAAAATTGTAGACTTAAAAGCTGATGCAATAGAAAAAAATACTCACAAAAAAATTGATGATAAATTCGTTGAAAAATACAAAGCTACAATTGAAAAGATTTCAGACAAGATTTCTAATTTAAAAAATAAATTAAAAGAAACAACTTCTAAAGAAGACAAGGATAAGTTTAAGAAACAAATTAAAGAATTGGAAAAAATCGAAAAGAACTGCGAAAATAAAGCTAAACAACTTGAAAAGAGTATAGATAGAAACGATAAAGACATTTCTAAAAATAAAGCAAAAATCGAAAGATTTGCTGAAGCAATAGAAGGTTTAGGAAGTAAAATAAAAACTGATGCCGATTTCTCTAAAAAATTAGAGAAAGAAAACGATATCGAAAGCTTAAAGAAAGCAGATGAAAAATATTTTGCTTCTAAAGAAGATGAATTCAATGCTTTAGAAAAAGAAATTGATAATGTTGAAAAAGGTGAGGCTGTTGATACTGATACTGAAAATCAAGAAGAAGTAGCTTACGAATCATCCGAAGAACAATCAACAGAAGAGGATGCTGAAGAAGATGCTGAAACCGAAACTGAAACAGAGACTGAAGACGAAAGTTTAGAAGAAGAAACAACCGATGAAGTACCTGATGAAGCGGTAGAGGAAGCATTTACTGACGAAGCTGAAGAAGAGGCTATTGAAGATGTTTCTAACGAATTAGAATCCGAAGTAGAAGATACTCAAGCCGAGGAAACACAAGAGCAACCTCAAGAAGCACAAGACGAGTTATTTACTGAAACAACTGATAATTCTAAAGATATAGAAGCAATTAAAGCCGAACTTCGTAAAGAATATGAAGCCAAATTAGAAGAAGCAAAAGCTGAGATTAGAAAAGAATATGAAGCTAAGCTAGAGGCATACGACAACAAGTTTGCTGAAAAAGAAAAAGAAATTCAGGAATTAAAAGCCGAAAATAAAGTTGAAAATCAACCAGAACCTACAGTTGAAACAAAACAGCCCGAAAAGCGTAATTTTTCTGATAGTGCCGAAAAGAAATTTACTAATAATATAATTACTAAAGGTATTATAGCTAAATTGTCCGGTGACGTTTCTACAAGTGAAAATAGTGTATTCAAAATTGCTCAAAATAGTGAAGCTCGTGAAACATTACTAGATGCTTTCTATCAAACTAAAAGTTTCAAAAATGAAAATGATTTCCCTGGTGAAACATATGCTAACTTCCGTGCAACCTTAGATACTGTAAGTGCCATTCAAGATAGTTATGCAATTCATCAAGGAAATGTAGGAACACAATTTGCTTTAACATCTATGTCTCCTACCGAATTTGCTGGTGAATTAATGTCTGGCGATTTTACAAGCGAAGGTGAAGCTAGTAGCACTCCAGTGGAAATTAGATTTGAACAAAATCCTGAAACTAGCGAAAAACTTCTTGTTTTCGAAGTAAATGGCAAAGCTATAGAAATTCCTATGAGCAAATATGAAAAATTATCTGATGCTCAAGGCAAACTATTAGAAAAAATTAAAGATGGAATTGATAAGGCTGAAAATAATTCAGAAAATTCAATTGAGCCATTCTACGAAGCAATTAGTGATATGATAATCGATGCTTATCCTGAGGGTTCACCTGAAGCTACAGAAAAACTTGATGAATTTGAAAAACTTATAGATAACATTGATGCTAAACCTGAAACATTGGAAAATGTCGAAAAGAAAATAGATGATGTTGAAAAAGCCGGAGAACCTCATTATGAAATTACTGATGATGGTAATATCGAGTATTCTGAAAAGGGTGAAACAACAACTTATACACCTGAAGAGTTTGCTAAAGAACTTAAAACAGATCCTCAATTACAATCTGATTTACAATCTTTAGAACAAACTACTGAGCAAGCAAATACTGAACAACAACAAACTCTTGAAGAGCAAAATGTTGCACAACCAGTTGAAGCTCAAAAATCAGATATTCCTGTTGCACAAAATCCTATTGAACAACAACCTGCTATGGAAAGACAACCTGGTCACCTTAGAGGATTATTAAATCAAATGGTTGAAAATCAAAAAGCTGCAATTTTACAACCTGTTGAAGCTTTTAAAACTCAATTTAAGGATGACAAATTTAGTTTTGCACACCCTATCGAAGCTAAGAAAGCATCAAATGGTTCTGATTTCCAAAAGATGGGCGCATTACTAGAAGCTCTCGGAAAAGCAATTGGTTCTGATAAACTTCAAGGTATCGGCGAAAAGTTATATAAAAAGGGTTCTAAAATGAAAGATGAAGTTGATACTTTCAAGAAAGAACTTGCAGAAAAAGGTGCAGATACTGAAGCTAAAGCAGATAATGGTGAAGATATTCAAAAGGCAGATGCTGAATTACAACAAGATGCTATGGATACTCTTAACGAAATTCCTACTGATACAGACACAGATAATAATGCTGAAAATCAAGTTGAAAGTCCTACCGATGTGGACACTGACGACTTTGATGCTGGTGAGTCATTCGCTGCTTTACTATAATAAGAAAACTTCCCCTAAAAAGGAAGTTTTTTTCTTTTGTTAAACACCTAATATAAGCATAATAAAAATAATAAGTTTTTTTGTTAAAACATAATAAAAATGACTTCAATAAATATTAGGAGGAAATGTAATGGAAAATAAGGTAATGGAAAATAAGAAGACGTTTTATGAGAAGTTCAATGAGGTTCAAATGAAGCTTAGCGCTCCAAAGAATCAAACAAACGATTTTGGTAAGTATCAATATCGTAGTTGTGAAGATATTTATGAAGGCTTAAAACAAGTTCTACCTGGCACAGGTTTAGTTGTGACTGTATCTGATGACTTAATGATTGAGCGATCAGCTACTGATCCTAATAGACTTATATTTATTATTAAGGCTGTAGCAACTGTTTCAGATGGCTCTGATAATTCTTTATCATCAACAAGCTATGCTCAAGTTGATCAACACAAGGGTATGTCAGCTGAACAAACGTTTGGTACTGCATCATCTTATGCACGTAAATATGCTTTAAATGGTTTATTTATGATCGATGACAATAAAGATGCTGATAGCACTGAAGTAACGAAAAATGATGCTGTAAAGAGTAATACTCCTACTAAGCAACCTGCTAAGAATGTTGTTCAAAATAAGAACAATACTCAAAAACCAGCTAGTGCCCCTGCTCAAAAACCAGCTAGTGCCCCTGCTCAAAAACCAACTAATAATCCTAAAAAGTCTGAAGGTGGAGCAAATAATGCTAAGAAACCTACTCTTGATAAGGAACTAGTAGCAAAGGCTAAGAAATTAGGAATTGCTGCTGATAAGTTAGCTGCTTTCTTAAAAAAGAAGCCTAATGAATTAACAGATGCTGATTTACTATATGCTGTCAATGCTAAGGAACAAGAATTAGCAAAGAAACCTCAAGAAACTAAAAAGTAATTTTAAAGTCTCTCTAATTGAGAGGCTTTTTTCTTTCAAAAAAATAGGCATTTTAAAACATAAAGTAATAAACACCTAATAATAGTATTAGTTGTCTTAGGAGGTCTTTATGGGACTTATTTTAATTATAGCAGAAAAGCCCAGTGTAGCTAAAAAAATTGCACACGCTTTAAATGTCAAGTTTGATAATAAAGCAAGTTTGTGGCAAGATGATGAATATATTGTAACAAATTGTGTAGGTCATCTTTTTAGAACTAAAATGCCTGAAAACATTGATGAAAAATATAAAAAATGGAGTTTAGAAACATTACCTTTCTTTTTTGAAACATTACCATTAGAAATTAATCCAAGTGTTAAAGATCAATGGTCAATTATCAAAAAGTGTATGAAAACTCCTGATATAGAAGAAATAGTTAATGCTTGTGACCCTGATGATGAAGGCGAACGTATTTTTAGAGAAGTATATTACGAAAGTGGCTTTAATCGTAAAATAAAAGCAACTAGAATGTGGCTAGAATCTGTAGCATCAGATAATGCTATATTAGATGCTTTCAATAATAGAAAAGCTTTAAATCTTTATGATGGAATGTATAATTATTCTTTAGCTCGTAATAGTGACGATTATCATAGAGGTACAAATATTACTCGTGCATTAACTGTCAAAAATGGAAATGGAGTATTGCTTTCTCAAGGACGTGTTCAAACTCCTACTGTTAATCACGTGGTAGAACTAGAACTAGCGATTAGAAATTTCAAATCCACAAAGTTTTATAAATTATTAGCTAACACTAATAAAGGGTTTGTTGGAAGTTATATAAATTCTAATCTTGATAATAATCGTTTTAAAACACTACAAGAAGCTCAAGAAATATCCAAAAAAATTGGAACAGGTGAAGCTTTAGTAACCTTTGCTGAAAATAAAATAGTTAAAGAAAGTCCTAAAAATCTATACAATCTTTCAGATTTACAAACAGAAGCAAATAAAAGATTTAAGTATAGTCCATTAGAAGTTTTAAACATTTGTCAAGCATTATATGAAACTCACGGATTAACTACTTATCCTAGAACAGACGAAAATAGAATTTCTCCTGCGCTTGCAGAAAAGTGTCCGACAATTTTAAAGGGATTGCCTTCTATTTTTAAAGATAAAATACAACCTATTTTTGACAATTCTTATAAATTAAGAGAGCGTTGTATTGCTAAAAAGGATATTGGAGCCCACGAAGCAATTACTCCAGTTCCCGAAAAAATTAGCGATGATAAAATTTCTAAGTTATCAACTAAAGAATTAAATATTTATAAAATGATAGTTGAAAGACTATTAGAAAATTATTATCCTGATGCAGTTTATGAAACTCAAAAAATTAAATTTGTAAGAAATGATGAAACCTTTGAAACTAATAGCAAGGTATTAAAATCTTTAGGTTTTAAATCCGTTTCTTCTAGTAAAACTGATGATGAAAAGAACGATAATAACACTATTGCTGTTTCACAAGGTGAAAAGATAAATATTACTAAACTCGAAATTAAAGAAGGCAATACAGAACCACCAAAACGTCTTACAGAAGGTTCTTTAATTGCTTGGATGGCTTCTCCATTGTCTAGCGTTGAAAATAAAGAAGACAAAGAAATTTTAAAAGAAATTCAAGGCATTGGAACCGAGGCAACTCGTGGTGCCATTATAGAAGAAATGAAAAATCGTGGTTATATAAAATCTGAAAAAGGGACTTTATATGCAACTGATTTAGGAATAGATCTTATTGATAGAACACCTGCCTCAATGAAATCAGTTATGCTTACCGTTGAAAACGAAAAAGAGCTAACTAAAATTAAAAAAGGTTCTTTAACACTTGAGAAACATTTTGAAAAAACAAAACAAGATGTTACTCAAATTGTGGAAGAAATAAAAAACTCAAGAAAGGAGGGCATTACAAAAGTGGCCGAAAGCTTATGTAAGTGTCCACATTGCGATGGTAACATTTTAAAAGGTCAATATGGCTTTTATTGTGATAAGAAATGTGGAGTAAGTATCAATCCTGAAAGAGCCTTTTCTGCGCTTGGTTTAAAGAGATTAACTGACAATCAAGTAAAGCAAATGTTTACAAAGGGAGTTACTTCTAAAAAAGCTAAATTAGTTTCACCAAAATCTGGTAAAGAATTTGAAGCTTTCCTTACTTATGAATTTAATCCTGATGGCGAAAAGCCTTGGGAGAAAAATAAGACAGGTTTTAAATTCGACTAATTTATAAGAAAAAGGAGGTTTAATACCTCTTTTTTTATTGTCTAAACGTTTAATTAACGAAAATATTAGAAAATCTTTTAATAAAAAAACATAATTAAAAGCGATTAAATCAATGTGTTTAATTAAGAAAAGTAAAAATGAGGTGAATGAAATTGTCAAGAAAACGTAAAACAAAACAAAGAACTGCTAAAGTTGAAATTGACAAATTTTTCGAAGAGCTTCGTGAAACATTAAATATTTATGCATTTCAAAATGAAAGTGATCTTAAATATGATTGTTTGGTGAAGGCTAAAGTACCTTGTGTTGTTACTAGATTTCCCAAAAGGGATTACTTTGAAAAAGATGATGATAATACTTTAATGTCTAGTGGTTTTACAATCTTTTATAACAATTTATCTAATGATGTGTTAGATGAATTAAAGACAAAAGTTTATTTTCACTTCAAAAGTGTATTCTGGATAAAGTTTTCAAGTGAAGACATAAGGAAAAACGAAGACAAGACTTTATGTAGTGGTACAATAACTTTTAAAAATATTATAAAAAAATAAAAATTAAGGAAAACGGAGATTAAAAAGAATGAAATTAAGAACAATCGATACTCCTAGAGTTGCTAAGGAGTTTATTAGAGTATCAGCAAAAGAAAATTTTGACAGCAACAATGGAAAGGTGGCTTCTCGTATTTTAAAGTCCCTTATTTGTGAAGATAAGGTAGTATTCTTAAAGTATATTGATGAAGGCCCTGCTGGTGCTACAATTAATACAAAAGTTAAGAAGATTTTAACTATTATGGGTAGAATGTTAAATGAACCGCTTTTAAATATTTGTGGTTCAGCCGATAAGATTCCTGCAAAGTATGCAGAACTATATAAGCAAGGTTCTAAATTAACAGTATTAGCATTCCCACCTGTATTAAAGGATACAACAATGTCACGCTTCGTTGTAGAAAACGATGAACACGTTAAGGTTGCAACTGAAGATGAACAAAGTACAATTAAAAAGGCAACAGTTATCCGATTAGAATTAATGATCCTAGATGAAGATTAATTTTAATATGGATGTTGTAATACAAGAGAGGAGTTAGATATTTATGACAAACAAAGTTTTAACCGATGAAGACATCATCATTCCGGGTGAAGAAAAACAAGAAGCTCCTAAGACTTCTAAAAGAGGCCGTAAATCTAAGAAAACTGTGTCAGTTGAAGAAATTAAAACTGAAACAACTGAGGCCTCTGCCGAAGAAACTAAAACTGAACCAGTCAAAGAAGAAACTTCTGAAGCTGTTTCTACCGAAGCTCCTGTGTCTGCAGTAGTTGAAGAAAAGCCTAAAGATGTTGAAAAAGTAGAAGAAAAGGTTGAGGAACCTTCTGCACTTTCAGGTGAAAGAACAACATCTATTGAAGATTTAACTTTGGAAAAAGATGAAACTGTAGAACAAAAAATCATTAAAATCTATAATGAATTAGATGATATTGATTTACCCGAATTACAAGATGAAATTACAAAATTAAAGGAAGGATTACAACAATTAGAAGCAAGATTGGCCGTTGTTAGAGCACAAAAAGAAGCTCTAGCTGAAGAAGAATATGACAAGGATAATGTTTCTCCATTAGTTGAAGGTGTTCATAAAGAAGAACCTTTAGTGTATGAAACTGTCCCTAATAACAATCTTTTATCTTGGATTTTCCTTGGTGTTATTGGTGTGTCCTTAATTGCTCTTATCATCTTGTTATCTATTGTTATTATGAAATAATAATGGAATTTACTAATATTAATTATGACAGTTATATAAAAACTGATGAAGTTAAATTTGTGCTTACAAAATCAACTCCGTTAACTCATAGCGTAAAGCATATAGTTGATGATGCTAAACGTGTTGGAAAATATATTCCTTCATATGTTAGAAAAGCAACTAATGCTTACGTTGTAACGGACAAGGGTTTTGTATATGAATCTTACCTTTCCATAGAGTTATTATTGAAAAGATTTAAGGAATGTGGAAAGGACTTTGTAACGTTGTCAAGCGGAAATTATATTTCTGCTGGACATATAAGTGCTGTTCTGGCTTATACTCAGACTTTAGTGGTTAAGTATGGGGAAAAGACTGGAATCACAAACAACGTCTTGCAGTTTGTGCGTCAATCAGGAGGAAAAAACAGTGTGATTTTGACAACTGATAATGAAATGATTTGTTTGAGTGAAGACACATCAACTGTTGTTAAGGAATTAAAAGCCTTAAGCAAACAATAGTTGATCGGTCAAGTCAACTTTCAATGAAATATTAAGTAAAGTTAGATAAAAAACAATGGGTTTTCTGATAGTTTGGTCGTTGCAATTGTGTAGTGATTAAGTTCGCTATACAAGATAGGTTTCGATTGTTATTAAGATATTTGAAACATAGTAAGAATAAGCCAAAGCCAGTCAAATAATGATTGATATGGTTTACAAGAGATGTCTTGTTTTTGGACTAAAATTGCCTTGTTTTGTAATATTTCTTAAATTATTAAAAAGGGTGTGTTAAACACCTAATATAGTATATCAATATTTGGTTTTGATAAAAACCACTTATTTTTATTGCCTGAGAAAAGGAGATTTGTATGTCAAAACAATTTAAAAACTTAAAAACAGCTTTTAATATGCTAGACGCTCTTGAAAAAGAGTTGAATAGCAAAAAAGAATTAAAAAGACACACTAAAATCAAAGATGCATTCAAACAAAACTTTGATAGACTATACACTCTAGCTTATTATGATTTAAAATTCAATTTAGCGAATACTAATAAGCTTGTATCTGACCTTGATGATCCTAATATAATTGCAAATAGATTAATTTTTATTGATGCGACTAAATTCTTTGATCAATATTCATTAGGAAACACTCAACCATTTACTGATTTTGAAAATAAAATAAAGTCAATTATTAAAAAATATAAAACTAAAAATTTATATATTTGTAATAATTATTTAATTATCTTAGCAGATAAAAAGATAGTTAAGGAACTTTATTATGATATAAAGAATATGAAAACAAAATCACCGTTTGATTTTGGAATTACATATATTAAGTATAAAAAATTAAGAAAAACTCAAAAGAGTTTCAATTTATGCTTAGACCGTGCTACTAAGATTTTTAATGGCACTGAGGAAACTGGAGATGAAGAAAATGATGATTAAAATACAAACATTTTTCAAAGAAACATTTATACCTTTTGTTAAAGGAAATCTTTTAAAATTGATAGTTGCTGGGGTAGGTATTATTTCAGCTATCGTTTTATGGATTGTTTTAGGGGTTAACGATGTTTCTTTTAATTATGTAAATCCTAAAACAGCATCCGATTTATATAATTTGAGTGGAGAGACTTATGTGGTTATCCCTTACACTCCTGATATTGACGGTACTGTTTTTTTATTAAATGAGGCTAAAACCTTAAAAAGTAAATATAATGTTAATTATTACTTATTAGATTATTATCTTTATAAGAATGATTTAATAAATAATATGGGAATGACAAATGTTCCTTGCTATTATGTATTTCATAGAACTGATAAATCAGATAAGTCTGCTGAATTCATTTATACATCTTATGGAGAAATTCCTGCTAAATATTGGAATGAACAAATTAATTTAGCAATTACTTATGGTCTTCCAGTAACAGACAGTGCTACTGGCTCAAAAACAGTAGGAAATTACGCTTTTAATTTAACGTCTTATAAAAATCTTAAGGATGAAACGAAAATCGTTTATACGCAAATCACTGATGAAAACGCATTAGTAGAAGAAGGAAAAGAATATTATGAATTTACAAACAATATTTATCAATTAAAAGAGTTAGAAGTTGGTTCATCCGCTTTAAATTATTATTTAAAAGGAGAACAAACTATTGATAACGATGAAAATGATATTGTTTTTACATTTACAACTTCTTCATTAACTATTGTAGAATTAAATGAATTAGGAATATCTGCCGATTGGTTCGAAGTGCATCGTTACAATTCTACTGAAAAATATGAAATATTAGATGTATCTTATGAAAATAATTCCTCTGGCGGTGCAACCATTTATTTAACAATAGATGGAACATCGGCTGATGATATTAATCATTGGGTTTTATATTTTTATGCCGATAGTGAAAAACAAGTTTTCCAATATTGGAAATATAATTATTGGAAAGTAAGTGTAGAGAAAAACTAAAGTAAGTTTTAATAACTTACTTTTTCTTTTTTAATAAACACCTAATGTTAATGCAACGAAAAATGTTTTTTATTTAAAAACATAATTCAACTGTATATAAAATTATATATAGATAAAATATTCATTTAAAAATAATTTAGGAGGAAATAAAAATGAATAATGTAGTTTTAATTGGAAGAATCACAAAGGATTTAGAAATCAGAGAAGCTGGTACATCTAAGGTAGTTAATTTTACTTTGGCAGTTGATAGAGGTATTAAGGATAAACAAGGCAACAAGCAAACTGACTTTATTAATTGTCAAGCTTGGAATGCAACAGCAACTTATATGGGCACTTATTTAAAGAAGGGCAATTTAGTAGCTTTGGAAGGACGTATTCAAACTCGTCAATATCAAGATAACCAAGGTCAAACTCGTTATGTAACTGAGGTTGTTGCTGATCAAGTTAATAATTTAACTCCAAGATCAGCTGATGCTGGCTCAGCAAATGAAACTGAGGCTCCTGCTGATGTCGAAGTTACTGATGATGATTTACCATTCTAATCTTAAACTGAAAAATAAAGAACCTTTTAAAAGGTTCTTTTTTTCTTAAAAAAAATTTTTTTCTTAAAAACATAAGAGTATCGTATATTCAAAGGGCTTACCGTAAGGAACCCGAATATTTAATATAGAGGAAATTATTAAATGAAGCGAGAAAATAAATATTTCGTGAAAACTACACTAATGTGTAGATGAATTTTGGTTCAGTCTACACATAACGGAAAGATATGTAGTAGGCTTTTATTATATAGATTAAAAAACCTATTGCTTTTCTCTCCTTTCGGCAAATAGATTTTTAAGAAACATCGTCAAAAGATGTTTCTTTTTTTATTTATACATTTTTAGCAAAAACATAATAGACTTGAAAGAATTTATATAGAAGTGGAGAAAAAAATTATGACTCAAATTAGAGGAAAAATTAAGAAAATTTTCCGTGGAAATGAAATGGAGCTTTGCTCTAATGTTTTCTTTTCATTGGAAGATGAAAATAAAAAGTTAATAAAATGTAGTGGTTTTGCTACAATTTATCTTGGTGAATATTGCATCATCGAAGGTGAAATGAATGCCAAAGAAATTTTTCAATTTTCATCATTTATGCCAGATTTCGAAAATATTTCCTCTAAAGAGGATATTTTGAAAAAGATTTTTGGCAAAGAAGCTAATTATAATTATATTAAAAGTATAATCATTGAAAAGTCTGGTAAGAAATTTGCCAATAAACTTGAACAAAACATTTATGTAATTAGAACAATTGTTAAAGCTTTTACTGATGGAAATAAAAAATTATTTACATCTACTGGTAAAATAAAAGCAACACTTGTTGACAAATATTTTACTAAGTGGAATAAAAACTTTGGCTTTTATACTTTCTTTGAAAGAATGTGTTCTTTAAAAATTCAATTGGATACGAAAGCTTGTTATTCTATTTATGCAAATAAAGCATTTCAAAGCAATGTTGATAATAATTTTGCTAGATTAGAAGCCAATCCATTTGAATTACTTTGCTTATCAAAAGTAAAGTTTGAGGCTATCGATATGTCATTTTGTAAAAATAACGGCAATCCTAATGATCCTCGTAGAATTTATGGAGCTATTCTTTCTGTAATTAAAGATGATTTTGAAGCTGGAAATAACTACAATACTTATGATTTCTTTGTTGAAAAAGCAATGGCCAAATTAAAATCTCCTTTATATCCATCTATTGAAATTTCAAAAGAAGATGTTGCTAATGGTTTCAAAAAACTATATCAAAATCAAATAATTTCAGTAGATAAAGATAAGAATGTTTATCTTTACGAAAACTTTAAAAAGGAAGAATTTATTCGTTCTTATGTTTTAAAGAATAAGGATATTACTTATCCAGGACATAATTATGATAAAATTATTATGGATTATGAAGAAGAAAAACATATAAAATTTGGTCGTGATCAAAAGAAAGGAATTATAAATTGTTTAAACAACAAATTATCAATTCTTACGGGAGGTGCTGGAACAGGTAAGACATCAACCTTATCTGCAATTTTGTACTTCCTAATTCACAATTTTGGTATTGAACCAAAAAGAATTGCTTTAGCTGCCCCTACTGGTAAAGCCGCTCAGCGTATGACAGCAACTATCAGAAAAAATTTAGGAACAGATGAAATGATAGCATCTACAATTCACGTTTTGTTAAAACCAAGACTTGAATATGTTGGAGATGAAGACAACTTCTATTACAATGAAAATAATAAATTAGAAAATTATGATTTATTTGTAGTAGATGAAACTTCAATGTTAGACCATAACATTGCTTATCATTATTTGGCTGCAATTCCCTCACACGCAAGAGTTATTTTTATGGGTGATACTGAACAATTACCGCCAGTTAAAAACGGATATTTCTTACGTGATTTAATGGAATCAGGCGTAGCTCAAGTAGACTTAAAGGAAACATTCCGTCAAAAAGGTGATTCAACAATTCTCGAAATTGCAACAGGTGTAAGAAATTGTAAACTTACTACTGGTGTATTTAATAAGAAGAGTGATTACTTATTTGTAGAATTTCCTAAAACTATGACTTTCCAACAAAAAGTTAGTAAGATTGTTGATTTCTACTGTGCTTCTGTAAAGAAAACATCTACAGAAGAAAAGCCAATGAACTTAGATGATACAATGATATTATGTCCAACTAAATCACTTTCAAAAACAAGAGATACTTTTAATACTAAAATCATTAATGCGGAAGTACAAAAACGTCTTCTTCCAGATAAAGAAGGAGAATACAAATTTCAAAAGAATGATGAATGGTTTAAGGTTGGTAGTAAAGTAATTATTACTAAAAATAATTATGCTATCAACTGTATCAATGGTGATATTGGATATATCAAAGAAATCAATCAAGAAGAAAAACAAGTTACTATTCAAATTGATGATGGTAGAGTTGTTACTCTTGAAGCTGATGATTTGAACCATTTACAATTAGCATATGCTATTACAGTTCATAAGTCACAAGGTTCTGAATGGAAAAATGTAATTTATTGTTGTTTCAATGATACTCAGATGAATAGAAAAAATCTAGTATATACTGCCGTTACAAGACCTAAGAAAAATCTTGTAATTGTTGGTAATAAAGAAACATTATTAAATTCACCTAATAATTTAGAGCCACATAAAAACAGTAAAATTTTAAATTAGAGACCGTTTTAAAGGTCTCTTTTTTTGTTATTTAAACACCTAATGTTACTGCAATCAAAAAACTTAAAATAACATCCTAAAATTAAAAAAATAAATATTTTTTAAAAAATTTTAACTTTTTTCTTCTTTTTTCATTTTTTTCAAAATAAAAACACCTAACTTATTTGAAGGATGAAGAAGAAATGTAAATATCGATTGAAGTTAGGATTGATGTTTATGTTAAAGTTTTTTGAATATGTAGGTGCATTAATTGGATATTGCACAACAAACGAGTATATTGTTACTGGATTTTTCACAGTGGTAACTTTACTTGCAGGTTTTATTGCTTTTACTAGCTTTACTGCTATTAAAAGACGCTTATCTCATTAATTGATGTATCTTTAATTTAATATAGTAACAATTAAAATTATCCCTACTTGCCTTATTATAGGTAGGGATTTTAGTACTTTTAGAGAAAAAAGGAAGATTACACTTCCTTTTTCTTTTTGTATAAATAATATAAAAACATAAGAGTGTTGTAAAAATATTATATATAGAAAATTTAAGGAGAAAAAAATATGAAATTATCATTGAAACAAATCGATAATTTTGCTGAAACTTATTGTAAAGAAAATGGAATAGGTTTTACTAGATCACAAGATCCAAATACTGTTTGTTTTTATAGTTTAGAAAAAAACGAAGTAGTAGTTCCTGACACACAATTCTTTCAAGAAAATTGTCCTCAATCTTGTATAAATGATGTAATTTATTTTTGCCATACAGTCATTCACGAACTTTCACATTCAACAATGCCTATTTTAGAAAGAACTTCTTTCTACGAAGGTATGAATAAAAATGAAGCGAGAGCTTTTGAAGAGTGTGTTGCAGAAATGTCTGCTTATTATTTTATGACGAAAAATAAGCTTTATTCTAATGAAAATAAAATTCAATCAATTTCTTATATAGCTAATTGGCTTGAAACTTTTCATTTGGATGATAAAAAGGCTGAACAAAAATTACAGCAAATTAAAGAAAAAGTAAACGAAGTTGTAGAACTCTTAGATTTTTACATTTCATTCGTTTCTGAGGAGGATGATTAAGATGGCAAAATATCAAAAGAAGAATTTACCAGTTGTAGCAACTCCAGGATTAAAAAAAGTTATTATAAAAAGAAATGAAAATTCTACGGATTATGAAATTGTAGATAATAACAAAAAAATAAATCTTAATTTTTTACATCAAATTGTTATTTCTGATAAAAAGAAAGATACTAATGATAATAAATTAGATTTTTCTACTGCTAAGGTAGTAGGCTTTTATAATAAATCTTTTGATACTGTTGCAAATTTTTTAGGTGAAAATAATATTTTCAATTTAAAAAATGTAGAATATCACGAAGAAGAAGTAATTTTTGATATTGATAATCCTTCTAATGAAGATCAAATGGTTTCATTTGACGGAACTCCATTAATTGAAATAATCGATGGAGACGACAATTCACAAAAAAATGATAAGGATAAAAAAGAAAAAAAGCCTAATGAAGAAAACGAATCTTCAAAGAACAACAAGCCTTCTTCAAATCCTCAAACTTCAAAAGATTCCGATTCTAAAACAACTGTAAAAATCATTAAGCATTAAACTCCATTCTAATATGGAGTTTTTTATTTGTAAAACATAATTAAATCGAAAAATCATTATTATGATTTAGAGAAAACAATATATAGAGGAGAAAAAATATGCAACTATTTAATAAAATTTTTATAACAAAAGTATTCGAGCAATATCAAAAGAAGATAAAGAACGAGACACAAAAAGAATTAAGCTTTAAACTTGATTTAGAAGCTGCTAAAATAATTGTTTTAGGATGTACAAAGTATGATGGTAATTATGCAAAATTACAATCTAAGCTTTTAACTTCTAAGCAAATCATTCAAGATGAAAATGAAGACCTTACAAGTTTTGATTTCTTCAAAAAGTTTTTCACTTACGACATTGATCCAACAGCAGATGTTGACAATGAAATGGTTGCAAAAGCTTTAGTTGATGAAGAAGAGTATATTAAAAAAACTTGGCTTTCAAATTCAAACAATAGCAAACCTCAGAATACTCCAAGTTCTAAAAACAATTCATCACCTTTAAACAAAAAATTTACAGGTACTACAGAAGAACTTATTGAAATCATAACTGATACAGTTACAGGTGAAACTATGAATGGTGTAGAAATTCATCAACCTGTATGGTTGTGGGGTCCAATGGGAACTGGTAAAACAACAATCATAAATAATCTTTGTAAAGCAAAAGGCTATGAAATTTATAAAGTGCCTAAGGGAACTTATAAAGAAGATATTTATGGCTATAAATTACCTTCAGGTGAATGGAGTAATACAACTTTATGTAGAGCTGTATTAGATGACAAGCCTGATAATGTAAAAAGATTTGTAATTTTTGATGAATTTGATACTTTCGGTGAAGGCGCAAGTGTTGCTGCAAATAATACTTTATCTCAAGGTGAAGTAATAATTAATGATGTAGTTCACTATATTAAGCCTAACACAATTTTCATTGCTATTTCTAATACCAATGGTAAGGGTGCTACTGATGTTTATACTGCTAGAAATTCAATCGATGATGCAACAGTCGATAGATTTACTTTTATTAAAGTAGATCACGATTTCAAGCGTGAACAAGCAGTAACAAATGATAATCGAGAGTTAATTACATTCTGTCATAAAATGAGAGCTTTTTTTGAACAAAATGGTTATAATACTCAATTTTCATTAAGAACCTTAATTCAAATTACCAATTTACAAGATAAAATTGGAGTTGAAAAGGCATTAGAAATTTCTCTTTTAAAGCAATTAACTGATGACGTTGATTTCTTCAATTTATTTAACGAGCAGTATGCAATGTCTGCGGAAGATAATATTTATGAAGAAACAATGAAAAGAATTTCTTTAAAAGTCATTGAAAATATGAAAAATCAAAACTAGGAGGATAATATGAGGAAGGCTACAATTAAAATGGCTTTGGGAATCTTTGATTCTTTAACTAAATTAGCAAACTTTTTAATTGAAACAAAAGAATTAAATCATCTTTATCCTAATTGTCCTTCCGAGGGAAACCCTACATTATCTTCTAATTTTGCAGGAGTTGAAACTCGTGATGAGGCTTTAAAACTTTTACAATTTGGTGATAACCAACAAGTAGAGACAATGAGAATGAAACTTGCAAACAAATCTTATAAAAAGATTGAAAAGGTAGTTTTAGCACCTTCTGGTTTCAAAGTTAACGTTCCAGCATATAATATTGGTTTACCTTATTGTATGTTTAAAAGTCTTGAAAAATTTCAAAAAACCAAAATTTTAAATCTTTATATAGATCAAGGAGTTCCTTGGTTTGTTAATAAAAACGAAATGTTAAATGCCGGCATTGAAATTTGTAAAGTTATTAAAGCGTTGGAAATGCAAGGATATCGTATCAATTTATATTCTGGCGTAATGTCTTATACAAGACAATATGACAAATCTATAGCTTTAGTTGATGGCTTAATGGTCAAATTAAAAAGTTCCAGTAATTCTTTAGTTCTAAATAAGGTTACATTTCCCATTTGCAATCCAGCCTTTCTTAGAAGTATTTTCTTTGAATGGATGGGGAAAGAGCAAGGAATTTCTTATTTAGGCGAAGGTTATGGAAGTCCACTTGCTTTATCTAATGTTGATAGTAAAGATATTGAAAACGAATTAAAAAAGATAACAGGTAAAGATATTTTCTATTTACCTCTTGTTAACTTTTTAAATAAAGATGCTCTTAAAATTAAAGAATACATCGAATTAAAGCAAAACTAAAAAGTCTCGTTTTGAGACTTTTTTCTTTTCTTTTTCGTCTATCGCAAAACATAAAATAAGTATAACATATTTTTTTTAAAGGAGTCTTTGTATGAATTATAATGACCTAATCAATGAATTGAATCAAAATATTAGTAACTTAACAAAAGAAGAAAAAGACATCATTGATGCTGAGCAAAAATTACAAGAAAAGAAATTACAAGTAATTAAAACAAAAAATGCTAACCAAATAAAATTGCGTTTTTTAAAATTAATTGAACGTCCTGATTCTTTTTTTAATAATCCGAAAGTTTTATCTTCAATTGCATCCTTAGAAAAAATTGAAGATGACCAACTTAAAGAAAACAAAATAAATTTAACAAGCATTTCAATTGATGAAGAGTCTGATATTTTTTACGATGATAAATTAGTTCCTGAACGATCAAAAGACAACGCTTCTTTTAGTGCTCATAAAGACTTAAAAAACATTCCTTTTTCAAACACAACTAATGATGTTTTTCCAGATGACTTAGCTGACTTTGGCTTATTTGACAATCAAGAAAATTTAAATAAAGAAGAAGACGATGATGACGATGAAGAAAAAGTAAAAACTGTTAGAGCAAAAATAAAGAAGTAAGGTAAAATTTTATGGAAATTCTAACAATTATTAGTATTATTTTATCTTCTTTATTCTTTATAAGTGCAATTGCATTCACTTTTCTTTTTGTCAAAAAAGAAGAACGAATTAAAATCTTCTTTTCAAATTCTTTTGATTTCTTTGTTTCATTGTTTTACTTTTGCTTATCGCTTTAAATTCAAGAACCTTAAAAGGTTCTTTTTTTAATTTAAAACATAATTTAAATTGTCAAAAAATTATTATTAATTTTTGAGAAAAATAAATATATAGAATGGAGAAAAAAATGAAAAAATATAATATTATTGAATTAAAAAGTTATCAAGAATTTTTGAATTACATTTCAAAACTTCCAAAGACAACTTCAAAAGATTTAAAGAAACATTTTGCTGATGAAAAAGTCTTTTGGCAACATATTGCTAAGTATCATAAGATTGTAATCGTTGGTGATTATGATGTTGATGGCGTAACAGCAACAGCTATTGCTCAAATGATTCTTGAACACTTAGGTCACGAAGTAAATGTTATTTTACCTAATCGTTTTACTGATGGTTATGGTATGAAGCCAAAACACGTTGACCTTGCTAAAGAATGGGGTGCCGATTTAATTTTAACAGTTGATAATGGTATGAAAGCTTATGAAGCTTTAGACCACGCTGAAGAACTAGGTATTCCAGTTTTAGTTACAGATCACCACACAGCAGGTGATAAAATGCCTAATGCTTTACTTACAATAAATCCTCATTATAGTGAGAATGACATTGCGGTAACAAATAAAGACATTTGTGGTGCAGCCACAATGTTCTATTTAGCTAGATATCAAACTACTGATTTTGTATTAACTTCTAGAATGATGGAATTAGCTGCTTTAGCAACAGTCGCAGATTGTATGCCAATTGAAGCTGAAAATAGAACAATGGTAAATCTATTAATTGATAATTGTAAAAAGGATACTAATTATCTTTTTGCGCTTGATGATTTAATTAAGAATCGTGGAATTAATAGAGGCACATTTAATTTACAAAACATTAGTTTTGATTTAGCACCTTTCTTAAATGCTGCTGGTAGATTAAAGACTGCTGATTTAGCATTTAACTTCTTATCTTCGCAAAAAGCTGAAGAAAGAGGTGAATTATATTTAATGATAAATGAGTTAAATGAAGAAAGAAAATCACTTTCTCTTACATTAACTCGTCAAGCATTAGATTTAATTGATCCTGATAATGCATTTGCAATCGCATATATTCCTAATGTATGCGAAGGTGTTGTAGGTATTGTAGCTGCAAAATTAGTTGAAAAGACTAATAAGCCTGCTTTTGTATTTACAAATGCTGAAAGTGGTATTATTAAAGGTTCTGGAAGAACATCAGGTGAAAACTTTAATCTTTTAGCTAATGTTGACCCTGTTTTAAAGACAATCGACGGTGTTGTTGGCTATGGTGGTCACGCTGGAGCTATGGGTTTAAGCTTTAAAGATATTGAATCTTTGAACGAATTTAGAACAAAAGTTTCTAATATTGAAGTTCCTGAAAGTGAAGTTATTGAAGATGTTTTAAAGATTGATTTTGAGACAGATGATGATTTATTACTTCAAACAATGCTATCTCAAGGTATTTTTGATAGCGAATTCCCATTATTCTATAAGAAAATAGATGTAAAATTCTATGGTTCTTTAGGCAACTCTGGTAATCATAGTTACATTTCTGGAACAATGGATGGAAATGATAAAGCATATTTATCTTGGTTCTTCAAATCTGATTTAGATAATTCTATTCTTGGTTCTCAAGCAATTGCAGTTGAATTTTCAGAAAAGTCTGATGGTTCTGCTGACTATTTTGTTAGAGATGTTCTTTATGAATAATTGTCTTGATTTTCATATTTATGCTGGACAAGTAGTGTTTGCTGAACATTATGATGTTTATAATAAACAATGGGTTAAACACTACTTTGTTGTAGTGTATAATCAAGCGTTAGATGAGAAGTGTGATAATTTAACAGATTTATCAGGTATTCTATTAACATCTCAAAAAAAGAATAAATCTTCTTTTATTAAATTAAAAGGGAATTATGATTTTTTAAATAAGGAAACATATGCAAATACAGATGCGTTTATTACTTTTCCTAAAAGAGATGTTATCTACGTTTGTGGCAATTTAAATGCTTCTGATTTAGAAGAAATTATTGTTAAAAGAGAAGAAAGACATCAAGAAGAGTTTTATCAATGTTTCAAAACTTTGAATAATTCACTTAAATTTGAACAATTAAAGAAGGAAGTCATATGATTTCCTTTTTCTTTTTTAAAAAATAAAAACACCTAATTAAACAATAAAGATATTTTTTAGTGTGTTTCAAAACATTAGAAAATAAATTTTTGTTTTTTAAAGGAGAACTTAACAATGGGTAGACATAAAAAAATAGTTGAACCACCAAAACCAGATTTAATAGAATTACCTATATCTGAGGGCATTGCTAAAAAAATGACAGGTAAAGGAATTATCAAAACTAAGTTTCCTGAAAGTGTCGTTGAAGAAAAAGAATTAATATATGAAGCTCAGATTGGATATCAAGTCGCTAAAAGATTAGGAATCACAGAAAATCCTAATACTGTTGTGGATGCTGAGGTTGAAAAATTTTTAGCTAGAAGCGAACGGGCAAGAATGAAATTAATCGATATGCATCAAGATTTGGTTTATAAATTATTAAAGAAACAAACCAGTAATTTAAAGCTAAGCAAAGACGATTGGGAAGACTTAAAAATGGTTGCAATTTGTTCTTTAGATGCTCACGTATTAAAATATGATTTTAACTATTTAAATCGTTTTTCTACATTTGCATATTATGAAATTACAGATGATATTGCAACTTATGTTAAAAAGACTTTCTTTAATTCATCTCGTTCAGCCGATTATAATAGAAATGCTGTTTTAAAATATATAGAGAAGTATAAAACAGAAAACAATGGTATGGATCCAGATTTAGAAACAATTGTTAAAAATGTAGAATTTGTTTCTTCAACTCATAAAACAGAAGAAGGTAAACGAAAATACATTCAAACTTTGCTAGATTCTAAAGACGGTGGAACAATTTCTTTGCAAAAAGAAATAGGTGAAGATATTACTTTAGCTGATACTCTAGCAGATGATGGTGAACAATCTTTTAATGAGCAAATTAAAAATGAAACAGTAGATTTAATATTAAAAGCTTATGATAAATATTTAATAAAAATTGAAAGAACGTTATTTAGAAAAATTCTTTACAAAGATGAAAATGATACTAAAGAAGAAATACTAAATCGTTTTGCTAAATTTTTAGCTAAAGATTATAATAAAAAACCTGATAGTGAACTTTCAGATACTGAACAAAGAAAGAAAAGATTACAAAATAAAATTCGTGATTTAAGTTTAAATCAACCAGATATACTTGAATTATTCAATATATTAAAGGAGTGTATTAATAATGATAATTAGCTTTTCTAACAAAAACTATAATTGCATAATTAGTATGATTCTAGGCTTATCAACTTTAGCTCTAACAATTTTAATGATGAATGGTTTTATAGCAAATAATTCACTTTATTTTCTTCCGTTTTTCTTTTTAATTGTTTCTTCATTAATTTTTAAATCTCACTTTTCTTTATTAATATATGTAGCATTGTTTTTCTTATCATATTTATTTGCTTGGGGGGTTTTATATCAAGCTGGCAAATCGCCTGATATAAATACATCGTTTGCTTTTGTTGCTTATTTTATAGCAATTGCTTCATCTTCAATATTTGTTTTAGACAATTTGTTATATAGATTTAAAAATTAAATTTAAAACATAATTAAACTGTCAAAAATATTTTATATAGATGGAGGAAATTGCATAATGGCAAAAGAAAAAATAACTATTGAAAATATTAAGGAAACAGTTGATACTGCTTTAACTAAGACATTTACCCCAACAGTAGGAGGTTCTCAAGTTAGAACTTTAACCGAAGAGGCTGCTTACTATGATGAAATTCGTAAGACTTTAAATAGTGGAGTCACATTATTTAAGAAGAAGGTTGCAGAAATTGAAGCTAAGCGTGATGAAACATTGATAGAGGAATTAGGTTCTCTTGAAAATGTTACAGAAGGCCTTCAACATCAAGATTTCATTGTTAAGTGCACTGATAAAACAAAGATTCAAGTTGTATCAGGTGGTATTAATGAGCAAGTGCTTGCTCTTTTATTAGAATGGCACAAGATTAATCCTGAAAAGAACAAGATTTCTTTACCTGCTGATTTTGAAGATTGGTTAGCAACTAATCATAGAAATGATGAAGGTGTTGAAATGGAAATCACTCACAATGTATCTACAAAGATTACATTTGTTGATAAGGAGGATTTTTAATTTTTAAAAACTAAATAGGAGATTAACTTCTCCTATTTTTTCTTAAAAGAGGTGTTGATGAAATATGAAAAAAATTTTATTTGGATTGTTTTTTTCTTTTATTATTATAGGTTCGCTTTTAACCATCAGTTCTTGTTCTAAAGAATCTGAAGAAAATGATGTTTGTAATATAACATCGCCTTGTAAATAAGGAGGTTTTCGAATGAGAAAAATATCTATTTTTTATTATTTTGCTTTACTGCTTTTAACTGTCCCATTAATGTTGTTAAGCATATGTGGATGCTCCTCTGAAAACATAAATACAGTTGAATGGAAAGGATACACTGTTTATAAAAATCATACTCTAAATGATTTAGATGGATATGATAATACAATAAACTTTATTTCTAAAAATGATACTGAAGAAACTTTCTATCTTTTTTTAGGAAGAACAACTTGTCCATATTGTACTTATTTTATTACACCAATTTCTAAAGTTTTCCGTGATAACAATACTCCTTTATATTATTGCTTAACAAATTCAAAATTAGAAAAAAATGATGATAAAACTGTTAAAATTTTATCAATAAAAAAAGAAAATTTTGATTTTGATAACACTTATTCCGGATTATATATCACAAACGAAGAAAGTGTTTTAGTTCCAGCTTGTGATCAAAATTATTATTCTTTTATTAATTACTTATTGTTGAATTATTATTCTGATTACAGTGATATTTTAACTTGCGAAAATAATTTAGCTTTTTCCTGGATTAATGTTCCTCAAATTTTAAAATTCAAACGAATTAAAAATGATAATGAAATTAAAACAATACTTTTAAATAAATTTGATTTTCCAAATTCAAGGAATTTAAATGAGAATGAAATGGAACAATTTAATAATGAACTACAACAATTTATTGATTAAGGAGTTATAAATTAATGACTTTAATTTTAGCAGATTTTGTACTTTTAATAATTTCTTTTTGCTCAATCTTTTTAACTAAGCTTAAAGAACAAACAAGATATATTGCATATTTAGTAATTGCTCTTGCTTTATTTATAATTAGCTTTTTATTTTATTTTTTTGAAAGCATCTGGGGTATATTAATAATTTTCTTCATAATATTATCTTACACTATTTATTTGCTTGTTCTAATTGCAAAATTAAAAAGACACTAAATAATGTTTTTTTGTCAGTTATAATATATAAATATTGTCGTCTTCTTTAATTAGTTTTCAATCTTTTTTATTATATCTTATATATTAAATTTTGTCTTATTCTTATTTCAAAAAAACTATCATTTTTAACTTTTACTTTTTTATTTTCTCGTTTTTTTATTTTAGTAATATTATATATTACTACTTGTCAACGTTAACATTTTTAGCATTAGCCATTTGAAAGGAGTATTCAAAAATGAAAAAAACTTTTAAATCAGTATTTTACTCATTTCTTTTCGTTCTAATAAACTGTGTTTTATTTACATCTTGTTCAAAAGCAAAAGAAGAAATTAATCCTACTGAAGCAACTACTGAACCGGTAATAGAACCTGTTGAATATGAAAATGACCTTTTTCAAATTCCTCTTTACAAAGATATCGAAGAAACTGAAAATTTCATTTCAACCTCAAATGGTAATTATACTCTTTCACAAAATCAAATCAAAATTAATTCATCTGGTGATTATCAATTAGAAGGAAAATTTAAAGGTCAAATACTAATTGATGATGCCTCTTTAGATGTTACATTTATTTTAAATAATGCTACTTTAGTATCAGATGAATTATCTCCTGTTCAAATCTTAAATGCAAACTCTGTTACATTTGAAAGTTCAAATGAGACTACAAATTATATCATAGATTATCGTAAAAATACAAGAGAAGAAAACCTATATGTTTTTAATTCTAACTCAAATATTGAATTCAAAGGAAAAGGAATTACTCGTTTATTTTCTTTAAATAATTTTGGATTAAATGTTACAAAAAATGTTTTCTTAAATAATACAAATCTTTTTATTTATTCAATTTTTGATACACTTCAATCTTCTAATTTGTTGATAGATAACGGTTTATATTCTTTTATCTCCACATCTTCAAATTGCTTACTAGTTGATAATGAATTAAAGATATTAAATTCTGCCGTAATCGAAATTTATTCTTGTTATACAGGAATGACGGCAAATGATATTCTTATTGAAGGAACTGACGAAAATAAACCTCAGCTTTCAATTAATACAGGTTCGTTTTCTGATTTTAGTATAAACGAAAAATATGCTGGTAAATTAATAAGGGTTCGTGAAGATTTGTATGACGCAAGTTGTGATTATTTTATTTATGCATATAAAGATAATTACAATGATGGCATTTTTATAGAAAACAATTTTTCAGGCTTTTTAACTTTATACAATGTTAATTATATTTATTTTGGTTTTGATATTCCTGATGAATATACTCATTTTCAAATTTTTATAACTTCTTCTAAAATTGAAAATAAAACTCTTTCAAATATTTCCAACAAAGTAGTTTTTTCTAGTTCATTTAATACAGTTAATGATAAAAACACTTATGCGATAACAGATTATAATACTGATGATAAATTAATTTTAGGATATTTTACTGATAGTTCTTTTGATACATCCTTAGGAGAAAATGGCAAAGGTGTCTTTTCTAAAGAAAAATTAATAATGAAAAATTGCCTTTGTTTTATTAATTCTGAATCCGACAGTATTCACTGTTCTTCTTATGAAAATAATTTAGTTTTAGAAAATAATACATTTTCTTTAACTACATCTTCAATTGGAATCTATTCTAACAAAAGAATTACATCTACAACTGATCAAATAGTAATAAAAAGCTGTCATATAGGCATTCAAGCACCTTACATTCTTTTTAATACAACTGATTGTTTTATTTATAATGAACTTTATTCGTTATATGCATCTTCAAACGAAAAAAATACTAGTGCTTCTATTTTAGTCAATGATGGAAATTATGAATTTGTTTCTTATTTAACTGAATCTTGTAATGTCTATTCCGAAGGTTCTTTCACTTTTAAAAAAGGCGTTATGACACTTCAAACTTTATCTTATACGGCATCTTCATCTTATGGTATTGCTACTAAGAATAGCACTGCCATTGAAAATGGAACACTTATTCTTTTCAATGATATAAATAGCTCTTTTGTTCTTTCTGATAATGTTAACTCAGTTTATAATATTACTAACGAAGAACACGTTTTAAAAAAGCAAATAGAATATTATATTCCTAATACAACGATCAAATTTACTCCATTAAATACTAATTTCAAATTCTATATTTTTTCTAATGAAATCGAAAAAAATAATAGTTATGAAATCAAAAAAGTAGAAACTGACGAAAATGTAATTTCTTGGTCACAAAAATCACAACAAGTTATGATATAATATTCAAATAAAACATAAATTACTTATGATTATTATATAATAATAATATCACAAAACGATATTTACTTATAAAAGGAGTTGTTAATATGTTTAAATGGTATAAAAAAGGTCTATCAATGTGTGGCCCTCTATATTTTGGAATTAGAAAAATATTTTTATATGCAATGCTTGCAATTTTAGCTTTTATAGATTATAGTTTATTTTTATCTACTTCCCCTTTTGAAACTGCTCAATTAGTAAACGAAGCTGAAGGTCGTTCAGAAACGGCTGGTTTAATTGAGGATTTTTTTGCGTATAATAAAATTGAAAATTGTAATTACAATGTAGGTGCCAATTTCACATATTATTCTATTATAGGAAAGTTATATTATAAAGCCAATGGAATAGAAACATACGCTCCTTTTGAACTTTCTTTATCCGTTGCAAACGATGATACTACTTTTTACAATGAAAACAATTTATTAAAAACAACTTCAGATGGTGAAAGTGGTATTTTTCCTAAATATCAAAAAGCAATCAAACAAGCTTTTGAAACTGAACTTTATGATAGAAACTTTGAATTCATTTCTTTAACTCCTTTTGACAACAATACTTCAATAGTTTCAAATGGTTCTACCCACATTCCTAATTTTTTCAAAATTGTTATAAAAGAAACTAATGTAATTGATGTAACTAATTTTGTATTTTCTGAATCAGCCAATTATAGTTATTCATATATTTTTAGTAGAATTGGAAAAAAATCAGATGCAATTTCTGGTAGTCCTGACGGCCCTTCTATGCCTTGCTTGACTACAAATTCCGATACTACAACTCAAAATGGTTACGTTTATACTGATGATGAAAATGTTTTTTCAAGTGTTCAACTATATGTTTATAAGGATGCTAACTGGGTTTCAATTAATCCATCTGTTTATGTATTAAATTGGCCTAAGAATACTCCAAGTACCGAATATAAAGTTAATAAGGATGGAAACACTTATACTTATACTACAACAGGAAAAACCAAAAACCAATATTCTCTTTATTATTTAATGAACCCTACTTGGAATGTAGAGGACTATGATTATTATACAACTTCTTTACCAGGAGTTTATTATTCTAATGATAAAAATAGTTTAACTAGTGCTGAACTTGTAAATAATAGTAATCTTACTTCATTTGAAGCTCAATATAAAACTGTAGTTTCTAATGAATCATATTTTCAGGCTTTTGATATTACAGATTATCAAATTACTTATGAAAAAAATGGAGCTTATTACTTATATAAGAAAACAAACACTTATGACAATGTTTATGAAGAGATAAAAATTAACAATATTAATTTTTATGTTCAACAATATGAAGCTGATAGTTTTACTGCATATGATTTAAATAATAATAAATACGGAGATCCTAACTTTATCGAACAATCTTATTATAAAAAGAGTGATGACGAAAAATCTGCAAATTTCTATTTTTACAATGAGGACGAAAAGATTTTCTACATTTACAAGGATCAAAGTCTTTCCAAATATGACACTTTAAATTCTGCTGATTTTAAGAAAGAAAATACTTTCTTCTTTGATTCTGAATTGAAAGCAAATTATTACAACGATTTTTTCCAAATGGCTTCTCAATATAATATTAAAAAAGTAGGCACTAACAAAACTGCTTATAACACCTTACAAAGTTCTAAAACGGTTGCTGAATTAAATAATTTAAAAAATTCAACAACTAATTCTGATTCTTCTGTTACTTATACAAAATATGAGTATGATAAAAATGTAGATGGTTATAGAGTTTCTTACACTTATACTTGGAAAATTTCTGGTGAAAGATATTATAATTATGAAACATCTTACGTTAAAGGTGAATACGTTTTAACAAGCCACGATAAAGCCAAACGAGTTACCGATGTTTACACCAAAAATGAAAAAACAGTTCACGCTTATAATAGTGATTATGATACAGTTACTAATCCAGCAAACGGATATACTGAAATTTCCGATACTTCTCATTTAACTTATACAGATATGAATTCGTCTTATATTTATAAGAATGGACAATATGTATTATCCGTTGGTAATGCCGCAACATATGAAAAAAATAATAAATTCTCTGTTGTTGATATTTCTAATTTAACTCCATCGTTTACATTAAATGATGGAACAGAAGTTTATCAATATAGTAAAAACGGTAATACATTATATTATGCTAAATCTCAAAATAATACATCATCTTATTTAACGCCTTTAACTTTACCTACTGCTAGTTTATCGTCTTTACCTACAATGGGATATACGACTTATGATGTTAAATATGACAACAACAATAAATTAATAACTGCTAATTCTCCTTTAGGAAACAATGCTGGCTCTAAAACAATTACAGGTAATATGACATATGCAGTTGGTCAAAATGTTAGCACTAATCTTTACTATACTCCATATTATAATACAGTTAATTTTGGTAGTCCTACAACAGTTCAAGAAGAATATTTAAATAATAATGGCTATACCATTTTAAAATCAGAAGAAGAATTAAAACAATGGTTAATGAATAATGCTTCTTCAAAAGGAGAAAAGAAAGCATTTCTTCAAACAAGTTCTATACCCCAAAGTTCTGTAACTATTTCAACCACTTCATCTTTAAAAGGTCAACCTTTCGATGGTTCTAAAGCAAGTGATGTTGAATTAGACCCTGATTTTAAAATAAGTGATTATTCAAATTTTAACCAAATTTTTAGAATGAGTTCAACTAATATTTCAAATGCATTAACTTTCAAAATGACAAATAAAAAAGTTACAATAACATTTCCTTATAAAATGACTTCTTCCTCTTATCGAGTTTCTCGTTGGCAATCTTATGGCGGTAATAGCCTTCGAACATTTGCAGACGGCTATAATACTTATGAAGAGGGCGATTGTGATTACTATAGTTATACTAATCATACTTTCTTTAACTTTAATACAAATCAAAACTTTTTTATGGCCGTTACCAATGAACCATATTGTAATGATAAAAACAAATACGTTGGAACAACTATTAATTATACAAGCAATTATAAAGGCGATGCAACTAGAGAATTCACTTTAGAAGGTGATTTTTCAGGCCGATATTTAAATTTTGCAACATTTGTTGAATATGAAGAGCCTTGGGATGATGGAGACAGAATTGATACTTACGATCATCTTTATGCTATTGTTTATTGCGTAGATTTACAAGGCACAAACTGTAATGGAGTTACAGTTCAACCAGCCGGTTTAACCGGTAATTATGTAACATTAACTAATACTGAAATTGGCTCACAAAAAAAATATAATCCTTACGAATCTTTTAAATCTTATACAGAAAAAAATGGTTCTTATTACTCATTGCCTAATAATGTTAAAACTAGTTTTAGTTTTACAGCATATTCCCATACTAAAACTGATTACACTTATTATACTGAATCTTATACGACTAAAGTAGCAACTGGTAATTTGCAATATTTCCAAGCAAAAAATTCTGCAGATCAAATAGCAACATATTCATTTGATAAATCACTAGAAAAATATACTGTAATTTCTGGTTCGCCTTCTGTTACTTATGGAACTCGAAAAAATGAATATAAAATTTCAGGAACAGGTGTGGTTAATTATTTATCTATTGAAGATTATAATTACTATGACTTTACTAATGTAGGAATTAATGATAATGATAAAATTAAAGAATTATTTAATTTAGATTTCTTTGTTTCAGCAAATGGTAGAAAAATCGGTTTTATTAAAAAGACAAAAGAACTTCCTTCTTATTATTTAATTTCTAAAGAATATTATACCCCTTCTCTAGAAGGTAAGAATTTAGGAACTTATAATAGCAATTATTATCTTTTATCCGATACAGCTAATTTAAATATTTATGAAAATGTTACTTTAACTTTAGCGCACACATCATCTGGTTTTTTATCTGATGATAAAAACAATGTAATTGTATTCTCTTCTTATGAAGAAGTTTTAAATACTGTTAATAGTTTCCCTAACAATACAAGTTATAGAATTCAACCTTCTTATAACGCAGTTACTTTTACTAAAACAAGTTCTACACAAGAAAATGCAACTAAAAAATATACAAATTGTTATTCTTCTTTAACTTCAACGCAATATAATGCTTTAAGTTCAGGAACTGAAACATTTGTTGATCAAAATGGACTTTCAACTCCATACACTTTAGTTTCTTCTCCTTCTGTAACAACAAACGGAAATAAAACTACAGTTGTTTTTGATTATATTGGAACTACAACCAAAATGACAACAAGCATAACTTCTAATACTTATACTATGAAATATAAGTCTAAAGAATATTTTACATTAACCGATAATTCCACAAATACCAACATAGCTTTAATTCAAAAAAAAGCTTCTATAGATACATCAACCACTAATCTTGAAGTTCCTAACTTAGAAATGAACGGTTCTGTTTACTATGTTCCAAAATCTGCAAAATATACTGGTTATATTGATGAAGAAGCTAATACCACTTTATCTTCTCAAAGTAATACTGTATTGGTACCCGCTGAAGATTACAATAATATTTCTTTTGAAAAACAATATGAAATCTTTGGCAAGACAGTTACAGCTTCTTTAGATTATAATAATTATTTACCAGTATATCACGGAACTCAATTAGATTATTGTTCTAATTTAGGTGAAGGATATACAGGCGCTTGTGTTTTAGGTTTTGTTAAAAAAGAAGCAGCAACTTCTGATCCTATTTATAATTATACAAAATCTGTAACCACATATAATATTTCTAAAGCAAATGAACAAAAAGTTAATGTTAATGAAAATTATTTAAATTTCACTTCAACTAATAATTTCAAAAAATATTATACTCAAAACGTTTCAAATGTTACAAATAAAACATTGGAAAATGGCGAATATGCTCTTTTATCACCTACTTATTCTGGTTCTACAGGTTCATTAGCATATTCTAACAATTTAATTTCACCTTTGATGTTAATTAAAAATGGATTTGCTGTATCTTATAATGAAGATGGAAGTATTTCAATTGAAAACACTAATAGTACAGAACAAACTTTAACTATTCAATTAAATATTCCTGAAAATTATTATAAAGAAAATTCTAATTTATATTTCTCATTTGAAATTGTCGATTTAAATGATTTAAATAAAATTGTTTCTTCTTTATCAAAAACAGCTTCTAATAGATATTATATTGAATATAAAAATGCTGATACTATTTCTTTAAAAATTAAAGGTAAATCTACAATCACTTTAAAAGATATTAGTGCTAGTCATTCTACTGAATATACTCCATTTGTACATTTAGAAGATGCAATTTCTAATAATGTTAATTATTATGAAGAATATAGGATGTACTCTGTGCCTCAAACAATTAATTATAACTTAATATATGAAAACGATACAGTTATTTCTTCTAATAACTTCGACAAACGTATAGACGGTTATATTGAACAAACACAAATTTCTCCTACTTATTCTTATGAAAATGTAAGTAATGCTCCTCAAACATTGACTATTACTTTCACTTCTAAGAAAGATGTTACATATTATATTTCTTATTATCTTGATAAAACATTTATTAGTAATACTGTTGTAGCTAACTCAACAAAAACTACAATTTCTATTCCAACATTCTCTGGTCAATTTGTTACTGGTATTTGTATAAGCGAAGAAAATAAGAAGTTTGATGACTATGCATATGGAGACACTATTAATATTAATCAAACCGGTTCTTTCGATGTGGAAGTTAAAAAAGCTCAACTAAAAACTGGTTATGAAGCAAAAACAGTAAAATCAGCAACTTTATATTTGGAAAAAGCAAGAAATGTTGATATCGTAGTTTCTTATACATCATTAGAATACATTCCTTATGATTCAACTTTAGCAACAAATGAAACTCAATCACATATTAATACATTCAATAATTCAACAACCAATCTTGCAAATACTGAAAACAATTTCAAAAACTATGTAAGAGTTTATAAAAATGATATAGCGTACTATTATCCAAAATATACACTTACTGGCCAATATTATTTGTTTGAAGAAATGAATGAATTATTGACTAAAAACCATTTACCAGCTAAAAAAGGATATTTAGTTAATGGTAATTTAGTAAACGGTAGATATACAAGATTACTATATGCAGAAAATTCATCTCCTTTTCATCCACATAAAATTGCAGTTCGTGCAACTAAAGAATATTCTTATGGTACATTTAAACCACTAGTAGAAGCCGGAAATACAATTTCAACTGTTATTAACGACAATATCTCAATCGAAAAATTTAACGGATGGGATATAAATTATAGTATAGATAAGCTTTATTATACTAAATCTATAAAAGCACCTGCTGATGAATATTATGCTGCATTGCTTAATAGTGATATTTATCTATTAGATTCTCAAAAGGATGCTTCTGGAGATAAAAATATTGAAGCTATTTTAATTTCGTCAGACGCTAAGCTTTTTGAAAATGAATCAGTAAAAAAATTAAACGATGATAATCAAAAATTCAGTTTTGTAATTTTAAATGTTATTTTAACTCTTTCAAACGAAAAAGATCGTGATGGAAATTCAAAATTCGGAATTTCATATTCTTCTTTAGATGGAAAAAACGTGACTGAAAATTTACAATATATTTCATACACTCAAAATGAAAACGGCACTTATACTATACTTAAGGATAATAATAACAACAATAATAATTATTATTATTTTATTGACCGTAACACCAATGTTATTAATTATATGACACCAAATGGTTCTACGTCTTTAGACATTAATTTCTATGATTTATTAAATGCTCCTATTGATGCAAATGGTGAAAGAACAATTTCTAGAAAAGTTCCATTCATATTACTTGAAAATTTAAATGATGACGCTATAGTTTCTACTGAAATTGCAGTTTCTAAAAGAGTTGGTAATTATGTAGCATTTACTAATTATTATAAACCAACAACTACAAGTTCTGAAAATAAAGGCTTTGCAACTGTTAACGAATATGATATTGCTGATTCTATTACTTTGGTTGATAATGAAACAAATGCATATTCACATTTAATTAAACAAAATCTACCTTTAATTTTAATTAATAAGAACCCGTTAAATTCTAAAGATCCAAGCTTAATGTCTTATTATACTTATAATGAGTTATATATTAACTTTATGAAAGGTGGAAGTAAAAAAGCTAAAACAGATCCAAAAGGCGATTATTTTATTGATGATCCTTCTCTTCAATATTACTATATGTTCACTGAAAGAAAAGCTTCAAATGCGCTTGCAAGTATGAGCTTAACTGAATTATGGGAAAAACTAACTACTTATGATAAAATAAATGGTGAAATTTCAGCATTTACTAACGACAGACTTCTTGTCGAATTATCCGACGGTAATAGTGTATATTTCAAATTTGAAACTTTAATGAAAATAAACACTCAATTAACTTTAAAATTGTATTCTTTACAAGAAAAAGCTAATATTTCTGCCCCTACTTTAGTATATCAACAAAGTGATTTCCCTTATTCTGATCCTGTAAATGAGGAAAATGATATTACTATTAATACTAAATCTAATCATACATTAACTTCTGATTACGTTGACGGTGTCCAAAAATATTATGAAAAATCTCAAAAAAATAATTATAAATTCAATCATTCAAAACTTTTCTCAACAGAAAATACTAATGGCGGAATTTATTATATTCCTCAATTAATTTTTAGAAGAAATGCAAACGAAGTTGAATTCTCATCTGCATATTCTATTGGTGATAGTTTAACAGGCGTTGATTTTGTTTTAAGAAGCAGATATGGAAATGCATCTGGTGTTTCTAATTCGGCTTATGAATTGTACGTATCTTCCGGAATTGTTATCAATGAAAAAATGTATAATCTAGATGATTTAATTTCTTATTATCAATATGCTAAGAATATGGAATTAAATGAAAACACATTTGGTGAAAATGGTTATTTCAATCAAATTATCAAAGCAATGCAAGATTATTTTGAGGATGAAGATAACATTTTATATGAAACATCACAAGGCTCTATGTCTTTAAAAAAAGCAAAAGAAAAATCCATAATTACTGGTGGTATGACTGGTGTAACTTATACAGAACTTGCTTTATTAAATACAGATAAAAGAGATACAATTTATAAAAATCCAACAATTCTTTATAAAAATAATAACTTTGTTACAGGCAAATTTGGAACATCTATGTTTGATCTTATACTTCCTTATGTAATATATAATTTTTCTCCTTATACATCTTTGAAAAAGTATAACATTTCTAATTCTTATGAAATTGGTACAACTATAGATGATAGACCAGATTATGGTTTAAGCAATTATCTTAAACCTACGCTTTTTGAAGCTATGATTTCTGCTAGTAAAAAAGATAACGTGACTGTTTCAGTTACCCCTACATTAGGTGGTGTAGGACGTAGTAACGAAAGTTATGGTATGACTCGTTCTTGTAATAATGAATCCCCATATAAAACAGGTGGCTATTTCCTTGAAACAACTCTTAATACATCTCATACTAAATTTATAAATTATCAAGGTTCTATAAGAGCTCTTGAACAATACACTGATAAGTCCGAAGTTTCTTTTGAAACTACTATGAATAATAATTTAAAAGAACTTCCTTCTGATGGAAGAAATATTGAAAATTATCTTTCTCAATTTAAATATTATTATTCTCAAGTTCCTTCTGATTTTGATGAAGAATGGACCGGCTATATTGATGGCATTAATGTAAGTAAAACTGGTTATTTACGCAATGGACAAACAAGTTGGAGTAATTTAAATGCTATTACTACTTTCACACCAACTTCTCAAATGGGTAAACATTCTATGGTTTATGACGAGAACGGTCACCAACAAAATTTTTTAATAAAAAATAAAGGAATCACAACATTTAAAATTTACGATATAAATGGCATTTTCTCTACTATAATTAAAGAAACTCCTGTTGTTCCGGACTCTACTCAAATAGATGGTTCAATATTAAGTAATTTAGCTTTCTGGTTTTCTTCAAATAGTCTCTCTCAAACAAATACACAAGATCTTAAAAATTATTACACATCTTATGGATTAAGTAAGTCAGCTTTTGATAATTTAGTATATATATATGCTAAAACTGGTGGAAATATTGCTACCAATTATTCCATATTAAATAATATTGCTGGTCCTTATTATCAATACAGAGGTATTGGCTCTGCTGGCAATGCAATTTCTGTAAATAGAGATTGGGGTTATCAACCACACATTTATGGAATGGCGTACGATAACAACTATAAAGAAGATTCTAAATATATAAATGATGGTCATTCATATATTAATCATTCTGGAAGTCTTTATTCTAATAATGATTCCTTCCAATTATCGGTTGAATATTTAACTAATTATCAAATTTCTTACAACTATGAAAACTTTGCATACGATATTGAAACAGAAGAAAATTCTACAATTTCATTACCAACTTATACTCAACTTTATGATAAGAACCCTATTAAATATTTAAAGGCTGTAAAATTAATTAATAAAGATCAAACAGTTAGTGAATATAATGCTTACAATTTCTTAGCAAAGTATACGCAAAATTCTTTATATAGCCAATTTAATGAAGATTTCTATAATCAATTATTTAATTATCAAGGCGAATTACCTACTAAATATAAAGGATTAGCAAACAAAATTGTAGCAAATCTTTTCTATACAAATATTTTAAGCTACAAATATCTTTCTGCTGATTTAAATGATGCAATAACTAATTTAGAAAATAAAGGTCAAAAGCTTTATGATTCTTATCATCAAAGCTTATCTAAAAAAGAATTATCTATAATTAATAATTTCTTAGAAAATAGTGGAATGGTAGAAAAAGTTGAAAACTCTAATATAAGTCTTGAAAATCCTTACACTGTTAAAATAACTGTTAGTGATGCTTCATTAACTACAGGTAAGCAAGAACAAATAAGAAAGAGTTTTTGGAGATCAATTGCTGTAACTTTCACTGGAGGAAACTATTTTGATACAAAGAGTAGTGAAACAAGAAGAGAAGCACAAGAATTTTCTACTAATAGCACAGCAACTTTCGCTTATACTAGATATTACTCAACCTTCTCTTTTGATGTTGTTGAAACAAAAACTTCAACCAATACAAATCTTTCCGGAGAATTAATTAATTTCTCTCAAATTTTAAGTGATGCAGGCTATTCTTTTGCTTTAAACAATAATACAAGTTGGCCTTATATTGCTTATAATCCTTTACAATTAGGAACTTCGACTGAGGTAAAAGATATTAATTTATTTACAGAGAAAAATGGTACATCTTTCACTATTTCAGGCAATTATAACGCTAGTGACAAAAATTATTCATTATTCTATGAACCTGTTTCAAACGGTGGTGAAATAAGTTTTGCTCCTACATCTGAAAAAACAACATTATTATATAATGAATCAAACAACGGCTTGAGTGATAATGAAAAGCTTCTAAAAGGTTACGTTACTGTTTTAAACAACTTCGTAAATAATAAGAAATATAATGAAGAATATAGAAATAATTTAAAAACTGCGTTAAATAAAGCTATTGCGACTTATAATAGCATCAGTCAAAAATATCAAGGCACTTCCGAAAATGTTAGTTATCTTTTACAATATATCAAAGGTATGGAAGAAGTTGCTAAATATACAGATATGCTTAAAGATTTAATGGATGAATTAAAAAATCAAAATATAGCTAAACATTATAAGTCAAATGTTGGCGGCATAGATTTATTTAGTAATCCTTATAAAAATGTTATTCAAAATACTGTAGGTGATAACAATTATTCTTCTATTGCAGATTTTTATGGTTCGTCAGAACTTACAGTTCAATATACCGTTCCTGGTTTGCCTTTATCTCATTCTAGCGATTTCTTAGTTGGCGAAAATCAAATTTTATTTTACAATTGGGAAAAAGTTGGTGCTGGTAAAGAATCACAACGTTTATTTACAAGTTTTGTATCAGGAAATAATTTACTACCATTATTTATTTATAGAAGTACTGCTGATGATTATTTAATGTATGATGAGGATGATAATAGCAATAACATTTTATGGGCTGTTCCTGCGGCTGTTTTCACTCAAGAAAACAATTTCAACGGTAAAATTGAAGAAAAATCTATTTATATTCCTTGTGATATGCTTAACATTCCTATTTTAAAAAACCATTCTGGTTATATCGAATATAAATTAGTTACTACCAATACTTTAAAAAAATGGTTTACAATTTATACAGATAAAACTAATGAAGTATCTGTTCAAGATTTTATGAGTATTGATGAATATTTGAAACACGACAAAATTCAACAATACGAAGTTACTGAAACAAAAAGTTTTTATTTCTTTTTCTCTAGAATTGAAACAACTTCACCAGGCGATATGCCAAAAGAAGTAGATTTAGTCAATAAAGATAAATCTTTTAATGATGTTGATTTAAATTATAATGCATATAGAGCTCTTTATAATATGAGTAAAGGACAATATAAACAAAATAACACCATTTATGAAATAGAACCTATATTTATATTTAATAAACATTCACTTTTCAGTAATTACACTCAAGATTATTTCAATTATGGCTTATCACCATTATTTCAAGTTTTCTTAGATTATGCTAATAACTTAGCCGGTGACATAATTTCTTATGACACTCTTACTCCAAAGCAAGCGTATGAAAAATATATAGTTAAATCTCAATATTTCAACGTTAACACTGATTATACTCTTCCATACGAAACCGGAATATATATAAAACCAGTATGTGCTAATCCTAATTCAGAAGAATATAAATTATATTTAAACAAAGGTAATTATACTGCAAATCATTCTAAGGAAATAATAACTTATTTGAATACTGTTTTATCAAAATACAATTATGCACTTCCTGCAAATGATAAATATGTTGTTTATCAATCATCTTCTCCTGTTACAAGAACTTCCTTAGCAACAGTTCCGGCTCAAGAACTAGGCTTTAATACCACTTCACCAAGATCACGTTATATTAATTATAATTATTATGATACAACTAAAGAATATAATGTTAATTATTTGGAGTTAATCAAATATTATAATTTAAGTAGTGGAATAAAACGTATTATAATTGAAAATCGAGATGCTTTATCTGGTGTCGATGACAATAAAGTTATTTACACTCAAGTTGATAGAGAATTAATGTGGCTTATTTGGGGCCCATTTGGTAAAGATGGCGAGATTTGTTCTCTTGGAGACGCATTAAGTAATAAATTCATAAATGACAATGTTTTATTTAGTAATGTTGTATCTACCGATAACACAAAAATTGAATACGATAGTTCTAAGATTTTAGTTAATGCTAATAAAGAAAGTATCGTATTCGATAACGTTACTCAAAGAACTTTAAAAGATAATGATGCATTGACATTAAATACAAATTATGATTTTTATATTAATGCTAATTTGTCAGATCTAAACATTAAAACTACTAAACCATCTATTGAAAATAAAATTTCTGAATTTGATTTGGCCGAATTACAATTAAATGCTATTCAAGATTTCAATTATAAATATTGTTCGTTCTATCAATATAAAACATTGAATGTTTCAAAAGGTGCTGTTATAGATTTTACAGATACTGATGGTTCTGAAAAACCAAGTTTAATTAAAAATATGTATTACAACACTACTGAGCAAAAATTCTATTCTGCTGATAAAGATTTTGTTGCCAACAATCCATATTATGATGGTAAAAAGGTTGTACATAGTGAAAGTGCCATTGGCGCTGCAACAGTTATAGTTAAAGGTCAATACCAAAAAATGACTGAAATAACTCCACCACCAAAGAAAACTTACTATAAAATTCCTTATACATACATTGGTGAATGTTTCGGCTTTGAATTAAAAAGAACATTGTATAATGAAGTAGTTATTGATAATACTAAAAATGAAACACTTGACAAATATCGTACAACAAGCTACGCTATTAATTGGCTTAAATCTAAAACTAAGAGCTATAGTATTTTGTCTCCTAAATATAAAAAATTTATCGAGGTTGGAAATCCTATAATGACAGCTGAAGATGCTCTTGGTGAAAGAAAGATTGAAATGAGTGATGAAATAATCACTGAATATTATTCTTTATTACCAAACACAAAAGAGCCAACAATTTCTCATATAATGTATTCAATTTCTTATACTCCATCAAGCAATGCATCAGATGTATGTGCTGCTGGATACACTTTAAGAAACGGAGAATGTTATTATACTACAACAAATGGTACTTCGAATAAATTTATTTATAATAATGAATATTATTTATCAATTTCTCCAAATGAAAAATTCAATAATTCTAAAACTAACGATCCTGCATTAGATAATATGATACATATTGAAAATTTGGTTGAAAATACTTTATATTCAATTAAATTTGGTTTTGAAACTGATATGGGTGTTACTTATTATGATAGTCAAAAATTCTATACAAGAACTGGCGATAATATGGTTGCTAATCCATTAAATCCTAATGGAAAATATTCAATCTATGATTTACCTGCAAGTGGTTCTATGTACGATATTATGACACAACAAAGCATCACTTGTACTGATTTCAAATATATCTTTGCGAATGAAACTGTAATCAATCAATTATTAAATAATCAATATTATTTAGATGCTTTAAAGACAAATTCTTCAAATTCATTTGTTTTACAAGGAACAACAATGACTTGTGGCCCTAATGGAAATGAAACTTGTTGGTTATATTCTTCTAGCCTTTCAAAGATGGCAATTAATGACATTGGTTACCGCTTCAATATTCAATACAAAGATAAAGATGCTGTTGATACTGTAAACAATTGGAAGAATTTAAACGTAAGTATTGAGAATGATTTCAAATTGGTAGAAAACGCATCTAAGACAACTGAATTATCATTAGGAAAAACAATATCTTTCAATAATTATTTAAATAATAATTTATATAATGATAATATATATCATAGTTTAAAAGATTCTGATTTATATTCAATTTACACTGATAAATGTGCAAAAAATTTTGATTTATTGCAAACTTATATTTTATCTAATTATATGATAAAATTTACAAATAATGGTGCAATAAATGAAATGAAAGACAAAGACATTAAAGTTACTATGGAATTCTGGTATTATGATTCATTCTTATATATGGATTATAATGGTAACAAAAAATATGATACAGCCAAATTAGGAACAACTGACGGATATACATTCTCAGTTTTGGACCAAGATTTAAATCCTGCATTATATGAAGTAGTAACATACGGTGTAAAAAATAGTGATGGTACAGTTAAAGGTATTGCAATAGCTGATGCTAAAGAATTATCAATTTCTCCTGCAACAAAACAAAGATATGATGATGTGTTAAATCACGCAACAATAGAAAATGGTAGAGTTCATCAAACTGCATTAAGATTCGGTATTGAACAATATACAGATAACAACTTCTATCTATTTATTGCAAGCGGTTCTAACAATGGTTATATTGGAGGATAAAAACATTAAAGTCTACCCTGATGGGTAGGCTTTTTTGCTATAAAAATGACAAAAAATTTTTTTGCAAATAAAAACATAATAATTAATGAAAACAGTTTAGTTTTCAAAAAAATAATTAAATCGGAAGGAGACATTTTAAAATGATTAAATTATTTAAGAAATTAGCCGCTAACAAGAAAGGTTCTGAATTAGTTCAAACTATTTTCATTGTAGGTGTGGCATTAGTTGCAGGTGGTCTAGTAACCACTTGGATCGTTAATACTGTTCAAAAGAAGATGAACGATGCTGACGCAGTTGATAAAGACATCGCTACTACAGCTACTAAGAACGCCTAGTCAATAGCGTAATTTGAAGAAGGTAACTTTTTAATGGTTACCTTTTTTCTTTTTAAAATTGATTTTACCGCCGATTAAAAACATAAATATTATAAAACTTGAAAAAGGAGCTTTTATGATGAATAATTATTTAAAATCTAAAAATTTCTTGTTAAAAGCATATGCAAACAATAAAGAAAAAGATGATAAGTTAGATGAAAAAAAGATTTATCCTAATGAAATAGAAAAAAAGGAAAAACTGGAAAATATCATCAAAGATGAAATCAATAAAGAATTCTTCGTCTTACTACAAAAAAATTCATTTGATGAAAATGATACATTGGCTGTTAAAGAATTTATTAAAAAATATATTAAAGACAATAAATATTTCTTCCAACAATCTTCTGATCACGATTTCTTTGTTAAATCAATTGTTGATGAAATTTTTGGTTTAGGTTTGCTTGAACAATATATTAATGATAATAACGTTCAAGAAATTTGGATTAGTGGAACAAAATATATTTACATTGATGAAAACGGTGTTCGTAAAAAAGCCAATATCAATTTCAAAAATGATAATATTATTGTTTCAATGATAAATAAAATTCTAGCTCCTGTAAACCGTAAAGTTGATGAAAGTAATCCGTTAGTAGACGCTCGTTTAAAAGATGGTTCCCGTGTTGCTATTACAATGCCACCAGTTGCTTTAAACGGCCCGGAAATTACAATTCGTAAATTCAAAAAGGAAAAGTTTACTATTTGGGATTATGTTAAATATGATTCAATGTCTCAAAAAATGGCAGAGTTTTTATCTAACGCAGTTGCAGCCGGTTTAAATATATTAGTTGTAGGAGGAACATCATCGGGTAAAACTACATTACTTAATGCTCTTTCTAATGAAATTCCTCAAGACCGTTCTGCTGAACACGTTATTACAATAGAAGACTCGGCCGAACTAATAATTTATTCTCCTTTCTGGCAAGCTTGGGAAACTAAAAATGCCAACTCAGAAGGAAGAGGTGGAATAACTTCGTCCGATTTAGTAAAACATTCATTAAGAAACTCTCCTGACCGTATAATTGTAGGAGAAATTCGTGATAAAGTTGCTTATGAAGTTTTACAAGCATCAATTACAGGTCATAAAGGTTGTATGGCAACAATTCACGCTGATAACGCATCCAAGGCTGTAGAACGTTTCTCTACATTGGCAGGTTCTGCCGGTATTATTGATGCTAAAGATGCAAAAGATTTATTTTGTGGTGCCTTTGATTTAATAGTAGTAGTTGAAAGATTAACCGATCCTCATACTAATAAGCCTTGTCGTAAAGTTACTCAAATATGTCATATTGTTGGTATTGGCCCACAAGCTGGTAAAATTCTTGCTTCTGATGGTTGGGTAAAAGAACCACCAAAAGATGATTTTGAAAAGCAAAAACAATTTAATGATCCAGAAAAAGAGTGGCTACAAGATATTTTTAAATTAAACAAAAAGACTTTTAAATTTGAATCGACAGGATACGTTCCTCAAGAATTAATTAAAAAAGCTGAAGCAGAAGTTAGACCATTCGATTTAGAAATCTTTACAGCAACAAATCCTAGGAAAAATGGTTTGAAGAAGAAAAATAATAGAGATAAAGAATTAAAAGAAGAGTTGCTAAAAGAAAAAGAACAAAGAGAAAAACAATCTTCTCAAGAATAAGAGGTGATATAAATGAACACATTCTTACAAGAATTATGGGAATGGGCAAATAAAAATGAAATGAATTGGATTTTATTTATATCCGCTTTAATCATTGCTCTTTTATTAATAGTTGGAACAATCATTTTTATCACTATCATTCTTAATTCTACACGTAAATTAAGCAAAAAAAATAAAGACATTATTTTTGGAAAAAGTGAAACCGAAAAAGTTTCAGAATTTGCTAAAACCGAAAAGACCTTTAAAGATACAGCAATTTATAAAAAATTAACAAATAATTTCTTTACAAAATTTTATAAAGAATTTAAATTCTTTGATAATAACCCTATTATTCTTTTCGGTTCTTTAGGCGTAGGTTATATAATTTTCTTTGTAACCATTTATTTAGTAAGTAATAGTTTGCCAATTGGTGTAGTTCTTGGCTTCTCATTTTTGGCTATTTGGTATATTTTTTGGGAAGGAAAAATTTCTAAGCAAAGAAGAAGATATATCAAAGGTTTTGCTATGGCAATTAAAATTATTTCGGCTTCTACAAGTGCAGGTAACTCATTTGAAACAGCAATTAATATTTTACTTTCCAGAGAAAATATAAACAATAAAATAAGAAGTGAATTTGCACAATTATCAAACCACTTAAAATCAAATAAAACAATAGATGAATCGCTAGAATTATTTTGGAAACGTAATTCGATGTTTAATGAAGTTTCAATGTTCTGTATTACAATTCAATTCTTCTTCAAAAAAGGTGGTTCTAATCTAGGAAAAATTATGTTAAAACTTGAAAAAGCATTTGATGATAAACTTGAAAGTTATTCTGAAATTGATACTGAACTAGGTATTAATAAAGTTTTAATGAATGGCTTAACATATTTATATCTAATAATGTTGTTTGTTTTACCATTATTTATGCCAACATTCTATACTAAATTAATTGATCAAGGTAGTTTTGGAATTATTAAATGCCTTGGTAGTTTAGGTTTGTACTTCTTTAGTATAGCATTCTTCAAGAAAATGACAAGAAATGCAGCGGAGGGATAATATATGGCTGAAAAAATTTATATGTATGTTATAATAGGTATAATTCTTTGCATTCTAATAACTGCATTATTTACGTACTTAGTTGCTAAAGAAGGTAATAATAATCCTTACGTTTCTGTAATCAATCCTTCTACAACTGATTTCACTAAAATTGTCAATGATAGCAATGTAAAAAAGCGTAAAAAAGAATTAGAAAAAGAAGAAAAGAAACGTAAAAGAGCTGAGGATAGCGAATTAGGAAAAAAATTCAAAAACTGGTATATTCAAGCTGGCAAGCCCGAAAAAAATATCAATGACTTTATAAAAACTGAATTGTTAATGTTATTTACAGGCCTTTTAATGATTTTTGTTTTCTTACTTACGATGCATAATTTCTGGATTGGTTTTGCAATTGCAGTTGTTGCTTTGCTTTTTCCTGTATTAGATTTAGCTGGTGATATTTCAGAAAGAAAAGCCTCTTTTAGAAAAGATTTTGCATATTTTCTTCAAACTTTATCATTTGTTTTATCTAACGGTGGAGTTTTGCAAGCCTCTTTCGTAGAAGTTACAAATAAACAAGAAGAAGGTGTGTTAAAAGAAATTATGAAAGAAGTAATTGTTGCTCAAAAGGTTAATGGCGGAGATTTCTCTAAAGCTTTCTCAACAATTGCTGAAAAAATTCAAATTGATGAAACAAAAGAATTCGTAGAAATTATTCAAAACAACTTAGCTAAAGGTATTCCTGTGGCCGAAACATTTGCTTCTCAATCTGAATCAATTTCCAGATATACTCGAAATAAAAAAACTAAAAAGATACGTAATATGTCTAATACTATCATTCTTCCAATTTTCTTTGTAATTGGTGCTATCGGCATTTTATTTGCATAATGAATGGAGCCCTTATGGGTTCTTTTTTATTAAAACATAATTTTAAATGTAAAAGAATTATCAAAAAAGATAAAATATATAGAAAAGAGGAAAAATAAATGTTATTTAATGATTATAAAAAGATTATATTTTTAGATGCTGAAGCTAGTGGCACTGATACCAGAACCGCTCAATCTTTAGAATGGGCTATGGCCGAAATGGTAGCTGATGGATATAGTAAATTGAAGGTAATTAAACAAACTGATTTCTTTGTTTCGGGAACCGGAATTATTCCTGAAGAAGTTATTTTATACGATGCTCAACCTACTGATTTTAATGAGTTTAAGAAAAGAGCTAAAGAAAAAGGTATTGCTGTTGAAGAATTTAAGTTACCAGTATCTATTACTGAATTAACTCACATTCACTCAGAAAATTTAGATCCTAATAAATCTAAAGCTTTCCCCGAAGATGTAATTGCTCAAACATTTGCAAAGAAGTTATTCCAACCTGACACATTGGTTATGTCATATAATTTAAATTATGACTTAAATTTAATTGCTACAATGCTTGAAAAGCACAATATTAAAGTGGATTGGGAAGCCCCTGATTATCTAGATTTGTTAGCTGTTTATAAGGACTTAAATTCTTATGATGGCGAAGTTGATGGCGGTAGAGTTATTGATGGTGTGAAATGTGATGTTAAGTGCTTAGGACATCGTTTAGATGCAGCCCTAAAGAAATACAATGTAACTATCGATCCGCAATATCGTCATAGAGCTATCGGTGATGTTTTGGCATCAGTAGAAGTATTACAAAAGATGATTGCAGAAGGAGTTCAATTTAGAGTTTATTTAAATTACCTTTCTTACAAAGAAAAATTTAAGGATACTTTAATTTATCTTCCTGCTAAGAAAATCACTTATGTTCCTGTAGTTAAGAAGTTTGATTTAAGATTTTATTCTTTAAAGAAATGGAAGGAACAGCAAGCACAAAATCAATAATCTAATTAAAAGTCTCGTAAGAGGCTTTTTATTTTTTTCTTCATTTTTTTTGTTTTTTAAAACATAATATTATTAAATTTAAAAGAGGTGAAAAAATGCCTAATTATGATTTAGATTATGACGATGACGACTTTGAAGACGAAGGTGAAGTTTTTCAAAACCCTGCCGAAAAATTGAATACGTTAAAAAATCAAATTTTAATATTAAATGACAAAATTTCTGAGCAACAAAAGAATGTTGAAAAATTAGAACAAAAGCAATTTATTAAAGTGTATATTTATTATGTAGGAACTTCAACTTCTGTTAATTCAAAGCCTTTAGAGGATAACAACTTAGAAGAAGTAAGTAAAATTTTAAACTTTTCAGATGTTGAAAAAATTGCAATTAAAGACTATATAAAGCAAATAAATACTTTATTAGATTTAAAAAAGAATAAAGCTTTTTTTGAAGAAGAAACTCAAAAAATTATAGAAGAAGAAAAACTAAAAAAGCAACAAGATATGACAATCTTTAATGCCATTGAAAAAGTTGTATTAGATAAGTATAAAAAACAAAAAGAAGGAAGTAACAAATGATAAATTTTAATGCTGTTAATTTTAAAACTTTAACCAATAATAAAGGTAAAGAAGAAACTCAATATATTGCTAATTTAAAGGTTGAAGGTTATCAAAACATTTTGATTACCGAAAATAATCTTTGCAAAAGAAATAAAACGGTTTTAGCATATTTGCCAGATGGTGAACAAGAATTTTTCTTAATCAATTGTGTTGAAAATGATGAATTTGATATGTATTTAATTACGCCTGATAAAAAGAAAAGAGCGTTTTGCGTAAGAACTTCTGACTTAGATTCAGAAGAAACAGCTTTCTTTTATAACCCTAATGAAAAATATTATGGAATTTATAAAAATTCTAAACCTCACATTAATTTAAAAGAAACAATTGAAGAATATTTATCTAAATATAGATATTATTAATTTTAAAAAGGAGTATTAATTATGAAAACAAAAAATATTATTTTAACCGGAACTTTTAAAAATAAAAATAGACCTGACTTGTTTAAACTATTAACTAAGTTTTCTGAAGTAAATGAAGATTTTTGCGGTAAATCTGGACTTGATTTTATAAGTGATGAAGCTCGTAAAGAAGGGCTTCACTCTGATTTTGAATTATTCTTAAAATTAGAAGACAAACATTCTTCTATTGAAGATATTATAAAAAATTTTTGCGATATGTTAGGCGATTTTGAAATGGAAGAACCTAAATATGTATTAACAGAAGTTGGCACTGTAACAGTTTTAACAATTTCTATTGTTAGATATATTTAAAAGAAAGGAGAATTTTTTAATTCTCTTTTTTCTTTTCTCTAAATGGTAGGGATTTAAAAACATAAAATAAAAGAAATAATATTTTCGAAAAGGAGTTATTATATGAAAAAGAAGAAAACTTTATTATTAATTTTACTTTTTATTTTGACATTGGTAGGAACGTTGGGCTTATTTACTTTTATCATTGTGAAATCGTATAACGACAACAAGACATATTATTACGTTGCAACAAGAGATTTTGATGTTCAAACTAAAATAACCGAACTTGATGTAAATACATATTTTGCAAAAGTAGAAGGTACAAAAGAATATGCTGAAACTTTATCTAACAACCGCATCGCTATAGTTACCAATCTTAATGACTTAATCGGAAGAACTGTAGCAGTTCCAATTGCAAAAGGTGATATTATTACTTATCCAAAAGTTACTGACAGTGCTATAGAAAGAGAAAAAAAGGAGGAATTTAAAAACCCTCAATATATTCCTCTTTCATTTGACGCTTCTAATGTTTTAGCAAAAGAAATTATTGTAAATAATAAAGTAGCAATAATGATTGACACTTCATTAAGCAACTTAACTTATGCAACTCAAACAGTATCTTCACCTTCAACAGCTGAAAATCCAGATACAACAAATTCAAATTCGGCTTCTTTAGATAATGCTTCTAAAGGACGTTTATTAAGTGTTGTATGTACAAAAGCTATTGTTAAAAAAAATGAAATTGATAAAACAGGCAAATATAATGTTTTATTACAAATGGAATATGAAGATGCATTAAACTTATTATCTTTATCAAGCACTTCGACTCTTTATTTGCTAGACAATCAAAAAAATACTATTACTGAAAAGACTTCGTTAATCAATTACAATGTGTTAGCTAACACATTTGCTTCAACAGGGTTAGATGTAAGTTTAACTGATTTTGAATGTTGGATTTCTCGTATAAATTCTGATGGCACAATTGTTGGTACTTTCAACTTTGATGATGAAAATGACGTAACATATGTTAGTGCTGATTCAAGTAAAAGTTCAATGCCTTCTGTGTTAGATCCGTCAGCTAAAATTAAAAACATCAAGCTCGAAAATGAAACAACCTTACAATTACAATGGTTTTCTTATGTTCCATATGTATATATAAAGCACTACGATGAAAATGGTCAAGAAGTTAACGACTACGGAAAATATACTATAGCTAATAACGATTTTAGTTACAATTCTAAAACTGAAAAATCAACTTTAAAATTAAATTTAACAAACGGAGTTTATGAAGTTGGTTTCTTCAATGAAAGTGGTTCTTTAATGAACACATACGTATTTACAGTTGAAAATGCTGTAAAATATACCTATACTGCTGTTAACGATGAAAAAATTAAAATTTCTAGTGTTGAAAATTCTACATACTCATACTCTTTAGCAATCAGCAAAGAACTATTAAATAATCTAGAAAGTTTAAACGGCTTACCTGTTAATTCTTTTAAAATTGATGGTGATGACACTAAGTATGATTTAGATGAAATGCTAACATTAAATGACAATTCATATTATTATGTAGTGGTTAATGATAGTTTAAATTTTAGTGCTGATACAAACAATGCTGTAATAAAAACTCTTCATTTCTATAATGATGGCGACGAACTTCAAGCTAGTGGAACAAAAACCATTAAATTACTTTTAAAAGAGAATCAAATTGTTTGTAATGAGTATGGTGTTCTTCCTATCGTATATTCTACTTATACTTCAAATTCAGCTACAAATTATAATACATTAAACTCTACAACAGTATCAAATTTCCAAAAAGAATATTTTAATAAAGTTGAACTTTTAAAGAATGTTCAAGTAACTGATGAATATGATTTAAATAGAATTTTCAATCTTGAAAATTTGGAAGATTTTGAAGCAAGCTTCTTAAATACAACAGTATCTGAGATGAGTATTATTGTTAATGATACGACATACACATTCTCTATGAAACAATTTAAAGACTTGCATTCCTTATCAATAGAAAAAACAATTGATAAAGGTATCGAAAACTTTGATGACGAAACATTAGAAGTGCTAGATTCAATGAAGACAATTCTTAATCTTGATTTAAATTCACCTGATGTTAATAATTTAGATTTAATTAAGATTTTCCTTTTATTCAAAGGCCAATATTCTAATATATTAAGTAATATTACAGTTGTATTATCAACACCTGAAAATAGCGTCGCAATCGCTTTACAACATTAATTCAAAGGAGAAAAATATGAAAACAGTATATATTTTAAAACACCCTCAAACAGCAATTCTTTCATATTTAAACGAATTATCAAGCGCTATTAGTTCAAAAAAAGATGATTTAGTTTTAGATGGTTATGATGATTGTAATGATGACGGACTACAAAAATTTGCATTTGCAATGTCCGACATTCTAATTACTGATATTATTGATAAAGAATTATATGATCAAGTAATGCAATTAAATGGATATTGCAATATTATAATTTTAGCTTCTGATATTAATAGAGCTCAAGCAATTGTTGCTGATTATCAAAAAGCAGGAATTTATAAAGTTTCTTTTGTTAACATTTCACACGTAGATGTTAACACTTTAAGTAATAATTTATGTGAACACGAGGAAGGAAGTGTAGATTTATCTATCTCTCCTTTCTCTAGTGAAGAATTACATAATGATACGACTTTTGAAGATATTCAAAAAGAAGTTAAAGCTGAAGAAGAACAAAGATTAGAAGATAGTCATCAGGCTGATGATACGTTCTTAAAGACTTTCTCTAATGATGTTATTTTAGAAAGTGAAACTTCCGATGTTGTTAATGAAGAAAAAACTGACAATGAAGAAGAAAATGGTGAAGAAGAAAACACTGATAAAAAGCAAGATAAATCTTCTATTATGTCTAATTCTAGTGTGTTAAATGAAATTAGAGAAGAAAAGATAGTCAATATCACAACAAATGTTTCAGATTTATCAACTAAGGTTATTTCGTTAGTATCTAAAAAAGGTGGAACTGGTAAATCAACATTTGCTAAAGAAATGGCTAATTTCTATTCACATCTTCAAAAACCAAAAAGCCGTGAAAATTATCGTGTAACTGTTCTTGACTTTGATTTTGAAAGAGGTTCTCAAAGAACTCTATTAGGTATAGATAATCCATATCCTAACATTTATACTTGGATTAATGATATTCTAGACAAAATAGAAGATGGCTCAAAAATTGATAACATTTACTTTTCAAGTTATGAAGTAATGAACTATCTTATGAGTGTTCAAAACTCAAACTTTTCTGTATTAATTACAAATCAAGGTAATTTACCAATTAAGATTTTAGAAAAGCTAAGCAGACACGCTGAACAAGAAGAAGGCTTACTTGAAAAAATTTTAAAGAAAATAATTAAAGCAGTTATTCAAGTATCTGATATAGTAATAATTGATACTCCATCTAGTTTTGACGAATTTTCTGTTGTAGCTATGGAAAATAGTAATAACATATTATATATGTTACAGCCTACAATTCCCGATATTGAAAACTTCAAAGTTTTCGTGGATGAAGTAAAAGATTATAAAAAGATTTCATTTGATAAAATTGGAATAGTAATTAATAATTTCTACACAAAGAATTTCAATGATACTACTAAGGAATTATTAAATGATATTACATATAATGTTTATGATATTAAAACAACAAAGGACATCGTAAAACATTTCCCAATTATTTCTGAAAATCCTTTTGACATAAACTATACAATAGTTTCTCAAAATTATGCATTTATGCGTAAGAAAACAGATTCAATTATTACAATGTGTCATTATTGCTTACCAATGTTTAGAGTAAACCAAATTGTTCAATATAAAAAACAAGTTGGAAACTTACCAAAACAAAAATCTAAAAAAGAATTAGCTAAAGAAAAAAAAGCTAAGATGCTTCAAGAAATGCTTGAAGCTAAAAAGCGTGAGAAAGAAGAAAAACTAAAAAAGAAAATTCAAAAGAATTCACCAAATAAGGTTGAAGAGAAAGCAGCTAATTTAAATGAAAATCTAACTGTTTCAAACGATAACCTTGTTTTAAGCGAACAAAATGTTTCTGAAAATAAGTTAGATGATGTTGTCCTAAAAGACAACAATAAAAATAATATTCAAAATGGGGAAACAGTTTTAGAGGAAAAGAATGATAATATAGTAAATGATATTGAAATTCCTTTTGAAACTGAATCTACTCCAGAGCCTAATGTTTTCACAAAAGAAGAAGCTAATCATTATTTGAATAGTGATTTATCTAATGAAACATTAGCAGGCTTCGTTGGTAACTTACAAAAAATGCCAATGGTTAGTAAAACTAAGTATGGATATCCAATCTTCAATAAAAGGCCTATAAGTTTAAATAAGAAGGTTTGGAAAGAGTATCAAAAAGCTTTATCAAAAGAGCTTTATAAAAAATAATTTTTTTAAAAGGAGCAAGTAAAATGCAGATAGTTTTTTATATTATTGTAGCTTTATCAATTCTAAGTTTCATAATTATTGGAGCTTTTGATGATTTAACAGCTACTATTCCCCATACAATAACTATCATCTTGATGTTATTAGGACTTTCTTCAATATTTATTGATCAAAGTCCTGATAAAGTTTGGTGGCTGCCATTAACAATTGCTACAATTGTATTTGCAATACAAGTATTGTTATTTGTAATTATGGGTGAAAATGCCATTGGCGGTGGTGATATAAAAATTTTAACTATCTGCTGTTTTTTCATTCATTCTGTTGATAAATTATATACTTGGGCAATTTACTTTTCTATAGCCACTGCTTTAGCTTTAGTCACTTCTAAAACACATAAAGATAATGTAGTTAGAATGGGAAAATTTATTTGCCTTCCAATTATACCTGTATTTTTTAGTAGTAGAGAACTTGGCTTAGAAATAATAGTCCTTTATTTAGTTTTGATTTATGCAATTGATATTTTATTAGAAAGGAGGATACCAAATGAAGAAAAACAACTTTTTCAGCAAGATTGTAAAGAACAAAAGAGGAGGTAATACTGTTGATGCAATAATTATAACTCCTTTATGGGTTTCTATTTTAATTATTGTAATAATTTTCTTATCAACAATGTCACAAAAAAACAAAGTTGAACAAGTAGCAAATGATGTTTCGCAAATTATTATGGGTTCTAATGGTGACAATTATGTGCAAAATATAGAAAATTATAGACAGACTTATGCTTCCGATTGTGAAATATTAGTTTATGAAGTTTTAAATTCATCTGCTGATACAGAGCATCAAACATTGTATTCTACGTCTTCCACTGTAGGAGCAAGAAATTTTTCCAAGGGAACTTTCTGTAATATAGAAACAGCAGATGCCATTAACTTTTGGAAAAACGGTATTTTAATAAAATTTGTTGTAATAAGACCAACTCAATTTTATAATAATAAATTTACTGTTAATTTAACAGCGACAGACCGTTGGAGTTTTGCTAAAGAACTTGTTTATTCTTACAATTTGGTAGCTTTAGTTCCAAATGCTTAAGTTTTTAAAAAACAAAAAAGGCTCAGCTTTATTAGAAACTATAATATTATGGCCTTTCTTTATATGGTTAATTTTTATTTCAACAACTAAATTAATGATTATGGCTGAAAGAAATACTGCTGAAAATTTAAGTAAAAATTATTCAAGAACTTTAACAACAGCCTTGTCATTCGAACAAGCTTTAGATGATATAGCATACGATTATAATTCTAAAAGGAAATCGTTCACTATTACCAATATAACTGTTGGCAAATTCAATATGGATTTTACATCTCAAGGTGGAGGTTCGTTTGAAAGTTGCATTTTGAACAACAAATTTGAAGTTTCTCGTTTGAACAGTATTACCACTCCTCAAAACATAGAATATTTCCATTCTTGTTGGAAGGCTGGTACTACTTGCAGTATAACAGTTTCTAAAAATTTGGGTGAAACAACATTTAAGTCTTTTACAACAGGTTATTTTTATGATCCAGTTGAAGGTAAACAATATGAACTTTCATTGCCTGGAACTAAAGAAACTTGTTTGTCAACTCATACAGGTATTTTGTATACTACTTCGAAAACTATTTAATTTATTTTTTTAGGAGGGGGATAAAATGATTTCAAAAATATTAAAATCAAAAAAAGGATCCTTTTTACTATTAGGCGTTATAGTTATTCCTATCATTATAGCATTGGCTTTAACTTTAATTGGTAGTGGTATGAGAGAAAAAAATATGAAAATTTCATATCAATCTAGTTTAGATAATGAAGCTTACGCTTTAGCTATGGAATTTGGTGAAACATATTATGAAACTTCTGCACAAAACGAAAACGAGATGGAATTTTGTTTATTCAAAGATGAAGATTTGCCAAAAATCAATGAACGTTTTGATGTTTTTTTTAACCACTTAGATGGTCATAATAGAAAATGGTATTCAGAAGTTACTATTGTTAATAATGTAAATCATTCAATAAATGCAAACGTTCCTGAAAGTACGGAATTTGTAAAAATAAGAGCAAGAATTGTTCTTCCTAACACAAACTGTGATTCTTATGATAAATATATTAAAGAAAATGAAACTTCTTGGAATAAAATTTCAGAAGGAATTCCTGAGGGCAATTTTGAAGGCTCTAGTAATAATTCTATAAAAGTATTATTTTTCACTTCTTATGGTTCTATTACCGGTTTAAAACACGTTCACAATTTAACAACTGTTGTAATTAAAGAAGCAACTTGTTCACAAGAACAAGAAACATTAACTTATTGTACAAAATGCGGTCAATATTTTACAGCATCAGGTGCAATAGCTACAGGCCCTGAAAAAGGTGAAAAAAATCCAAATGTTCATAATTTTGTTTCCTATTACTTTGTGGCCGCTTCTTGTGAAAAACCAAGTTTAGCATTAATTAAATGCTCAGATTGTGGAGTTTCGGCTCAAACATTTTTTGAAGGACAAGTAAGATGTAACGGTAAAAACTATATTGATTTTCCATTATATGCCCTTTATAGTGATGGAATTGGAACCCCTAAAAATCCTCAATATGCTGTATTAAACGATTGGATTGAAACAAATGAAAAACCTGACACAACAACTAAAACTGTCGAAATTACTTCTTCTGATATTCATAATATGCCAGTCTCAGTTTTCTCGCAATTATTGCGTTTTTATTCTAACACTAATTTGCCAGAATATGATGCAACTAAAAAAGCAGGCTATGTTAACGTTGTTACTCAAAGTGTAGGTCATACATTTGAATATAAATCAACTACTTTATCAACCTGTTATGCAGAAGGCTATGATACATATCGTTGTTCCTTATGTAATGCTGAAGAACAGCGTAATTTCAAAGCTAAAGCTACAACTGGTGCTGATCATAATTTAATAAAGGTTAATTATGTGGCTAAAACTTGTTCAACTAACGGTAATAAAGAATATTATTATTGTGATAAGTGTGGTAAATATTTCATTTCTGAAGATAGATATAATTTATCCGCTCCAGCTTATTTCAATGTTTCTTTAACTAAATATGAAGTTTCAGAACAAGATACTATAATTCAAAAATCTCATAATTATGATTATGATGCAAATACTCGAACAGGTGGGACAGTAATTCTACCTACTTGTACTACTAAAGGTTTCACAATCGTAAAATGTAAAGATTGTAATGATTATTATTACACTAATTATACTAATATAGATTATTCGAAACCTGCTCATAATAGAATTATAAAAATTGATGGTAATAAGGTTTCTAATGAAAAAGTTGAAAATCTAACAAAATATGAAGCAATAGCTTCTACTTGTACAACTAATGGTAATTATGAATATTATAAATGCTCAGCCTGTGACAAATATTACCGTGAAGTAAATGGTGAATTTCAACAAATTAATTATAAAGATTGGGTTTTACCATTAGACCCTAACAATCATAATTATCTTGACTATAGAACTGTCAGTCCTACTTGCACTGAACAAGGTTACACAATTAGGAAATGTATAGCAAGCAACAATCGTTTTGGCTGTGGTAAAGAAACCAAATTTGATGATGGCGGTACTGAATTATATAAAATGGTTTCAGCTTTAGGTCATTTATCTAGCGGTTATATTTTAATTAATGCACCAACTTGTACTGATACTGGTTCTGAGCATTGTGTCTGCGTTAGACAAGGATGCGGAAAGGAAATAGCAAACTCTAGAAGAGAACTTCCTATGCTTCCACATACAGTAGGTGACTTTGTTACAGGAGTTGCTCCTACTTGTATTACAGCTGGTTATAATATTAAGAAATGTACCGTATGTAATAAAAATTTATATGAAATTTATGGAGAACAATATTATTATTCTGTAACTTATAACGAAACAGCTTCTTTTAAAGCCGGACAAACATTATTAGTTAATGAAAGTGTTTATCAAGATGTAAAACCTTTAGGACACGATTTAATTTGGAAAAAAGACGTTGCTGAAACTTGTGAACAACCTGCTGTTGTAAATGCATATTGTACACGTCCTTGTTGTGTTCCTACACAAATCTTTGCGACTAGCGATAATCCACCACAAGCAACAGGTCATAAAGCAAGTGGAACCTGGGTTACTACTTTAACACCAACTTGTGAAGAAAATGGAACCCGTGTTCAATATTGTTCTAATCCTTGGTGCGATAAAAAAGGCGAATATATTGTTAAGAGTGAAACAATTGAAAAATTAGGACACGATTTTTCAATTTTGGTTTCGACAGCTTATAAAGCAATAACTAATGATGCTTCAAACGGAATAAAAGTTGAAACATATAAATGTTCTCGTTGTGATAAAACAAATAATGTAGAAACAACAGTTTCTCACGATTATATTAAAACGACTTATGTTCAACCTACTTGTACAACAAATGGACAATCTAAATTTACTTGTAAGAATTGTGGATACACTTATATAGCAACAGATTTAACTCTTTTAGGACACGAATTCTTTAATACAAGTGTTGTAAAACCTACTTGTACAGCAGAAGGTTATACTAATCAACAATGTAGTCGTTGTAATATAACTAGAATTGATCCCGATAGTTATAAACAGGCTTTAGGTCACGATTTCAGTGGAAGTCCTGTATATACCGCATACAATCTTACTGATGCTACTACTTGTGGTTATTTAACTTATACTTGTTCACGTTGTTCTCAAACAAGAAAAATAGAAGCAAATCACTCTTTTGAAAAATATGGTGATAGTGTAGCTCCTACTTGTACAGAGCAAGGATATTCTGCTTATAAGTGTTCAAAATGTTCATTTGTTAAAAAAAGCACTTATATTCCTGCCTTAGGACACGATTATTCGATTAAAGTTAGCACTTTAAATCCTACTTGCACTAATGGGGGAAACTCTACTTATAAATGTTCAAGATGTTCTTCAACTACAATTAAAGATTATACAAATGCTTTAGGACATACTTATAATAGCGCACAAGCAAAATATACTTGGACTGGCCAAAGTGCAAATGGTGCAAAAGCTACTTGCGTGGGAAACAATAAATGCTCTAGATGCTCTCAAGCACCTATTACAACAACAATATCTAATATTACTCCTACTAAGACAGCACCTACTTGCGTTAATACAGGTAGTTGGAATTATACTGCTAAGTTTACTCAAACAGGTTTTTCAACTCAAACTATCAAAACCGCAATTCCTGCTTTAGGGCATATTTATAATGTTGACAATACAAAACATACTTGGTCTTCTGATTTAAAAACTTGTACAGCTGAAAATATTTGCACAAGATGTAATGGTGGTAAAATACAAGTAACAGTAAATACTACATTAACTCGTAATAAAGAAGCGACTTGTACAGAAAAAGGCGATTATACATATTCAGCTAATTTTAACAATAGCAATTTACGTAATGCTACTAAGAATATTACTCCAAATGCAACAGGTCATCATTTCCAAAAAACAGGAAAATACAATTCTAATGAAACAAGCCATTGGGAACTTAGTCAATGCACAGCTTGTAAAATTTATAAAGAAGTTGTAGAAAGCGATAAATCAGTTCACAATTATGGTTCAAAAATAATCGATACAAAAGCGACTTGTACAGCAACTGGTACTTCACATCATATTTGCTCTATTTGTGGATATAGAGAAAATTTAATTGAAAAGGCTCTTGGCCACGAATATCAAAAAAATAATGGAAATATTGTTTACACTTTCCCTAATAGCGCATCTGCTTATAGTGGAACTAAAACTAATGCTTCTCAACACGTTCTTATTACAGTTTGTACACGCTGTGGCGTTGTTCTTAATGAAAAGTGGGAAAACCACAATCAAAATTCTTCTTATAAAACTGAAGAATGCGAAAAAGTTCCTACTATAACTTATACTTGCACAGTATGCTCAAAACAAGTTAATACAGTAAAATTAAACGATGGTAAACCATTGCCTCACGATTGGAAAGAGTATGAACACGTTAATAGTACTTGTGATTCTGATGAATTAAGCAAATGTAAATGTAATAGATGTGGAAAAGAAACTACTTTTAATTTAGGTAATCGTAAACAACACGATTTTGAAGCAATTAAAGTATTAAGCAATAGTCATAATGAAAACACTTGTATAACTCTTTTATATCGTTGTAAAAATTGTAAAAATCCAAAATATGATTATCAAAATTCCACTCACGTATTAGGAACAAAACCTATAAGAACTGTTGCTGCCACTTGTACAGCAATTGGTTACGATGTTTATCAATGTACAAAATGTAAATTAGAATTTAATAAAAACATTAAATCTGAATTAGGTCACAATTTGCCTTCGGCTGGTCAAAGTTTTGCTGGTTCAGATTGCCAACATAAAGGTTATGATAGATATAAGTGCACTAGATGTAATTATTATGTAGATAAAGCAAATAATTTACCTGGTTCTCACAATTTTGATACTTGGGTAACAACTAAAAATCCTACTTGTACAGCTCAAGGAACAAAAGAATTAAAATGTAAACTTTGTTCTACTATTGAACCGAATTCAGCTCAAGCTATTCCTGCTTTAGGCCATTCTACTCATACACAATATGGTTACTATACTAAAAAAATTTGGATAGAATACGATTATACCTCTTCAAATCATTCGTCTTCTGCTAGTAGTATGGTAATTTTCAATGGTGAAACGATAAGAGATAGAGAACGTTTCAATTTGAATGATGGTGATTATGTATATTCCAAAACACTTAGCCAATATAGTACAGGTGAATGGAAATATGATAATACAGGTTATTCATCATCGGATTTTTATAGTCATTTAAAATCTGAAACCGGAGGAAATTTTGTTAATTGGAGTTATACTTTGACCACAAAAGGAGATAATGCTAATAACTGGAACGCTTACCGAGATGGCTGGGTATATAATTGTAAGAAAGCTGAAGATTGCGATTGGTGGATATTCAGAGGTAATACAAAACATCGTTATGAATATGAAAAAGCTTATATTGATGTAACTCTTCGTTATAAATATGCTGAATATGTAGCTAGTGTTCGAACAAGTGACGTTACTTGGTATGATAACACTCAAAGTACAAGTGATACTTATATATCATTTAATAATTTCTATTATTTTGCAAGTAATGACGATGATGATGATGATTTAACAAGATATTGGGAAAAAACTTATAAATACGGCGAACGTCAATATTGTACAAGATGCAATAAAGCTGTATAATTTAAGCTTTTTAGAAACATAAAATAATTATTAAAATTGAGGCTTGCTACATTTGTAGCGAGTCTTGATTAAAGGAGGTTTTTTAAAAAAATGAAAAATAAAACATTAACTTTATTTTCTATTTTACTATTTTCTTTTTCTTTATTTAGTTGTTCTAAAAACGTTGAAAATACTAATCCTTCATCAGAAGTTTTTCCGACAGAAACTGATATAATTCTTCCGACTGAAACAAATCCGATTTCAGAAGAACCACCAGTTACGTCAATTACTGAATTTTTCTCGATTATTTTTGATGCTCAAAATAATTCTGAACCAATTATATATTCTATAGAAAAAGATAATAAGATATTAGAACTTCCAAATGAACCAACAAAGAAAAACCATTCTTTTTTAGGATGGTATGAGAATGGCATAAAGTTTAATTTTGATACAAATATAATCGAAGACCATTATTTGATAGCGAAGTGGAAACTTGTTTCTTATGATATATCAAATTATGAAGAACCTATTTCTCATTCTATAATAAATGATAATGGAGAAATAAAATATAATATTTATTTTTTAATTGGTAATAATCAATCAAATTTTGATGTTGACTATACTTATGATACAGAAACAGATTTAATTTCGTTCGAAAATTTTGATGTTGCAAATTATAACTTTGAAGGTTGGTATTTAGATGTAAATATGATAAATGAACCGTTTGATAATACTAACACTGCTTTAGCTTCATTAAATAAAGATACAATATACTTATATGCTAAATTTACTGAAGATACGCCAACTCCACCAATTGAGGAACAATGTGAACATCAAATTGAAACCCGAATTTTGCAACAGGGTTCTTGTAAAACTGGTGCTAAAACAATTGAACAAACTTATTGTGCAAAATGCGGTAAAATTTACGACACGACAGAATATACAGTTTCTCACGAAATGCCCGAGGAGAGTGAATGTAAACATATTGCTCCAACTTGTACCGAAAAAGGATATTATATTCAAAAATGTAAAAACTGTGATTATCAATTGAAATATATTTATGCTAATGAAATAGATCATAATTTAGTTAATAGAGTAGTTGTAGAGCCAACTTGCACAGCAAGCGGATATAGTGCAGATGTATGCACTATGTGTGGAGAAGAATTCAACCGTGTAGTTATTGAACCAACAGGTCATAATTATTATGTAGTTGGGACTATTCCTTCTACTTGTTCAACAAATGGATGTACACTTTATCAATGCCGTTGTGGTAATACATTAGAAGGTGATCAATTACCTTTAGATGAAAATAATCACGTATATGATGCAAATGGAGTTTGCTATTTATGCGGTCACCAAAGAGAAGAATAGAACAAGAGCTTTCGAGCTCTTTTTTCTTGCACTAAAAACATAAAGTAAATAGACGAAAAAATTATTTGATTTTTATTTAAAGTTTTATTACTTTATTATAAGGAGAAAAGAAATGCCAAAATCCTTTTAAATTATTATAAAATAATAAAATGATAAATAGCTAACCACTATCTCTTATAATTTTTAGTTAAAAGAAAAATAGTTTTGAAGAATTTTAATTTCTTTCTTATTACTTTTGTGATTAAAAATTGAAACTTTAAAAACTTGTAAAATTATTCGTTATATTTCTCAAAAAAATACAATTACTTTTATCTTTTAAAATAATTTAAGTCTATTTCAAATGTTGAAATTTTAAATAATGGAAAGTGGCTTTAGCCTGTCTGTTTGGATAGAAATTATTTTATTTTAATATTTGTTTGGATATTGATTATTATTGAAAATAAAACACTAATTTATTTTTTAATATAATGTAATAATAAATACTGTGTTTAAGCCATTAAAGAGTTAATTTTTAAAATATCAAAAATTTTAAAAGGATGTTATGATTTAACGAGACTATTTTTTTATTTAAGGAGGATGATAATTAATGTCAACAAGTCAATTACGTGAAAAAAAGAAATTTCAAAACAATTTAAAATTACTTTTAGTTTTAGGTAATGGAATACTTGCATTATTTGTAATAGCTTTAGCTGGTATATTAGTTGGTAAAAAACTTCAAGAAAAAGAAGATGCTGTCCAATGTAATGTAATACAAACTACAGTTATTGATAAATATATTGTAGATGGCTATGCTGGAGGAGGCTGGTATATTTGGTATATTCAACCCACTCAATATGTAGTAGTATCAGAAGATAATGCTGGTGGCAGATGGACATCTTATATGTATATTGAAGACTATAATGCCTATGACGTTGGTTCTATACTTGAAATTTGTATAGAACATAATGCTCCTTTAATATATGATACACACCACAAGTAAAAATTAGACTAGTTTCCTAGTCTTTTTTTGTTAAATATTATTAATTTTATATTTTTTTATTTTTAGGATTAAAACCAAAATAAAATATTATCGTAAATTTCAAAAAAATTATCGTTTTTAATCGTTTCTTTTTTAAAATGATATTTTTATCAGTCTAAATAAAAAAGTTTTTTAAATGGGAATTTTTTTGCAAAAATCAAAGTAAAATCTTTTTTAGTTAAAAACATAAAAATTATCGAAATGTAATTAGTTCATTTCATACCAATTAAAAACTCAAAATAATAATAATAATAATAATAATAAAAGGAGATAATAAAATGAGCAGATCAAATAATGCGGTATATTTTTTAGGTAAGGTTATTAAAGGCGTAACAGCAAGATACACATCAGAAGGTAAGCCAAGAGCATCTTATCAAGTTGAAATTCAAGGACGTTCAATTGACAAGGGAGCGATTCAAACTCCATTTGTAAAGAGTGTTGGCAATCAAGCAGCAAAAGATATTGAACATATTAAAGTAGGTGACATAATTTTAGTCGAAGGTAGAATTACTACTAGAGAAGAAAAGAAAACACTTTCTGTAATCAAAGATCCAAACAATCCACAAAAAATGTTAACTTATGATGAAACTGATGAAAATATTACTTTTGTTGTAAACCCAAGTGATATTTATAAGGTTGATGTTACTAGAACTGTAACAGAAGTATTAGCTACAGATGTAACATACGTTTCTGATTTGTTATCTATGATGGAACCTGAACAAGCTTTAAAAGTATTTACACCTGACGTATTAAGATATGTACTTAATGATTATGAGGAAAAGTATGGTGATTTAGATCCCGTTATTAAGGCTTTAACTGAAAAAAAGAAGTAATTTTTTCTTAAAACATAAGGCGGTTAGAGCACATTAAAAAGGAGGGTGTCGTAAATGAATAACGAAGATTTAGAATTAGTCGATGAAAATATTGACATTGATTTTTTCTATGAGGATGCGCCTCGTAAGAAAAAAGTTAAAGCAAAGCATATATTGATTTATACTATTACTTTAACATTATTCGCTATTTTAGGTATATTCATCGCAGGTGCGGTGACAATGGCAAGATATGATACTACGAAAATCGTGTCCGATACATATATAAAAGAATATGAATTTTATCAAGAATTAGATGGCTTTGAAACACACGTATTTAATTTCTATAAAACTAATTATTTAGATAAGAAATTATATAAGGCTGCACAAGTTACAACCATTTCTACTTATGATGAAGATTCATATTATCAGTTATTAGAAGATGAAGTTGCTTATGTAGATGAATTTTTCAGCAAAAATGCAACTGAAATTTTAAGACGTGGTTCTACAACTACAAATCCCATTAAAGCTAATTACTATAAATTTTTCTATGATGGTTCTTCTAGCTCATCTAGTTTATATGTAGTATATGAACAATTCTTAAATGATGCTTTACATCCTGGTGATGAAAGTGATGAAATGTTCCAATTATTAGCACAATCTGAACAATATTCTGTTCAAACTTCAACAAATATTGCATTATATAGCTCTTTAAATAGTTATATAGGTGATGCAGGTGTTAAGGCCCAATTTAAAAAGGTTTTATCCGGTAAATAGTTAGGGGGTATAAAAATGGAAAATCAAACAAAGCAAACATACAAAAGTGTAAATTATGATAATGTTGATTTCTCTAAAATGGACAAAAAGAAAATGTTTTCTGTAATAGTTGAGTTAATTAAAGAAAACAAAATGTTATTACATAACAATACCAAATTAGAGAGTGAAATTAAAGATATTGAAAGTAAATCTAAGAATGGTGCTAAAATCGAAAAAGTCTATGAAAAGAAGATTGATGACGTAATTGCTCAATTATGCCCTGATTTGGCAGCTTTATTAGATAATGATGAAAAAATGTCTTTAGATTATAAATTTGCTTCATTAGTTGAAACAATTATGTCTGATAAGCAAAAATATATTTCAACAATTACTAATTTAAAAGAACAAGTAAAAAATCAAAAAATCTTACTTGATGAAATGAAAGAAAAGCTAATCAAGATGATTGAAAACCAAAGAAACATTCCAACTACTGATAATTTAGATGATGAAGACGAAGATGAAGTAGTTGAAGATAAACACCAAGTTGAATTAATTCGTGAAGAACAACCTGTTGAAACTAATGGTGATGAAAATGAAGCTTCAAGTGCTCCAGCAATCACTTTTAAAACTATTGATATCAATGAAATGGTTGCAGAATTCGATGATATTTCAGCTCAAATCGTATTAGCAATCGGTTCTGAAGGTTTATCAGCATATCCTGAAATTCTTGAATATGTAAATGATAAGTTAGGTTCTATTTCTGATACTAGATTTGAAAATTGTTTCAATAAGTTAGCAACAAAGCAAGTTATCGAAGTTGATCAAGTATCATCTTTCTCGAAACCTCGTATGAGAGTCGCTTCATTAACTGATTCAATCGGTGTAACTGCTTTCAAACAACTATCTAAGGGAAATACTCCTGTAGTTTCCGAAAAGCAAAAAATGATTAAAGAAAATGATAATTTAAATCACGGATATTCTATTAAAGATACAGCAAAATATCTTGAAGGATTATCTTATGAAAATATTTCTATTGACCGAGCAAGCAATACAATTAAATTTGAAGGTCAAAGAAGTTGGATCCCTGATATCATTGCTCAAAATCCAATTACTAAAAGAAATGAATATTTTGAAATTGAGTTAGGAAATCATAATCAAACTAACTTTGAAGAAAAGCTTACAAAGGCTAATTTAAAGGCTTCAATTTTAAAGATTATCGTTCCTAACAAATCAATTAAGGAAAATCTTTTACAAAAGGTAAAGACTTGGAAAGAAAGCAAAAATGTTGCTCCAACTATTAACATTTACGTTATGACCTTTACAGAATTAAAAAATAAGGAGAATTTAGTTCCTGCTTCTCGAGTTGTAGTAAGCGATGATGAGGAGGAATAAAATATGAGTGTCATTATAAATGCATTTATTAATGGTGTATTAGCAATCATTAGATTTTCTCTTGCTAATTGGTACTGGGCATTCGCTATAGTTGCCATTATATGGTTAATTATATTAGAGTTCTCTGGTATTAAACTTGAATTTATGGATTCAGAAAGAGAGGTGCTATAGTATATGTATCAAGACAATTCCGATATTGTAGATAAGATGCGCTTTCGCTACGGCATCAAAAAAGTTATGATGTGGTTAGGTTTATTTGTTTTATGGATTGCAGGCTTTTATTTAATAAAATACCTTGAAGGTAACGATACCGAGGCAATCATATATTTTGTATTTGAAGCATCATTCTTAATTATAACTTGTATAGCTGCACAATGGATACCTTCTGATAGACGTGAAAGTTTAAAATTAGGTTTAATTGGAAGTTTGGGTTATATATCTTATAATTTATTATTTGATACTATATTAATTTTTGCCTCAATGGGTTCAAGTCAAAGTATGACAATAACAGTATTAACTAATATTGTTACTTACTCAAGAGTTGTTATCCCTCTAGGATTAATTTTATGGCAAGCTAAGAAATTTACATTTCTTACCGGTTTACGTAAAAGCAAACAAGAAGCTATTGATTACTACAAACACAATGGTAACAATGGTATGCACTAATAAAAGTGGGAAGTTTGCTTACTTCCCGCTTTATAATATTTAAAAAGGAGTGGTAATAAATATGTCTAAACAATATCAATACAATACTTTCCAAGGTGAAACTGCTGAACGTGTTGAAATAATGAATACATATATGTATGAAGACGACAATAGTAATTTAAAATGTATTGTTTATAGATTAAAGAAAATCTTAAACAATAACGAAACTATTGAGTTTTATAAAGCTACATCATTCTTCAGATTAACACGTGTTTCTAAAGAAAGCAAAGAGAATAAGCGTTTTATGGATATTCACTGTGATATTATGCGTGCATTATATGCTTCTAATATTTCAATGATTGAAATTATCGCTAACGTATTAAAACCCGTAAATGAAGGTTTAATTTTCTTATATGGTGTACAAGCAACAGGAGCTACTGAAAAAGAAGCTATTTCATATTGTATGCAAAACTTTAATGGCTTCTTACGTTCTTTCCAAGGAACACACAGAACAGCTCACGTTGAATTAATTAATAAATCTACATTCCAATGGATTTATAAAAAGTTACAAACTCAAAAATATACATCGGTTATCAAAGGATTACCACAAGCTCGTGATGGTTCTGGTGCTAACAGAAATATTATGAACTTTGATACTGATACTAATGAACAAATTGAACAATTCTTAGCTGGTGCTAACGAATTTGAATTCTGTTTAATGATTATGGCAACACCAATGAATAATAAATATATTAATCACTGGTTAACTAAGTCATTAGAAACTCAAACAAAATGGGAAAGTCAAAAGCAAGGTTCTAAATCTATGGGATTGAATGTTGGTATTCCAATGTCTATTTCAATGAATAATTCATCTGGAATAAGTGCTAACATTTCACGTGGAACATCAAATTCTATAGGTTCATCTCATTCAAGTGGAACATCTCACTCAACTGGTACTAATAACTCAGCTAGTTTCTCAAACAGTGAAGGAAGAAGTTCAAGTACAGGAACAAGTTCAGGAACATCTCAATCATTCTCACAAGGAACTAGCCAAAGTCAAAACTCTTCTACATCAGCAAGCGAATCTACTTCTCATTCAACTGGAACAAGCAGTTCGACAGGAACATCAACAAGTCATTCAACATCGGAAAATAATTCTACTGGCTTTAATGGTGGAGCAAGTTTTATTGCTAACATTGGTGGAAGCTATTCTCACAGTTCGGGAAGCTCATCTGGAACTGGAACATCTAATTCAAATGGAACCTCTACTTCCGATAGTAATTCTACTTCTAACTCATTTTCTCAAGGTACAAGTTCAGGAACATCCACATCTGAAGGCTATAGTTTCAATCAAGGAACATCAACTTCTCAAGGAACTAACTCTAGTATTTCTCAATCTCAAAGTTCAGGTTCATCAACTTCTGACGGAACTTCTACTTCTGACGGAACATCTACAAGTGCTGGTTCTTCATATTCAAGAAGCGGCGGTACTTCGAATTCAACATCAAACGGTTATTCTACAGGCTTAAATGTTGGTTTCAACATTTCAAAATCTTATAACTGGGTTGACAAGACAGTAGAATATGTTTGTCAATGTCTTGAAATGCAAAATATGAGACTTAAAAAGATGCTTGAAGGTTCAGGTGGTTTCTTCGTAGATGCTTATTTAGCAACAGATACTCCTGAAAACTTAAAGGCTCTTGAAACACTCTCTACAACAACTTGGGTAAATCCAAATGCTAAGATTGATGTTTTAAGAATGGAAACTCCTTCAAGAATTGGTCAAAAGAATATTTCAATGCACTTACAAGCTATGTCTCCTTGTCTTGAAATTGAAAAAGAACCAGGAGGAACAGGTTTCTATTATAAGTATTCATCAATTTTAACATCTGATGAATTAACAGCTTATACACATCCACCTAGAATTACCATTGGTGGCATCGATAACTCAATGGAAGACGTTCCACCATTAAGAGTTCCTACTAATTGCCAAAACAAAGAAATTTTCATTGGTAACATTGTTAATGGTGAAAAATATTCATTTGAAAGTGCAAATAAGTATGGTAATGGTTATGTAACTGATATTAAGTTCTGTATCGGTAACAATGAAATGCACCACGCTTTCATAGCTGGTGGTTCTCGTTCCGGTAAGTCAGTATTAGCTGCAAGAGCTGCTATCGAAATGTATAAAAATGCACCTTACGTAAATAAGAAAACTCAAACTAAGACACATAAGCGTGTATTCGTTCTTGACCCTAAGGGTGAATGGAGAGAAATGGCATCATTGGTTCCAAAGGGTAAATTTAAATTCTACTCTGTTGGTAAGCCAGGTTTCCATCCATTACCACTTAACCTATTAAGAGTTCCTATCGGTGTAACTCCTTATCAATATTATAACTTAGTTATTGAACATTTCTGTTCTGCTTATGGTTTACTTGACCGTGCTATTGCGCAAATCGGTGGAGTTCTATATGATTTATATGAACAAAACGATGTCTTTGGTCACGATGAAGATCCAAACTGGGCAAATGAACATTCAAAGAATATTACATTAACTGATGTTTATGATCAAATTGAAAAGAAATTACACGAAGCAGAAGCAAAGCATAATCAACACGATGCTGAAGCTTTACAAACATATTTAACTCGTTTAGATATGTATCATAGAAAACACTCTGCTGAATACATAATGTTCTGTAATAGAGGTGGAGATAGTTGTGATATTCTATTAGGTGAAGATGACTTTACAGTTGTTGAATCTAATGGTCTTTCTGAAAAATCTCAACGTTTCTTCTTCATTCTATTTATGAATGCTATTTATGAAAGTGCCTTATCAAGAGGTTCAACTGGTTTCTATAACGGTTCATACGAAACTGTTATTATCCTAGAAGAAGCAAACTCAATCTTAATTGCTTCTGGTAGTGATGATACATCTGGCCAAGCTTCTATAAATCGTTTCAACCAAATTCTTGATAAATCCGCATCACTTGGATTATTCATCTGGACAATAACTCAAAAGATTTCTTCGATGCCTGAATCAGTTATTGCAAACTCTGGTATTATCTTTGTAGGTCGTATTGGTCAAAAGAAAGACCACGATGTTGTAAATGGTGTATTAGGCTTCAACGATAAGATGGATTTCAAGGTTGATAAATTCTATTCTCGTTTAGCTGTTGGTATTTTCATTGGTCGTGTTACAAAAGGTATGAATTTCGATGAGCAAACTCCATTCTTAGTAAAATCTAAGATGTTAAAGACTTATGTTCCATCAGACAAAGAACTCGATGCCTTACTTCAAGAACACGAATATGAACGTCAATGCGCTAAAGAAGAAGGAAGAGTAATTGCTCCATTTAAATAGAAATTAAGGTCATCAAAAGATGGCCTTTTTTCTTTTTTGTTAGTCTATATATACCCACTTTAAAAACATAAAAAGATTGATAAAAGTTAAATGTCAAAGGAGTTTTTTAATGACAAATAAATTGGAAATGTGTTTTATGATGTTAAAGCCAGGCTTTGCAAATAAAGATTTTGAGGATAAACTTTTAAAAGAAGTTAAAAGTGAAAACTTAACATCATTAAAGATAATAAATAACAGAAAAAAATATACTTCAGAAAAGGCTCAAATTCATTATAAAAATATTAAAAATGAAGATTACTTTCCTGAAGTAGTTAATTATTTAACAAGCGATTATTCTTATGGCTATTGCATTTTTGGCGAGAATGCAATAAAAAAATGCAAAGAAATTAGAACTAGATTAAGAATTTATTCGCTAGATAATATGCGAAATGTGGTTCATTCATCATCAACCGAAGAATTAGCTAAAGAAGAATTATCAAACTTTATTTCAATTTAAAACACCTAATATAAAAATATAGGAGAATAGTATGATAACAGATTTTGTATTATTAAAAGGGTGTCAAACTCAATTTTCTCTTATAATGATAACAGATGATATATCCAAATTGTCACCTGTAGAACTTTCTTATGTGATTAAAGATATTATTAAAAATTGTGAAGAAATTATAAGATGTAAAATATTTTCAAAGTTTTCTAATAAAACAGTTTTGACAATTTTAATGAGTGATGCTAGAAGGAATAGATTTTATCAATTTGTTTCTATGACGCTAGGTAAGGATCAAGCTAATCAAGTTTTTATTACTGAAATATTAGAAAATCAAATAAGCTCAAAGATTGAGCAATTGACACAAATGAACGAAAATTATAGTTTAAATTTGGAGTGATGAAATGAATTTAAAGGGCTTAAGAAAGAGTGACAATAAAACTCTAAAAGAAGTTGCGTTAGAAACAAAGCTTTGCTATTCACCGATTTCTAAAATTGAAAAATGGAACGAGCTCAATTTCTAAAAAGTAGCTCAAATATTATCTGATTATTATAGGGTTGCTATAAAGTCTCAAAAAATGATAATTGATATAAATAATATGAAAATTAAAAGCAACAAAAACAATACAAAATTCAAGATTTGATAAAAGAAAATAAAGTTTTAAAAAAGGGAAATAAAAAATTAAAGCAAAAACTTAATGATATTAATAGAAATCTTATTCTTTAGTTCAAAAGACTGAAAAATTAAATATTCGAGAGGTAAACGGCAATGAGTAAAAAGAAACAAGCAAAGCGCAATGCTACAAAAAATCAAAAATGTTTATATTGTAAAAAATGGTTTGATGAAAAGCTTTCAGTATGTCCTTTTTGTGGTAAAGAACAAAATGTAGATGAATATAATACTTATTTACTAGATTTGGAAGCTAAAAGAAAGCAAGCATTAGAACAAAATATTGCTAACAATCAAAGAATTCAAACTGAAAAAAATAAAGAAAGAATCAAAAAACGTAATGAAAAAATTTCATTCTTAATTTTTATTTCGGCTTTTTTAGCTTTAATTTTGTTAAGCGTTGGATTAGCTATTAGAAATAACCACTCTAATAAATTAAGCGCTGATTATGATGATTATAAACAATATGAAATTTCTTATAAGCAAATAATGAGACAACCAGAGGATGAATATTTTGTTTATTTTTATTCTGAAACCTGTACCGCTTGTGAGCAAGTTAAAACTACAATTTTCCAATATTTAAGTAGTGATTTAAATTCAACTGCCGGAAGAAAATTGTATCTTGTAAATATGGATAAAACTACTAATATGATTGCCTCAAATGAAGATGAAATCAATATACTAGACGTAACTAATGTTGATTATAATAAAAATTATGATGCCATTAAAATTTATAATTTCCCTTGCTTAATAGATATTGCATCTTTTACTGATGAAAAAAATAAAGATGTTAATAGAAAAGTAATGGTTTATTATGAAGGCGTTTCAAAAGTAAAAAATGGTTTACAACTTGTAATGTATGGAAAATAGCTCCTTGTAAAAAGGAGTTTTTCTTTTTATTTAGGCTCTTCAAAAACATAAAAGTATTGTAAAAATATTTCAAGGAGAAGTTTATGAATTTAAAATATTTAAGTGAACATTTTGAAACAATTGAAGCTAACGAAACTAAAATTTTAACCAATGATACATTTTTAATTGTCAGAAGTAATGCAAAAAACTTTAAAGGCTTTGCTAAAAATTTTAAGCAACCATTCGATCAGATTCTTTACGAAACATTTCAAAAAACAATGGCAAATGTAATGAAAAAGTATAGTTTTAATATTGTATTAGGCTATACTACATCCGATGAATTATCATTTTTACTATCCTCAAAAATTGAGCGTATAAAAGAAAGAAAAATCTTATCTTTAATGAGTTCAGCTATAACCTTAGAGTTTAACACTCTTCTTGCTAAAGCTTTAAATAAAGGCTTAAAAACCCCTTTAATTTTCGATTGTAGAGTAGATGCAGTAGAAAATATAGATGATGTCACAAAATACTTCTTATGGCGTTATAAAGCTAATTATTTAAGTTCTTTAAATAGAATATTATATTGTTACAATCTTAAAGCAAAAGAAAAGGTAGATATTGATATTCTTTCTATTGAAGAAAAAATTAATTTTATTAAAGATAACAATTTAGACGTTAAAGACAGATTCAAAAATGGCTATGCAATCTTATATTATCCTAATGACGAAAACGAAAAACGTAAGGTTGTAAAACTAGTTCCAAAAAGTGAACAAGAAATCTTCAATCTCGCTGAAAATAGCATAGTATTATATAAATAATATAATTATGAAATCTCTTTTTCTAAAAAAGAGATTTTTATTTTACAAAAAACACCTAATATATATGTAGTATAAAAATAACCATACAGCATACGAATAAGAAGCTATGAAAGAAAGTGATATTTTATGAGAAAAATTAAATATTTATTACTAATGCTATTAGCGTTACCTATTTTTGCTTTAACTTCTTGTAAGCAAATGGTTAACGAACGTATTACTGATTTAACTGCATATATTCAAGAAAATTATGGTTCTGATTTTAAAGTAACAAAAGATGCAAGTTTATCATCTAGCTTAAAATCACAATTAGACCTTTCAGCATATATTAAAAAAGTTGACGGTAATAAAAAAATTACCGAACCTAATTGTGCTATTGTTTCTGTTTATAACGCTTTGCAAACGATCCAAATACACAATGACAATACTGGTTTTCCAAGCGCAAACGATGTTGAAGTTTATAATGTTTTCAAAGAAGAGCCAAAACTTTTATCTACTTTAGATTCTTTTGAATTAAAAAGTGAAACAATTGTTTTCCCTAAACTTTATATTACTGTTAGACAAATGGCTTTAAAAAAGTTTGATAAAGCTTTTGCTTTGTCTTTTTCAGAATCCATTGAACTTGCCGAAGCAGTAGCAAAAGAATATGATTATAATTTAAATTATGAATACAATATGAAAATCAATGATACTGATACTTTTAAAAAAGTCGTTTCAATGATTGAAAATAAAAAAGCTGGTATTTTATCAATTAATGCTGGTGGTTTTTATGGTTCACATCAATTATGCATTATTGGATATGCAACTGTTTCAAACGGTTCAAAGACTTATAATTTCTACAAAGTTTTAGATGGCTATAATGGAATTGCATACTTCGATTTAAAAGATTATGCTGAAACCAAAGCTATCGGAACAACAGTTTACTTCTCATAAAATAACAAGGGCCTTATAATAGGCTCTTTTTTTCATTAATTACACTTTTTTGCATAGTTTTCACTACTATAATTTACACCTTTTTTTGCATTTATATATTGTTTCAAACTATGAAAACCGCTTTCAAAACGTAAAACATAAATATTAACAAGGAGTGTGATTTTTTTATATGCAATTAAAAGACTATTTATCACAAATTGAAAAGAAAGGTTTTCAAACAAAAGAAGAAGTAAGAGAAGCAAGAAATTATTTATCCTCTATTAATTTTAATGAAATTCTTTCTAAAGATATTGAATACTATGTAAAAATAGATGACTATATTCAATGTTATGAATTTTTAACATCTAATAGAAATATAGATATCTTAGTAAATAACTTATTATCAAATAATTATAAATCTTTTGATAAAGAAAAAGGTTTTAGAGAATTATCATTCGCTATTAGTGATTGTGTTGATGATGCTAAAGAAATTTTTAAACGTATTGCCGACAATGTTTTGCCTAATGCTGATGAAAACTTTTTAACTTTTAAGGAGATAATTGGCTTATTTTCAGTTTCTTATGCGTCCCCTACATATTTCTTTTCAGAAAGTGGAAAAGCTCTTCTAAGAACCAAAACAGGGGTTTATATGAAAGAATATCCTCATTTAATTAAACATTTAAATGAACCTGCAATTATTTTGGATGAAAACGAATTTTGCAATTTATTTTCTGCTTTAAGTAATCACGAAGCTAATACTTTTGCAAAATTTTTAAAAAAATATCCTGATGCTAAAATTACTTTAAGCGAATTAGTAGATTTTATCATATATTATATGACACCAACAGAATTATATAATTTAGCTGATACCTATAAAGAATATTATGATCCACAAATTATAACTCAAGTTTATTTAGCCAATACCGATGAATATTATAGAAAAATTATCAATAAAACATTATCTACTGATCCAGAGATAACAGCAAAAATTATTTCTAAACATCCAAAATTATTGGAAACAATCAGAAAAGCTTTTGATGATTTATTAGAGTTTAAAGAAGAAATAAAATTTGAAGGATTATATAGTTTATTTGATGCTTTTGATGATGTTAAGAACACAACAGTAATAGTGAGTTTCAAAACCGCTAAAGATAAAACTGGTTTAAAAATTGAAAAGGTATATAATTTTGCCTATAATGAAAAAGATGTTTACAAGGCAAAATCATTAAATCATATTGTAGGTTTAGCTTGTGGTTTATCTAATGAACACTTTAAATTCAAAAAGGTTGTTTATAAAATTGATAATTATATCAAGAACCTAGATAATATTGCTTTATCTGTTAATGATTTAAAAGATTATGATGAAATCAATAAATTGTTTGCAGAGATTAAACCTCAAATGACTGATACTCAATTAAAGAGAGCACAAGAATTACTTGATGAAACAATTTTCAATGACCAAGTAAATCCCAATACTGATTTCTATAAAAAATAATTTTAAAACTTAGGGGGTCGATTTCGACCTCCTTTTTCTTATCTTTAAACACCTAATATAAACAAGAGAGAAAGAAGGAATGAAAAATGAAATTATATGGTTTTGTTAATAAGAAAAATGAAGTTTTTATGAGTTGGTTTTACCGTTCCTAGTATGGCAAAAGGTCGTTTTAAACCTTTAAACGAAATTGAATTATCTGATTTAAAATTTTTAACAGATACTTTACAACACGCAGAAACAAGCTTTCATCTTTATAGTTTTTTTGCTAATGATTATAAGCCTTATAGTAAAAGGGATTCTAACAATCACCAAAAATGTAAGCAAAATTTTGAATTATTAAAAGATTGTTCTATTAAAGAGATTACTTTAAAATTTGAGGTGTCATAAAATATGGAAAAAGATGTTTATTATAACATTATCTTTCAAGATGTAAAAAAATTAATAGATAGTAATGAACCTGTAAAATCAAATAATAAAAATACAGGTATTTTACTATTTTATGATTCATCTTTTACTGTAAAAGATTTTTTCATTTTGCCTACAACAAAAGCTTATAGTAAAATCAATTCTATTAAAAATAAATTAAAAAAGGTTTATGATGGATTAATTGATGATGAAGAAAGATATTTACTAGAATATAGAATTTATAATTTGTTTACTAAAAATAATATAGATAGAAAAAAATTAAAAGCAATTATGTTAACTGAATGTAAGGAAGAAGAATTAGTCCAATATTATAATTATTGGAACAATAGATTAAAAGCTGACTTTTTTTCTTTATCAATTCCTTATGCTATAGAACAAATTAGGACATTAGAAACTAAAACCTTCTTTATGAAAGATGATAAAGAAGAAAGAATAAAAATTAGCAAAATTTTCCAAGAAATTTACCAAAATTCTATCAATTTTATATATAATTTCTTACAAAACCTAAATTTTATGGATGAAGAATTTGCACATAAAAACTTAGAATTGTTTTATTTTTTTGTAACAAAAAAGTTAAAAGAGTATGAAACATCTATGTTCTTAATACCCAAGATTTTTATGAAAGAGAAAAATATATTTTGGAATTTATTCAATTCTTTATTTGATTCAACTAAAATTCAAATTCAATTGAATTTTTTAAAAAATGAGCAATAATTGTGTTGCTCTTTTTATTTTTTTATTTTTCAATTTTCATTACTATAAAAACATAATTTAATTATAATTTCTTTGAGATGAAGGAGACTTGAAAATGAAAATCAAAAAAATATTTATAGCTGGTTTAGGCTTGGCAGCGGCCACAATGTCATTGACATCTTGTTCCGTTTTCGATAAAATTGCAAACGATGATGGTGGTCAAACAGTAATTACTCCTACTGAAAGTCAACCAGATACTGTGGTAACCGAATACACTATTACAATTAATTATATTAATGGCGATAAGACAGTTGTAAAAGTTAAATCTGATAATACTTTCGATTTGGATGCATACAAGAAAACTTATTCAAATTATAGATTTGATGGTTGGTATTTAGATTATAATTTTAATACAAAGGTAACTTCAAATACTGAATTTAATAAAGATTTATCTGTTTATGCAAAATATACTTTAATTGAAAATGAAGTATCAACAGAAGTTGAAACTGTAATCGCAATGATTAGAGCTTTACCTGAAGTTAATAGTGTAACTTTAAATGATAAAACTGCAATAGAAAGTGCTGAAGCAGAATATAATAAATTATCTTCTGATGATAAAGCAAAAGTTTCTAATTATAGTAAATTATCTGCTGTAAGAGCACAATATAATCTTTTATTAGAAGCTGAACAAAATAAGCAATTGACTTTATCATTAGTTGTAAATGGTGAAGTTCATAGTCATACTTTTGACAATGGAACAACAATTAACTTAGATACTTTATTATCGGCTATCACATTACCTGAAAATAAAGAATTTGATGGTTATTATTCTGATTCAGGCTATACAACACAAGTATTATCTTCTATTACATTAAGTGATAATACATTAGTTTATGTAAAACTAAAAGATAAGATTTCTTATTATACTTTATCAATCTATGTTCAAGGTCAAACATTACCACAAACAATGGAAAATATTGCATCAGGAAGAACTGTTGATTTATCAGGAATTGCTTTATCAATAACAAATTTTGCTGGCTTCTATGATAATGCTGATTTCAACGGTGATCCAATTGGAACAAGCGTTGCTGTAAATGGTAATACAACAATTTATGCAAAAGTTGTTGAGCCTGAACAACCACCAGTTGTAGTTCCAAAGACTCAATATGATTTAGTAATCACTTGGGAAAATATAGTTTATAATTATAAAATTGAAGAAGGAATGACAATTTATGATTGGACATTATCTGATTTAAATACAGGACATTTTGCAATTCTTTATGATAATTCAGGTTCATCATATTCTAAAGGAACATTAGTAAAACTAGATACTGAAAAATGTGCTTTTGATTACGAATATTCAAATTCTACTGTATCTGGTAATTCATCTATAACAGTTACTAGATTAGCTAATGCAAGTTCAGATTACTTCTATGTAGATGTAGATGGAAACCCTGATCATTTATTAAAGGTTGATTATGTTGAATATACCGATTGGATAACTTATATCTTAAAAACGGGTAATTCAGTTTCAAACTCATTTACATTAGATGCTAACGGTTATGTAAAATACAACGACAAGTTTGTTTTACTAAACGGTTCAAAGATTAGAGGCAATACAGTATTAGGTGTTGAATACAGACATAACGGTGCTTCTACCGTTGTATTAACATTAACTGATTAAAAAAGAAGGAGATTTATTCTCCTTTTTTTATTTTTTTAAACACATTCTCTTTTTTATTTTTTAAACACCTAATATTTAGTAGAAAAATAAGGAGAAAAATAATATGTTTTTTAATATTTTAACTTTAACCCCAGCATCAAAGCCTTTATGGCCCCTTGTAATAACTTTAGGTATTTTATTACCTTTTGCAATCATCTCTTTAGCTGCCTCTTTTTTTGATGATACTGCATCATCTCATCCAATTAAAGGAACGATTATTTGTGCTAGTATTATGTCAGCTATTTTTATTCCCTTATATCTTTTCTTATTCTTAATTCCATCTTTTAATAAGCAAAAAAAATATGATGAATGGCATAATAATTATCACGAAGAAGTTTTATATGATAAAATCTATTCTTTTGATTTATCATCTTCAGTATTTGTTGTAGGCTATGGTCGTTATTCAGATTATAAAGATGTAAGCTATTATTTTTATATTGAACAAGAAAATGAACCAGGTACTTATAAATTAACAAGTTTAAAATTTAATGATAATGTTTATATCCGAGAAGTTGAAACAAATTTCAATGTTGTTGTTTTTAACAGAGAAAATTCGGATAAACTTGAATATTATATTAATGTTCCAAAAGGAACTGTAACAACTACATTAAATGGTTAAAAAGATAAGGAGAAAAATAATATGTTTTTAAATTTTGCTTTAATGAAGGCTCCTGAAGAGCCTATATGGGAAATGTCATTACTTTTATTTATTATACCAATCGTTCTTTGGGGACTTTGGACAATATTAGAAGAACTTGGAGGAAGCCGTAAAGATTCTATTATCTGCATTAGTATAATTAGTTTACTTATAGCTGTTCTTTGTTTTTCTGGATTAATTTTTAATATTAAAAGACAAAAAGCATATGATGAGTGGTATAAAAGTTATCAAGAAGAAGTTGTATACGATAAAATTTATTCTTTTGATTTGAATTCCTCTGTGTTTGTTATAGGCTGTGATTACTATTCACAAAGCACCGATATCAGATATAATTTTTACGTTGAAAAAAAAGACGAGCCTGGAACTTACGAATTAGCTTGGCTTCCTGCAGGTCATCATATATATCTTAAAGAAGTGGAAAAAGATTTTAATGTGACTGCCGTTAAAAGAAAAAATTCTCGTGATATTGAATATTATATTAATGTTCCTAAAGGCTCTTTTACCGTACCCGTTGTCTCTATTGCCAAAGATTAATTTAACTATATTGATAAATTTCCCACTCCTTTTAGGGGAGTGGGTTTCTAACTAATAATTAGATAAATCATAAAACAAAAGCAAAGGAGTTTTGTAATGATAAAATTAGATCGTTTAAATGATAAGCAAAAAGAAGCTGTATTAGCTGATGATAATAAAATTCTTTTAGTAAGTGCTGCCGGTTCAGGCAAAACTAGAGTTTTAACAACTAAGGTTGCTTATTTAATTTCTGAAAAAGGTGTTTCACCATCTAATATATTAGCTTTAACTTTTACAAATAAAGCAGCAGGAGAAATGAAAGAAAGAGTTTTAAAACTTGTTGGCGATATTGATAAACAAGATATTAATATAATGACCTTCCATAGTTTCGGTGTAAAAGCTTTAAGAAAATTCATAAATCGTTATGATGACAATTTTAACCAAAATTTTATCATTTTAGATGCAAATGACACTAAAAAGTTATTTCAAAAAGTTATGAGAGAAGCCAATGACTATCTTTGTGATAATGGTATTATAGCTCCAAGTGATCTTCCTGATGATAAAGAATGGGAAGGTTATTTAGAAATTAGAAATGATTATTTAACAAGAGAAAGCAAAGATTATATTGATGATATAGAACAAGAATATTGCGAAAGATTTAATTCATTCTTAGAAAAAAACAATTCTATGACTTTCGATGATTTATTAATTAGAACATATTTAATGTTTAAAAATTATCCCGTTTCTTTGCAATATTATCAAACATTATTTCAATATATTTTAGTTGATGAATTCCAAGATACTGATGATTTACAATTTAAAATTTTAACAATGTTGCAAGAAAAAAATCAAAGATTATTTGCCGTAGGTGACGATTGGCAAGCGATCTACTCCTTCAGAAAAGCTAATCCCAAAATAATGTTAAGCTTTGATAAAACATTCAAAGATACCCATAAAATTTTTATGGAACAAAATTATCGTTCTACTCCTGAAATTGTAGAATTAGGAAATGCAATTATTTCTTACAATAAGCATCAACTTAAAAAAACAGTATTTACAAATAATCCTAGTGGTGATAAACCTGAATTAATTTGTGTCGCAAGATATCAAGATGAAGCTAGATACATTACTTATAAAATTCAAGAATTAATTAGAAGTGGATACAATTATTCTGATATTGCAATTCTTTATAGAACTAATAGTTTATCAAGAGGATTTGAAGATGCTTTATTAAAAGCCAGAATACCTTATAGAGTTCATAATGGAACAGGCTTCTATTCAAGAGAAGAAATTAAGGATATGTTATCTTTCTTATCTTTAATAGGAAATGATTATGACAATATAGCATTTGAAAGAATTATCAATAAACCTAAAAGAAAAATAGGTGCCAAGACAATCGATAACTTAACTCAAAGTGCAATAAAAAATTCCGAAAATAATCATTATTCATTATTAAAAGAAATTCCTAATTATAAAGGTTCTGGTAAAGATAAATTCCAAGCATTCTATGATCAAATTGTAGAAATTCGTCAAAAGTATCTAAATAAAGAAATTAAACTTTCTGGAATTATAAAATTAATTCTTGAAAAGTTAGATTATACATCTTATCTTGATAGTTTACAAACTAGCGAAGATAATGATAGATTAGGTAACGTATATGAATTTGCTACAATCTTAAAAGAATATGAAAATCAAATGAATTTAGAAAGTGCAGAATACACTTTAGAATTTATAAACGAGATTGTTCAAAATATTACATTATTTACAACTGATATTTATGATGAAGAAACAGGCGAAAAGAATGTTGTTACTTTGATGACTATGCACGCTTCTAAAGGACTTGAATATCCTATCGTTTTCTTGCCTGCTTTAGAAGAAGGAATTTTCCCTAATCCTAGAGGTGATAAAGAGGAAGAAAGAAGATTATTCTATGTAGCTTGCACAAGAGCCGAGAAAAAGATTTTTGCCTCTTATTCTATTGAAAGATATATCAATGGACAATTAAATTATACTACTATGTCTCCTTATGTAAATGAGGTTTTAGAGTATTTTAAACAAAAATAGTATAATACGTAATATATTACATTTTATACAAAAAATTCTTAAAATTCAATTTTACTTATTTTCAATCAGTTTCTGAAACATAAAAATAATATATTTTTATAGGGTAGAAAGAAAAAATGAAGGTAATAAATTTAGGTAAAATTGTTTTTTATTTTTTATAATGATTTTATTTTTTTGTTTTGAAAAACACCTAATTACTTTCGAATTGAAAAACATAATATAATATGAACTTGAGAGGTTATACTTATTTCATCTTTAATAAGAAATTAGGAATGTAAGGTGACTGAATATTCAGTTATCTCACATTACTGTAAGTGTGTAGTTAACCCGTTCGTTTAATATAAAAATGGAAACTTTTTTGTTTTTGTTTTTTTGAACGCAACCTCTCAAAAAGAGGTTTTTTATTTTTTATAAATAATTAAAAAAGAAAGGTAAGGTATAAAATATGAAACCATTTAAATTTGTAGAAGATTATATTAAAACACATTTAGATCAATCTAAGGTAGCTCATTTTACTGAAACTAAAAAGGATTTAGCAAACAAAATTCTAGTAGATAGAAATATGTTTGTTTCTGAACGTGAAGGAACTCCAGAGGAAGTTGCTTACACAAATGCCTTTTTATATTGTAGATATGGTATTACCGTATCTGAGCCAAAGAAATTAAATTATGATGTTTTAAAACAAGTTAGTGCTTCTTATAAGTTAGAAGTCCCTGCTTCTTTTTATGCTAACCCACAAGATATTAAAAATTATTCTACTGAAGAATTATTTGTAAATCAAGTAATAGCATATTTTAGCTATGGAACTGAGGCAGGTAATATTAGAGTAATCGACAAAGACCTTCCAGCACTACCAGAAGGCACTGAAAGAGTTGAAAGAACTTTCAAAATTTTAACTCCTGCTGAAGCTATCGAAGAATATAAGCATATTTTAAAATCTTATGCATCTTATAAAAAGGGTTATGGAAACAATGAATTAGAAGAAGTAAAATTCTTAATTGAATCTGGTTTCTATGATGTTAAAAACCCTGTTAAATTTGAAAGTAAGGATAATGTGGGTGCGTTATTAACAACTAAGTTTGAATCTTTCTCTGTAGAAGATATGTCTGCATTTAGAAAGTCTTTAGTTGCTGGTGGAGCTTATACTACAAAAGATATTCCTGACTTATCTATTAAATTATTTGGTACAACTAATGATAGAGTATCTTTAAAAGACTTAATGGATAAAAATCCAGAAGGTAAACAACTTATTAAAGATATTATCGAAGTTGTTCCATCTCAAGGTATGTCTAATAAGCAAATCAAGTTCTTTAACAAGATTTGTAAGGTTTTAGAAATCAAAGGTATTAAGCCTACTGTTGAAAAGAGAACAGAAAAGAGCAATATCAATGAAAAGATAATTTATAATAGTGCTGAAAGAAATTATAAACACGCTAAAACTGAATACAAATCAGAACCAACACTTGAAAATTACGAAAAGATGCTTGAAACTTTAAATAAGCCAGGCGACTATATTCGTCACATTAGAGAAAGTGTTGCTGTAGCTCTTGAAAAACCAACCGCAAAAGAAACTGCTAAGGAAAAGATTGAAAGACAAAAGAATGAACTTCAAAAAGTTGAACTTTGTCTTGATAAAATTCCAGAAGCTAATCTTGACCAATTGTTACAAGCTAAGAGATTCTTAACAACTGATAAAGGTATCGCTGGTAGAACTTTCAAATATTTTGATAAGGCTAAAAAATCTTATGTAATGTATTCTGAAAAACCACAAGATATTTTTGTTGGTTCAACTAAAGTTTCTAAAGACCGTTGGGGGCGTGCTACAAAAACTTTTGAACCTAAATTTGAAAATGATGAAAAAATTACTAAACGTAATATCATTTCAAAAGATTTAGGTGATATCATCAAGACAAGTATTATGGAAAAAATCGAAGCTACTGTTGAAAAATACGATAAAATTGGTAAAATTTATATCGATCCAGCATTAGAAAAGATGGCAATTCCTGAAAATACTTCAGCTTCTGGTAGAGGTATTGGTATCACAACTCCTGGTTCAAGAGTTCCTTTTGAAAAAGATTTCGTTAGAACTTATGTTAGATGGGAAAAAGCATTTGACATTGATTTAAGTGTTGCTGTTCTAACTGAAAAAGAATTCAACGAAAAGAATTTCGAATCTAATGGAAATGATACTTGGAGCAGAAATAGAGATTTCAAATTTATCTATTATGGTAATTATTGTTATAAACCATTTGGTGATGCAATTTTACACTCTGGTGATATTACAGGTTCTAAGGGAACTGAATTTGTCGATATTGATTTACCTGCATTAGAAAAACAAGGTTATAAGTATGTAGTAATTGCTGCAAATGGTTATGCTTCTTCTTTTGATAGTGGAGACATCAATTGTGGTATCGGTTTCAAAGACAATATCAATACTAGAGCTTGGGATGCTAAAAACATCTTTGCTGAAATGAATGTTAACGGTGTAGGCCGTGGTGTAACATCATTTGTAATTGATATTCCTAATAGAGAATATATTCCTATTAACCTTCGTTCAGATCAATGTGGTAATATAATTGAAGGAAACCAAATCGAAATGTGTAGAAACTTTGTTTCTCAAGATAAGGTAGAATTTAATTTTGCTACATTACTTGAAAGAATGGGTGAAAGAGTTGATAAGCCTGAAGATGCTGACGTAGTATTTAGCAGTAATTATCAACCTTTAGAATATCAAGTAGCAGTTCGTCCTGAAAGAGTAGAAGATATGGTTGCAATCCTTAACGGAAAACCTATCGATACTCCTAAGGAAGTATTAGAAGCTCGTGCAAAACGTGCCGATAAGTTTGAAACTGTAAAAGCTGTTTTCGAAAAATATTTAATTTCATCTAAAGCTGAGCTTGATTTAGAATTAAAACAAGCTAAGAAAGAAAAAACTTTATATGCTAAATCATATAAAGAATTAGATACCGAAACAGCAAAAGTTGATTATGAAACTGCCAAAGCAAAGGTTGAAGAATTAAATGATGTAAAGAAATTCTTAGAGGAAAACAATGTGTCTGACGAAGACCTTGAAAAAACTTTTAAAAAAGACGATACATCAACTGAAACCGATGTTGAGGTAGAAGATAAATCTGAATAATAAAGAGGAGCTTCGGCTCTTCTTTTTCATTTTAAACACCTAATTCATAATGCATTTTTTTAAAAAGGAAGGTGCTATCAATGTCTGATAGATATAGAATTGCTTTTGTTAAAAAAACACATCAAATAGAAGCAAAACAAAAATTAAATAATACTCATTCTTTACTGCAAAGTTTTCAAGAAATGCCAGAAGGAATAAAATTATCAAGCTTTAGTGTTAGAAAAGATAGTCTTGATATTAGATTGAGAAATATCGTTAATGCATCACCTAAATTTTGTTTATTAACCAAAAATAAAGAGTTAGCGATTGCTAAAACTTTAAAGCCTAAAACTATTATTAATTATCTTTCAGAACAAGTTAATATTTTAGAAAATAATCTTAATGAAATTGATAGCAACGCTGTTAATTATAAAATAATTTTTGACTTTAAAGAAAAGATAAAAGAAACATTAAATGATATTCAAAATATCAACCTTAATGATTATATCGTAATTATAGGAATTGAATAAAAATGTTTAATTTATAAAATATTTTTTTCAAAATTAACAAGCAAGAATTAAATGGATTTTTCCGTTTTTTCTTTTAAAATCCATAATATTTAATCATTTTAAAAACACAAATAAATAAAAGATTTATTGTCTGGAGGCTGTCATTATGTCAGATAAAATAGTTTATGATAATTTGTCCTTTGATAGTGGTTGGGAAAAAGATTATTATATTCTTTTAAAAAATAATCCTAATGTAATTAAAATAATCTATCAACCTAAAAGTATTACAGATTTAGTAGCAAGAAAACAATACACTCCTGATTTTATCTATGTAACAAAAGATACAGTTTCTCTTGTAGAAATAAAAAGCACTTGGAACCCTTATTCTAGTGGCTTTCAAGATAAAATGATTCATAAAGAAATGAAAGCCAAAAGTAGAGAATGGTTAAAAGCATATTTCATTGAAAATGGAATAACTGATATAACTGACAAAACTATTTTAAAATATGAAAAACTTAAAAAATTAAAAAAAGGCTTTGTTGATTTTGATTTTAAACCACCTACAGCTGCCGATCATTTAAGAGAAAAGGTAAAAATTCAAGAAGAAGAAATTAAAGTCTTAAAAAAATTTCAAAAGGATGTTTATAGATATTTAAATTATAATGATAGTATTGCTAATGGAAAAAAATTAACTAAAGCTCAACAAGATTGGTATTCAGGATTTCAAAAAGAATTAGTAAATCATCACTAATACAAAGAAGGTTTTCCCTTCTTTTATTTTTTATTTATTTAATAAACACCTAATATATGAGTAATTCAATAGAGAGAAGGAATAATATGCAAACATCTGAATTATTAGAAAAAATTAAAACAAACAAAAGAAATGTATGGAGAACTTCCAATATATATGAGTTGTATTAACACTACTGATGTAAATTATGTATGTGTTTGTATGAATTCTTATGACAAATCTTATGAAATACATTTAGTAGATAATCTTGAAGAATTCAAAGCAAAAAAGAATTGTTTAGGATTTTCTCACGTTATAAATTTTTAACACAAATAAAAAGAGGTAACTAATATGGATAAGAAAAGACATTTACCAATTGAATTTTTTATGAACAAGGAAGTAATTTTTAGAATTGATTCTAGTTCTTATTGCAAAGGTAAAATTACTGGTGCTATTATAAATTATGATGAATTTTCAAAAGAAAGTTATTCTATTTCTTTCAAAGTAAAAGAATACGATCACTATTCTATGTTTGAAACAGCACATTATACTGATGGTCAAACATTAGATTTTAAGGATTTTAAATACTTGCCTGAAGATGGAAACAAACAATATCTTTGGCTATTAGTAGATTCAAAGTGGGCTAAATTCGAAATGGAAAGAATTACTGCAAGATGGACTAGAAATAAAAAGAAAGTGTCTTTAAATACAAACCCTTGCAGTTTAGCAAATCAACAAAAAGGAATTTATGAAAAATTATTTCATCATCAATTATACCAAAACTCTATTTATGTAATTCCTTACACTTGCCCATATAGTAAAAGAAATGAGAATATAAGACAAATTGTTGAACTTCCTTTTAATGAATATTCTTTAAAGGTTCAAGGTAATAAATTCTTTATTGTAAATAAAAATTGGCAAACAGGTTATATGAAATGTCTTAAATCAACAAGCTTAAACAAGAAATTCTTCTTATCTAAGGAAGATGCTCAAAGAGCTATTGATTACGAAGAAAGAATGAAAAAGTTAAAGAAAGAGGACTAAAGATATGTCAGAATATGGTTCGAAAATTAAAAATATTTTAATCGGAGTAACAGGCTCAATCTCCGCATATAAGGCTAATGATTTAGCATCTGCTTTAAGTCATTCAGGTTATAATGTAAAAGGTGTATTTACTACCTCTGCTTCTAAAATTACTCAACCTACAACATTTGGTGCTATTACTCATACAAAGCCTTATGTTGATGAAAATTGGTTTTCTGATGTAGAAGAAGTATCTCATATCGCACTTGCAAAATGGGCAGATTTAATTATTGTTTATCCTGCATCTGCAAATACTATTGCAAAACTTGTAAATGGTTTTTCAGATAATATTCTAACTTCTACAGTGTTAGCTTTTGAAGGTATGAACTCAGGTAAAATTATTGCTGCTCCTGCTATGAATAATTTTATGTATGAAGCCAAACCAACTCAAAAGAATTTGGAAACTTTAAAGTCTATGGGCTTTGAAATTATAGAGCCAATTGTTGGTAATCTTGCTTGTGGTGATAGTGGTAAAGGACATATTGCCAAAGTTAATGATGTAGTTAATTTTATTAAGAATTTATAATATTTTGATAAAATTTTAACAAAAATACCATAAAATATTATAAAAATATGGAGGCAATAATAAAATGATTGAAATAAAAGGATTAGATATTTTACCTTATTATAAAGAATTACTTAATTCTAAAAAGAATTATTCAGTAATAAATTATAATAATAAAACTTATATTTTAACTAAAGAATACTCTTGCTTTGAAGTTGATGATTTAGAAAAGTTTGAAACAGATTTTAAAAATGACGAATTTTATTCAACAAATTTTATTGATGGAAAAATTTCTGAACTAGTAACTTCCGAAGATTTATTAGTTTATAATCATCTTTTAAAAAGGTATAAAGCTTACTTTATTCCAAATGAATTAGGCTTAATTTTTGGTTGCCTTGCTGTTAGAGGTAAAGATTGCTATATTACAACTACTCGTGGTAAAAAAGATTTATTAAGTATGTGTTTCGTAAAAAATGTTGATCACGAAAATAGAAAAATTCAAGTTTTAAAACAAGCAATAAATACTTTTGGAAAAGAAGAAAAATCAACTTTGAATATGCCTTTGCTTGATTATATTTTTAAAACTAATCCTGATGTAAAAGCAATCATTCATTATCACTCTGACAAAAGTGTTGGCCCAACATTACCATACGCCTTTCCTGGAACCGTAAGAGATAGTATAAGAAATGTTAATACTAATTTTGAAATTGAACATCACGGTCAATTTATTTTAATTCGTTAGTTTTTTTATAAACATAATTTGATTATATCTTTTAAAGAAACGAGGAAAAATTTTTAAAAATGGAAAATACTTATATCTATTCTTATGAATGGGATGACTTTAAAAGAAATATGATGAAAACTATAATTCGTTAATTAAAATTATCGATTCCTCAACTGCCGAAATTGAAAAGTAATTCAATCACATTAATACAAAAATTGAAAAGTAATTATATCATAAAATTGCAAAAATTGAAAAGTTGGTGATTTATAAATGCAATATCCTCATTTTTATTTATACTTTGAAAAAGAAACTGAAATATCAAATTTCTCATTTGAAAGCAAACCGATTCCTGCAACTGTTAAGGCTTATCTAGACTATGATATTTTCAAAGATAAATTTAATAGTGTAAATACTTCAATCGAAATATCAAAAGATGATGCTAAAAAGAAGTCTTTTAAAATCCCATTTGATTTTTATGCTTCCGTTTCCGAATATGATAATCATAATGAAAAAGATATATCACTTCAAAAGAAAACTCATTATAAACTAGGTCAAAATGAAAAAGCTCAAGAATTAATTGATAAAATGAATTCTTTATTAGAAACAAATGTAGTATCTTTTACTGATAAAGATTTTAAAACCGAATTATCTAGATTAAATGATTTATGTCCTTTAAAGTTCATTAATTATACAGGTAATACTTATTCTAAAAATAATGGAAAACTACAAGTTAAAACAAAATTTTTCCCTGATAAAAACGAATTTACTCATTCTATTGAAGAAAGAACTGATATAACACTTGATGATTTAGAAATTTCAATTTGGGCAAAAGAAAGTCCTGATGAGTTTAAAGTTTGGAGTAACATTTCTAGTGAAGGAGTGCATTACAACGATAAAAACGATTATGATATTCACAAAAGAACTGAAACTCAGATTGGTAAAAAAAATGTTTCAGAACTATCAAGTCTTGAAAAAGTTTTTTCTATGATAGAAGAAATTAAAGTTTCTGCTTTAGAAAATAAAGGTTCTAATTTCTATAAAAAAATTGAACAATTATCTGAAAATCCTATAGCCGATAAAATGGTTAAAAACCACGAAAGATTTTCAAAATACATTGAAGAAAATAAAGATATAGAAGAAAGCAAAATAAAATCCTTTTATGAAAATATAAAAGATAGCTTTGAAAAGAATGAAGATATAGAAAAAAGTAACGATTCTATTCCTAATGATTATTATGATTACTACGATGATGTAGAATAATTAAAAGCATAGCGATATGCTTTTTTTATTTGAAACATAAAACTATTGTTTTAAATAATAAATGGAGGAAACAATATGGAAATAAAAACTTTTACATTTGAAACTAAAAGAAGAAATGAGACTTCTAGATATTTGTTTAACGCAATAGTTAAAACTTTAGTTATTCAAGAATATGCTACATTAGGTCGCTCTCTTATAGAAGAAGAAAGAACCGTTTATAACGGCAACCCTGAAGTTAAGGTTGTAAAAAATAAATGGGAAGAATCTTTTGATGAAGGTAAAACTTGGAATAAGTATGAAGAAACTGTCATTTTTGCTGATGGTAAGGAAATTATTTCAGGCGATCTTTTAGGTAAAGAAAGAGATAAGGATACAAACGTTCTTGAGGTTAATTTAGTAACCTCTTGGAATTAATTAAAAAAGGTAGGAGGAAAGAAAAATGTACGTTTATCTTATTGAACAAAGAAGAACTGTAGGTAGTTATAAGACAATAGCTGCTACTTATACAGAACAAAATGCATTAGCAATTTTTGAAGAAGCTAAAAAGAACAATGGATTTGGTCAAGGCCGTCCTGAAATTCATAAAGATGGTGATAAGAAAGATCCTAGTATTTTAAAGTATGCTAAGGTTGGTTCTTCTCACGATAATACTATTTTAAGAATTCGTATGGATAAGGTGGTGGAATAACGAATTTAACAATTAAATTCACACCTGGCTATTACGAATGACATCTATTATTAAATGATGTATTAGTGTATGTTAATGGTGATGGTTTTGCCGATGAAATAAAAGAAGTATAGTTATTCAAATTAAAGCACTTATTTTTAAGTGCTTTTTTATTTTAAACACCTAATATAATAGTAAAACTGTTATAGAAAGAGACTATTTAAAATGAAGTATCCTGATTATAAAACTTATGAAAAGCAATACAAGAGATTTTTCAAAAAAGGTGTTAATTATCTTTTAGAAAAAGCCGAAATTAAAAAGACTGATAGATGTATAGATATTTGTGGTGGTGGGGGGACGTTTAACTGTTGAACTTGCCAAATTATCTGATAATGTAACATATTTAGATCAAGAAAAAGATATGATACCACCGTTTTTAAAGGACTTAGGAGTTGAAGTTATTAATAGTAGTGTTCAAAGCTTTTTAACTCATTATAATGGGCCAAAGTTTGATAAGGCTTTTTGCGAACAAGCAATCAATTATTGGTTTAATTATATTTCACCTATGAAGTTAGCAGAATTATTTAATCCTGGTGGAGTATTTGTTTTTAATACATTTTCTCAAAAACCATCAGCTAAGCCTACGGTTAGAGAAGAAGATGTAGATGGTTTACATTATGTAGAAGTTAACACACTAGTTAATGACTCTAAAGTTAATCACGTTCAATTTTGTGAAGGAATGGAACCACATTTCACAGTGTTTGATTGGATTCCAGAGGTAACTTTTAGAGAAAGATTAGAGCCTTATTTCGATATTGAACTTTACGATAATGGCAAGAGTACTATTTACGTATGTCATAAAAAGTAATTTTAATCAAAACATAATAAAAATGGTTTTTATAAACTAAAATAGACAAAAATTAATGGAGGAAAATTTAAATGAATGTTTATTTATTAAAAAGATCAACTCAAACTTTAACTAAGGTTACTTGGGCCGAATTAGTTGCTTTAGGATATAGTAAGGTAGGTTATACTACTTCTTTATCAACAATTCGCTATTATAGAGATTACGGCACTGCTTATGTTGATGCTGAAAAGGGATTATTTACAGCTCGTAATGTTGATAGAAGACTTGTTACCACTCACGGTATTCCTATGATTGTCAATTCTGTGGAGCCTAAGGATTTTGTTACGTTACGTTCTCCTTTAAAATATAGCAAGGAAGCTGAAACAGTATTTGTTACAGCAGAAGCAAATTTAAGAGAAGATTTTGATTGGCTAACTGGAACTACTGAAGGTCTTGAACTAATCAAGAAGACTTTCCCTGCAAATCGTTATGGAGTAGAAGTTCTTGTAAAGGGTTGGAACAGAGAATATAATTATATGTCTGAAGAAAATTTGAAGTTAAATGACTTTGTTCAAGTAACTACATCAAATTCTGATCATAAATATGGTATAGTTACTAATACATATGGTTTAATTTATAACGATGTATTAAATGAAGCTGGCTTCTATAGTTTCGATAGATCTTCTAGCTTAATGCAAACTGCAATTAAGTATGACATTGATTATTACAATTTAAAGAGATCTTTCTATGACCACGATTTTGAGTATCCTTATGTTGAAAAGGATGATTTAAAGATTTATCGTGTTTACCCTGTTACAGTTAACGGTGAAAAGTGGGTTATCTATAATGATGTAAATGCTTTTAACAAGAAAATTGCTGAGTTAAAGTTAGCATATGTTACTAAGGATGATGAATTCAAGGAAATCTTAATGCATTTCTTATATCATAATTATGAAGATGGTAGAAGAGGCTTTAATGATGAAAAGGAATTCATTACTTATGGATTAACTGAGTATTATAGATTAGGTAATCCTGATGTGGCCAATGTTACAGCAATTGTTATTAGTTTCTAAAAATTAAGCAACCGTAATGGTTGCTTTTTTATTTGCTCTAATTCGTTTTTTAAAACATAATTGAAGTAGATTAAAGGAGTTGATGTTTATGAAAAAAACAGCTGATTTTAGCGTTTGTTTCACCGACTTTATCAAATTATCAGAAAGAGATACAAAAGGCAAAAATGCCCTAATTAAATGCACAACAACTTATAATTTGACTGATAGACGAGTAGAAACAACACTAGAACTTTCTCAAAAACAAATTAAAGACTTTATTCCTAAATTAGATAAACTTGAAGCTAGTTTTACTTCTAGTGGTTATGGAACAGAACGACATTATTTAAATAAGAATTTATCTGATTATCCACCTGCTTATTCTATTATAGAAAAAATGAATTCTATATTAGCTTATAAAACAGTTGAAGTTGGAAAACGTGAACCATTAGAAATACTAAAAGAAATAAATACTAAAAATAAAGGTAAACTAACTTCTATGTCTTATATGCTAGAAACAAAAGAAGATATTTATTCTTCTCATAGAAATACTTATGTAACAACAAATTTCTATCCTGATAGAGCAGAAGATAAACAATATTCATTTGCTATTACAAAATATGTTACTGTTCCTTTAAATAATGAAGTAACTGCTAAATTTAAAATGAAAGAAACAGATAATAAAACCACTCTTGAAATCAATAGATGGATTTATGATAAAAAACAATATAGACCTGAATTTGTAGATAATCAAGAATTAAAAGAAATCTTAACTACTGGTTCACTTGCAATTATCAAAGTTTATTTAGAAGGTGTTGTTGATGATTATAACAAATTAGAAAGTAAAGAAAAACAAACAGAATATCTTTCTGGTTTAGATGAAAAATATATCAACAAAATGAAATTAGAATTTGAATATGCAGATAGTAGAGTTCTTCAAGATAAATTAAAATGCGTTGAAAAGATAAATAATCTTTATGTAGATTTAATGGAAAAAGAAGATAAAGTTGAAAAAGAAAATGATAACTATGATTATGGTGAAACTAGCGAAAACTAAAAAATATTGTATTTTTCGCTAATATTTTATTAAAAATACTATAAAATATTATCATTTTACGATAAGGAAATATAAAAATGAATTATTATATGGTTACAAAAACACGTGAAAATTAAAATAGAAAAAGTTGAACTATTAAACGACCATTATCAAAATAAAAATGAGAATGGTCAGATATATGATGAATATTCTTTAGAAATAAATCCTACTCCTGATAAAAAGAAAATTTACATTCAAAGTGGTTATAGTATCATCTTAACTAAAAACATTTATTATTATCTTAAAAGAATTTAAAATGATGAAACTAAGTTTTATAAATACTTAATGTCAAAAGAAAAAGATTTAAGAAAAGTTAAATTCAAAGATAATAACTGGAGTAATACTAAGTTTTCTATCATCTCTAAAGAATAAAAAGCTCTATGATAGTATTCAAATACTATCGTCTTCTTTAATTGCATCCTCATACTCTTATCACGAAAAGCCCTGGGCTTTTCTTTTTTATTTATATATCAAATGACCTTTATTTTCTGTTTATTCTATTGTAATCACCTTATTTTTTCAACAAACACCTAAAGGTGCTTTGCGAACGTTCACTTTTTTGTCTTTTTAAAACATAAAGATACAGATTAAATCATTAAATTGAGGAGGCGTTTCTAAATTGAAACTCATTTATTTAGAAAAAGGAGTTATCTTGCAAAAAGATAATCCTGAATACGAAACATTTTTAGAAAGTAATTATGATTCAAAATACTCTTTAAAAATGGAAAATAATATGTATTGTAAAAAAATGAAATTTGCTTTTAAAGAAGCATTAGAATATGTAAAGAAAGGAGAAGAAGGAAGCTACGCAGTTATCGAAGAACCAGCTGAAAAAACTGATGTTGATGATAACTTTGATCCATCTGTAGATGAATGTGATGCTGTAATGGGTTATTATGTGAAAGAATATGTTTATTATAGTGTTGCTAAAATTAATGGTGAAATCGTAGAAAACTTCTTATATAAATAATTGGAATTATCCTTGCTAGAAAAACAAAAAAATAAAACACTAAATTATTTTAATGAAATTAAAAAAATTCTTATACTTTATAATGAAAACTATGATTATTTTGATACTGCTTTTGAAAGAACTCCTTTTTCACCTTGCTTTTTAAATGTAGATAAAATGATTACTCAAGGAATTTTAAAGTATCGTGGAACTTCTGTTAATTTTAAAAATGAAATAAATAAATCCATTTCCTTAGAAGTTTTTTTAGATTTTTGTTCTTTTTTTAAGACTTTAATTAGCTATAGTGTTTATTCTCCAATAGATGAATACATTGAAAAAATAGCAAAAATTATTGATTACGATATTGATAAGTTAAACTATGATTTTTATTTTGATACAAATGAGCAAATATTCAAAACAAAATTAAAAAATCCTATAGCCGATGCCACAACGACTTTTCCCAAACCCCAAACAAGTGATAATATTTACAGTTATCTTTCGTTTAAAAAAGGAGAAATTGATAAAAAAAGAATGTGGCTCAAAACTCTTTCTGATGAAATAGAATATTTGTGTAAAGATGAAGATAAAGAGATAAAAAATATATTAAGTAAAGCTAAACATTTTATTCAATGTGTTCGTCATTCTGAAGATTCGGATGATCTTAAAAAGAAGTTTCCGTTTTATTACAAAGACGAAGAAAAATGGCTTGATAATACTTTTGAAATGATTATAGGAATTTTGGCATTTAATAATCTAAAAAAAATTACAAAAGAAATTCAAAATCTAGAAAAAGGAAAATAATTGCAAGAATGAAATTTAAGCAAATACCAAAAGAAATAGAATTATTTTTAAATGCTCACTACATTAAAGATGATTTAGTAGAATTTGAGAGCTTAACAAGAATAGAATATTTTGAATTTATCAATCTTCCTAGAAATACAGTTTATTATAAAAATGAAACTGTAACAAGTTCAGATACTATATATATTAGAATTCTTTTTACTTGTCCTAATGAAAAGGTTTGGACATATTTTGAAGAAGACATTTCATTATATCATTTAAAAGATTTTAATTTTTCAGATTTAATAAAAGAAATTCAAGAAGGCCGACAAATGTTTTAATGAAAGTCCTACTATATGTAGGCTTTTTTATTTTTAAACATAATAAAAGAGTAATTTTTAAATAAAGAGAGGAAAAAATATGAGTGAAGAACTTTTAGAAATATTAAAAAGAGTAGAAAATAATTTAGAACATCATTATCCAGAAAATCTTAGAGATTTTGAAATCTTAAAACGAGCTGTAATTAAACTAAACGCAATTAAAGAAGGTAATTCTAAAAAAGCATTGGATTGTTTGAGTTGTCTTGAGAATTTTATCGATGGTCATTGTACAGGAACAACTGCTGAAGATGACATTCATCTCGTTGAATGCTTTGACACTATTGAGCAAACTCTAATGAAATCTCAAGAGCCAAAGAAGTATCTTAAATGGGAAGATTTAGAAACTGGTATTTCTTATTATGGAATGTTAAATGGAGTAAAAATTCAAATTAATTTATTTCCACCTCATTGCACTGATGACCATAAATGGGAAGTACGTCTTATTAAAGATAATGGCTATTGGATTCATATTAAAGAACAAAATAAAGAATTTTTTAATGATTTACATTTAGAAAGGATAGAGAAAAATGAGTAAAATTGATTTAGAACCATTAGTATGTTTAAAAAGAACTAGAATGGATGTAGAAAGAGGTAATTGTGAATATAATGTTACTGATTATTTAGACACCATTGAAGCAGCTTTAATTGAATTAAAGGAAATCAAGGAAGCTAAAACTAGCGTAGCATTAAAAAATGTAAATGAACTTGAAGAAATTATTGATAAACACGAATTAGATTTCGACGGCATTTTTTATTTTGATCTTGACATTATTAGAGACTGCATCTTAAAAACTCAAAATTTAGAAAAAGAAAATGTTAAATATAAAACAACGCTTGAAAACCTTGAATATGAAAATAAAATGTTAATAAAAGAAAGTGTAAGAAATGCAAAAATTGCTGAACGACAACATAATGCATTTAATATTATTAAGGAAAAGCGTGTAAATACAGAGTATTTAATGAAATCTAAAACGGTTGAAGAATATAATTCGTATTTGTATTTTGAGAATCCAAAAAATACTAAATTTTATAATCTTACTCAAGAACAATTTGTTTTGTTGAAAGAGGCATTCGCCTAATGAGATATGTAAGAACTGAACAAGGAGTTTTTGAATTAACTGATGATAGACGCATTGTAGATAATGAATTAATTGAAAAAGAAGATCTCTTTGGGGATGAAGTTGGCCTTATTGATTATTCTTTAGGTAAGGTTATTAAAGAAAGTGATAATCTTATAGACTTGTGTGATGAAGCTGTTAGTATTGACAAAAATGGTCAAAAAGAAATTTATTTCATTAGTGGTCATACAGCTATTCCTAGAGGTGATCAATATTTCAAGTTTAATCTAGATACTGTATCTGTTTTAGGTAATGATGAAAAACTATACCTTTGCATTTGGCTAAAAGAAAGAGTTCCTGGAAAATTTCCACACTTATCTGTTGTAGCTGAATACAAGGATAGTAAGCCTGTATTGGTAGAAAGAAAAACATTTTAAGAGTGATTTTTATCACTCTTTTCTTTTTAAACATAAAACAACTGTTCAAAATATTTTATTTAGAAGAAAGAATGGGAGAAAAAATATGAATAAAAATAATATAAAAATAGGTGACATTGTTTACGTAATAAGAAAGTGTGGTTCTTATCGTGATGGCTTTGAAATACAAATAGTAAAGTATGAAGCTAAATGGTTAGGAGAAGAAACATTTATTCCAGCAGATTTCAAACAACTTTCTGAAAACTATCAAACAATTAATTATGATTGTGCTTTTAAAACTTTAGATGAAGCAAAGAAAGCAGTTGAAACTATTTTTGGTTCAAAATATAATATTAGTTTCAAAGATAGAAGAGATAACTATTGTGATGTTACTCTTGAAGAAATTGAAGGAGAAGAATAAAATGGCAACTAGAAGTGAAATTAAACGATGGGATGACCATTTAGCTAAACAAAGTAAAGAATTAGGTATTGAAACCTTTCGTCACAAAAACGAGAATGGCTTAGGCACTTTTCGTATTGAAAGTGATTTAGGTAAGTGTAAGATTTGTAATACTGAAACTCCTTATATTTTATTTTTAGATAAATATAATCAAGGAACTGGCGTATGCGTTTGTCCAAAGTGTTTGAGAAACGCTGCCACTGCTATTGAAGAACAAAGAGGAGGTTCAAATCAAAATGAAAGATAGAATACTTTATTCAATTGTTCAACCAGTATTTTTTAATGGTTTAGATTAGAAGATACAGCTTTCGTTATGATAAATGATGGTAAACCAGCTTTAAATTAAAAAGGGCTTAATGCTCTTTTTATTTTGATAAAAAGGCAATTTTCCCATAAAAACACCTAATATATGTATAAGTTATTTTGACGGAGGAAAAGCAGTATTATGTCAAAAATGTATCAAACTAATTTTGGTAAAATTTATTATAAAACAAATAGAAAATCAATTCAAGTTTTAGATAGTAACCAAAAGACTTTAGGAAATATTGAATGTGATGATATTAAGAAAATTGATAAAACAATTTCTAAAACTTTCAAAACAATCAAGTCACCTTCTGAACTTAATAAAACAGGTTTAATATATAATTGTTTTACTGATACATCTTTAGCAAGTTTATTAAATAAAATAAATTCTCTTTTTAAAGAAGAAGATAGAATTACGCTAGATGAATTATTCAATAGTGAATGGTTAAATCAAATTGGTGATAATTATATTTATTCTTATGAAAAGGATACATTCTAGGAGGAAAAATGGAATTCATAATTAACAAATGTCCTTATGTGGAAAATCAACAAGTATTCTTAAAAAAGAAATTAGAATTACAACCTAATACAATTTCTTGTTTTGTAGGATGTAATGGTTCTGGTAAAACAGCCTTAATAAAAGAAATACAAAATAATATTTGTGAAAAGTTTAAAGCAAGAGAAATTTCTTCTGATTTTTATCGTAGTGCTTTTGAGGATATTTTTGGTAAAGATAAAAAAGAAGCTTCTTGTTATTATATTTCTTTCGATAAAAAGACAAAAGTAAGTTCTAATCCTGACGATTATTTCAAAAATGCTATGCGAGAAAATATGGAATCTACTGGTGAAAATATAATTTCACGTTTAGGAAACCAACTTCAAAAGTTAGCTTCAATTATATCTAGTCAAAAGTTAAAAGATAAGAAGCTATTTATTTTCTTTGATGATTGTGATGCCGGAACATCTATTGATATGATTAACGATATTAAAGATGTATTTTCTTTAATCAAAAATGATTGCAAGAAAAATAATATTGAATATTATATTGTTATCACAGCAAACTCTTATGAAATGTGTCGTGATTTAGATTGTATTTCAGTTCAAGATTTTAAGCATAAAACTTTTAAGTCTTATGAAACTTTTAAGAAGTTTGTATTAAAAACTAAAGATGTTAAAAATTATTTACTCGAAAAAGATAAAGATAATTATACCAAAAGTAGAAGTTTAGATTAAAAAAGAAAGCATAGAAATATGCTTTTTTATTTTTGTTACAAAATTAAAATCATACCCTATTGCAATTATTTTTTATCTCATATTTTTTATAAACATAATAAAATAGTCAATAAAATAAAATGGAGGAAAATTTATGGACGAAAAATATTTACAAGGAAAGGCAGATTTAACTGCACCTTTTGACACTACGAATTCTTTTGAAGAATATGTAGAAAATTTAAAAGAAAGTTGTAAGGCTGACATTGATACATTACAAGAAGCTTATGATAACGAAGAAACTTCCGATGTATTAGATCCTAACGATACTCATACTCAAGGTTATTATGATGCAGTAGTTCATTTATCTGATGAATATCAAAAGAGATTAAATCACGAAGATGAAGAATTTAATGGTATGACTGTTAATGATGCTCTTGATGAAATCGAAAGTTGGGATTTCTTAGACGCTTTTGGTGATGATGCCGAAAGATTAAGTGATGCTGTTAAACGTGTTATGCGTTTCTTCGGAAGGGTTTAAAAAAGGTGAATTATTATGAGATTATATGTATCTGGTAATTCAAAAAATAACGTAGGTTATACGCCTGATGTATTAACTATCAATAATGGAGATTTACAATACAATTATGATATTCAAGGTGAAATAGGTTTTGAAGAAGACACATTAGATTGTTGTGCTAAAGGAGATCTATTCATTCAAGTTCAAGATGCTGAAAATGATGTTGCAATCGATGAAGACTATAGAGATATGACTATAGAGGATTATCATTTATTAAAGAAACTTTTACAAGATCCTGAATCTGAAATTATCATTACAATTTATCCTGTAGATGATAGTGAAACTGATGAAAATCTTAAAAAGGTCGAAACCGACCGATTAACAGATTGTTCAGCTCAATTAGACTATTATATTCCCAATGAGGATAAAATTGAAACAGTAAATTTCAAATTTGTTACTGAATGTTATTTTGAATAATTTAAAAATAAGAGAAGAATAAAAATCTTCTCTTTTTCTTTTTATAAAACATAAAATAACCGTATTTCAAGTGAGGTTTTTATTATGAATGATAATAATGTTGATATTTCTAAAATAAACATTTTAATGGCTAAAAATGAAAATATAGTTGGCTATATAGATAATACCTGGTATGTTATAAGAAATAATAAAATTACATTTACAGGGGATAATATGAAAGAAGCAATTAAGTTTGCAGAAAAGAAAACTTTTATTCGTAAAGAAAGAAAAAGAAAACAAGAAGCTTATTTAAAAGCACGTTTTGGTGATTATTATGATCCAGATTATAAAAAGAAATATCAGAGTTAAAATAGAGTTAAATGGAGTTAAAATTTAACTCTTTTTTTATTTTAAACGCCTAATATTCAAAATAATTAAAGGGGTTTTATTAAAATGAAAGAACACGAAAGTTTTGCATATTTTCCATACGATAAAAAAGTTATAAAGAAATGAAATACCTTTTAGAACATTATCACACTTCTAATCATTATATAGTTTTAGCTAAAATATCTTTAATAGATGGATTAGGTAACTCTTTAAAACTAAAAAACTTAAAGGCTTTTTATATATAGATGAAGAAATGTATCCTTATGAAAAATTACAATCGTTCTTTTCTAATTTAAAATTAGTTTATATTTATCATTGTGGTGAAACTAAAATGATAACTGTATATGATAAAGGTAAAATTGTATTTGAACTTTTTAGAACAAGATGGAGTAGTTGTAGATAATTTAAATCAACTTGCTAATGATAAAGTTAAAGTAGAAACGGATTAAAAAGCCTATTTGATTAGGCCTTTTATTTTTTTCAAACATAAAATTATCGTTATCATTTTAACACGGAGGAAAATATATGAGTGATGAAGAAATCTTAACAGAATTAAAAAAATTAACAGCAAAACAAAATAGTTTGATTAAAGAATTCGTTGGAGAAAAAACTGATGAAAAGGAAAAGCTTGCTCAAAGAATTGTAAAGTTAGAAGAAGAAAATACTCGTCTTAACAAGCTTGTAAAAGATTTAGAAAATAAATTAGCTGAACAAAATAAAGAATTAGATTTATTACAAACAGCATCTAATGAAAATAGTTTGTTTTTCAAAAAAGATGTCGTGTATACTCCAAATTGGTCTACTTTAATTTATGCCACAGTAATAAAGGTTACGCCTGTAAGTAGACAACCTTACAATCAAAAATATCCTTATATTTTAGAGCTTAAAATCAATTCTTCAAATAATGAATATTATAAAGAAAATCAAATTATTAAAATTGACGCTTCTTACTTTAAATATAGTTTCGGTTTTATCAACACTAAATTTGGAAAACATTTAGTTAATTTGTGTTTAAAAAATCAACAGCCTAAAACTATTAAATATTCTAAAAAAACTTTAGAGTGTGAAAAGGCAATTATGAATCAGGGTAAATATTATGAAGTTTATTATCATATGAACGAAGATAAATATTATACTCGTGAAATTAAAAATTTCCAAATTGTAAATAATAATAGTGGTAAAACAGTATATCCTAAGAATTCTTTATATTTCTTAGAAGAACACAATGTTAAATCTTTAGGTAAAAGAATTTTCTTAACAGAAGAAGAAGCTATTCAAAAATGTAATGAATTAAACGAACAAAACAAAAAGGAGGATTAGTCCTCTTTTTTTCTTTAAAACACCTAATATATATTGTAAGAAAAAACAGAGGAGAAATGAAAAACGATTTTAAAAGAATTGTTAGAATTAGGAATAATAACAGATAATGTGCGTATATGCTATCTTGAAAATACACCAACTTGTAAATGGGCTGTCGATGTTATAAATTTTACTAGAAATACCGGATTAGTAACAATAGATAAGCTTTTAAAAGCTGGTCTAGATGAAAAATATTTATCTCATAAAGTAATTCATATTTTTGGTGATAAATATAAATTCAAAATGGGAATTCATATAGAAAAATAATTTTGAGAGGTGATTCTAATGCCAAATAAACCTAATTTCTCATTAGGATATTATAATTTAATAGATAAAATAAAAATTAACTCTTTAATAGAAGATATCGTTAAAGATGATTTAAATTTTCATACTTATACAACCCCTAAAGGTTTAAAAAAATTAAGAAATAACATTGCATCTTTTTTAGAAAAAGAATGGAATTATAAAATAAATGGTGATATGATTATCACAACCGGTTCTCAGCAATCAATCAATTTATTAACAGAGATTTTAAATATCAAAGATTCTAATGTTATTATAGAACAGCCAACTTACTTTGGAGCGTTATCAAATTTTAAAAAGGCTCGAAATTTGTTTCCTGTTTATATCAATGAAGATGGAATAGATGTTGAAGGATTAAAAGAATTATTAACTGCTGAAGAAGTTGATTATATTTACGTTGTTCCAACTTTTAATAATCCTACGGGTTATTCTTGGACTTTAGAAAATAGATTAGCCTTTTTGGAGATTGTTAATAAATATAATATTACCGTTATTGAAGATGATCCTTATAGTTTAATCAATTATACGGATGAAAAATTTCCGTCTTTATATAAATTAAATGAAGGAAAAAATATCATTTATCTTGGAACATTTTCTAAATATTTATCACCTGCTATTACTGTAGGTTATATTTTAGGAAATAAGGAGTTAATTGATAAATTATATAAAGCAAAAGAAAATGCCGATTTATGCACAAACGCTTTAATTCAATTAGGAGTATCAAATTATTTAGAAAAATATAATTTAAAAGAAGATATTACTAAAAAGATTAAAACTTATAAATTTTGGCTACAAAAAAGCCGTGTTGATTTAATGGCGAAATATAAAACATTTATTAAAAGAATAACAAAACCTAAAGGTGGACTTTTCTATCTCGTTTATTTTGATTCTAGATATGATGGCCCATCTACTACTAATGAATTTTTCTTAAACAGTGAAGAAAAAGTTTTAAGAGTTAATATTTGTTATGATATATCAAAAAATCAAGAGTATTTTAAAGAAGGAGAATAAGAACTATGAATATTGTAATTACAGCTGGAGGTACATCAGAAAATATTGATGCCGTAAGAAAGATAACTAATACTTCTACAGGAAGATTAGGCTCTATTATTTTTAGTCAGATTGTTAAGCTTAGACCAAAGAATGAAAAAATTAAGATTTTTTATATCGCACCTAGAAATGCAGTTGAACCATCATTAGATGATATTGAAAGTGATGATGTATTTTTAGAAAGATATACTGCTACTGATACATTATCAGTTTTAGAAGCAATCACAAATGTATTAAGAACAAATAAGATTGATTACTTCATTCACTCAATGGCTATTTCAGACTATAGAGTTGAAAAGGTGATGAATTCTAATTTCGATAAGCTTGATAATTCAAAGAAGTTATCATCTGATGAAGAAAGCTTACTTGTAAGATTAGTAAAGACTCCTAAGATTATCAACAAGATTAAGGAACTTTCACCATCTACAACATTATTTGGTTTTAAGTTGTTAAATAATGTTCAAGAAAGTGATTTAATTGAGGCTGCAAAAAAGCAATTTGCTAATGCTGGTTCAGATTATATTTTAGCAAATGATTCTGCAAACATTACTGCTACTAAGCACAAGGCTATGTTAATTAGAAAAACTGATTTAGAAAAGTTATATCTAAATACTAAGGAAGAAATTGCAAATGCTATAGCTTCTGTAATTTACAGTAAAATTTTCTAATATTTTACTCCAAAAATAAACATAAAGATAATAACGGATTGTGAGATTATTCTTGCAATCTTTTATTATTTTAATTAAAACTTATAAAAAGAATTTTTTTCATAGAATTAAATTGTGCCAATATTAAAAAAATCGAACATAACACTAAAGATGATTATTTTGCTAGAAAAGCAATAATTAAAAATAGTACCTCAGCACTTTTTGCTGTAAAACATAATAATTTTGTAAAACTTTTTATATAGAATATTGGAGGAAATTAAAAGTGAAAAAGTTAAATGTTATAATTAGAGATAAGAATACTCTCGTATTAGATGAAGATGGTTTAAAGGGTGATTTAATTGATTTATCAGCTCTTTCAACTGTAGATTTTGAAAACCTTAATAATGCTCTTAATAATGGTAATAATGCAATTTTAGAAAAGAGAATTGATCAAGCTAAACAAGAAGCTTATCAAAGTGCTATGCAAAAAAATGAAACTAAGGTTGCACAATTACAAAATGAGTTAAATATGGCTAAGATGCAATCTACTCAAGAAAAGGCACAAACTGAAGCTACTTTAAATAATAGAATTAAGGAACTTGAAAATCAACTTCTTTTAGAAAAAACTTCTAAAGAGAATGAAATCAAATTAGCCGTTAGTGAAGCTAAAAACGCAAGTGCTTTAGAAATAGCTAATCTAAAGAGTGAAAAGGCATTATTAGAAAATGCTAATGCTGAAAAAATCAGAAATTTAGAATTAGCAAATGCTGAAAAAATTAGAACTCTTGAAGCTACTGCTGAAAAAGAATTAAAGGCTAAGGAAGAAGAAATTGCATTCTATAAGGAATTCAAGGCTAAGCAATCAACTAAAATGATTGGTGAATCATTAGAACAATATTGCTATAACGAATTCAACAAGATTAGAATGGGCACTTTCCCTGATGCTTATTTTGAAAAGGATAATGAGGTTTCTAAAGCATCTGGCTCAAAAGGCGACTTTATCTTCCGTGATTTCGTAGAAGAAAACGGCGAAAAAGTAGAATATATCTCTTGTATGTTAGAAATGAAGAATGAAATGGAAACAACAGCTTCTAAACATACAAACGAATCATTCTTCAAGGAGCTTGATAAGGATAGAAAAGAAAAAAATTGTGAATATGCAATTTTAGTATCTATGCTTGAAAGTGATAGTGATTATTACAATCAGGGTATTGTAGATGTTTCATATAAATATCCTAAGATGTATGTTGTAAGACCCCATATGTTAATTCCTTTACTAACTTTATTAAGAAATGCAGCAAAGAATAACATTAAGGATAAATTGGCTTTAATCGAAAGTGAAAAATCACATATTGATATTACAAATTTCGAAAGTGATTTAAACATTTTCAAGGATGGCTTCTTACGAAATGTTGAATTAGCAAATGGTAAGTTTGATAGCGCAGTAGCTACAATGGATAAAATTATCGATGCAGCTCAAAAATGTAAGGAACTTATGTTAAGTTCGCAAAAGAATTTAAGAATTGCTAATGAAAAAGTTCAAGAAGTTACTATTAAGAAACTAACAAAGAACAATCCTACTATGAGAGCAAAGTTCGAAGAATTAAAATCTAATAACAATTAAAATTAAAGAGTCTCTATTTGAGACTTTTTATTTTGAAAAACACCTAATATATATGTGGACAATATGTTCATATTTAGTTGTAAATAATAATGGAGGTTAAAATGGTTGAATTAGTAACAAAGCTTTTAAAGAATGATCCTGAAGCAACATTAACTGCACAATGGGTACCTTCAACAGGTGAGGCTACTTACTGGGCTAATGTCGGTGGAGAAAGCTATCAACTTTCTAAGGAAGATTTCAATCAAATCGTTAAGGGTTTAAAGTAATTTTTAAGAGTTATAATTAAACATTCAAAAACAGCAGAGATGACCTGCGATAAGACTTTCACTCACCCAAAAGCAAAGTCTTAAATTTTAGTGTTTTTTCGAAAACACTTTTTTTTAATGAAAGGGATAAGGTATATATGAAACTATTAAGCAAAAATTCTCACATCAAGGAAGCTAAAAGAATTTATAAAGAAAAGTATGCTTCTATTGGAAGTGTAAATATTTTAATTAGAGAAAAAGAAAATCTTGAAAAGGTTATTAGTTCCGAATCAAATTCTGAACAATTATTAGTTGATGAAGTTTTATTTTCTTTAATTTCTTCTAGAATTGATGCTTTAAAAAATAAAGTTCAATTTGAAGATTTTAGCAATTCACTATTTTAATTAAAAAAAGATAAGAGGTTTAGCCTCTTTTTCTTTTGTCTTAAAAGATAAAAACACCTAATATATGTGTAATAAAATTAATATAGAGAAGAGGAGAAAATATGAATAAGAGATTAAGAGATTTAGGCTTTACTGAAAACAATTTAATAAACAAAAAGCTAGGCATTCTAGCTGATTGGAATTATGATAATGAAAATGATTTATATTATGATGTTCATTTCTACGACTCAAAGGGCTATGAATTTGAAGCTTATGTAATGGATGATGGAATTGAAAATTTCCAAGATGAAATTGAAAATAATTTTAATGTTTTAAAATCTGTCAATACATTTGATGAATTAGTTGAACGTTATTTTAAGTTTTGTGGTCGTGATATTATTTTAGATACTTCAAAATTTGAAGACAAATCAGATGATGCACCTATTTTAAATTTTAAAGGTCATTTATTACAAATGTTTTATTAGAAAGGAGAACTTATAATATGGAAAAGTTAAATATGTCAAAAGCAGATATTATTAAGGCTTTTAAAGAAGGCAAAACGATTAGAAAAACAAGTGGTGTTTGGAATAGACCGGAAGCCAGTGGTGTTATTATAAGTGATGTTTCTCAATTAGAAAGATTTTATGATTGGGCTTATCTTGTTGATGTATATAAAAGTGATACTCCTAACATTGATTATGATTTAATCGGTGCTAGTGGTGGAGATATGTTTTAAGGAGGAAAATAATAGCTATAGTTGTTTTTGAAAACTTAGGTGAAGAAAAAGCTAAAGAACTATATGATAAACTTATTGCTCAAGGAATGTCCGAGGATGACGCATTTTCAGAAGTGTATTCTATTGAGTGTAATAAGGATGAAGATGAATTCTAATTCATCTTTTTTCATAAACATAATTTAATTGTCAAAAATATATTATGGAGGAAAAAATATGACAGAAAAATATATTGCTTTTGATGGTAAAGAATTTGATAATCGTGATGAATGTCTTATCTATGAAAAAATGCTTGAATTTAAAAAGAAAGCTCCTGAAAGAGTTGAAAATTTTTATAATAAAATGGGTAAAGATTATTTTAATTCAGATACTCCAATTACAATACCAGAATCCGTTAAGAATTGTGGCACAGAATTAGGTTATTTATTTTCTAATATAGTTAGCGATTTAAAGACAGTATGCTTAGATCATTCGATTGAAGAAATCAAAAATTATGTTTATTCATCTTTACCTGATGATAAAGACTTAGTAGATAGATTTATTGATTGGATTGAAATTGAAGAAGATGTTACTATTAAAAAAGACTGGGCTACTGCTTTAAAAAATGTTCGATATGGTAAAAAATTATCACGACCTATTAGATGGTCTTTTAGTGATAGAGATATTTCTATTCTTGCCAAACTACATAAATCTAATAAATTTAGAAAGAAGATTGAAGATTTATTAACAGATTGTAATTTCCATACTGAATGTTCTGATTTTTCTTTAGGAAGATATGATGAATATATTTTATAAGAGACCATTTTAAATGGTCTTTTTTCTTTGTTATAGTCCTTTTAAACACCTAATATATATGTATTAAAATTGTTAAAAAGAGGGAAAATATGGAGAAGAAATATTTAAAAATTCTAAATTCTGTTAAAAATTTTGAAACGGATGATGTATTAATTTGTGTTAATTTGAATGACGTTTTAAAATCTCATAATCAAATTTGTAGTGAAGATGATTTTGTTGAGCTTTGTAATTTTATTGACTTTTGTCATCAGGAGTGTTCATCTTCTTGTTATCGATTATTAGCAGAAATCGTTTGTGATTTATACTTAAATTTAGGTATCGGTTATAGAGATGAAAATCGAAAGATTTATATCGACAAAAATCTTGATCTTCCTGCTACATTATCAGAAGAAGATTTAGATGTCTTAAATTCAAATGCAAGAATTCTTGTTGTAACAATTTTTGAAGATACAATTAATAATCGTTTTTAATTAAAAGGTGCAATCAAGCACCTTTTTTATTTAAACATAAAAGAGTTGGAAAACTTAAAATAATGGAGGAAATAAAATGTTTGAGTTTGAAATTTATTTTGAAAATAATAAGAAAATGGTCTATCTTTCTAATGACGGCTCTAGTGGTTGTAAGTATTCTTTTAATAATAAAGAAGAATTAAAACAAATTGTAGCTAATTATATTGATGATAACTATAATGAAGATACTTTTGTTGAGAAAACTGATTCTCCAAAAAACGAACATTTTTCTTTAACTTATTTTGATAAGGTTGGAAGTCGTGTTCATACTGACAATTTCACTTCACGTCAAGAAGCTTTAAAATTTTTCAACAATTTAGTTGAGAGTTATGAAGAAAATGGAACATCTAATTCTTCTTTAGAACTTCGTGATGATTCAACTGATAAAATTATTGCCGAATGGGAAAATCCTGGTGATATAGATGAAGATGCAGATGATGACTACGACGATGATGAAGATTGTGATTGTGACGAAGAATATGAAGAAGTTGATTTAGACGTTGCAGAAAGAATTGCTAAAGACTATGGAGTATCTATTGACGCAGTAGCCGGTTTAAGTTTAAGAGATATTGAAGAAGAACTAGGCGAAGAAGAAGGTGCATTAGATCGTTATCTTTTAGAGGAGGATGAATAATTATGTGTAGTCCTAAAATTGCTGATTTAGATCAAAAGGTTGATAGAGTTAATTCGTTACATTATGGTAAAGAAGAAGTCTTTTCAGAAGATAAGAAAATTCATATTGTTTTTTCATCAACAAAAGATGGATATAAATATGATTCTAAAGCTATAATGAGTGGCTTTATGTCTAGACAAACTAAAATTCACGTTGATATCTTTGTAAATGAAAGAAAATGGGGCTTTATGAGTTTCAATGATTTACATAGTGCAAAATGTTGGACTTTATCAAAATTACCATCACTTGCTTGTTATTTATAAAAAATTAAGGCTTATTCATTAAGCCTTTTTATTTTAAACATAATATTAATGTAATAAAAAATAATATAGATAGAGGAAAAATAATATATGAAAGAAAATTTAAAGAAAATAATTATTGAGGCTATTTTTAGCTATGAAACAATTGATTTAGATCCTGTTAGTCAAACATCTATTTCGGTTATCGTTTCAAAAAATAAGGTTTTAGTATCATCTTTAGATACTGGTTTATTAGTTGAAATGACTGCTGAAAATTTAATTAATAATTTCTGTGGAAAATTATTAGTTAATCATATTACTTGTGAAGGCTATAGTGAAGGCGATTGGCTTCATAATAGAAGTTATAATATCAATAATATTATGACTGAAAATAAATCAATTGAAGATTTTGAAACTTCGGATACTGTTTGTATTATGAAGTTTACTCAATTATTGAAGGCTTTATGCACAGAAGCATTACAAAATGACAAAATATATTATGTCAATATGCTATATGCTGAAGGTTATTTAAGTTATTCAACAGTTGAAGATTATAAAGCATCTGATGATTATTACAAGTTATTAAAAGAAGAGTATGAACTTAATTATGATTTGGATGAAAAGATTAATGAAACCATTAATTTATTATTAAAGGCTTAATTTTAAAGCCTTTTTTTATTACTTTTTTTACTTTTATAAGCGCTCAAAAAACACCTAATATATGTGCAATAAAATAGAGACAAAAAAGTAACAATGCGAAAGTATATCTATTAATTGCTGTAAACGATACGAGTATCGAAGAACTTGAAGTATTTTTTTCTTTAACAAAAACAATTTAAATATTCGAATATAATTATAATATAAAAAGGAGTTTTAAAGTGGAAAAATTTATTGGTATTTCAGAACATAGATTAAATCATTCTTATGGTGTAGCTAAAGAATGTTTTAGAATTGCAAAACTTTTAAGTAAGGATGAACAATTTCATAAAAAGATGTTCGTAATTGGTTTTAATCACGATATTGGTTACGAATTTACACCTACCAATGCTAAACATACTCATAATGCAATAGGTGGAGATATGATTGAGAAAACATTAGGCTTTACATTTTCTAGTGATGCAATTAGTTTTGTAAATGCAGTTAAGTATCACGGTAATCCTGAAACTCCTGAAAAAAATAGAACATTAGAATGGTATATTATAAATTTAGCTGATATGACAATTAATTCTAGAGGTGAAAAAGTAACTATGGAAAAGAGAGTAGAAGATATTTTAGAACGTCAAGGTGAAAATTCTTTAGCTTATCAACATAGTTCAGCTATGAAAAACATTCTAGAAGAATGGTTAAAAACATTGAATATTAAATTATAACATAAAAGTATCGTAATTTTAATATATGGAGGAAAAATATGAAGAAGGAATTACAAACTTTAAAAATCGCAAAAGCTGATGGAACAGTTATTGAATTGGATGCTACTACTAAAATTGAAGTAAGTGCAAAAAAAGGTCATTATGAAATTACTTTTTCAGGTGATACAGATTATCCTGGAATATATGTTACTTTTTATGCTGATAACAAGCCAAAAGATGCTGAAGAGCAAGATCCTTGCGTTGTTGTAGAACAAACAGAAGAAAGTGCTAAACCAAGAGTTGTTGTTTATCTTGAAGAAGATGATGATGAACCTAGTATCATTAAAAATCTAACAGATAAGGAGTATTAATATGAAAAAGATTAAATTAACCGATTATCAAAAAGGATTATTAGGATACATTTATAACAATTTCATTTATTCTTCTAAAGGCAACGTTTATCTTGAACATAACAAAGCATCTATAGTCACTTATGTTAGAAGTGAATACGATTCTGCTGTTAAAATTAAATCAATTGAAAAAGTTTTATCAATTATTAATGACATACTTTCATCAGGTTTTCAATTTTACGAAGGCAATATTCAATTAAATGATAACAGAACTATGTGGAATATCAATGTTAATATTGACACTGAAGAATATTGGAAACTGGTTGAAGATTATGCTATTATTTTTGAAAACAAAACAGGCGTTAAACTTTCTTTAGCAGGAAGAATGAATAGACACGTCGTTGTTGAAAATACAGTTGAAAATTTCCTAAATTATATTTATTTAAGAGATGTTCAAACTGAATGTGAAACAAATCTTGTAAATTATATAAATACTCATTATAAAAAGCTAGAATAACTAGCTTTTTCTTTTTTTCGTTTTTTTAAGAAAACATAAGGTATTTGCAAAATAAAAATGATAATGGAGGAAAAAATAATGGAAAATAATAATATAAATCTACAAAAATTAAGAGTAGATAGAGGCTTAAAGGTAAAGGATGTTGCAAATAACTTAAAGATTTCACCTTCTTTAATTTCAAGAATTGAAAATGGAGATATTGACATTACTCCTAAGACTGCAAAGTTATTATCTGATTATTATGGCGTTGAAGTAAAGCCTATGAGAAGAGTTAAGAAATTTGTTGAAGGTTCTCAAAGGAAAATTACTAAGAAGTCAGTTGAAGCGCCTTTAAAGCAAAGACTTGCAGAAATCAAGAGTGAAAAGAATGAAACTATTCAATCTTTAAAGCAAGAAATTGCAGAACTAAAGGAACAATCTAAGACTGAGTATCAAGCATTAAAGAAGGAAAAGGCCGTAGTAGATAGAAAATATAATCTTTTAAGAAAGAAGTATATTAATTTATTAGCTACACTTTCTGATTTTGCCTGTGAAGCTGGTAATAAATTTACTAAATCATTAGTTGATATCGATAAAATCGGTGATGAAAATTCTTCTGCGATTGAAGAAAATGTTGAAGATGAGTTATCTTTAGAAACTGAAAATGTCGAGGCTGTTACTGACGAAAATCCTGTAAACGAATAAAACTGCATAATTGCAGTTTTTTTCTTTTTTGAAGTAAAAAGACGTTTTATAAAACATAAAACTATCAAATTAAAATATTTATAAAATTGATAAAAACGTAGAATTCTACGAAAAAGGAGATTATTATGCAAACTGCTGTATATAAAAAAATTCCAACTTTATTTATTATATCACCCGTATATAATGAAGAAGAAGTATTGCCTATCAACGTTCCTATATTTCTTGCAAAATTAAAGCAATTAAAACAAAATAATTTAATTTCAAAAGAAAGTAAGTTTTTAATGGTTGATGATGGTTCTAAAGATAAAAGTTGGCAAATGATTGAAGATTTTGCAAGTAATGATAAAGAAAATGTAATTGGTATAAAACTTGCCGGCAATAGAGGACAACAAATAGCTTTACTATGTGGATTAAAGTCTTCTATCGAATATGGAGCCGATTGTTCTATTACAATAGATGTTGATTTACAAGATGATATAAACACTATTGAACAAATGGTTATAAACTATACTAATGGTGCCGATATTGTTTATGGAGTAAGAAGCGCAAGAAAGAAAGATTCTTTCTTTAAAAAATTTTCAGCTCAATCTTTTTATAAAATTATGAATAAATTTGGAGCTAAAATAATTTATGATCACTCTGAATATAGACTAATGAGTAAAAGAGCTATTGAAGGACTTTTAGAATATAAAGAAAGTAATTTATTTTTAAGAGGATTAGTTCAAATGGAAGGATATCCTTTTGCAATAGTTTCTTATGAAAGAGAAGCAAGAGCAGCAGGAACTTCTAAATACCCTCTTAAAAAATTGTTAGCTTTAGCATACGAAGGAATTACATCTTTAACAACTACTCCTTTAAAGATAGTTAAACGTTTAGGTATTTTTAATGCAATAATAGGCTTTTTAGCCCTTGTTTCATTAATCGTGATAAAATATACTATCCCATTTAACGAAATCAATTTATGGCTTATTTTAAGTAGTATGATGGCATTTACAGGATTAACAATAACAGCATTTTCATTTATCGGAGATTATGTTGGAAAAATTTATCAAGAAACAAAACAAAGACCTAAATATTTTATCGATAAAACTACAGCTGATGAATATGAAAACTTAGCAACTAAATCTGAAATAAACTTAAAGTTTCAATCTTCAATTATAAAATCTACAAACAATAATAAAGAACAAGAAAAAGAATTTGCAAAATATAAAAAGGAAGATAAATCTGAATAATTTTAAGAGGTGATAATAATGAGACTAGAATATAAATATGGACAGGCTTATTTAACAAACTTGCATCCAGGAGTTTTAATTCCTGCTGGTTGTGGTAATTATAGAGCAGTCAAACAAGAAGAAATAGACGAAAATGGCAATTTAAAATGTAATTTATCTTATTCAACAAATATAAATAGCATTTCATTAAAGGAGGTAACTAATGAAACAACTCACTAAAACCAAAATAAACCTTTTAATAGTTCTTACAGTTTTAATCATTATTGATCTTGCATTATTAATATGGACAATCTGTGATACAAAATATGAATTTTTACCTATATCATTACGAACTTGTTTAATGGTTTTTTCTGCAATGCTTTTTCCTTCACTTGTAGAATGTGTTATAATGGTAATTAAAAAAGCGACTAATAAAAACACCTAATATATAATGTATTTTAGAAAAGAAGTATATTATAATGGTGGATTTTTATCTTAGTGGATGTGTTTCAAACATACTACACTTTCTTATGAAGAAAAACAAATAGAATATCATCAAGATTGTATAGATTTTTTAAAGAAGAGATATGATAAAAATAATTGGTAATAAGGAGATGATAATATGAAAGTAAAACCAATTTTTAGAAATAACTTAGAACACACTTGCACAGTTTTTTGCCCTAATTGTCAAATTGTCTTAGCTCAAGGTGACAATCGTGGTTTTACGATCGCTCTTTATGATAAATGTCCAAACTGTGAAACAGAATTTGATTGGATCAATGATGACACTTCTGTTTCAAAAAAGCCAAAAGAAGATATTCATTTTGAAAATCATTATAAGAAAATAATGGAAAATGAATTTTGGAGAATTGTTCCTTTAACTGATTTATCACAAATAGATAATTTTAGTTGGAAAGGAAAATTAAAATCAGTTGTTCAAGATAATTTAATAAAAGATGCTTATATTGTTATTCGCAAATGTGATAACGTAAAAGCTCTTTTTGTAAATGATGAAGGCTTTCCTATATTTGAAAATTCTTTAGAACAATCAAATAAAGTGTTAGCAGGTTTTGGAAAACTACCAAAAGAAAAGTATATTACTATAGATGGAGTTCATACTCCAGAAGCTGATGCCAAATATATTCAACATACTTTTTCCGGCAATATCAAAGAAGGATTTGAATATTATTTTTCTAAAATTGAAAATAACAATTTCACTCCTTATCCAAAAGGTTATTTAGAAAAAGTAAAGGGAATTTTAAAATTATAATATAAAATTTTATCAAAAATAGCTAATATATTGTCTAAAATGTCTTTTTAAAAGGTAAAATGGATAACATATTAGCTTTTTTATTTTTACTCATTTTTCGCCTTTTCAAAAACATAATACAATTAAAAGGAAAGGAAAAATTTAAAAGATTTTAAGTAATAAATGAAGTTTTAGATAATTTGATTGATGAATTAGTTTTTGGTAAAACATATCATTAAAGTTCTCTTCTCCTAAAAACACTTTCATTTTAGGAGATTTTTATTTTCATTAAAAAAACACCTAATACTTCATATTGCTGTTGTAAAGGAGGTAAAAACAATGGGAATTGATTTTAGTAATTCTGTATGGAATTTAACAAAATGGTTTGAAGAAAATAACAATTGGCTAATGTTGATTACGGTTTTTGCCTTTGCACAATTAATCAATGTTATTTTATCTACATTCAAAAGCATTATCCTTGTAAAAGGAACAAAAAATACTGCAACAATAGTTAATACAATTTCATATACAATCGGAGCTTTTATTACAGCCTTAATTGGTTCTGTTGTAAAGAATGTATGGCTCACTATCATCGTAACATTCGTTACAAACTTAGTTGGTGTATGGGTTGGTTTAACCGTTGTCGAAAAAATGAAAAAGGTAAGAGTTTGGAAGATCTCTGCTACCTGCTCTAAAGAAGATTGGGAAGCATTAAGAAAAGAAATGATTAATGCCAAAGTAAGATTTATGCCTTATGAAACCCCTTGGTTAGAAAAAATACCTTTTGATGTTTATTCTTATTCAAAAGAAGAATCAAAAAATCTTTCTAATATTTTTAAATCTTATAAAGTAAAATATTTTATTGTTGAAAATAGATATTCTCTTTAATGAAAGGAGTTGCTAAAATGAGTGCGATAAAAGAAGGAACGGTAACTACTGATTACTTTTCATTTCAAAAATGTAAAAAAGATATAACAGCTGAATTAAAAAAAGTTGTTAAAGATACCAATATTACATTAGAAGAAATTTCTAAAAAGACAGGTATTAAAGCTTGGAAAATTAGAACCATTTTAAATAATGGTAAATATTTTAGTTTTGATGATATTATAAAAATCGCTGCAATTTTAGGTTATAAAATATCACTAGCCCCTATTGCTAATGATGATATAGAAATGTAGAGGTGATTTAAATGAGTTCTATCACAGTTAAAGATACCGAAAATCTTTTAAGATTAAAATTATCGGATTTTACTTTTAAAACCTTTAAACAAGTTTCTTTTCAAATTTATAAATCTTTATTGGAAACAACTTTTAAAGATTTAGAAAATAAAATTAAATATGAAAATACTAAAAACACAATGCACTTATTTTATAGAAATTTTAATTTTGCAGATATTTATATTTCTCGTGAAATTATAATTCCAAAAGAAAAATATAAAATTAAAAAGATCAAAATTCAACTTTTCGAAAATGATTTTGATAAAGATATTAAGAGTATTTTTCCTTTCATAGATAAAGAAATTGAAAACGGTAGAAAGCAACAATATAGTGAATTTTACCGTGACGCTAAGATTATTAAAAATCTTTTAGCAAATAATAATCTTTCATTAGAAACTTTTGATAAAATTGTTCAAAAATACAATAATATAAACTCCAATGAATATTTCAAAAACAAATTAAAAATATTTATTGAAAACAAAAAACAGGATACAAACACTGAAGAGGCTAATCAAAAAGATTAGTCTTTTTCTTTTAAAACATAATGAAATCGTTAAAAAATTATTATATAGACGGAGGAAAAATAGCAATGGAGAAAAAGACAACATTTGCTTTTAACAAAAATATTTATTTAATTGGTACAAATAACGATGGTGAAAACGTATGGTT